>Ga0268266_10000208_pt1 | contig 102593 bp, 96 predicted proteins | sample KBSS13metaG_FD_190356 | JGI IMG/M metagenome (GOLD analysis project Ga0268266, IMG submission 190356) | Switchgrass rhizosphere microbial communities from Kellogg Biological Station, Michigan, USA - KBS S1-3 metaG (SPAdes) (version 2) | ecosystem: Host-associated > Plants > Roots > Rhizosphere...
TGATTATCTGCTCTGCACCGAACCATCAAAGTGAGTCAAGAATTACTGCTGAAACCGCGCGTGTTATCACCAGCTAATCGGCAAGTGACGCGCTTAGCCGAAGGCATTCAACTCCTGATTAACGGCGTTCCCGGTAACTTGGCTCCCAGTACCCAACTTACCGATTTCGCGACTTCCCAGGCACTACTTCCGAGTTGCTCATCATCCGCTCACGGTCACATCATGTTCAGCCGTATTTGGATTGATAATCAAATCTCTCCTCTTTACATCCAATAGGAATACTATTACACTCCTCTATGCAACCCACAGGAGAGTTCGGGTGGCAAACAAGACTGAGATCCTTCGAGGCACGCTCGATCTGATGGTGCTACAAGCGCTGGAGGCCATGGGCCCTTTGCATGGGTACGGCATCGCCCAGCGTATTCAACAGATCAGTGGAGAGTCTCTGAAAGTGAACCAGGGCACCGTTTATCTCTGCCTCGTTCGCCTGTTGCAAAAGAGATGGATTAAAGCGGAATGGGGCACATCTGAGAACAACCGGAAAGCGAGATTCTACTCGATCTCCAAGGCCGGCCAGAAACAACTCAATGAAGAGAGCGAAAACTGGCAGCGTGTATCAGAGACGATCGGCCGTTTATTGCGGTTGAATGAAAACAGATAACCATGTTCAGTTCCGTTCATAGGACGCTTGCCCGGATTCGAGCCGTTTTTCAATCCAGTGATTTGGATCGGGACCTTATCCTGGAACTCGAATCGCACATCCAGAACCTTGCCGAGGAGCACATCCGCAAGGGCGCCTCGCTGGAGGAAGCGCAGCGCCTAGCGCGGATTGAGCTGGGAGGAATCGAGCAATTGCGCGAAGCGCACCGCGAGGTTCGAGGGCTCCCCTTGCTTGATACTGTGCTCCAGGACATTCGTTTCGCCTTTCGCATATTTCGCAAATCTCCCGGCTTCACGGCGGTCGCAATCCTGACGCTGGCGCTCGGCATCGCCGCCAATACCACCGTGCTCAGTTGGATGAGCGCTACCTTGCTGAACCCGATTCCCGGAGTCGCTCACACGAGCGACCTTGTCACCGTCATGCGCGGCGATCGCACCGATCATCCCACCCCGCCATTTTCTTATCCCGACCTTCGTGACCTCAGCGAGCGCACTCAAACTTTTTCCGGACTTCTCGGCTATCACGATGACTACATGTCTCTAACCGGCGTCGCGAAGCCCGAGCGCATTTACGGGGCCCTGACCACCGCTAATTATTTTGATGTTCTCGGCGTCCACCCGATTCTCGGCCGCGCTTTTCTTCCGGAAGAAGGAACGCTGCGCGCCGGCGCTGCAGTGATAGTCATCGGTTACGCCGTCTGGCAGAACCATTTCGCGGGTGATCCGCAAATCGTCGGCAAAACGATTCAGATCAATCGCCATCCCTACACCGTTGTTGGGGTAGCCCCGCGGGATTTCACTGGCTGTGCACCCGGGCTTCGCACCGAACTGTGGATTCCTGTCTCGATGGATCGTGATGTTTGGGGTTTTAACCGTCCCGATTATCGCGGCATTTTCTGGCTGAACATGCTCGGAAAGCTTCGCCCGGGTGTCACGAAGAATCAGGCGCAGGCCGAACTCAACCTCCTCATGCGGGGAATCGCCGAGCGGTTCCCGGAGGATCACCGGGACAGTCCGAACGAGATTTCTCTCGACCCCCTTTGGCGCTCTCCCTTTGGTATTAACGGTTATCTCTACAAGATTCTTCCGATGTTGCTGGGGCTCGCCGGGGTCCTACTCCTGCTGGCCTGCGCCAACGTTGCCAGTCTTCTGTTGGTGCGTTCGGTCGGACGCCGCCGCGAGATTGCCATCCGGCTGGGAATGGGCGCTTCACGCAAACAGATCATCCGCCAGTTTTTGATCGAGAGCCTGCTGCTTGGTCTGCTCGGCGGTACCGCGGCCATCGCGATTACGGTGTGGACTTCTCGCAGCATCGTCGCTTTCTTTCCGCCCAGCTCTCTTCCGCTGACGCACGACGAGCACATCGATCAACGCGTGCTTTTCGTCACGATTGCGGTTTCCATCCTCGCTGCGATCATCTCCGGTGTTCTTCCGGCGCTGCGGTCGTCGAGCCTGCCGGTGCAATCTGTTCTCAAGGAGGAAGCGAGCAGCGTCTCGCTTACTTTGCACAAGTCTCGTCTCTTGAAGGGCCTCGTGGTCGCGCAGATTTCACTCTCGCTCGTTCTCCTAGTCTGCGCGGGACTCTTCACCCGCAGCCTTCAGAAAGCACAGCAATCGGATCCGGGATTCGAAGCAAGTCATCTGCTACTTGCCTCTTACGAGCTCTCGCCTGCTGGTTACACCCGCGCGACGGGTGCGGCGTTCGACCGGCTGGTGCTCGACAGGCTCTCGGCGCTTCCCGGGGTCGAATCCGTGACCTTGGCTGATTTTTCACCCCTGAGCTTCAGCATCCACTCCGACTATCTGCAAATTGAAGGTTACGTGCCACAACCATACGAATCGATGGAGATCAGCCGAGCGATTGTCGGGCCGAATTACTTTCGCACTCTGCGCACCTCCGTGATTTCGGGGCGTGAATTCACCGCAGCGGATACGGCGGAATCGCAACTCGTTGCCGTCGTCAACCAAGCCTTTGTCGATCGCTATTGGCCGGGTGCAAACGCTCTCGGCAAGCAGGTGACGGACGGCGGTGATCGCTTCACCGTTGTCGGGGTTGCTCGCAATGCCAAATACCGCTTGCTCACCTCGCCGACCGAGCCTGTCATCTATTTGCCGAATTACCAGGCCTACAGCCCCACGCACGACACCACCATTCACCTGCGCACGACTGGCGATCCGCTAACCATGGCTTCTTCTGTTGAAGAGACCATCCATCAGCTCAATCCGGAGTTGCCGCTGTTCAACGTGAATCCGCTTTCCGTCACAATGCAGCTCGGCACTCTTTTTGGACGCGTCGCGGCTACGTTTGCCGGCTCGTTCGGTTTTCTGGCCATGCTGCTCGCCGCCGTTGGCATCTATGGCATCGTGGCTTACAGCACGCGCCAACGCACGCGGGAAATCGGCATCCGCGTGGCGCTCGGCGCGGAGAAGGAAGGCATCTATCGCCTCGTTCTTGGCCAGGGATTCCGGCTCGTACTGGCGGGCCTCGTCGTGGGCACGGCGCTCGCTATGGTATTCACGCGCTTGCTTAAGGCGCAGCTCTTTGGCATCAGTGAGATCGATGCGATTACGTTTGCCACTGTCGGGCTGCTTCTGGCCATTGTCGCTTTGCTCGCGTGCCACATCCCCGCCCGGCGCGCCACGCGGGTTGATCCGATGGTCGCGCTACGGTACGAATAAATCATGGTTCTATAGCCACAACGAACCATGAGAATGAGCGGGAGAGGAATAGGCTCGTCGACTAGTTAGGCAAATCGAACGGGCAGATTCTTGGTAAGCGCCTGGTAAACGGGCGTAATCGTCGAAGTGATTTGGGCACCCGGTACTTTGCCGGTTTTCTCACTTACCGTCCACTGACAGTGTGGTTGTGAAAGGTCCTTATCGACACAATACGAGGCGAGTAGAATGCGCGGTTGTAAGGCAAGTAGTGACCGGAGGAAGTGTGAGTGAAACCGGCAACAAGGGGCAAGAAGAAAAGATTTATTTCAAGTACAGCGCCACTCTACGAATTTTTGGGACCATTCCGAACCTCAAGGAAATCACGCAACGCCTTGGAATTGCCCCGAGCGATACTCATCGAAAAGGCGACCGCGGTTGGGGACCAAACTTACCACCGTACAAACACGATATGTGGAGTTATAACGCTCCGGTGAAGAAAACCGAGCCTCTTCACGTCCATATCGACACGCTTTGGAATACCTTCAGACATCGCAAAGAGTATCTACTTCATCTCAAGCGGGACCTGACGGTGGATGTGTTCTTAGGTTATCAGAGCAACTGCGACCACGCGGGAGTCGAAGTGCCTTATCAAAGTTTGGAAATGTTCAGGGAATTGCAGATACCGTTCGGGCTTTCAATCATCGTGGCCTAGTCTAGGCTCCGCCAACAGAGGGAAACTGATTCAGCGCCTGATAAACGGTAATCGTACAAGTGAAAGCACCCCAAAACCACATGTCCGGTAGGCCGACATATCGGGAGTTGAGCCACTAGAACCTCGCCGCCGATAGATGGCATCATTGCTCAGACGTCGATGAAGCAGCCCGACCAATCGAACCATCCAGTTAGTGCCTATTCTGTCGCCAAGGCCGTTAGCTTCGTCCTCGCGCTCTTCGGCATCATCAAGAGTGGAGTATCGCCTACAGAGTTCGACTCAAAAACGTGGTATGACCGCGCAATCAGAGTTGTTGGGGGCATAATAATCTTGCTCTTGTTTGGCGCAGGATTCGCATTACTCGTCGCCGAACAATTTAGACACTCGAAGTAATCCGATTTGCACACGAGAGGAATTTCGGTACTAGGGGAACTTACCGGTTTGCGGACTTAGCGGGAGTCAATCGCAACTTAACGATTCTTCGACGCGCGAAGGTGGAACAGAGCAGACGGGGGCGCGATGCGGCAGAGAAAGCAATGAGCAGCGGTGCCGTTTCGTCGGTGCTCATTCAGTTCGCGCTGGCGATCGGCGGACTGGGAGCGTTTCGGCGGATAATTCTTCAGCAGCTTCTCCACGGACTCCTGGATCTTCGTCTCGCTTCTGTCGAGATTTAGAAAAAGATCGAACGCGTCTGAGACGGCGCCCCGCCACACCAGTTTTTTTTCTGCTGCCACATACATGTCCAGGTCAAGCTGACCGGCATAGATGGACGCGTCGGCAAGCGTCGCGAATTCGCCGTCCCATCCCAGGCCGTAGCCCCAGCCTTTCTGATATGGCATCCACAGTGTCCGCCTGCTAAGGGCCGTCTGGTAACCGATGTAAAGGTCGGCGTAGTCCGAATGTGTTTTGAGCAGCCCTTTCTTGGCCAGCTCGGCGTCAACCACATGGGCGATTTGCTGCGTGGTGATGTAGTCGACCTGCTGCACGCTCTTGATGTCTACCCACTTATAGGTTAGGAATTTGGAGAAATCCGTGTCTCGGTCGAAGTTGTAGGTTACTTCCTGGGCCGTGGCATGACCTACTGCAAACCCCAGAACCAGCGCTACCAGCAAAGCGATTCTCTTCATCCCAGTTCCTTCCTGGGACCGGGTAGCCACCATGATGCGCCGTCGACCGCAAATTTGGAACGGTATTCTTGCCGTGAAGTCCGGCAGCAAAGTCCTGGTTAACGGGGAAACCGCCCAAGTCGGTACCGGATCGAAGCTTTCCGGTTTCCCGACAAATCAGATGGGATGAGAAGGCCGGTCTCCTAGCGGGATGCGATACGCTCCCAATTCTTAGACGTGCTCGAGGCACAAAGAAAAAGGAGACCGGCAATGAAAAAGATTAGCATCGTGCGGACCAGTGGAAACAAGATTTTCGAACCGCAACTCACGATTGGGTTGGACCTAGGTGATCGTTCCAGTTCTTATTGTGTTTTGAATGAAGCGGGCGAAATGCTCTTGGAGCGAAAGCTACCAACGACCCCAGAGGGGATGAAGGAGACTTTTGCCGCGATCCCGCGGAGCCGCATCGCGATGGAGACCGGAACGCATTCTCCGTGGGTGAGCCGACTGTTGACGGCGTTGGGGCATGAAGTCATTGTGGCTCACGCACGGAACGTACGTTTGATCACCCAGAGCCGGCGAAAAGATGATCGCTTCGATGCGCGAACGCTGGCGCGGCTAGCACGAATTGATCCTCAGCTTCTGAGCCCGGTGCAACATCGCAGCGCTCAGGCCCAATTGCACCTGACCGAAATCCGCGTACGCGCAGTACTAGTGAGCTTGCGAACGGCGCTAGTGAATGCTGCGCGAGGACTGGTGAAATCCTACGGCGAACGCCTGCGCAAGTGCGATACGCGGCAAGTCCGTCGAGAAGCCAGCGGGCTGAGTGCAGGTTTGCGTGAAGCGTTAGAGCCGCTCTTACAGGAGATCGACTCGCTGAACGAAGGCATTCAGGAATACGATCGGCGAATTGCAAAGATGGCCAAAGCTACGTATCCGGAAGTCGAGCTGCTCAAACAAAGTGAAAGGTGTCGGCGACCTGATTGCTATGACCTATGTGCTGACCATCGAAGACCCGCGTCGCTTCCGGAAAAGCCGCGATGCCGGCTGCTTTGTCGGCTTGCAACCAGGGCGGAGGAACTCCGGCGAAAGCGAGCCGCAGCTACATATCAGCAAAGAAGGCGACGAGTATCTACGAACGTTGCTGGTGCAGGGAGCGCACTACATTTTGGGACCCGTTGGAAAAGATAGTGATCTACGACGATGGGGACAGAAGCTCGCCGAGCGAGGAGGAAAAAACGGCAAGAAACGAGCGGTAGTGGCGGTGGCAAGAAAGCTGGCAGTACTGCTGCACCGGTTATGGGTAAGTGGAGAGGTTTACGAACCGCTGCGCAATAGCCAGAAGACGATGCCTGCGGTGGCTTAGCTGGAGGAGCAGGCGCAAGCTTTGTACCGAACAGCCGAGCTCGACCGCCGAGTTTAGGTGGCTGCGACAACTCCTGGTCCAAACTCTCCTCATAAAGAGGAAAGCCGAGGACGCTAATCAGGTGGCAGCACCTACTGAATCAAGAACACCCAACTGGCACCGAGCAAAATCGCTCACATAAGAGTGCGGATGGAAGGGTGGCGACAGAGGCGGCTTGGTTGAACGGCGAACTATGCAAAAAACCAAGAAGAGAGCAGAAGCAGCCCTTGACAGCGACCGGCCTTCTCATGGAAGGAGTTTAGTCCGTTAGAAGTACAATGTTTTCGTAGAACCGCTTCTTAAAGGCTGACGAAATAGAACAGGTTGTTAGGGCCAATATCGATGCCACGGGGTTTCTGGAGCAGGGCGGTTTCGGGGTAGTAGCTAAATGGAAAGAATGATCATAGCTCTTATCGGATGTTTGCCGTTATGTTCCCCGGTGGCGTTACAGGAACGGCCACGGGAGTTAAGGGACATTGGCCATCTGCTCGGCGAGACCGCGGAACAGTTTTTCTCGGCAGGTTCCGTTGGGGAATTGGTGCGTGCATGCGACAAGAAAGACTGGAAGACCGTGAAATACCTGGCAAAGACCGTAGAGCAGCAATCGAAGGTCAAGGCCAAGGAATTCTGCGATAAAGTGGCGGTGATCAAGCAGGGGGCCACGGCCGGTGCACGTCAGGAATATAGCGGTAGCGGCGATATCGAGACAATGAGAAGAGATACGTTTACCTTGGATGGTGGCCACCTAGTTAAAATACGAATGATTTATGCGATGCCGATTGCTGATTTTGAAGGGTTCCGTCCAAAATCATTCGATGAACTTTTCGCAGGGTTACGAGAAGCCTACGGCGACCCGTCGAAAAGTTACTCCGAACCAGTGGTAAGCACATATGGTGTGAAGCGCGACGCACGTCGTGCCATCTGGGAGGGGAAGCAGAACGCCATCAGCGTTACTGAGCACCTGGGCGAGCATGGTCAGATAGAAATCGTCGCGGAAACTCTTGCTGAATACGAACGCGACACGCAAGCGCCAAAGACTGCAAATCCTCTTCAGTGATTCAATGCAAGGGTCCCGATTACCGGGAACCTTACCGGTTAGCCGACAAACCAGGAGTAGGCCCGGAGAAAAAGAACCTAGAGCGTGGCCACGGTGCGGTCTCCATAATCCACGAATTGCAATCTGTACTTTGATCGCTTACGAATTTCACCTTCGGAAATAACTCGGGGAAGATGGGAGTCGTCCGTCGCCGGTTCGACACGTTGAACTTGTGTGGCGACCAGAAGTTCCTTTTCGGTAACTCGATGCTGCGAAGCAGTAGCATCGACATCGCGCACAATTCGGAGCACTTGGATGGTAACTTGCCAGTTCCCATTTTCGTCCGGAGCAATGAAGTAGGAACAGGTTTCGTCTGCCGTTTTGTCGTGGGTTCTGAGTTTAAGGTAAGAAGGTCTCTGCTTCTTCCACTGTTGCCAAATCCAAGCTCTAGCCTGAGTACGAACGGCCTCGGAAGTTTGCGCAGGTAACTGAATGAAGCGCTTAGGGGTCTTGAATGCTGAAATCGTGTGAGGAAGTTCTGCGCCAATCAGCTCGGACTTGCGTGCCGCAATCTTGTACGAACCCCCGTCAAATTTGTAGTCGATGGAATCGGCATAGCCGCCCACAAAAGCACCAATCTCGATGTCCCGCAGACTATTGGTCCTTGTTGCAAGCACGTCCATGTGATGACCGATTTGAGTTAAGACCAATTTGAAGCCGTGTTGAGTGCCACGGAGGACCCACATTGGGGCCGTATTAGCTCCCACCAAGCAAGCATTTGGTGAAATCTCGCCTGCTGGCGTGTCCGGAAGGCGCTCGCCAGGCAAAACAATCAGGTCTATTTCACTTGGTCCATCTAGGTGAATCTGAGAAGCGACAAACCAATTGGCGGGCAGTTCCTTGGAGCTCAACCCCTCGTTCTCCAGACAGGATGCGACGCGCTCATCCTTGCTCAACGCATCGAGTGCTACTCGCGGGAGTGTGACCGGTCGTTGAATTGGGGCAACTTCCAGTTCGATCCCAAATCCGGATTGCTCCCTCTGTTCCGTCGGCTTGATGTGTTGCGCAATCAACAGGTGTGGAATAAAAAGTACAACGCTGACAATGGCGATGCCGAATACCATAGGGTTGTGACCGAAGAACTCGTTGCTTCGACTGGAGTTACGTAGGATGCTCATCTGCCCTCCACAACAGTTGATCAGTCGCCCGACATACGCGCATTTACACTGCTAGGGAGATGCCAACTCCTGGTAAACGGGCTAATCGCCGAAGTGATTTGGGCGCAGGGACTTTACCGGTATTCCGATTAATCAGATGGGATGAGAAGGCCGGTCTCCAACGGGATGCGATACGCTTCCATTCGTTCGACGTGCTCAAGGCACAAAGAAAAGGAGACCGGCGATGCGGAAGATTAGCACTATGCGCTCGAGTGGGAACAAGATTTTCAAAGGGCAGCTTAGATCGGATTGGATCTGGGAGATCGTTCTAGTTATTACTGTGTTCTCGATGATGCTGGCGAAGTGGTTTTGGAAAATGATCTGCCGACGACCATCTCTAACAATGCCGGCCCTGTCAAATCTTTTTTGAGCAAACTTCTTTCTTTTCACCTAAAAGAGGTTTTCTCTTTCGTTCTTTTTCGTTTTCTTGCCTCTACACATCGACGACCACGGCTCGTTCGTAATCTGTCGGGCAACGTCAGTTCGACCCAACCATCTCTCCGATCAAAACTTCGACCATGATTACTACTTCAAACTCCCTTTTCAGGGAGCGGGATGCCCAATCATATGGACGACGTCTTACTTCACGCCATGGACGGTTCCGAGCTTTCCCGCGTTCGAACCGAATTCAACCAACTGCGAATATTGCCAATGGTTGCGCCACATCCAGTACAACCGAACGGCAAGTTTTCTGGCCATGGCCACTTTGGCAATTCTTTTTTCCCGGCGCATCATCAGGTGTGCATACCGACGTCGCCAGTCCGGGTTGCATCGTGCGGCTGCTTGCGATGCTTCTACCAGCAAAAAGCGGAGTAGAGAATTGCCCTGCTTGCTGATATGTCCCAGTCGTTGCCGGCCGGCACTGGAGTCCTCGCACGGATTGAGACCGGTGTAGCTACCAACCTGCTTGCCACGAGGAAATCGATCCGGCATCCCAATAATCAAAACGTAGGCCAGCCCCGTAATGGGTCCTACGCCAGGGTGACTCCTCAACAGCAGCACCTCGGGTCGTTTCTTGGCTTCTTGCTCGACGGCTGCCGTTAACTCCGCAATCTTTGGATCCAGCTGGTCCAGCTGGTCCAGCAGCTCCAATAATTCTTTGCGACGCGGACTGGCCCAGGGAGCCAACGAGAGTTTTCTAGCAGTGCTCGTCCCTTTTCGCTGAACAGCTTTTTCTTCCAGCGATAGCCTTCGTTCATGGCCACGGCCTGCAGCTGGTTCATGATCCGCGTCCTCGTCTGCACCAGCCGATGTCGGTGCCAGAGCAGTTGTTGCAGATCGCGATTTTCTGGACTGGGTACCCAGATCTTCGGAAAGCGATTTTCCCGCAGCAGCATCAGCATGAGTCGGCTCCTCGCGATCGGTTTTCTGCTTCCGGACTCGCTTGGTCTTAATCTCCGCCGGATCTCCAATCCACAACTCGAAACCCAATTCTGCGAGTAACCGCTCGAACCGGCCTGCATGCCCGGTGGCCTCCATTCCACCCGCACACTGACTCCCCTCTCCTTTAGCTCCCGATAGAATCGCTCCGCTTCGCCATCGCTGTGGTTTAGTTCCTGTTCACCATATTCACCAGTCTCTTCCATTAAAAATGCAATCGTCTGAAAGCTCGGGTGATAATCGACGCCTATAATGATCATGTCTGGCTCCTTTCTCCCGAGCCTGTGGTCGTTAAGCAACCAAAGTTTACTCGGGTCGAGGAGCCAGCATTGTTATGAAATCATGTGGATTTTCACTTTCCGATTAGACAAATCGGGAGTTGTGGGTGCGGAATAGCTAGAGCCGGTGTCTAATCTATGCTTGATCATGCGAAACCGCTGCCTTGAAAAAAGTCTACTGTTGCTACTACTGCTCTCCTCTCTAGCTCTCGCTGATCGGTACCCGGTTTTGGACTACCGTTGGACTACAAATTTAGCCCGCACGAAACAAAATCGCGTCGCCATTCTAAAAACTATAGGTCGGTGGCCGAAGACAAAGTCGAAGCGTCGGGAAACTCAGAACGAGCGAAGAGGGTGTTAGTCAAGCGCGTCAAAATACCAGCTTCTCGCGGACCTGCGAGGGCGCAGCGACGTCCTGGGGGATCCTGGTCCCACCAGCGTATACCTTCCGCAACCTGGCTAGGCTAGTGAAGACTGGCAAAGACGATTCGCTCACCTTGGTGTCAAAAACGCTCAACGATTCCAATTGATCGAGGGTCCCGAGTCCCGCAATGGTGCTGTCGGTGATCGCGGTGTGCGCGAGACGCAAGTGATGCAACTTTTTCATCGCCGCGATGATCCGAGCGGAGCGGTCAGTGATCGCGGTGCCGGAAAAATCGGCAGCGACGACGAACGGGCTAAGCGAGGCAAGCTCTGCTAGTTCGTCATCCCCGAACTTGGAGCCCAGCCACGAAGCGTTGACCACCAAGTCGGCGGATGTACGGGATTCGTATTCGACGATGTTGGGGAGCCGAAGCTGGACTCGCGACAGAATCGGCGCGACCACCGTGCGGTCCCGGACGACCGCGGCTGGATCAAGATCCGGAAAGGTGACCTCGGTGGTGAGCCGGTTCGCGTCATTCGCGGGCAGCGCTGCGAGGGCCTCCGCTGAGAGCGTGCGCGAAGCCCCTTCTTGGATCCAGGCCCCGATCAACTTCACCTCGCTTGTGGACAACGGTTTCTTGTTGTCGGCCGGCATGAAATCGTCATCGTTTTGAGGAAGAGTTATGCGGCGAAACAGCTCGCTGCTTTTAGAATCGCCGGGCTTTATAACCGGGCCGTGCTTACCGCCGCGCATGACCCCGGCGTAGGTGTCGAGGCGAAGGCCAGCTTTGTGCTTGTTCCGCCCATGACAGGTGACACAGTGGCCCTCCAAAAGCGGTTGAATCCGGCCGCCATAAAAGGTGGAAGGATTCTCTCCCGCTGAACTAACACTGGTTAGCCGGCTCGACGGTCCCAGCCATCGTTGGACGGGTGACGGCAGGAATTCTGTCAAGTGGGTCTCGCCGTGGGCCAGCTGCCCACCCCTGTATCCGGTAAACGAAACCAGGACAATCGCCAGGAGCAGCATGGGCAGGTAGAAACGCGAAGGGGCCGCTGAATCTCCTGAGCGCAGCCGCCAGCAAATCAAGGAGGCCGCCGCGACCAGAAGGCCGCCCCACATGTGCTGGCGGATGAGCGGGCCCGAATAGCCGCCTCCCCTCGCGAGACACCAGCCAAGAGCCGCCGACAGGATGGCTCCGACAGCGGCCAGGAGCAGCAGAAAATTCACGGAGGGCAAAAGGAACGGGGCGTTTCGTTTGCGACCAAGGAACTCGAACAGCGGAACGATCAGCAGCACGGCGATAGGAAAGTGCACGGAGAGCGGATGGAAGCGCCCGACGAACTGCAGAAGAGGCGCGCGCTCGATTCCGTCGGGCGGCGCAAGCAACAGCGTCGTCAAAAGCAGCAAAAGCGGAACTAAGATGACTCCGAAGCGGAACCGCTCTGAGAGACTGCGTAAGGAAGCGATCATGGAATCACCGCTCGCCCCAGGTCGGAGCGGAACCAGCGCGGCAGATCACGCCAGGACTTCCGCAACCACTCGAGCGGGTTTGACTCCGGTGAGTTTCTGCTCAAGTCCCTGAAAAGGATAATTAAGCTTGTTGTGATCGAAACCCAGGAGATAAAGCATGGTCGCGTGCAAATCGCGCACCTCGACTAAATCTTTTACGACTTCATATCCCAGTTCATCGGTCTGGCCGAAGGCCATTCCAGGTTTCACACCACCGCCGGCCATCCAAATAGTGAAGGCTCCCGGGTTGTGGTCGCGGCCCACAAATTTCATTACCTGGCCACCGCGATTTTCGCGCATGGACGTGCGGCCAAACTCGCCGCCCCAGACAACCAAGGTGTCCTCGAGCAACCCGCGCTGCTTCAGCTCCGTAAGCAGCGCGGCGATCGGCTGATCGACCTCGCGACAGCGTTCGACAAAGCCCAAATTCAAAGATTCCCGGGCGCTCGATCCGTGGCTGTCCCAGCCCCAATGATAGAGCTGGATAAAGCGGACGCCACGTTCCGCAAGGCGCCGCGCCACCAGACAGTTGTTGGCGAAGCTGGATTCACCAAGCTTGCAGCCGTAGCTAGCGCGGACCGAATCGGGCTCCTTGCGAATGTCCATGGCGTCGGTAGCGTCCATTTGCATGCGGAAGGACATTTCGTATTGGGCAATTCGCGTCAGAGTCTCAGGGTTTCCGAAATCCGCATAACGCTGTTGGTTGATCTCTTCCATGGCGTCGAGCACCCTCCGTCGTTCGGGCGCACTGACCCGCGGCGGCGGGTTCAGGTACAGGACGGGCTCGCCGTGCGAGCGGCACTGCACGCCCTGATAGACACTTGGAAGAAAGCCTGTGCCCCAGAGCTGCTTTCCTCCGTCGGGAGTATTGCCGCCCGAAATGAGCACGATGAATCCGGGCAAGTTCTGGTTCTGGGTGCCCAGCCCGTAGACCACCCAGGAGCCGAGCGACGGGTAGCCGATGCGCGGATTGCCCGTTTGAACCAGCAATTGCGCGGGCGCGTGATTGAACTGGTCAGTTCGCATCGATCTGATGACGCACAGGTCGTCGATGTGCATTTCCAGGTTCGGAAGGCGATCCGAGATCCACTGGCCGCTTTGCCCGACCTGATGAAACGGATATTGAGAGCCGAGGAGCTTTGGCACGCCGGTCAAGAACGCAAATCGTTTTCCCGCCAGCAAGGAGGCGGGGCAGTCTTGGCCGTCGAAACGAGTGAGCTCGGGCTTGTGCTCGAACAGCTCCAGCTGGCTGGGCGCGCCCGCCATATGAAGGTAAATAACACGCTTGGCTCGAGGGGCGAACTGCGGCGGCAAGACCCCCATCGGCGCTTTGGGATCGCGCCGGATGTCGATGCGATCCGGACCATCCGCTGAGACCTCTGCGGCTGGCAGGCCCAAAGGCGCCAGCGTTCCCAGGAACATCGCTCCCAATCCGCCCGTAGCTCTAAGCAGGAAATGGCGGCGGGTCTGAGCCTCAAGGAGAGCTAGCTTCCGCTCGGGCTGAGTTTCGCTCGGAAGAGGCGTGCTAAGTTCTGCCGGGATGCTGTTCTTGGCGTCGTTCATCTGGTCACCTGATCATAGCCGCGTCCAGGTTGAGAAGCGCGTTGCCTACGGCCTTCAATCCTTCCAGCTTGCTCGAGGTTGCATTGGGATCGGATTCCGAGAGTTCCTGCAGCCTCAGGCTGGCCGGCTGCAGCGCGGGCTGGTTTGCGGCCGCAGTCGTTTTTTCAAAAAGTCCACGTAATACTGTCAATTCCCTGGCTGTGGGATCGCGCGACAACACCAGTCGCGCCTCGAACATGATGCGAGCGTCAACAAGACTCCGACCGGATACCTTCGGAACTTCTCGCAGCGCCCGATTGGCCAGCGCTTCCGCGGCTTCATCATAGACCGGGTCGTTCAGCGTAACCAGCGCCTGCAATGGCGTGTTGGTCGGAATTCGCCGAGCCAGACTGGTGGTGCGGTCGGAAGCGTCAAAAATCAGAAAGCTCGGGTAGCCGCTGGTGCGTTTAACAAATGTGTAGATCGCCCTGCGGTAGCGGTCGGGCCCGGCCGCGTCTTTCCATTTTTCTCGATTGTAAACTGAGTTCCAGACGCCACGCGGCTGTGGAGGCATCACCGGGGGCCCACCCATTTTTCGGTTCAAGAGACCGCTTGCCACCAGCGCCTGGTCGCGAACCATTTCGGCGGTAAGCCTCTGCTCGGGCCCTCGCGCGAGAAGTCGATTGCGCGGATCCTGCTGCTGCAACTTGCTGGGTGCCTTGCTGCTCTGGCGATAGGCGGCGCTGGTTACGAGTTCGCGCAAGAGGGCCTTCATGTCCCAGTGCAAATCATTCTGAAAATGAAGGGCCAGCCAATCCAAGAGTTCAGGATGGCTTGGCTCCTCGCCAACGCTGCCGAAGTTCTCCAGCGTTTCTACAATTCCTGTTCCAAAGAGTTGCTCCCAATAACGGTTCACGACGACGCGCGCGGTCAATGGCTGACCGGGAGAAAAAAACCACTTGGCGAAAGTGAGCCGGTTGCGAGGCGCGCCGTCGGGCAGCTTCGGAAATATCGCAGGAACATCGGGCTTGAGGTCACTGCCGATTTTGCTGAGAAAGTTTCCGCGTTCAAATTCCCTGGTCACGCGCCTTTCATATGGTTGCTCTTCGGACATCACCGGAACATCCACAGCGCGCATCTTGCCCAGCTCCCGCTTGAGGTATTTGAGCCGGACGACTGCGGCGGTACGCTCAGGATCGCCGCCAAGCACCGTCCAGCGGGGATCGCTGCTAAGTGCCAGACGAACGCGTTGCACGAGTGCGGGCCTTGAATCGATCTGCCCCAACTGCTTCAGGGCAACTTCGAGGTGGGCTCCCTCGCCAACTCTAAGAGGCTCTCTGAAAACACCAACGATCCAGTGAGTGCGGAAGAGCTTTGGGTTCGCCGAGAAACCGTCGGCGACCTCCTTGATCTTGACAGTCTTCTTGCCGGGGCGTGCGGGGGTCGCAGCATCTTCTAGGTCCGCCTCGGAATCGTGTAGAAAGGTGCGAAACGGGATGCGCTGCTTATGTCCGTCCGGGTACACGATGGAAGCTCGAACGTCGTCGACGATGAAGCCGTCTTCTGGATTGATGCGGGCTTTCTCCGCATCCATCGGAGACACTTCGACTTTGATGGCCGTCACCAAGGGCAGCTTGCTCGTAGACTTCAGCTCGTAGAACGATTCTGGAGGGGTTTCCGGCCCGGCAAAAACTTCACCGTTCCGAATGTGGAAGGTCATCGCCGGCTTGCCCCTGGCTATGGCGTTTGCTAGCCGTTTCTTCGTAATTTCGATGGTGACCAGCTGATCGGCAATATCCTCGGCCTTTTCTTTGGGTAGCAATTTCTTGTTTTTCCGGATCTTCACCAGGAATGCTTGATGCTCTCGCAGCCTGGGCACCAGAGCCTTGACTTCGTTAGCGGCGGCCGACTCGATCGGCAGCGGACTCCACGGACCTCCTTCCACCGCCTGACGATCAGCGACCGTCAGCCGACGCACAAGGGCGGAGATCTCCTGCTGCAACGCCGCAGCCTCCGGGAGGCAGGAAGGATCCTTGGGAAAGCGCAGAGTGGGGAAATCGTCGTCGCGGTCCGCATCATTGGAAGTGTCGAAAAACGCGAGCGATTTGTAGTAGTCGGCGTGTCGAATGGGATCGTAGGGGTGCGAATGGCATTGCACGCAGTTCATCGTTATGGCGTTCAGCACCGACCAGGTAGTGGCCACGCGATCCATCACGGCCACCAAGCGAAACTCTTCATCGTCAGTGCCGCCTTCTTGATTGTTGGGAGTCAGGCGATGAAATGCGGTGGCGATGCGATCCTGAAACGTCGCATTTGGCAACATATCGCCGGCCAGCTGTTTGATGACGAATTGATCGTAGGGCAGGTTTTGATTGTAGGCGTCGATCACCCAGTCCCGGTAGGCCCAGACCCCAGTGCGCTGGCGGTCCGCTTCGTAACCCATCGAATCCGCGTAACGTGCCAAATCGAGCCACATGGAGGCCCACCGTTCGCCGTAGGCTGGAGAGGAAAGCAGCCGGTCGACTTGCCTTTCATACGCGTTGTTGGAATTGTCAGCTAGGAATTCCGCCTGTTCGGCGGCGTTCGGCGGCATTCCGGTCAGGTCCAGGGAGACCCGCCGTAGGAGTTCGGCCTTGTCCGCCTCAGGCGACGGTGAAAGGGACTCGCGCTCGAGTCTCGCCAGGATGAAGCGGTCCAAGGGTTGGCGAACCCAGTCTGATTGTTTCACAACGGGCAGGGCCTGCGGCTTGGGTAGTACGAACGCCCAGTAGTCGGACCATTTCGCCCCTTCCGCGATCCATCGTCGGAGCAATGCAACCTGTTCCCGTGGAAGCGGCGCCGCGTGGTACGGCATGCGCACTTCTGGATCCTTGGCAGTGACGCGGGAAATCAGTTCCGAAGAATCGGGGTCTCCGGGCGCGATCGTGGGCCGCCCGGATTTTCCCTTGCCCAGAGCCTCTTCACGGAAAATAAAGGATACGCCATTCTTCTGTCGCACTCCGCCATGGCAGGCCACGCAATTTTGATTAAAAATTGGCCGGATGTCGCGGCTGAAATCGACGCGACCCCGCATCCATCTGGAAACGACGGGGTGCAGAATAGACCAGGTGATCGTAGCAAGCGCGACCGCGGCCATTGCACCGGCCATGCCAAGGATGGCCTTGTTCCGGGCCAGGTAAGAGCCAGTCTTCATCTCAACATCCTGTGCCAAACGCCTTGCGACCTTATGATAGACCCTGCGGGCCGGATCGTCCTCACTTTAGCGAATTGGACCCTGACGGGCTTTAGCCGCTTCCTGCTTCTGGGCTCCACCGTCCGAATACTGATAAGACCAAAGTGCCATGCGAGTTCTAACTGACGAAGGGAGTCAAAACAGATTCTCGACAATGAGCATCAGTCCGGCATCTGCATTGAGTAGCAAATCGGGATATGGAGTATTGACGGTCGCAGTGGACTTGGCTTAGCTGAATGCGTGCGCGCTCGACTGAAATTCGTTATAGCTTTCGCCTCTATGATGGCGCTGATGGGTTGGTGGCTGTGGCCCACCAAGCGGGGTACGCAGTCGGCCGCCACCGACCTTAGTTCCGATCCGACCGATGCTGGCGGCTCGACTAGCGGCGGTACTACCTCCGCCTTGGGGCCCACGAGCGTCTACGCGCACAACTTGATGCTACGCAAGGGATCGACCGGGTTTCGTGTGTACGTGCGCTGGCTCCACGGGCAGATCGCTCGCACCTCGCACACCACTAACCCTTCCTTAGATGATCCAGAATCGTTTTACATCGACGTGAAAACCGGGGTGATTCACACCAACGTTGGAGATTTGGCCAACTTTCTTAACGAAGGCATTGGCAATTCGCCGCTGAAGAATATCAAGCTTTCTGGCGACGGAGACCAGCTCAGACTGAAGGGGACGCTCCACAAAGTGGTACCTCTGCCTATCGAAGTCGTTTCCACCATCGGAGTCGCGCCTGACAATCGCATTCAGATTCACGTGACAAAAATAAACTTGCTTAAAATTCCATTCAAGAAATTACTGGCCGGGTTCAACGTGACGGCTGCCAGCCTCTTTCCCTCAACCCATATTCCTGGCATAGAGGTCAAGGATAACGACATCTATTTGGATACGGGGAGTGCGGCTCCGCCGCCGCATATCCGTGGACAGCTTACCAGCGTGCGCATCATCAATCCGGACTTCCAGCAGATCTACGGCAACGCTAAGGAAGATGTAGCGCGTGTCGAGCAATGGCGAAATTATATGCAATTGCAAGGCGGCACCATCGATTTCGGGAAAATTACCATGCGCCACGTTGATCTGATGATGGTGGATTTGTCTAAGAATGCTTGGTTCGATTTGGATCTGACGAATTATCAAGATCAATTAGTACGGGGATATACGCGAATGACGCCTGAAGCGGGACTACAGATTTTCATGCCAAGTCTAGAAGACATTCCAGCGGATAAGAAAAATCACAAGATCAGCATGGAGTGGATGAAGCACCGCAATTTGCCGCCGCCGGCTGACGTAACGTCGCGCTGATGCGTGCAGTCCGGCTGGACAATCTACACAACCCCGCATCATTTCGGGCAAAACGCCGATTCGTGCGGCAAGCTCAGACGCCCTTGGCGGAAGCGTGTGAGAGTCGAACCGAGCAGCTAAATCATAAGTCTCGCATTTCGACGGCGTTGCAGCACACGCTCACGGCCAATCGGAACAAACGGAACAAAAACCGCTGGTCAGGCCGCGCGCGGTCGGATTCCCATTTGGCGTCGAAGATATGCCTCTATCCGCTTTTCGTCCGGGAACGCAGCAACGACGTTTGGAAGCATTCCCGCAATCGAGGCTCTTTTCGGCGCCCTCTTTCAGCTGTCCCGAGACAGTGTCGCTCATCAGCGGTCCATACAGTTGGAAGACGCGAAGAACCGGTTCACGGTTGGCGCGACATCACACATGGCGAACGTCGCGTTCGATAAGCACGCCGAATTCTGCGAGCTATATACAGCCGAAGTAAATGAGACAGTCGCCTTCTTGTTTCTCAAAGGTCCACACAAGGACGTGATACAAAAGGCCGATACGCTCAAAAGCATTCGCATGAAATGGAGCGTCTGGCTGACCCAGATGTTGAGACCCAATTGGAGAAGTTCGCAGCGGCCCTTCGGAAAATCGGCGCGAATGCCTGGTTAATGGAACAGCTTTCAGGAGGCCAGCACAATGCGGAAGAACGCGGCGCCGCGGTCAAGGAAGCGTCGGAGACTTTTGCTGCAGTTATCGGATGGGAGAAGTAGCGCGGGCCGCCTGTACATGGCAAAGGAACTCGGAATCTGTTTGGGCGCTATTTCCGAAGACCAAGACCGGCTGAACAAGCCGATGCTGAGCGCCGTCGCGGTGCAGGTGGATGGAGAGCCTGGCAGCGGATTCTACACGATGGCGCACACCCTTAAAAAAGTACAGTGGAAGCGAAGACCCTACGGAACAGCGTCGCTTCTGGGAGGCTGAGTTGAAGAAAGTTCACGAGTTCTGGAGGCGAAAGTTTTGATGCAGCCGAAGTTCCGCGGGGCTTAGGGTGAGCGAAATTCGACGAAGTGGGACAGGGCACAAAAGCCTTCTCTTTCTTCTGCGCCCTGCCTATTGCTTGGTCCGAAATGAGAGTAACACGCAGCCGCTGTCCAAAGGGCCGCGTGAAACAATAAGGTAAACCGTTAGAACTCCAATTAGCTTAGAGAACAGTTATGGGACTGCACCAGAGCAGGACGCGCGCGCGTCTTGGAATGACAGACTGGGCGCTAGTAGACTGGGCGATGCGGGATTATCTTCCGGAGTTCCTTGATGCTGGACCAAGGTGTTTGGGCCGAAATCAAAATCGGCGATGAGCACTTGCGACTATTCTCGGAGCATAACGCCCAGGGCGTTCAGGTATCTGTTTACAATGTCAACGCAAAGAATTGGATCGCGCCTTCCGAACCGGTGGATGATATTGAGCAAGGAAAAGACAAAGCGGCGGCATATGCGAGGGCGTATCTGCATAAAGCCGGGCACTTAGAAATGCCGTTGTTAGAATGGAAGAAATCCCGCTCGGCGTGACTTCTCGCAGCATCGGTCGGCGCAGCCCTACCTCACGAAAAGCAGATATGAGAACGGTCCACGGCTTGTGATCGGGACTTTGCTTTCCGGGCGACGAAAAAACTCGCGAATCTGATGCCGTGCGTGTTCGATGAGCAGTTGAAGATTTGCCGGAAGAGTGGCGAAGACGGCACCCGCGTACTACGGATTTATCCTAATTGAATTGGCTTAAGCACGGGATCAAACTGATTGTTCGTGCCGAAGACTATCTTAATTGCCGACGACCGGTCGTCTATGCGTAGGTCGGTTAGATTCTTGCTTGAGCGGCGTCACGCGGACCTTGTCGTGCAAGAAGCCGTGGACGGCGTTGAGGCTATCGAACTAGCCAAACAAACAAAGCCCGACCTAATACTGCTCGACCTTGCCATGCCCGGCTTGAACGGCGTGGAAGTGGCGACAATCTTGAGAAATACTTTGCCGGAAACCCCAATCATTTTATTTACGATGTACACCGATCTGCACGCCGATTCCCTCGGTGGATTTCTTGGCGTGGATTTTATTTCAAAGGTTGACGGTCTTCCCAAGCTGCTCGAACGAGTTGACGCACTGCTACCACCGCGTTCAAACGACGAAATCCCTCTGTGGTAGCGGAGCCAGAAGTGCTATTCTTGCGGCAACAAGAGCGGTTCCTTCCCAACCGGGCTGCTTCAATGACTACAAAAGAAGTGCAGGGCTGCGGCAAGCAAGATTCGCCGCTCACGCTCTATCACATTCCAGTTCAAAGCAATCCGATGCCGCTCGGTGATGGATATGTCCGTCTGCGTTGCGGCCACGTCGCGCAACAGGAAGCAACGTCTTACGGTGTGCTTCTTTGCGAAGACTGCTCCGTGCGGCTAGGGTTTCCGCGCATGAAATAGGCGCCGGTCTAACGGAATAAAAGCGAGGGCACTGTCGATGCTGAGCACGGATTGATTCCGTAAGCCCTAGCTATGTCTTCGACGAACATTCCTTCGACTTCAGCGTGGGTCAGGCGCTGAGCCAACGTCTTGGTCTTAAACAGCTCGGTTTCCGCCGAGTGTACGGAATACACGAACTCTGATTTCTCATCACCACGGATAACAAACGTTACGCGAGTCTTGTTCGGAGACTCTACCATCCAGACGTCGGTCATATCTGACCTCCTGCTATATAGCTTCCGGTTCGCGGGGATGGAATTCCGTTTCAACCGAATTTGCTCCCGCATTGCGCGGGTGTCAAATACTTCGCGAAATACCTAGGCTTGGAAGCGGATGATTGGAATTAGCCGCCGAGAACGAACTTTTGCGCGGGGTAGAGAACGCGAATGGCACCCTCCTGCGGCCCTGATCGGATGGTCACAATGCACTGCGCCTTGTCAGGTCAACCCTTCCTCCGTAATCGACCTTTGAATCGTACCAAACCGACCTGATTGCGTTCATACCCGTCATACGCTAAAAGGCTCCATGAATCCGCGCTTTGATGTTTTCCGAAGGCAAAACGAGCATTTCATCAAGTGGGTGGGAACCGTCGCAAGTTTAGGGGATGCGGAAGCACTCATCCAAACAGATTCCATCCCAATAAACGCCTCCGAAGACGATTATGTTGTGGTCCATTCGGCTTTTGGCGTTACCGAAATGTTCGCCCCGCACTCTCCGCCAAAGACGCAACGGAGCATTCCTTTAGCCGCTACCTTGACCTGAAGTTCCTCTTTCGATTGGCGAAGATAAGAAGCGCCACGATGAGAAGTAAAAGTCCGCCTCCGACCTGAACTCCGAAATCCACGTTATCGCCTTAGACCTTCAAGCCAAAGAGCTTGTGAGTTGGTCTTGAATTGTGCTCAAAAGTTTTATGACGCCTTCTTCTTTGCCGACTACGGCGCGGACTCCTGCGCCCCGCGCTTCTGACTCCAACTCCCGGGTCTTGTAAAGGGTGAACATTACGACCGGAGTTTCTGGAAGTCGTTCCTTGAGTTCAGACGCGGCTTTGATGCCGTCACCATTTGGCATTTTGTAGTCCAATAGAACCAGATCGGGCTTTAGCAACAGAGCAGCATCGACGGCCTCTCGGCCGTCCGTCGCTTCTCCGCAAACATCCAATTTGCCGTAAAGGGTCAAGAGATTGCGAAGAGTGTTTCGCATGCTAGCGCGGTCATCTGCGAGAAGAATTCGAGGCATAGGCCACCCACCGTTAAGGCGGGTGGGACGCCAGAATCAAACCAGAAGACCAGGCTAAGGCGTTAAGGGCAATACACGTTCTTCTGTATGGCATTCGACTGGTCCGGTTATTCGTTCTCATTCTCTGACGGTGTCCTTCTTGTCTGCTTCAACGGTCACATCCACAAGCGCGTTCGGCTTCAGCTTGACTTTCTCACCATCTGAATCCACCAGCTTGTTTTCTATTCGAATTTCTTTGTAAAGATGGTCGGCATCGTGAATTTCGATTTCAGCTTTCTCAGGTTGACTCGGGTCAATCGGCTTTATGACTTTGCGAACCGTTCCGGCCTTCTTCGTTTTGGGTTTCTTGGGCATAGGTCACCCCACGACGGAAACTCTTTGGCAGTGGCGGAGCCGCACGCGTTCCCCGCGCAGCCCCACGTGCGTCTCCTAAGCCTCAATCCGTGGGCTGAGACGGATCGAAGTCCGGCCATTTGTAGAACGCCGGATAGTGCCTGGTCAAGAAACTCTTTAACTCTGACGGAATGTTATCGGATATTCTTTCTTATTCTCTCTGTAAACACTATCTTTCTGATCTGCTTTAACCGCTAAATCTGCGTTGTCTGCTTAGTCAAAAAGCCGGCATATTGAACGTCACGTTTTTGGCGTGCCTGCTAAACTTACTGAAAAGGAAAGCGCGGGCAGGTCAGTCCGTGTTTTGAACTCTGCCAGATGGATTCCCCGCAACCGCAACCCACGCTTAAAGTTCTGGTGGTTGATGATTCCGCCGTGTACCGGAGGCAGGTCAGCCAGGCCCTTGCTTATCACCCTTCCTACGAAACGTTTCTGGCGTGCAATGGCGAAGAGGCGCTTAGCATCTACCGAGAAAAAGTACCGAGCATTGTGGTTACAGACTGGATGATGCCAGACTTTTCGGGGATTGAATTATGCCAGCGGATTCGCGCCGAAAAAGGGCTGCCGTTTGCTTACGTCATCATGATGACCAGCAACACTGACAAAGGCCGGGCCGCGCAAGCGCTGGAAGCTGGTGCGGACGACTACATCGCCAAGCCATTTGATGGTAGTGAGTTGCTGGCGCGCATCGGAGCGGGCCGTCGCATGGTCGAGCTGCACCGCAAACTGCAAAGCAAGAATGCGAAGTTGGAAGAACAGGCGCGTACCGATGTCCTGACCGGCTTGCCGAACCGCCGTGCGATTGAAGAATGGGCCAACAAGCAGTTGGAGGGCGCTTCCCGCCATGGGTTCCCAATCTGGATGGTTCTTGGGGACTTGGACTGCTTCAAACAGGTAAACGACACCTTCGGACACGCCGCTGGCGATGCGGTGCTGCGCACATTTGCGGAAACTTTGAAGCACGGGACGCGCGCCAGCGACATATGCGGGCGGCTGGGAGGCGACGAATTCTTGACCGTCATGACTCACGTGAGCGCCGAGAATATCGAATTGACCGTAAATCGTTTCCGCGAACAATTCGCCAGCCTGTCGTTTCCCTTTTCTGGTCAAAGCATAAGTCTGACAGCGACATTTGGAGTGGCAGGAATCGAATCTGGCCAGCGGTGGGAGTTTTCAGAACTACTCTGCAATGCTGATGAAATGTTGTACGAAGCCAAGCGCGCGGGACGGAACTGCGTCAGAGTGCGCCTGGTGAAGACAGTCGAGGATTTGCCGGAGCAATGGAAAAGCGGCATTCGAAATGATTGCTAGATCGCCTTGCGCTGCCTTTTCAGGACCGCGAGGGTGTTCTGCGCATCATGCAGCGCACGTATCTCTTCTTCGTCTGCCGCACCGGTCACTTCAAGTCGGCGTTTAGCAATCGCATCCTCGGCAACGCTAATCTTCTCCAGCAGTTGGTCCGCATTAAATTCTCTAAACGCCTCCAACACCGGGGATTGCCACGAATACTTCACGCTGTCGTACGTATCTTGTGATACGTCGTTCATGGTCTCCCGTTTCTTGGGGTACGTTTTAAGTCGTCAGATGCGGAATGGTGGATTATCCGTGCCCCAGATCACGATGTCCGGGACAGACGGCACGTGTACAAACAAATACTGCTCTTTGGACTCGTTCGAAGGCAAGTTAAATTTTGTTTGGCAAGTGTTGCCGGGAGAGTATTCGGCGCAGACATCCGTCTACCGCACAGGCTGGTAAGGGTCAAACTCGACAGCCACGCCGAGTGGCAAAGAAGTAGAGTCGAGCGCACGCGTACGAACAACTTGACCGACGCAGAGCCAGTTTGAATTTTCTCGCCCAACGATGTCTTCCGGCATCTTGAGAACTAGTTCCAAACGTTGTCCCGCGTTGAATCTTGACCCGCTCGCGAAGTACAGACCACGTTCCGAAATGTTTAAGCACTCAACCCTCTGCTCCGGAGTGACCGATTCCCAATGTCGAACTCTTACGGGAATCTGGAGCGTGACACGACGCGCTTTGCGACGCTCTGCGATTGGCATGGAAGACTCCTGCTGCATCAGGGAGACTGCGGGAGGGGAATATGAACATAGCACTATCGCCGATGAATGCAATCGCCTTTTTGCGCCGATGAAATAAGCGGCATTTGACGGAGTGGCCCTCCCTCTGGTCTAGGTCTGGAGCTGTCCTTCGGCCTAACACCAGTGCTAACTGGTTCTCCGCATTGAACTCAATTACGCGACCCCACAACCTATGACTGGTTCTTTCCTGCGGCACGGTCCTCATGTACTGGAAACCCGACTACCAATGGCATCGTGCTGTCCAAAATGCCTTCGACGAAAAAGGCTCGGACCAAATCGCAATGAAAATTCAACTTGCCGAGTTTGCGATTTTCCAGAGAATCCACTTGTTCTCGCGCAGAGACGAGGGCCAGGAAGAAGAAGCACTGTTCGAAGCACTAGTGACGGTACGAATCTTGAAAATACGGAATATCGTGGAACGGAATGGCTACTGATTCTCAGACTAAAGAGGGTAGACCATAGATTGACTCAAGCGGCAGATAGTAGTTGTTCCATAGCACAGAGCAACGTTTGTACGCCTTCTTCTTTCCCGATAACGCGACGAATCCCGATCTGGTTCGCGGCTCGTTCAAGCTCGTCTGTCTTGTACAAGGTGAACATCACGATGGGAACGTCCGGAAGTGCCCTTAAGATTCCGTTGGCAGCCTGGAAGCCGTCTGAGCAATGCATTTTGTAATCCAGCACGATGAGGTCAGGGTGAAGCTGTTCGGCCTTGCGAATGGCCTCGTTTGCATCTTCGGCTTCTCCGCACACTTCCCAGTTCTTATGTAGGCCGAACAAAACGCCCAGCGCACGGCGCATAGATGGGCGGTCTTCTGCAATCAGGACGCGAGCAGCAGGCTTCGGTGCAGTCTTTTGGTCGGAAGTCGATTGAGCCGACATTACATCGGCCAGGAACGAGGCATCTTCGGCGGTTAGGACCCTAGACACAGCCTCAACGATACGGCTTTTACAAAGCTCGCAACATACAGATGAAACCTTAGCCCGAATTGCCAGTCCGCGATCTAGGTGGTTCCAGGTAGTCTCTCTGCCCTCATCCGCGTAACGAACGCTTCCGTTGAATTCAACGATGGTATTGTGCGCCGCTAAAATTAACAGCTTTAGCGAACGCGCCAAGTATAAATCGGTTATGCAACTATCTGTATTCAGTAGTATGTGATCGTTCTCCGGGATACAGTCAGAAGGCTGTCCCCTCCCCCGCTGTTGTGATTTATCACTAGCTCTGTCCAATTGCCACGATCGTCGTACTGGTAGGAATACTTCAGGACGGACGGCTCAATCGAATCGAACGGCGATTGCGGCGATTCTGGCGATCCGGCGTCAGCTTTGTTCGGAACGAGGGTGCCGTCGCCCTCTATGGAAAACCCAACACCAATCGGCGCGATAGAGTTTCCGGAGATAGTCCTACGCTCTTCTGCCTTGTCGCCGTGCTCGTTACAAGTAAATTCTGTGGTTCTTTCGAAGGCGAAATTGATTTCGTGCACGCTCGTGACCCGATGCTGAGCATCGTATGTGTGCCAAGTCCCGGGTTGCGCGCGTCCTCTCATGAGCATCTTCAGTCCCTCTTTCAGAGCTTCTATCACCGCTTCACTCGGGTGGTCCTGGCCATGGTCGAAAATCCGATCAAGAAACATGGGAGCTGGATTCTCCAGGATGGGATTCTCCTCGACGAGAAGTCCCGCTGCGTTGTACGTGCGAATGATGCGACTAATAGTTTGACCGTTGGCGTCGCGAGTCTGCATTTCAATGGGTCGATCCGCTTCATCATAGATTGTCGTAATCGCGCCGCCGAAAGGGATGCCGCCCCCGCTGACAGCTGCGTCCCATGCGGACACTGCGTATGCAGTACCTCGTGAGGGTTGAAGAGTTTTGGCGTTGAATCGTTGGATTCCAACTTTGCGTCCGTTGTCGTATTGAAAGTCAGTCCGATCACCATTCATAGAATTCGTGATGCTCAGGCTCCGCCCGGCGTCGTCGTAAACGTAAATTAGTTCTGAATCTGGATAGTCTGAATTCGCCGGTTTGATTCTAGTCAGGCGGCCATCAGAGTCGTATTCAATTCCTCGAAGGATTATAGGTTTCCCTGTCGTAAGACTTAGGCCGCGACCGACAGCACGAATCTATATCCGCGAACCGATTCAATCGGGCCCCGGCACCACCCGTTCGTGCTACTGCGTCGCTCTCCAAAGAATCAACGATTCCGTGCGTGTCGGAAGTTGGATCGTGTTGGCAAGAGCCTCAAGCACCTTGCAAGTTGCTCGCTGAACTCGACGCGCCGTCCTACGCCTGCCAAAATTGGCCCTCCGGCGTTTGAGCGCGATGTTCGGCGCTTCGCCGAGCGTCTGAGCACAAATAGAGCACAAAACGAGGCCCTAGAGCCTCGTTTTTGCGCCACTCTGAACTATAAAACCAGTCGAATCATTGAGGATCTGGCGGAAGCGTGTGAGAGTCGAACTCACCACTCGGCTCGCTGAGAGCCGAATCGCCGGCTTTGAAGGCCGGGAAGGTCACCGGACCCCTTTCGCCTCCGCAAAAAGTATAGTGGCAGGCCGGGACTTCTCAAAATTCAGCAATCGTCGCTGCCGAAGTGATTTTCGCTCTTGCAAAACGCGAAGTTAGCGCGCCGTGTGGGCGGGAACAAGCCCGGAAGCTTGCGTCGTGCGGATCAGTGCAGCCACCAGGTTGAATAACGCTGGTGTCGTGCAAACCTCGTAGTACAGATGCTCGGAACCGTTGCCGATTTTTCCGTCCGAACCCAACTCTCTGGCGGCTCCTTTTCGCAGTACCAGCAACTCGACGCTGTCTCCAATCGGCACTTCACCATAGAACAAAGACACCGTCTCTTTTCCCCACGGTAGATCAAGCTTGGTCTCAACCGATTCCAGCGAAATCTCCTCCGAAAGCTTTTGGAAGCCCTCTTCGTTCAGCTCGATCCCGTTCCGGTTATAGCGCACCAGAAACTCATCCAATTCTTCCGCCGAAGCCCCTTGCATGGATTGCAGAAAGTGAAAAATCGAAAAACTGGATCGTTGGTCCGCCAGCATCCGGCGCGCAAGCTTGGTGCATCCCGATAACCGATCCGAAAGATTTAGAGCCTTCGAAATCATGATGCGCGAATCACCGTCGGTCCAATAGGCCGGCGCCGATCCTTGAAACGCCACGCCAAGTCCAAGCTCCAGGGCGGGCAAGTCCGTTTTCGCCGCACTGTCGTTATACGAATTGCACACGGCCAGAATCTGCCGCGCCAGCACACACGCCTTCGCCACTGGTCGCGCGTAAGCGCGGCTCGACTCCGTCTCAAAAATCGCCAGAATGATCGCATCGCCTTCGATAAAAACTTTTTTCGCCGAATAGCGGTCGAGCAGTTTTCTTACCGGCTCGTGCAGGTTCAAGCTGAAATGCGACGCCGGATTCAACCCTCGCGTCAACAAATCCTGCGTCATCCGCGTAGACCCCCGCACATCCGCCTTTATGATGACGTGAGATACAACGGGATCCTGCTGCGTCTTAACCTCATCCTGCAGTACACATTCATAAAGGCGGTTGTTCAGTCGCGAAAGATCACGCGATTGCTCCGTCGTGACCAGGTTGACGCGCTCCATGCACGTCGACAGATGCTCGGCGTCGCGCAATTCACGCCGCAAGCGCAAAAAGTCCGTTGCAAACTTCAATACCAGCCCTTGCGTCTCTTCCCGCGAGTATTTCCTGATTTTCCGCCCAAGCTCTTCGATCGGCTTCGGAGAAAGCTGCTTTGCGGGAACCTGCTTCAACACCTGCTCCACGCGCTTCAATTCATCCCTGGACACAAGCGCTTTGCGCAGCTGCTGCAAGTGCACCGGCGGATGATACTGCGCCGCAATCGCGCGAATTTCATAGCCGGCCAATACGTGATACAGCACTTCCTGCTGTTCCATCCGTTCGATGAGCCTCCCAAGCAGCTCTGCCCTCTCCGCACGTAGCGATCCAGGTTCGGCCGATGGATCAAACAACCTAGCAGCGTTCTTCGGCTCGTTTAAATAGTCGCCCAGTTGGCCATGATGGTCCTTCAGGAAAAAATCCAGTTTTTGTTTCGCAACTTCCATCTGCGGACCAAATTCTTCCAGCTTCAGTTGCTGGTGCTTGAGCCGCAGTTCGATGTCATTGAGTGAAGCTTTTAGATTTGCGGGATCGCCCGAACCCAGGAATTTGCCGAACAACCCATCGCCGCGTTCCAGCTTCTTGCGGTGCGCGTCGCGCTGCTCCTCCAGATTCGCGATCTCGTTGCGCATCGCCTGCAGCTGATCGAGCATCGACTGGTGCTCGCTTTGCGCTTCCGCAAAGGCTGGATCGGTCGCGATTGCCACGCCCGCCTGCTGCAAAAATTCCTGAAACAGCGCATCCATCGCTTCGAAGCGATCTGGATCGCGAACGTAGTTCCCCAACAGCACAAAATGTTCAAGAAAGTACGAATCGTCCTTGCCGCCATCCAGAAAGATCAGTCGGTTCTTCAGCAGTTCGTAATATGGTGCAAAGTCTTCTCCAAACAACGCGCGCCGCGCCTTGGCAACTACATTTTCCTCGGCGTCCACGATCATTTGCGCGACCTGCTGCCCCACAACGCGCAGCACCGAGCGCCGCGCCGATTGCAGTTCGCTGAGTTTTGCCTTCAGAACGTGCGCCTGCTGGCTTCGTTCGAAGTGTTCCCCGCGCTGCCGGATCCATTCCTTGCCTTCCAGAATGATGTTCGCGAACTGATTCGCAAGCTCCTGCGTAATAAACTTCAGAATCGCCAGCCGGAACAAAAGATCGATCTCAATGTTTTTGTAAAATTTGGCTTGTGTCACAGCTGACTGCAGCAGGTCGCTCAACAACTTACGGAAGCCCACTCCATCAATCGTCTTGGCGTTCCGCAGTTCCACTCCCGCCATGAAACTGGACGCCGTGTTCTGCCGGATCAGCTCAAACAAATAGTCCTTCGCCACCTGCACGAACTTCGGGCTCAGGTACACATCGTGGTGGATGTTGTCGACGCCGATCGCGAGCGTTCCCATCGGCAGTTTGAGGTGGTAGCTTGTCAGCTCAATGCGCGGAGCCGCGTCACCACTCAAATTGAGCACGTCTGTGGGCATTGCTGTAACGAAGGGGCACTTTTTACGCTAACAGTCGCCCCCCCGTAGGGCAACAAATCGGACGTACCGCGTTCCCAGACAGTTAGGGTGCTGCTCAGGACACTTCAAAGGACCGAGATTCGCCGCGAATCGCCGCCCAAATGCTCCAGCCGTATCCGCATTTCCGGCCACGGCGATGGCAGAGGAAACCGCTCCGCCCACTCCAGAATCACCACGCCCGGCTTGCTGAACAGGTCTTCCATTCCTAGCGTTTCGAAATCATGAAAATTTTCGATGCGATACAAGTCGCCGTGAAAAACCGGCTTCTCGACCTGATTTTCGCCGTAACTGTGCAGCAGCGTGAAGGTGGGACTTGTCACGTCCTCTTCCCGCGCCGCGCCTAATCCACTCACAATTCCCTTCGTCAGCGTCGTCTTTCCGCTCCCCAGATCCCCCGTAAGCAGCACCAAGACCGGCGCCTTCAGCCGCGCTGCAAACTCACGCCCCCAGGCGGTCGTCTCCTCCGCCGAATGCGTCACAATCTCCTCAGCCACCTCGCCTAATCTCCTCTAGCAGTTCCCGCCGCGCATAAGGCAGCGCTCGCGCCACTTCGCCCGCCAAAATCCCGGATTCATCCGCGTCTTCCGCGAGGGTTTCCGCCGCGCGTCCATGCAGCCACGCCCCCAGAGCCAACACGCTCAGCCAATCGTCCGTCCCAAATTGGCCAGTCAGCGCCGCAAGAATCCCCGTAAGCACATCGCCCGACCCGCCCTTCGCCAACCCCGGGTTCCCTGTCGTGTTCACAAAAGTCTGTCCGTCCGGCGCCGCCAAAATCGTGTGAAACCCCTTCAACAAAACGTACGCATTCCATCGCGACGCCGCTTCTCGCGCAATCTTCACGCGATCCTTCTGCACCTCAGAATTCTTTACGCCCAGCAGCCGTGCCATCTCTCCAGGATGAGGAGTAATCGCCAAAAATCGCGACTTCCTTTCGCGGAGTGCATCCGCGTGCGCTGCAAATGCGTTCAACCCATCCGCGTCCAGAATCGTCGGAAGTTCCGTGTTCTGCAGCACTGCGCGAATGAATTGTTGCGTACTCGGCTTCTGTCCCAGTCCCGGTCCAATCGCCAGCACCGTTTTTCCGGCCAGTATTTCCGCGAAACCTGCACCTTTTAAATCGTTTACCGCCGTAGCCCCGTCCGCTCCCACGGCAAGCGGCTCGGTCATGAATTCCGGCTGCCCCGCCGCCACAATCCCTTGCACCGGCGCGGGCGTCGCAATGGTGACCAGCCCAGCTCCCGCCTTCAGCGCGCCGGTCCCCGCGAGCACCGCCGCGCCGGACTTCCCCACCGATCCCGCCACCGCCAGCACATGCCCGTACAATCCCTTGTGCGAATCTGCTCGACGCACCAGCGGCAACTTCACAAACTCATCTGGCCCCGCCCACCTCAGGCCGCCCTTTCCCAGTTCCTCAATCAATTCGCGCGGCGAACCAAGCGCGCGCACCGCTAACGCGCCGCACGAATCGGCATTCGTCGATAGCAGTTGCCCGACCTTTGGCGCAGTAAACGTCACAGTCGCGTGCGCTCGCACCACGGGTCCTTCCGCTTTTTCTCCATCCGAAGGCAGCCCCGAAGGAGTATCCACAGCAACTATCAACGCGGGCGAAGCGCTCCTTGCATTCCCTGACCGTTCGTTTAAGAACTCAATCGCCTTCGCCACAAATCCAGTCGCTGGTCCACGCAATCCGGTCCCCAGCATCGCATCCAAAACCACGTCCGCCGTTCGAACCAGCGAAGCCGCCTTCTCCCAAGCCGCGTCATCCGTCACAAAAATGCACTCGCCGCCTTCATCGCGCCAGCGCTGCCAATTCGCCGCCGCTTCGCCGCGCATCTCGCTCGCCGCGCCAAACAACACTGCCGTCACGTGCCGAAATTCCGGTTTCAGATGCCGCGCCGCAACAAACCCATCTCCGCCGTTGTTTCCCTTCCCACAAAGCGCCACAACACTCCGCACCGGCGCTCCGAATCGCCGCGAAACTTCGTGAAGCACAAACTCCGCAACCGCTTTCCCAGCACGCTCCATCAGCTGCGCCTGACTAATCCCATACCTTTCGGTCGTCAGCCGGTCCACTTCCCGCATCTCCGCCGCTGTCAGTGCTTTCATAGAGGAAGGATACTCAAGGAAAAACCAGAGCCCATTTGAACGAATCGCTGCATCGCCGGCAAATTCGGAAAATCGTTCTTCGTTACCTCATTACTTCCGTTGCTTCGCTCGTTCCTACAACATCCATCCGCCGCTCACGTTAACTACCTGCCCAGTTACGTACTCTGCCTCTTCCGAAGCAAAAAACGCCACCGAAGCCGCCACATCATCTACAGTTGGTGGCCGCCCAATCGGAAACCGCGCATCGCGCAACTTCCGCGCCTCTTCCAGACTCAAATCCTTTTCATCGATGCTCGACGGATTCACAACGTTCACGGTAATTCCGTTTTTCGCCTCTTCCAGCGCCAGCGAACGCGAAAGTGCCACCACAGCAGCCTTCGCCGCGGCGTAAGCGGAAATCTTCGCCTGGCCGAATGCGCGTTCCGCTCCCACCGCTCCCAAATTCACGATGCGTCCCCAGCGGCCTCTCCTCATGTGAGGCAGCGCAGCCCGGCTCATGAACACCACGGACATCAAGTTGGAAGCAAAAATATCCTGCCAATCTTCCAACGAACCCTCGGCCAATGTCCCCCAGCGAAAATCGCCGACATTGTTCACCAGCACATCCAGCCGCCCAAACCGATCCGTCACTGTTTTCACAAACTGTTCGCAGCTTGCGGCGCTCGTGATGTCCGCTTCCACCGCCACGCAATCCGCGCCCGCAGCCTGCAGTTGCCGCAGCGTATTTTGCGCCGCCATTTTGTTTGCGCGATACCCGAGCGCTACGCGTGCTCCATCTTTCGCCAGCTTCAGCGCAATCCCGCGCCCGATTCCGCGCGTTCCTCCCGTAATCAACGCAACCCGGCTGCGTAGCGCCATTCTGTTGTCATCTCCAAAACTTCTGCCACTTCAATCACGTCCGCAAATTATATCCCACGACGAATTCTTCCGTTCACCTCATCCGCGCCACGATCACCGTCATATCATCCGCTTGCTCTGGCGTCCCCGCCCAATCCTCTACCGCCTGCATCATTCCAAGCGCAATCGTCCTTGGCGTAGACCCATTCAGCCGCATCGCCGCATCCTTCAGCCGCGTGATCCCAAACTCTTCCCCATAAACATTTTCCGGCTCCACCAATCCGTCGCTGTAGGCGATCAAAATCGCATTCGGCGGCACCGTCTCCGTCCCTTCCACAAACTCATAATCTTCGTACACTCCCAGCACCATCCCGCCTTTATCCAGATAAAACGCTTGGTCTCCGCACAAACAAAATGACGGCAAGTGCCCCGCATTCGTGTACCGCAGCAACCTCGTCTCGCTGTCATACACGCCTATAAAAAACGTCGCGAACCGGTCGTCCGCGGTATTCCTCACCAAATGCCGGTTCAGCCGGGCCACCAGCTCCGCCGTGCTCAGGGTATCGCTCCCTGGCGCCAGCAACTGGCTTCGCAGCGCCGCCTGCAGGCTCGCCATCAGCAGCGCCGCTGAAATTCCCTTCCCCGAAATATCTGCAATCGCGATCGCCACCTTCGTCGGGCTCAACTCAATAAAGTCATAGTAGTCTCCGCTGACCATCCGCGCCGCTTTGCAAATCGCCTCAATTTCCAGCCCCGGCACCAGCGGCACACGCTGCGGAAAAAGCTGGTTCTGCACTTCGCGCGCAATCGAAATCTCGTTTTCCAGCCGCTGCCGCTGCTTCTGCTCTTCGATCAGGCTACGAATCGAACCGGTCATCAAGTTGAATGACTCGCCCAGAATTCCCAGTTGGTCTCGCCGTTCAATCTTCACCGTGTGCGTCAAATCGCCTTCGCGCACCTGCTGCGTCGCGTTGTAGAGCTGATCCACGGTTCCCGTAATCGCCCGCGTCAAAACGATTCCCGTCACCACCGCAACCGCTTGAGCCAACAGCAACAGCGCCGCGATCAACTCAAACCCAAACACCCTGCTCCCGCTGAACTCCCCCAGCGAACTGAAAATTCGCCCGTTCAGCACCGATGGCCGCGCCGTAAACGCCGCAAACACCGGCTGCCTTTCCCCCGCCTTTTCTCCCTGCTCCAGGTATGTCGCATCCAGCTTGGAGAAACCTTCTATCGCTGGATCGAACCAGTAGTTCGCCGCCTGCAGCTTTCGATGCCGCGTCGAAATTCGTTCAATGAAACGATACCTTGAGCCCGCCAGCGGCACCGTATTGTTCACGTCGCTCTGCGCCGCTTTTTGCAGCGCGGTTACCTGAATTGGTCCCAAGTCCGGTGCTATCGTTTCCAGAAAATCCGGCGTCACTCGTACACTCAGCTCGATCACGTCGCGCCCGCGCGGCGACTCCACTTCCCTGAGGGCCGTGAGGTGCATCACGCCGGCGGACTGCACGATTCCAGTAAACTCTTTTGCATTCCCTCCGGCGATCCTCGCCAGATGCTTCGGATCGGCATGAAAATCAATCTTCAGCCCGGGCAAATCCTTCGAGTACGCCACACGGATCTGCGCGTCCAGCGCTTCTTCCACGACTTTGTCTGGAATCGAAGCAGGTAGTGTCTTTTCCGCCGCCGCAAGGCTGGCCGCCGAATCCGCCATCCGCGCCAGCCGGCCGTGGATGTCCTCGAACAAAATGTAACCGCCCAGTTGCGAGTACAAAATCTGCCCCGCCAGGGCAGCCAACGTCACCAGCAACAGCACCGGCGCCAGCGCCAGGAACAGCCCTGCCACGATCAGTCGGTTGCGCAAACTCCACAGCAACCGGCTCCGTCCCCAAGCAATCAGCCGAAATGCTAAATATCCCGCGCTCAACAGCCCCAGGAATTTCAGAAAGCTATAGATTCCACCGCTCAACCCAACCAGCATCGCCGACGCGCCCAGCGACACCAGCACCATCGCCGCCACGTCCGGCCACGACAGCCGCCGCCACATCCTCGATACTTCTGCCCCAGAAAATTTCATATTGGGAAAGCTTCGTCCGCGTCCTTGGTCAGCCCAAACCCAACTGCACGCGCTGCGCGTCGCGTTCGACTACTTTACCCGATGCCCCGCAACCTGACGAGTCATCAAAGTCGAGTCGGAGCCTCCGACCAGCACCGTCGAACCAATCTCATGTTGACAAAAGTTAATTAGTGGTGTACTTTACCTCGTAGATTACTGCGGTTGTTCTCTGCGACCGGGCTAACCAGTCTCTTTTCGCACTCTTACCAAAAACCCATCTCTAAGTCCTCTGTTTTCACGCTCTTCACTTTTCCATAATCTCGTCGCTCTTTGTTTTGAGAGGCTTGCGAACACGCACCCCAGGGGGAGGGGGGCCTGGACGAGGTTTTGCGAGAGTCACGAAGGGAAGCCAAGCGGAGTTAGGCTTCGGAGCCCTACGAAACACAGCGCCGTAGGCGCGAAAGAACTTAGCCCAGTGCGGAAGCGCTGGGTGTGAAAGCCCAAAGAGGAAGAGCGCCGTAGACGCGGCCACAACGGCTCAAAGGAAGCTGGCCCCGATTGCTACTGCGCCGCTCCGTTCCGCACTTTGCTGTGCCTAACGCTGTAAGTGAAATAGATCACCAGCCCGATAACCAGCCAGACAAACAGCCGTACCCAAGTGATGCCATTCAGCCCGAGCATCAGCCCGACCGACACCAGGATTCCCAGAATTGGCACCAAGGGCACCAAGGGTGTTCGGAACGGTCGCGGCAGGTCAGGGCGCCTCACTCGCAGGATCCACACCGCCGCACAAACAATGACAAAGGCGAGCAGTGTCCCGATACTCACCATCTGCCCAAGACTGCCGATGGGTACCAACGAACCGAACAGAGCGGCTCCGAGGCCGGTGACCGCTGTGGACTTCCAGGGTGTCCGAAACTTCGGATGAATGTCTCCGGCCCACTTCCACAGCAATCCGTCATTTGCCATTGAATAAAAAACGCGCGACTGGCCCAGCATCATCACCAGCATCACCGTGCTGAGCCCAGCCAAAGCCCCGGCGTTCACGACGTAGCTACCCCACCTCACGCCCGTTTCCCGAATTGCCAGCGACACAGGGGCGCCGATGTTCAATCTCGGATAGTGGACCGTTGCAGTGAGCAGGCCCGAAACCACGATGTACAGGATGGTGCAGACCGTCAGAGAACCCAAAATGCCGATTGGCATATCCTTCTGTGGGTTCTTCGCTTCTTGCGCCGCAGTCGAAACCGCGTCGAATCCGATATACGCGAAGAACACCACGCTAGCCCCTCGCAACACGCCCGACCACCCAAACGACCCAAACGATCCGGTATTTGGCGGCAGGAAAACTTGCCAGTTGGCGTGCGACTCGGCTGGATGCTTCAGAACGAACGGCAGGGCGACCGCGATAAAGGTAAACACCGCAATCAATTTCACAAAAACGACTCCGGTGTTGAAGTTTGCCGATTCTTTAATTCCTACAATCAGGATCAGCGTAACCGCCATGATCGCCAGGAACGCCACGAGGTTGAATCTCGCCGTGGCATGCGGCAGGTCCGCTAACTGATCCATCGGCGCATTCATGGATGTAAGCGGGGCCCATCGCCCCTGGAACTGCACCCACACCGCGCCCGGCACGTCACAAATCTGCGGCGGCAGACTAATGCCGTAGTCCTGCAGAAATGCCACGAGCGTGCTGCTCCAGCCGCTCGCCACAGTCGCTGCGCCGAATGCATATTCCAAAATCAGGTCCCAGCCGATGATCCACGCCACGATTTCACCCAGCGTGGCATAACCGTAGGTGTAGGCCGAGCCGGCAATCGGAATCAGCGAAGCAAATTCGGCGTAGCAAAGTCCGGCAAAGGCGCAGCCAGCTCCCGCCAGCACGTAAGACAACATGATCGCTGGTCCGGCATATTGCGCTGCCGCCGATCCCGTGAGCACAAAAATGCCCGCACCGATGATCGCCCCTATGCCCAAAGTCACCAGGTTGACCGGACCCAACGCCCGCTTCAAGCTGTGCTCGCCGGTGTCACCTGCTTCTTTCAGCAGTGTGTCCAGCGGCTTCTTCCCAAACAAGGGATTGCCCATGCAAACCTTCCTTCATTAGTCGTTTTCTCGGAAACAGACGCCAATCAAAAGCCAGCGGAGCTTAGGTTGCCAGACAGCGTCTCATTTCATGCGATGCGTCGAACCCTGATTCTTGACGACGTGAATTTTAACCGATGCGAGGCCCTTTCGCGATTTTATTTGCCGGCTTCCCATCCACCCGTCGGCGGGGACACAAAGGAAGAGGGTGGGCACCATGTCTCACCCTCTCGTCGGAAAGTTTTCTGATTCTTGTCTCAAGCCTATTGCGACGCGCCGGCACGGACCCGGCTGTGTCTGATGCTGTAAGTAAAATAAAACACCATGCCGATTAACAGCCAGACCAGCAGTCGCATCCAGTTCGTCCAGCCCAAGCCGTAAATCATCGAACCGCATACAATCACGCCCAATGTGGACACCAGCGGCACAGCAGGAACGCGGAACGCTCTCGGCAGATCAGGCCGGCGCCGGCGCAAGATCCACACGCCGATGCACACCAGCACAAACGCGAACAACGTGCCGATACTCGTCATCTCGCCCACGATATCTTCCGGCAGAAACGCCGCAAACAATCCCGTGAAGACAAAGAAGAGAGCGTTTGACTTGTACGGTGTCCGGAATCGCGGATGGACGTCCGAGAAAGCCTTGGGAACCAGGCCGTCCTTGCTCATCGAATAGAACACGCGCGACTGCCCGAGCAACATCACCAGGATTACCGAAGAAAATCCCGCCAAAATGGCGACGGTCACCGACTTCGAGAGCCATTCGTGGCCGTGCATGTATTTGGTGATGGCAAATGCCACCGAAGCTTCGCGGCCGGTCGAACGGAAGTCCTGCACCGTGGCCACTCCGCTCAATACATAGGAAAAGAGCACGTACAGCACAGTGCAGACCACCAAGGATCCGAGAATACCGATGGGCATATCGCGCTCGGGCTTCTTCGCCTCCTGCGCAGCCGTGGAAACCGCATCAAATCCGATGTACGCGAAGAACACCACCCCCGCCGCACCCAGAATCCCCAGCAATCCTCCGAAGTGGTGCGTAATCCCTGTCGGCGTCACGTACTCTGTTGGCGCGGGCACAAATGGATGGTGGTTGGCGGGATTGATAAAGCCCCAACCGATGCTGATCACAAGAATGACAATCGTGACCTTCAAAACCACGATTAACCCGTTAATGAACGCCGACTCTTTCGTCCCCTTGATCAGCAAAGCCGTAAGAAGTAATAGGATGAAAACCGCCGGCAGATTGATGATGCCTCGGGTCCCCGTCTCCGTCATTTTCTCCAGCGGCGAATGGCTCCATTCGTAAGGAATGCGCATTCCGAACCAGCCCAGCACGCGATTCGCGTATTCGCTCCACGCGATGGCCACGGTCGCTGCGCCCACTGCGTACTCCAGAACGAGGTCCCAGCCAATGATCCAGGCGACGAGTTCGCCCATGGTGGCGTACGAATAGGTGTATGCGCTTCCCGCCACCGGGATCATCGAGGCAAACTCCGCATAGCACAATCCGGCGAAGGCACAGCCTACACCCGCCACGATGAAGGCCAGCACCACGGACGGTCCCGCGCGGTCCGCAATCGCCGCGGCGGTTCGCACAAACAACCCGGCGCCAATGATGGCGCCAATGCCAAGCATGATCAGGTTGACCGGCCCCAGCGTCCGCTTCAGCGTGTGCTCACCGGCTTCACCCGCTTCTTTGAGCAGCGCGTCCAGCGGCTTCCTTGCAAACAAAGGGTTGCCCATGCAACTCCTCCTTTGTAGTGGCGGGCTTCCGCGTGGTTCGCGGCACGACTCACGTCGAGTAGGCCCGTTTTCTCAAATCACCGCATGCCAGATGTCAGATTGGATTCACACATTGTAGGGGCGGCCCCGTCCGCTTCCTACAAAAACTTTTTAGCCCACCAAAACCGTCTTCGCCGCCGCGCGCTGACTTATTTCAATTACGCCGCCTTCTCTCTCTGCCGCGACCACAGCCAATACACCGGCAACCCCAACAGCACAATCACCAGGCTCCAGCCAGCGGTTTCCGTCCGGTAAAACAGCAGCACAAACAAAATCGTCAGCGCCAAAACGATGTAGAGCAGAGGCACCACCGGATAACCAAACGCGCGATATGGCCGCTCTGCATCCGGCCGCTTCTTGCGCAACACAAAAACTCCCACGATCGTCAGCACATAAAAAATTAGCGCCGCAAACACGACGTAATCCAGCAAATTGCTATAAAGGTTTCCATACGTCACCACGCCTGCGGCGTCAACCTTGCGCGTACGCATCAAGATCAGTACGGAAATCCAGATTCCCTGATAGACCAGCGCGGTGCCCGGAACGCCTTTGCTGTTCAATATTCCCGTCGCGCGGAAAAACAATCCGTCCTTGGCCATCGCGTAGGCCACTCGCGATCCAGCCAGGATCAAGCCGTTATTGCAGCCAAAGGTCGAAATGATAATCGCGCACGCCATGATCACCGCGCCGACCGGCCCAAAAATCGCATTTAGAGCCGCCGTCGCCACACGATCGTCCGGAGCATTCTGAATCTGCGCGAGTGGCAGCGCGAACAAGTACGCCAGATTCGCCAGGCAGTACAACGTGATGACGATCGTCGTGCCCAGCGCCATGGAAAGCGCTACATCGCGCTTCGGATTCTTCACTTCCGCCGCGGTAAATCCAATGTTGTTCCAGGCGTCCGCGGAAAAAAGCGACCCTACCTGCGACACGCCGAATGCCACAAGCAATCCAAAAAATCCGCTTGCCGCGGTCACCGTCGGAAAGAGACTCTTGAACAAGCTTGCCGGTTCGAGCGGCTGTGCTCCCCTTACCGCCCAAAAGTGAGAGAAATTATCAGAAATCGCTGCGTGGTTTCTGCCTACGAACACGCCCAGCAAGATAAGCCCGATCAGCGAAAGAGTCTTCGCCGACGTGAAAATATTTTGTATCAGTTTGCCCAGCCGCACGCCCCGCGTATTCAGAAACGTGATGAACACGATCATGAGGATGCCGACCAGCTGCTGCACCGAGAGACTGACGGCAATTCTTGAGCCTAGTGCAATCGGCTTCACAATCCACGTCGTCGGCGAAATGGAAGGAAACAATACTCCGAGGTACCGCGCGAAACCGACGGCCACTGCAGCAATTGTCCCCGTCTGAATCACAAGGAACAGCGTCCAGCCATACAAAAATCCCCACAGCGGCGAATACGCTTCCCGCAGATACACGTACTGCCCGCCGGCATGAGGGAACAGCGCCGCCAGTTCGCCGTAAGTTAGCGCCGCCGCAATCGTCAACAAGCCCGTGAGAATCCACGTCAGCAGCAGCCCGCCAGGCGAACCCGTCAGTCGCGAAATATCGGCCGCAACGATAAAAATTCCCGACCCAATCATCGAGCCGACGACAATCATCGTGCCGTCGAACAATCCGATGGCGCGAACGAAACCAGCCTCTTCCTTCTTATTCTGGGTGGTCACCGGAAGAGCGGTTTCGGCCATAAATTGGTCGCCTCAGTTAATCGCGGGTTGCGCCGCAGTTGGGAGAATTTCCAGGTATTGTTTGACGCGAGCCGCCGGATTTCTGGCTCCCAGAATGTCGCTGATCACGGCCACGCCGTTCGCGCCCGACTCGATCACACTCGCCGTTCGTTCCAGAGTAATCCCGCCAATCGCCACAATCGGCTTGTTCGTCAGCTTGCGTGCCTGACGGATTAACTCCAGCCCAACCACCGGATCGGGCTTTGCTTTGCTCCGCGTCTCGAAAATGGGTCCGACCGCGACATAGTCGGCATCCGTTTCGGCGGCTGCTCGAAACTGTTCCAAATTGTGCGTGGAAATCCCGATAATCGCGCCGGCGCCAACAATTTTTCGCGCGGCATCCACATCCAGATCGTCTTGCCCGACGTGCACGCCGCTGGCTCCGGCGAGCCGGGCAATGTCCGGCCGGTCATTCACCAGAAAACTGGCGCCATCCTGTCGCGCCGTTACATTCAACGCCTGGGCCGCCTGCAGCACTTCGCGCGCCGGCGCCGTCTTGTTGCGGTACTGAACGAGACGGGCTCCCGCCCCCAGCAATTTCTTCAAAAATTCGATTGGATCCGAGGGTAGCAACGCTGCGTCTAGTATCACGTAAAGCGGCGGCAGCGCAAGGCGATTCGCCATCAATGCTTTCCGTTGCTGAGAAACCGTTCAACGAAGTGGGTGTCGAACTTTCCGGCAGCGAAATCCGCATCGGCCAGAATTCTCCGGTGCAGCGGAATCGAGGTCTTGATGCCTTCAATCACGAACATTTCCAGCGCGCGCTTCATCCGCCCAATTGCTTCCGTACGGTCGCGGCCCTTCACGATCAGCTTCGCGATCATCGAATCGTAGTACGGCGGAATGACCGCATCCGCGTACGCTGCAGAATCGACGCGCACGCCCGTCCCGCCCGGCGCCTGGAACGTGGTAATTCTCCCCGCCGACGGCACAAACGTTTCCGGGTCTTCGGCGTTGATGCGGCATTCGATGGCATGGCCAGTGAAGTGAATCTCGCCGATCGCATCATCCAGTTTTTCGCCGGCCGCAATCCGAATCTGTGCTTTGATCAGATCCGCGCCAGTCACAAACTCCGTCACTGGGTGTTCCACCTGAATGCGCGTATTCATCTCGATGAAGTAAATCGAGCCGTCGCTCGTATCCAACAAGAATTCGACGGTGCCCGCGTTGGTGTAGCCGATCTTCTGCAGCGCCTTCACTACTTTGGCGCCCATTTCTTTGCGAAGCTTCGGATCAAGCACTGGCGATGGCGATTCTTCGATCAACTTCTGGTGCCGCCGCTGAATCGAGCACTCGCGCTCGCCCAGGTGAATCACTTTGCCGTGTTGGTCGCCCAGCACCTGAAATTCGATGTGCCGCGGATGCTCGATAAACCGCTCCGCGTAAACATCAGGCGTGCCAAATGCCTGCTGCGCCTCACTCCGCGCCGTTTCGTAGGCGGAAAGCAACTCTTCTTGCTTGCGCACCACGCGCATTCCGCGCCCGCCGCCGCCCGCTACCGCTTTCAAGATCAGCGGGTAGCCGATCTTTGCCGCTTCCTTCGCTAACTGCTCTTCGCCCTCGATCGCGCCGTCGCTTCCCGGAATCGTCGGCAGCCCGGCGTGCTTCACTTCCCGCCGCGCGCGGTCCTTCTCGCCCATCATTTCGATGATTTCCGGCCGCGGCCCGATGAAGGTGATCTCCGACGCCTCGCACACCTTAGCGAAGTTCGCGTTCTCCGACAGAAATCCGTACCCGGGGTGAATCGCGTCGACATTGGTAATTTCCGCGGCGCTGATGACGTGCGGAATGTTCAAATAACTTTCGCTGCTGCGCGGAGGCCCGATGCACACCGCTTCGTCCGCGAATCGCACGTGCAGTGAATTGCGGTCGGCCTCGGAATACACCGCCACCGTTGAAATTCCCAGTTCCTTGCACGCGCAGATGACCCGCAGGGCGATTTCCCCGCGATTGGCTACCAGAATTTTATTGAACATAGAGGTCGCCGCCTACTTCTTGCGGCTCGGACGGATTCCAAACAAGGGCTGCCCGTATTCCACCGGCTGCCCATTTTCTGCAAAAATCCGCAGCACTTCTCCGCTCATATCGGACTCAATCTCATTCATCAGCTTCATCGCTTCCACGATGCACAGCGTCTGGCCCGCTTCGATAAATCCGCCCACCTTCACAAACGGCTCAGCACCAGGACTCGGCGACCCATAGAACGTCCCCACGATCGGCGATTTCACCAGATGCAAATCCTCAGTGGAGCGCGCTTCCGCGGCGGGTGCGACAGCGGGACCGGAGTTGCTCGAAGCAGGTGCCGATGCTCCCGCCACAATAATTTCTGGCACCGGTACAGGAGCCGCCGCCGGTACGTAAGCGATTCCGGCTGAAGGTTTCTTTAACCGTATGCGCAAATCTCCGCGCGAGTACTCAAACTCCTCCAGATTGTGCTCCGCCATGGTCTTCAGCAGGTGCTCAATCTGTTCCACTTCCGGGTTCGCGACGGCTTTGCGCCCGCTGGACTTCGAAGGCTTTTTTCGTTTCATTTTTTCCGAGTTGTATTAGAGCTCTATGAAATCCCGCGAGGCGCGGGTCAATACTTCGCTGCCACTCTTGCCAACCACCACGTCGTCCTCGATCCGGATACCCCCAACGCCAGGTACGTACACACCCGGTTCTATCGTAATCACGTTTCCTGAGGCAAGCAGTGTTTTTTGCCCCTTGGCCACGCGTGGGTCTTCGTGGACTTCCAAACCCAACCCATGCCCTGTACTGTGCACGAAATACTGATCCAACCGGTGCGCCGCCAGTACCCCTCTGGCCGCTGCGTCCACTTCCCCGCAAGTCCGGCCCGCCCCCACTTTGTCTATGGCAGCCGCCTGCGCTTCCAGAACCGCCTGATACCACGCTTTCACCTTTGCGGGAGCTTTCCCCACAAAAACAGTCCGCGTGATGTCGCTGCAGTATTTGTTGAGTATAGCACCCAGGTCGAGCACCACCAAGTGCCCTCTCTTCAATCGTTTAGCGGTAGGCCGGGCATGGGGCAGGGCTGCTCTTTCTGCAAAGGCCACGATGGTCTCAAACGCAGGCCCTGACGCACCCTGCTTTCTCATCTGATATTCAATCTCAGCCGCGACTTCGAACTCCCTCACTCCCGGTTTCAACAGAGCAATCGCTCCCTCGACGGCGTCACTCGCCAGAATTGCCGCCTTGCGCATCTGCACCAGTTCTGACGCTTCCTTCTCCGTCCTTAGGCCTTGTACCAGTTTCGGCGCTGGCTCAAACCGCACTCCACTTCCTGCCGCCTTCTGGATAGCTCCGAGTTGCGCAACGGTCAATTCATCGGAGGCAAACCCAACCTTGCGCAGCCTGCGGTGGCGAAGCGTTTCCCCGCAGGTTCGGTACAGACCGTCCTTTTGAAGCAACACGCGGAGGGTGGGAGCCTCTTCCTTTGCTTGGACGGTGAACCGGCCGTCTGTAAGCAAGGTGGCCGCCCGTGGCTCTACCAGCAGGAGGCCGGCCTCGCCCGTGAAGCCCGTGAGATAGAACCAGTTCGCCGGGCTCGTGACCAGCAACGAGTCCAGGTTCCGCTCTCGCAACAGCCGCTGCAATTTTGCAATGCGCTTTCGGTATGGTGTCGGCATAAAAAAATCGAGGAGACCATTTAGTCTCCTCGATTCGGGAAAAACTGCAAAGTGTTTCTAAGCGTTCAATGGGAACCGCTCGCTTAGCTCGGGATGATGCGCGGCGTCAGGAAGAACAGCAGTTCCTGCGAGGTCACCGTGGTCTGAGTCCGCTTGAACAGGTTGCCGATCAGCGGCAGGCTGCCCACGACCGGAGTCTGCGTGATCGTCGTCTGTTGTTGGGTAACGATGATGCCGCCAATGACTACGGTGCCGCCGTCAGCGACCAGCACCTTGGTTTCGGCCGATTGAGTATCCAACGCCGGGATGCCCTGAACGCGGGCGATACCGTTGTCGATCTGGGTGTTTTCCACCAGCACGTCCATAAACACGGTGCCCTCGGCGGTAATCAGCGGAGTGACTTCGAGCTTCAGTACCGCGTCGATGTACTGCACCGAAACCGTGTTGTTGATGGTCGTCTGGATGGGCACCTTGGTACCCTGCTTGACGCTCGCCTTTTCGTTGTTCTGCGTAACGATGCGGGGTTTGGAGAGCAGCTTTCCGACGCCCTTGGATTCGGCGGCGCTGATAAAGAAGTCGATCGCGAAATTCGGCGAACGGTGCGAAAAGCCGAAGCCGCTGGTCGGCGGTGCGCCAGCCGCGAAGTTCGTATTCAGCGGCAAGCCTGTGTTCACGTTGTTACCCGTGGTGGTTCCGCCGCCTACCGAAATCGGGGGCGGGGGAATTCCGGCGCCGGTTGTAACACCGCTGCCGCCAACGCGAGGATCGCCAGAGAAGAGCGACCGGCCACCCGTGGTGGTACCGGCAAAACCCAGTTCCGTACCGATGTCGCGCGCAAAGGAACGCGAAGCAGCCACGACGCGAGCTTCGATCTCCACCTGCTGGGACTTGCGATCCAGTTGATGAATCAGGTTGTCGACTGTAGGAATCGTGGAAGGGATGTCTCGGATGATCAGCTGGTTCGACCGTTCATCCGCCAGAATGTCGCCCTTGGGAGAGAGAAAGCGCTTCAAAGTCGCGGTCAGAGCCGATGCCTTCGCATAGCTCAACACGCGGGTAACGGTGACAGCCTGGGTCGCGTCATCTTGCGCTTTCTCCAAGTCGCGCACAGATTCGGCTTCCTTCCGCAACGTTTCGCGGGTCGCGATACGCAGAACATTGCCCCTGAGCTGCTTGTCGAGACCGTTGTTCTGGAGAACGATGTCGAGCGCTTGATCCCACGGCACTTCATCGAGAACGATCGTCAAGGAACCCTTTACCGCGGGATCCAATACTACGTTCAGGCCGCTGATTTCGTGAATCAAGCGGAAGAAATCGCGGAGGTCGACGTCTTTCAGGTTCACCGAAATCGGCTCGCCCGTATACTTCACCGGGGTCGAAGCGGCGGAGGCGGTTGAAGCTTGCTGAGCCACCGGAGCGACAGTAGCCGCGGCGTTGCTGGCCTGCTGAACTGCCTGTTGCGCGGCCGCCTGCTGGGTTGAAGTCTCATCGGGCCGTGCCGGCTGCGAGCTTCCCGCGAATGAGCCGAACCCGGCTCGCTTCGTCAGCTCTGTTGGCAGGTTAAATTTCGGCGCGGAAACATTTGTCACGCTGGGCTGACGGCGGTTCGAATTCCGTGGAGCGGCTTCGGAATAATGGAATGCCGGCTTTGTCTCCGCCGCAGCCGTCAGCGTCGGCGTGCTGCTGACGACTTGAGAATCCTGTGTATCGAAGGAGATCACGAGAGCGTTGCCTTCGTGAGCGATCTGGTAGGGCGCGGACGCCGTCAGATCGATAACCACGCGCGCCACGTCAGGCCGGTATTGACCGAGCCGCACGCCGCGTACTGGAGCGGAAACGCCGGGAATCGCCGTCTTTTGCACAGCCATACGGGTGCCCGTGAAGTCCAGCACCAGACGATCCGGATTCTGCATACGCGTGGGGCGCGCATAGAGTTCGCCTTCGCCCTCGACGCGCACGCTGGACCGCGCCGACGCCTGCGTGACGGCCACGCTGGAGATTACCGCTCCTCCGCGCGCGACTTCCGCCGCATCATGCGACTGTGCCAGCAGTGGCGCCGCACCGCACGCCAGGCTTGTGAAAATTAGGCAGCCATTCCGTAAGGCCGGCCAGTTCGTCTTCATTGCTGTTCTCCTGCGGTCGAATAAAGTCTTTTGCTAACCTGCCGTTCGACAGGCTTGCCGAACGCGTCCTTACCCTCTTCATGGAAGGTGACGCCTTCCATAGAAATCTTTTCCACGGTTCCGTCGTACAGTTTGTCGCCCTCGCGCAAGAAATAGGTGCGCTGCTGCGGGTTGGCCACCACCGCGATCATTCCGTTCGGGGAGCGGACGATACCGTCCAGTCGCAGCGTGCCAACCTGCAAGCCCGCTTTGCCCGGCGGAAGATTCTTTGCGAGAGCATCCTGCGCCTGCTGCCGGCCCACCAGGGATTCAAAGGGGTCGCGTCGGGCAATTCTTGCCTCGCTCTCGACGGGCTTCTTCTCGGAAACCGTTTTGGCAGAGGGTGTAGAAGTTTTCGGCTTCGCGGTTGCGCCAGACTTCGCAGCGGCTGGCTTGCCGACGGTCGCGGGCTTGGCCGGGGCCGGCTTGGCCGGCGCGGCTTGACCCGAAGCGGCCGGTTTCGAACCGGTCGCGGCTACCGCCTGGTTCGCCAGGTTTTTGGCCGCGGCTTGCGGATTTTGCGCGCGCATTCCAGGCGCGGCAATCAGCGTCATTCCAGTTGCAACTGTGATCAGAAGGCGCATAGTTTGCTCATTCCCGCTCAATTCTTGGCCCCCGGTTTGGCGCTACTCGACGTGGCGTCAGCCGGTTTCGTGAAATAAGTTGTCGCCGTGAAAGTTCCCGTCACTGTGGTTCCCGGCCGCAGAACGTAGCCTGCGCCTTTGCCCGCGTCGGAAAATTGCAAGTCGCCGACGTTGATGATTCGGGAGAGCCGGCTCAAACGGCCAAAGAAATCCAGAACGTTGAAGTACGGTCCGTCGGCCTGCACTTCGAACGGCATTTCGTAATAGTTGTTGTCCTTGGGCACCACAGCCTTGGAGGCCAGATGGCGGATCTGGACGTTGGACTGAGTGGCTGCGCCCTGCAGCAGGCGTATGAATTCGTCGGTTTCCTTTTCTTCGGGGACGATCGTTTTCAGCGTATCCAGTTGTTTGTTCAACGCGTCCATCTGCTGTTTCAGCTCGCCGAAACGCTGCTTGTAGACGGAAAGCTGCGTCACTTCCTGCGTCAGCTGCGTGCGCTGTTGTACCGCCTTGTCGTACTGATCTTTTTCCTGCGCCACCGGCGAAAAAGGCAGGTAAATTCCCAGCAGCACCAGCACCACAGCAATAGCCGCGGCCACCAGGCCCTGCATGATCACCGACATGTCGCGCAATGGGTTCGCCATGTCGCTCTCCTAACTCTTCTTCGCAGGCGCGGTGCTCTGCGTAGCTGTGCTCACCGGCTTTGCTTGCGGCGCGGACTGGCTGATTTCAGCCGTGAGCTTGAAAGTGAATGTTTGCACAGCCTTGTTGCTGTCTTCCTTGGTGTCGGTCATTTCGATTTTGTCGAAATAGCCGGAGCGCTTCATTGCGGTGATGAAGTTCGCGACGGCATTCACGGAAGCGGAAGAACCAGTAATGTCGAGAGCGTTTCCCTTGCGGGTCAGATTCGTAAGCCAGAGGTTTTCGGTGCGCGAAACCGTGTTGGCCACCATGTCCAGCAGTTCCTGCCCGCCGGTGCGGTCACGCTGGAGTTTTTCGATCGTGTCCACGCGGACTTGCAACACTTTGCTTTGCTTTTCGAACTGTTCCACCTGCTGCTTGATCTGCTGCAATTCGGTTTTTTGCGCCTGCAGCTGCTTGATTCGGGTATTTTCGGCCGCCAACTGGCTCTGCCACGAGTAGTAGATGTAGCCGAGCACCAGTCCGCCCAGCAGAAAGCCCGCTCCGATGAAGACCGCCGGCAGCGCCGCTCCGGTATCCACCGGACGCCTTGCTGCCTTTGGCCGCGTTTGTCCAAGAAGGTTTATGCGGATCATGGCTAGTCAAAGCTCCTCAGGGCCAGGCCCACGGCAATCGCCAGCCGTGGCGCCATTTCTCGAATCTGGTCTTCGCTGTGCTTGCCGGGATTGATCAGCACGCGCCGGAATGGATTCAGCTCTTCCACCGGCATCGCGAATTCTTCGCGCAGCAAGTCCACCAGGCCGGGCACGCGAGCCGTGCCGCCCGCCACCAGGATGCGCTGGATGTTTTCACCGCTGGCCGTCGCGCGGAAGAAGTCGAAAGTTTTTTGGATTTCCAGGGTCAGGATGTCGCTCACGCTGCGCAGAATCTGCTGCTTCTGTTCATCAGTGACGCTCGGCAGCGTATCGCCTTTCTTCAGCCGCTCGGCGTCCTCAAAGCTCAGGTCCAATTCCTTCTGCAGCGCGTCTGTGTACTGGTTGCCGCCCACGCTGACGTCGCGCGTAAACAACGGAATACCGCCGCGCACGATGTTGATGTTCATCACGCTGGCGCCGATGTTCAGCAGCGCCACGGTCTGGCCGGCGTCAGGCTCGTAGTTCACTTCGAAGCAGTTCTGCAAACCGAACGCGTCGATGTCGACCACCACCGGAGTCTTGCCGGCCTGCGCCAGCACGTTGGTGTGGTTCAGAATCTTGTCTTTCTTCACCGCGACGAGCAGGACATCCATCTGCGCGTCCATGGACTCGAGCAACTGATAGCTGAGGTTCACGTCGGCAATGTCGAAAGGAATGTGCTGGCTGGCCTCGGAAGGAATGCGGTCGTACAACTCTTCTTCGTTCATCAGCGGCAGCGGCACTCGCTTCACGATCACCGAGTGGCCTGACACTGAAGTCGCGACGTTTTTCGTTTTCACGCTGGATGAGTCGAAGATGCGCCCGATGGCGTTCGCTACCTGCGGCGCGTCCATGATGGCTCCGTCCACAACCGTGTCCGGCGCCAGCGACTCCATGCCGAAGCTCACCAGTTCGTAGCCCGCTTTCGTGGACTTCAGTTCCACCGACTTGATGGAACTCGAACCGATGTCCAACCCAACCAGCTGCTTGCTTTTTCCGCCGAATAACGACATCTTGCAGCCCCTTTATTCGTTCCTGCTACAAACTCGGAGTCCCTAAAACTTTTGGCCCTATCGCCGCTTTGCGTGAACCTGGCTCATCTTGCGTTCCATCCACCGGTCCAGAATCGTCTTACGCAACTTCCAGCGGTTGCCCAGTTTGAACGCGGGAATTTCGCCTTCGGTGATGTAGCGGTACAGCGTGTCCGGGCTGATGCCCAGATACTGCGACGCTTGCCGCACATTCATCACTTCGCGAGATTCGCTCACTGTGGAACGCAGCTCCGACGAACTTCAATTCTTGTTACCGCTTGAAACTGTGAAGCCAGACACGCCCGAACTTTACTTCTGACGCGTTCCCGCACCGCACCGAGAAGAGGGAACGCATCCCGTGTCAGCGTTATCCCATCCGCAAACGGCAGTGGTCAAGCGCTTAACTCCTGCAGTTGTCCTAAGAATAGGGGTAATCTTAGGGAATTCTAGGGTTATCATGGGCACTGTACTCTATATGTGCATGCATAGAATGTTCAGGACCACTACTAATTGTAGTTTTAGGCTTTTTTAGGGCCTGTACCAAGGGACGGTAATTGTTTGCCGTCATTTGTGCCGTCTTTTTCGGGTTTTCGCCGAAGTAGGACGCTGCGCGGAACAGCGACCGCGCGCGGTGATATACTCCGCGCCGCTGGACCAATTTTTCGTCGAGGTTTTCATGAAATTGCTCGCTACTCTGGTGTTTCTTGTCGCGCTGGCTTCATTGCTAAAGCCAACCCATGCGGATTCAACGTCGAATTCCGCCGGTATGTTGTTCATCGCTAACCAGTTCGACCACACGGCAAATCTAATTGATCTCTCATCGCGCAAAGCGGTGGCAAAAATCGGCGTAGACGTGAACGGCCACGAAGTCGTCGTCTCGCCCGATCACAAATTCGGCTACGTTCCGATTTATGGCAATTCTGGCGTAGGCAAACCGGGGACTGATGGTGCAACGATCGAAGTGATCGACCTGAAATCCGCACGCGCCGTTCGAATTATTGATTTGGGAAAGCCGGTACGACCGCACCAGGCGCGCTTCGGACCGGATGGTCTGCTCTATGTCAGCGCGGAACTCGCTAACGCGATCTACATTGTGGACCCTGCCTCCGGCAAGGTCGTCGGCGAAGCGCCCACCGGCGACACCGAGTCGCACATGTTTGTCATCACACCCGATGGAAAGCGCGCTTACACGGCCAACGTTGGGCCGGGCACTGTCAGCGTTGTCGACCTGCAAAACCGCAAGACGATCACTGTCATCCCCGTCGCGAAACACGTGCAGCGCATTTCGATTTCACCGGATGGAAAATTCGTTTTCACGCATGACCAGGGTGCGCCACGCATCGCCGTGATAGACACTGCGACGAACAAACTCGCTCGCTGGATTGACCTTCCCGCGAGTGTTTATTCCTCCGCTCCAACTCCCGACGGGAAATTCCTCATCGCCAACGCGCCCTCCGGCAAGGCATTCGTAATTGATTTGTCTTCAGAAAAAGTTGCGCAGACATATCCGATCCCCGAAGCGATTGGAGAAGTCGCGGTAGATGCTGCCGGCAACTATGCGTTCATCAGCTGCCCTGCAAAGGGCACGATCGAGGTGCTCAACTTACGATCCGCCAAATTGGAAGACCCCATCGTGATGACGCCTGGTGTTGACGGACTGCAGTGGATTCCAGGCATCTCCTGACGGATTGCACGCCTAGATACCAAGCGACTTCCAGAGATCGGCCACGCGCTTCTTCGTCGTGTCGTCCATCAGAATTTCATCCGGCCAGGGCCGCGTAAACCCTTCCGTAGGCCACTTCCGCGTCGCATCGATCCCCATTTTAGAGCCGTAGTCTTGCATTCGTGCAGCGTGGTCCAGCGTATCCATCGGACCAAACGAAAATTGCACATCGCGCTCCGGATCGAGCGCGCACAATGCCTTCCACACCACTTCGCTGTAGTTGTGTACATCGACGTCGTGGTCCACTACGACGATCACTTTCGTAAACATCGCCTGCCCCAGCGACCAGATCGCGTTCATGATTTTTCGCGCGTGTCCCGGATACGACTTGCGAATCGCCACAATCATCAAATTGTGAAAAATTCCTTCCGCCGGCATCGCTACGTCCACAATTTCCGGATACTGCATTTTCATCACGGGCAAAAAGACGCGCTCTACCGCATAGCCCATGTAGAAATCTTCCTGAGGCGGCGGCCCCACTACGGTCGTCAGATAAATCGGATCCTTGCGATGCGTGATGCACTCGACGTGAAAAACGGGGTACTCGCCTTCCAGCGAATAAAATCCCGTGTGATCGCCGAACGGTCCCTCGGTCCGCATCTCGTCCAAATTGACGTAGCCCTCGAGTACGATTTCCGCATTCGCTGGAACTTCCAGCTCGTTCGTTTCGCACGGCACCATTTCCACCGGCGAGGTCCGCAAAAATCCCGCAAACATCATTTCGTCCAGGTCGGGCGGAATTGGCAGCATCCCCGCCAGCGTCGTCGCCGGATCGCTTCCAATCGCCACACTCACCGGGATTCTTCCCTGCGGATTTTTCGCGCGCGCACGCCGGAAATGTTCCGCCCCATGTTTCTGCGTCTGCCAGTGCATGCCGGTCGTCCGTTCGTCATAAACCTGCATGCGGTACATGCCAACGTTGCGCTTCCCCGTCTCCGGATTTTTCGTGAACACCAGCGGAAACGTGATGAATCGCCCGCCATCCTGCGGCCAGCATTTCAAAATCGGAAAATCCAGCAGATTCACGTCGCTGCCTTTGTGAACCACCTCTTTGCAGTCGCCGTCCTTCACGCTTTTTGGAAAGAACGATCCCAGCTCCGCCAGCTTCGGCAGCATCTTCAATTTGTCGAACAATCCCGCTGGCGACTTCGTATCCAGAAATCCGCGAATCCGGCCGGCCACCTCATCTAGTTCTTCCACTTCAAACGCCAGGCACATCCGCTTCACGCTGCCAAACGCGTTGATAAGCAGCGGATACCGCGACCCCTTCGGTTTTTCAAACAGCAGCGCCGGCCCGACGCTCTGCGGGGCTCGATTAGGATCACGCGCAATTCGCTGCGCCACTTCCGAAATCTCCAGCACGGGATCGACTTCCGCGCGCACGCGCTTCAGCTCGCCCGCCTGCTCTAGCGCTTTCACAAACTCCCGCAAATCGCGATACCCCACTCACTCCTCCAATTGTTCTCGGAAACTCTAACACGGCCAGCCGACCAGCCGTCATTGCTCCACTGAGGCCCGCGGCAATACAATCTGTCGCTTCAGGAGGGTGATATGAAGACCGCAGTTCTGCTCTTACTAGCGACCCTGTTTGTCCCGGCCACGTTTGCCCAAGGCGCCCCGCCGCAAGGCTCCACCGACAAGCCTTATGTGATGGAGTACTACTACAAGACCGCCTGGGGCCACCAAAAAGAGTTCCTCGATCTATTCCTCAAAAACCATTTCCCTCTGCTGCAGGAGATTCAGAAATCCGGCCGCATTCTCGCTCTCAAAATCGAAACTCCCGCCAACCACATGACGGAGGACTCCCGCTGGGACTATCGCGTCACCATCATTTATAAAACCTCAATGCTAGCGACCACCGCCAACCCCGACGAAGAAGCGCTCGTCAAAAAACTCTATCCCGACCAATCCACTTTTCAAAAAGAAGAGCAGCGCCGGTTCGAAATCCTGCTCGCGCACTGGGATCTGCCGGTATCAGACCTGACGCCCGCAAAAAAATAAAACAGAGTATGGTTCGCGTAGGCCGGTTGCGCCTGGAAATTTACTCATCGAGCGGGCGCTTTTCGGCCAAAATCTTCTCGGCGTCGGCTGCTTCGTTTTCAGAGACGACTAGCTTTGCGCCGCCAATCGCGTTCGAGACAAACCAATCCAGGCGAATCAGGTTGTCGTCGTAGAGAAAGCACTGGATACCCGCGCTCTCCAGAGCGGTGCGATCGACCATCGCCTCAGTAATGTCGCGGTAGGTCCGCAGGACTACTGGCCTACCGTCTCCCTCCGGCAGCTCCGTTTGACTTTCATCCGGGTCGATTTTGCTCATCTCGCCCCCAAGTCAACTCCGTCAAATCTTCCAGAAACTTCTATCACAACGTTTCCCCGGACGCATGAATTACGTTTCCAAAACAAGTTCGTGCGAGCCAAAACCATGGCATCGTGCATCCGATAGACATCATGAACATCGTTCTTTTTGGTGCCACCGGCATGGTCGGCCAAGGTGTGCTCCGCGAATGCTTGCTCGATCCCGGCGTCGAGCGTGTTCTCACGGTGGGCCGCGCACCAACCAGTGCGCAGCATGGCAAGCTAGAAGAAATCGTCCGCAAGGACTTATTCACTTATGCCGACATAGAGGACCAACTCACCGGCTTCGACGCGTGCTTCTTCTGTCTCGGCATTTCGTCTTCCGGCATGAACGAGGCCGACTACGCGCGCATCACCTACGACATCGCAGTCGCCGCAGCGCAAACCTTGGTTCGCCTCAATCCACAAATGACGTTCGTTTTTGTCTCAGGTGCCGGCGCCGACAGCACCGAACGCGGCCGCGTCATGTGGGCCCGCGTCAAGGGCAAAACCGAAAACGCCTTGCTTTGCCTGCCCTGCAAAGCCGTTTATGTATTTCGCCCCGGCATTATCCAGCCATTGCACGGCATCCAGTCGAGAACCTCCGGCTACCGCCTCTTCTATACATTCGCGAAGCCGCTCCTGCCGATCGCACGAGGCCTCTTCCCAAACTACGTTCTCACCACCGAACAAATCGGCCGCGCCATGCTCAGGGTCGCCAAACACGGCGCGCCTAAAGCAATCCATGATGCGCCTGCCATCCGCAGGTTGTCGCAACTGGACTCGTAACGCCGCTTGGTCGACGCACGAGCATCGCATGTGTGCGGGTGCGTGGTTGCTACGCGCCTCATTTCCCTGCCAAGTCGAGCGTCCACGCTGGTAACTTTGCCGGCTCTCCATCGTAGACCGCTAGCTCTCCGCTGATCAGGCTAAGCGCATAGACTTGGTTCGTCAGCGAATTTACATTTACTTTCCACAGGTAGCCGGAACCTGTGATCGCTCTGCACTCGTTCGTGTCTCCGTTGATGACCAGGATTCGGTTGCCGGTGGGGTCAGCCGCGTAAATCCGATTCCGCAACTCGTCGACCGCAAACTCCATCGGCAGTTCAGCGCCAGGCACTTCGCTTCTGGAGCCCTTGTTTCGGTCCACGACGATCACGTTTCCGCCAGTTTGCAACGCCGCATAAACCTTGTTCGTCGCCGGATTCACGGCGACTTCAAACGGATAATCGCCGACCACCACGCTCTGGGTCGAATTCGTGTAGCCATCGATCACGGTCAGATCGTCGCCCCCGGTATTTGCCACGTACACTTCGTTTCGAAACTTGTCGATGGCCAACGCCGTTGGATATCGGCCGACCCGCACATGCACTATGTGGTCTGTATTGCCGTCAATTACAGACACGGTGTCGCTGCGTGCGTTAGCCACATACACTTTGTTCGTCGCCCAGTTGACGGCGACCGCGCTGGGCGCCATTCCTACTGCCATGTTTTTCGTGGTCGCTCTTCTCTCGTCGAACTCCGTGACGGCATTCCCAGCAAAGTCCGCCACGTACACCTTGTGAGTTACGGGGTTCACCGCGATCGCGTATGGCCCGGGGGCTGTGTCGACGAAAGACACAATGTGCGTCACTCCGTCCACGATTGCGATATTTTGGCTCACCACATTGATCACGAAAATCTTGTTCGTGTTGGGGTCAATGGCCACATGCGCGCTTGCCACCTGCTTTCCCGTGTCTTGTAAATGAAAGCTTACGGCTTCGAAGCTCCGCCCATCGATTTCCGTCAATCTGTTCCCCAACCCGCCGACCACGTAAACCTTGTTGGTAACAGGGTTTACGGCGACCACTGACCCGTTGCGCTCGCCTACCGAGACGGTCGCCACCGGCTTTTGCGCGATGGTTTCTTTGCCGCTTAGTGCAAGGAAAAGAAGCGCGATCGCACGCCCAGCCACTCGCCGCATAAAGATTGTCCTCACTCCGTCAGAATCTGGTTTACGTTGTCGGTTGCGTGCAAGCGGATCACCGCTGCCGCGAGCTTGGCACCATGCTCCTTAACCAAGGAACGGTTGGCCCGCTTTCTCTTGCATCGCGCCTAGGGCTTCGGATCGCCGCCGCAGAACCGAAAAAGGCGTAAAATTAGGAGGGAGCTGGGCAGAGTTAATAGATTACCGATGCGCGTTTACCTAGATCACAACGCCACCACGCCAGTCGAACCGGAAGTCCTCGACGCGATGTTACCCTACTTCTCTGCCGAGTTCGGCAATGCAGCGTCGATCCACACGCCCGGCCAGCGCGCCCGCGCGGCCGTCGAGACCGCGCGCGAACAAGTCGCCGCACTGGTTGGCGCCCGGCCCCAGGAAATCGTCTTCACGAGTGGCGGCACCGAATCCGACAATCATGCCATCTTCGGCATTGTTCGCTCCGCGGCAAGCGGCGCGCAAAAAGACGCCAAGCACGTCATCACAACGCAGATTGAACACGAAGCTGTCCTGAACGCCTGCCAGGCGTTAGAAAAAGAAGGCATCGCAGTCACCTACCTTCCCGTCAATTCGAATGGCCTCATAGACCTTCTAGAATTGCGCGATGCCGTCCGCCCACAAACCGTGCTTATCACGGTGATGCATGCCAACAACGAGCTCGGCACGATCCAACCGCTCGAACAAATCGGCAAAATCGCCGCGCAAAACGACATCTACTTCCACACCGACGCGGTGCAATCCGCCGGAAAAATTCCCCTCGACGCCAACTCAATCGGCGTCGACCTTCTTTCCATTTCCGGGCACAAGTTTTACGCACCGAAAGGCATCGGCGCACTGTACGTTCGCGGCGGCACGCGTCTTCGCCAGCTTCTTTACGGCGGCCATCACCAGCGCGGTTTCCGCCCCGGCACAGAAAACGTCCCCGGCATCGTCGGCTTAGGCAAAGCCGCCGAACTTGCCCGCGCAACGCTATCAGAAGACGCTTCGCGCATTTCTTCGTTGAGAGACGAGCTCGAGCTGGGCTTGCTCAAGAGGATCCCGAGTTCACGCGCAAATGCTACGGCCGCGCCTCGTACGCCCAACACTACCAACATCACCTTCCCCGGTATCGAAGGCGAAGCTCTGATTATCGCGCTAGATCTCAAGGGCCTGGCCTGCTCCACTGGAGCCGCCTGCTCTTCCGGCGCCGTCGAACCCTCCCACGTCCTCACCGCCATTGGCCTTCCGGCCGAGGAAGCTCGCGCCTCGATCCGTTTCAGCCTCGGCCGCCACACAACACCAGCCGACATCGCCTTCGCTCTCGAAGCCGTCCCTGCCGCCGTGGCCCAGCTGCGCCAGCTCTCCCCCGCTTACCAGAAATAGCCCACACAAGCTTTCTTAACCGTAGTGGTATAATACTTCTGGGTAAATCTGGGGCGCGCTGTCGCCACTGGCTCTAAACGCGAGCGCTTACCGGCTGACCTGGCTGTGCTAACTTGTTTAGAATCACTACTTCCACAAAAACGGGGGGAGGGAGGGTATGTCAGCAGTTCACCCTTCGCCTGCGCTAAAATACTAAAGACCATGCCGCAAACGGCCCAACTCGAAGTCACACTCCCGGCCAGCGCCGAAGTTCAACCTGGACTAGTCGCCGTCGCCATGTCCGGTGGCGTAGACTCCTCCACTGTCGCCGCCGTTCTTCAGCAAGAGGGTCGCCCCATCGTTGGCCTCACCATGCAACTGTGGAATCAGCGCCGGCTCCCGGAACTTCAGGGCGACGGTCCCGCGCAGCACCGCTGCTGCTCGCTCGACGACGTTTACGACGCCAAGCGCGTGGCACAGCATCTAAATTTCCCTCACTACGTCGTCAACTTCGAGCACCAGTTTGAAGAGCGCGTTGTCCGCCCTTTCGTGAACGACTATCTCAGCGGCCGCACTCCTATCGCATGCACCAACTGCAACACTGACGTGAAGTTTGAGCCGCTGCTCCGCATGGCTCGCCAGATCGGCGCAGACCGTCTCGCCACCGGCCACTACGCACGTATCCACTTTGACGCGGACAACCATCGCTATCAGTTATTGCGCTCCTACGATCCCGCCAAGGATCAATCCTACTTTCTCTGGGGCCTTTCGCAGGAGCAGCTCTCGCGCAGCGAGTTCCCTCTCGGCGAACTCTCCAAGGACGAAGTTCGCGACATCGCGCACCGTGCAGCGCTGCCCGTGGCCGACAAGCCCGAAAGCATGGAGCTGTGCTTCGTGCCCAACGGCAACTATGTTCAGTTCATCCACGCCTACGCTTCGGAAAACAGGATTCCAGTCGCGACCAGCGAAGGCGAAATCGTCACTGAATCCGGTGCAGTTCTGGGCCGCCACAACGGTATTCACAACTTCACCATCGGCCAGCGCAAAGGCCTAGGATTCGCCGCGGGCAAGCCGCTCTACGTCCTCGCCATCGAGCCTGAAACAAATCGCGTGGTTGTCGGCGACGATGATTCGCTTCGCACCACGAGTTTTGCAGTTGAATCCGTTAACTGGGTGTCTATCGCCGAACCCGCCGCGCCCGTGCGCGCCTCCGTAAAAATCCGCCACAAGCACGAACCCGCTCCCGCCACAGTCGAAGCGTTGTTGGGCAATCGCGTGCGCATCACCTTCGATTCTCCGCAGCGCGCGGTAACCCCCGGCCAGGCCGCCGTCTTTTACCGCGGCGACCTAGTCCTCGCCGGCGGCTGGATTCGCTAATCGAGTTTTGGAGTGCGACAGCCGTGCTATTGCTTTGCCACGGCTCCCCAGAGGGCGTTGATGGCTCGAGGGCTTCGGTTTCGCAAATAGCTCGAAAAAAGAGGCGCGACTCGCGCCGCGCCTCCTCCTCGACTATAGCTTTGCTTTTCCACCGCTCTAAATGAACAATTCCTCTTCCTGCTCTGCCGGTTCGTCATCGCGACGCCGCGGAGCCGGCGCCCGCCTCGACCGCAGCAGATCCAGCCCCACCTTGATTCCCTGCACCAGCGCCGACGCTTTCTGCACCGGGCGCCAGAAGTTCTGCCGGAACTGCGTGCCCGCATCTTCCACCGCTTCCATGGTGCCGGTCAGAATCCGATCGACGTGCACCAACTGCCCGCGCAAACGATCCGCCGCCTCTGTAAACACGCGGTCCACTTTTTGCGCCTGCCCGCGCGCAAGATACACGATGTGAGCAGCGTCGCTCACCATTGTCGAGATCTTCGGCTGAGTGTCGTCGAGCATAATCTGCACGCGCGTCAGGATCGGTCCCGCGCGATCGTTCAAGTCCGTCACCGTCTTTTCCACTTTTTGCATGGTGCGCCGCGTCTGCAGAAACAGTGCAATCAGGATCGACACCTGCAGCACCATCGCCAGCGCAATCACGATTCCGACCCAGTTTTGCATGTCCGCCCTTTCGCTCGAATCCTTCATTCCGACGCCGGAATGAAGTCAGAACGAACTCTGCCGAGCTCTAGCTCAGCGAATTCCGCGAACGGCCCCTACGACTTCGCCGCCTCACGGCGGTACGCGTCCCGCGCGCCTTCAACCGCCGCCGAAATCGTCTCTTTGTGCCGGCCCGCCGCGTCCTTGCCGCGTTCGATCAAATCGTCCGCGCGCTCTCGCAGTTCACGCGCTTTCTTCTGCGCGTAGTCGCGCCCTTCGTCGGCTTTGTCTGTCAAAAACTTGCGCGTCTCTTCGCCGGACTTCGGTGCAAACAAGACGCCCACCAGCGCGCCGATGCCCATGCCCACCAAGAAATAACTGACCTTCGATCCAACGTTGTCGGCCATGATCTCCTCCAAATCGCACCGTAACACACTGATTTGCAACGCTACAATACGTCCTAACCTGCATATATCAAGTTACCGGTTAGTTTGGACCTCCTGCTCTTCCAGCTTCGCCAGCACCCTTTCCGCGCTTTTGCGCGGAATTACCATGCTCAGCCGCTCAACTCCGGCCCGACGGACATTCGCCACGCTGCCAAACTCCTTGAGCAGCTTTTGCGCAGTTTTCGCGCCTACTCCCGGAATCTCAACCAGTGCGCTCCGCGTCTGGCGCATCCCCCGCCGCAGCCGGTGGAACGTTACGGCGAACCGGTGAGTCTCGTCGCGAATCTGCTGGATCAGGTGCAGCACCGGCGAATGCCGGTCGAGAACTACGGGCTCATCCTCCTGCCCGTACACGTACAAAATCTCTTCCTTCTTCGCGATGCTCGCCAGCGGCTGGTTGATGATTCCGAGAGACTCCAGCGCTTCCGCCGCAGCATGCAATTGCCCCAACCCGCCGTCAATCAGGACAAGACTGGGCATCGCTTTTTTTTCCTCCTGCAGACGCCGGTACCGCCGCGCTACCACTTCGTGCATGCTCGCGAAGTCGTCGTTTTGCCGGTACACCGGCAGGACGCGAACTCCGTTTGCAGGCGAGCGGGACGCGCCTTCCGTGGAAGCAGTAACCGTGCCCTCCTCAACTACCCGCGGCTCCATACCGCGGACAATAAATTTCCGGTAGTCGCCCCTTTTCAGCCGGCCTTTTTCCCAGACCACCATCGAAGCCACTGTGTCGCTGCCTTGAATGTGCGAAATGTCGAAGCACTCAATGCGCTGTGGCTCTTCCGGCAGATTCAGCGAGCTCTGCAGAGCTTCGCCAATCGCTTTCGAAGTCGGCTTCAACACGCGGAATCGCTGTTCGAATGAATGCGCCGCGTTGTTTTTCACCAGGTCCATCACCGCGCGCTTCGCGCCGCGCTGTGGCGTGAAAATTTCCACGCGGTGCCCCGCGCGTTCGGCCAGCATCTCTTCCAGCAGTTCGCGGTCTTCAAACTCCTCCGGCACGTGAATTTCTTTCGGCAGATACTCCGCGTCCAGGTACAGCTGCTTCAAGAGCGCCACTACAAATTCGCTGGCTGCAAACTCTTCCAGGTCTTCCCAGTAGAATTCGCGCCGGTCCACGATGCGCCCAGCGCGCAAGTGAAAGAGGTTCGCGGCCACCAGCGGCGGCTCCGCGTAATAAGCAAGCACGTCGGTATCATCGCCCTGCGCTGCCGCGATGCGCTGACGCTCTTCAATGTCTTCCAATGTTCGAAGCAGATCGCGGTACGATGCAGCCTGCTCGAACAACTCTTTCTCCGCAGCTGCATTCATCCGTTCTTCGAGGCTTTTGATGAGGTCATGCCTCCGGCCCTCGAGCAGCATGCGCACGTCGCGCACCGCCTCGGCATATTTCTCGTCGCTCGTCAGTCCCTCCACGCACGGACCCAAACAACGATGAATGAAATACTGCAAGCACGGTCGGGGATGCGGGCGCGTCAAATCCACGGTGCAGGACGGCACCAGAAACCGCTTGTGCACAAAATGCAGAATACGACGTGCCAGGCTCGCCGGAAAATACGGCCCGAAATATAGGGAACCATCCTTCTTGATACGCCGCGTGAAATAGACACGCGGATATTTCTCCGCTGCTGTGAACTTGATGTACGGATACGTCTTATCGTCCCGCAGCATCACGTTGAACTTCGGCTTGTAGCGCTTGATGAGCTGATTTTCGAGCGCCAAGGCTTCGCGCTCGTTGTCGACTACGATCGTTTCGAGGTCCGCGATTTCTCGCGCGAGCGAGCCTGTCTTCGCATCCATCCAGCGCGATTCGAGGAAGTACGACCGCACGCGGTTGCGCAGAAGACGAGCTTTGCCAACATATATGACCTGCTGCGCCGCGTCGCGGAACAGGTACACCCCAGCCTTCTCCGGTAACAGCGCGGCTTTTTCTTTGGGTTCCATCGCAGGAATGCGCTCGCGGCCCGCGAAAACCGCTCCTCGCTATTCTCGCGAGCCAACTTCCATCATACTAGATTGAATCTCACTACTATGTTTGCAAGCTCAACGCTTCGCCGCTCGCTACTCACTGCTTTCGGTTGTGCAGTGTTCGTACTCGCGACTGAAGCTGGCACAACGCGATCTCAACAGCAGGACCCCGCCAAGCCCAAACCGAAACCAAACAGCAGCACTGACAACGCCACGAAAAACGCCGAAGACCAGCCCATGTGGGATCCGCTCCGCGCGGAAAAAGATATGGAAGTTGGCCAATACTACATGCGCAAAGGCGACGTGGATGCCGCCATTGACCGCTTTCAAGACGCAACACTGGCCAAGCCCGGCTATGCGATTCCCTTTCGTTATCTAGGGGAGGCCCAGGAAAAAAAGGGACTCAAGCGAGACGCCATCAAATCCTACTCGCGTTACCTTGATCTCTATCCCCAAGCGGAAGACAAAGCAAGAATCGAAAAGAAGATCGAGAAACTTCGCGCCGAGGTTGAAAAGTCCAAGAAGTAAGTTTGCGAGTGTGAGCCAAGACTGCAGTTCTTCTACCGCGCGAGGCGATCGAGCGCTTTGCGAGCGCGGTCAAATTCTGGGAATAGCTTCTCTTCCGCGCGAAATTCCGGCGAATGCGATAGTAACGTGCAGCCTGATTTTCGCGTGGGATGCTTCACGTGCAGCATCTCGTGATAGAGCACATATTCGACAACGTAGCGCGGCACGTCCGGCCGGTCCATTCGTTTGTTCAGCAAGATCTGGTCCGGCCCCGGATCGTATGAGCCGAACTGCCGCCGCCAGCCCCGGGTACTCCATCCCAGATGCGGCTTGCGTAGCGTGCCGGCAAAAAATCGCGCGTTAATGTCATCGAACATCGCATTCATGTCGAAATGGCGGCCGGTCGCAACGAGCGAAGTTCGCCGCACTCTTCCACTGCGCATATTCTGAATTCGCTGCCGAGTGCGATGCGATTTCGCGTATTCGTTGTAAGGAGCGACCAGCGCCCGAGGAGTGCGTCGTCTGTAGATCTTTGCCAGCAGCAAGGCCGCAGCTCCTTCGAGCACAGGGATTGCGGCGCGCTGCAGCAAGTCGGAAAAGCGCACGATCATCTCTTCATCGCGGCGGCGAATGGTCAGCGTGAGGCTTGAATAGGGGTAAAACTCTACGCGAAACGCCGGAGGCGGCCCCGCGCAGCCAATCCGCGTGAAGATTCTCTGGCACAACGCGGCGCCGCCTGGCACTGCGATGATCGCTCTGGCACGTTTCGCTCTTCTCGTCTTCTTGCTCTTTTTGCTTTTCCTTGAGCCTGCTTTGCTTCTTCTGGGTTCTTGTGAGGAGTCTTGGTCTGACTCGCGAGAGGTCACGACAGGGGCCTGCGGGAAGACCGGCCGCGTGACGGCCAGAGCGTCAAAGAGATTCAGCTGGCTCTCAGCCCCGAAGGATCCGCTACTCAACTTTTCCTCCGCACTGGTGGCGGCGCAACGCTCTTCTTGGCCTTCTCCGCGTCGTTGATTGCGTCCTGCGTGCCCTCGATGGCGTCATCGAGATTGTCTTTGTAGACGTCGATTTCCTTGCCATCGGCCTGGATCTTGGTCAAGACTTCCAGGAATTCTTTTGTCTTGTTCGCGACGAGGTCAATGCCTGCGCGAACGTTCTGCTGTTTCTGCACGCCTTCCTGCATCAAATCGGCCGCATCGTCCACGCAACCGACATAAGAGTTCATGAGATAGTTCAACATCTGCGTGTGGTTCGTCTGCGAAGGATGCTCCAGCTCGTATTGAAATTTTTTCAGCCGGTCGGCCGCGAACTCCATGAAGAGTTTTATTTTCTCGTTGGGAGTTTCCGCGTCGCGAATTTTGTCCGCTTCGATCGCGCTCAAGTAGTCCTTATCGGGGACTTGGGCCATGGCAATCCCCGACACCGCAACCGCCAAGTTCAAGGCTAGGATTAGCCGCGCTCCGATACCAACCGAGAAAATTCTCAAGGTTGCTTCTCCGGTTTTTCGTCCGTCTTAGGAGTGGATGCGCGCGGGTCAATTGGCGGTTGTTCGCCGGGCCGCCGCGGGAACAAAAGTTTCAGCAATTCCATGTTCATTTCGCGCAGATCGTTTTCGACAATTTGCATGGGCGGCCGCAGCGGTTCCGGCATTGCGAGAATAACGTCGCGCACCTCCCGCAAGCCTTGCGCTGTGTTGTATTCCAGCTGCTTGTAACCATTGGGATTCTTTTCCGCTTGCGGCCGTTTCTTTTTCAAGAGTTCAAAGGCGGCGCGGACGTTGTCGCGGTATTTTTCCATCACCACTCCTGCAGTCACGAAATCACCCGTTTTCGTGGCCTCGCGCTCTTTCTCGAATTGCGCATCGGCCAGCTTCTGCATCATCTTGGCTTTACGGACCGCGTCTGTTTCTTTGTCGAATTTTTCCTGCAACTGTTCCAGCGTGTCTGCCGGACGGGGCGCGGCCGAGGCTGCGGCCCCAAGCAAAAGGAGTGCCGCGAACGCGGCTGCCAGAGCCGGAAAAGGGCCTATCGTTTTTTCTCGAGCGTTTTTTTCAGAACGATGATGCGCTGCTGCGCCTGCCATACTTGGTCCGGGTTGCGATTCTGGTCGGCCGCTAGAAAATTCTGGTAAGCCTCCAGCGCCGCCTTGGTCTGCTGTAACTTATCGTAGCAGAGTGCGCGGATAAACAATTCGCCGGGTGTGGGGGGTTCTCTCTTCGCCAACTCGTCCAGAAGCGTTAGCGTGGCGGGATAGCTCTCGGCCAGATAGAAGGTGGTCGTCAAATCTTTCCAATACGTCAGGTTCTTCGCATCCAGCCCAATCGCTGCCTTCAATTCCTTTTCCGCGTTGGGGAAGTCGCGCTGCTGCAAATACGTGCGGCCGAGGCCGCCACGCAGATGCGCATCCTGTGGCGCCAACGAGACGGCTTGTCTCAGGACGGCGACTGCGTCGTCCCATTTTTTCTGACCGATCAGAATGTCGGCGCGCAGCTTCAGTGATTCCAAAGAAGGCGTTCCGCCCTTCTGCGTTTTCTCCATTTCGGCCAGCGCTTCGTCGAATTTCTGGTTGGCGATAAGCAGATGAACGAGCCGCTGCCGGGCTGCAGTGTCGTCGGGCTGTGTCTTTAAATAATCCTGATAAGCCGCGGCCGCCTCCGCTTTCTTTTCCGCTTCGAGACTTTGTGCCAATCCTAGAAGTGCCGACGGTGATTCGGGCTCCGATGACAGGACCAAGCGGAATCGTGCTTCGGCTTCGGTCGCGCGATTCTGGCGAATGAGCAGTTGCCCCAAGTGGAGACTCGTTTCGATGTCCTTGGGATCGAGCGCCAGTGCGCCTTCGTAGGCGGTCGTGGCGTTTTTCAAATCGCCGGACTTTTCATAGGCAAGTCCCAGCAGCGTGCGTGGCCGGCTTTGCGCCGGTAGCATGTCAACGGCCTTTGCGAGCGGAGCAACCGCGGCGGCCGGATCTTCATTGAGCAAAAGAATCCCGAGATTCAGAGCTGCTTCGGACATCTTTGGATCGAGCTGCAGCGCCTTCTCGTACTCCGGTCGAGCCTCTTTCCCGCGGCCCAGCGCCGTGTACACATAACCCAGCTGAAAATGGGCGTACGCGAAATCGTCTTTTTCGGCCAGGAATTTCTGCAGCGGCACAATCGCCGCTTCGTACTTTTGCGCATCAATATCCTTGCGCGCCTCTTCCAGCAAATCATTCAGGGGATTCGCGATGCGTTGCTTAGTCCCTTTGGTTGCGGTCGGAGCTTGTCCGTAGCACGGAACCATTGCCATCGCGCAAAGGAAAAGGACGCCTGCAATCGTGTGCTTGAGGCTTAGGCTCGTGGTTGCTCGGTTCATTTCGCGGTTGGCTGCGTTGCGCTCGGCCCATTTGTTTTGGGCGAATCTGAACCATTCGATGCATGATTTCCGTTGCGCTTTGCCCCGTTGGCTTGCAGGGCTTTCGCCAAGAACTTTCCTGTATGGGATTGCGAATTGCGCGCTACCTGCTCCGGCGTACCCGTTGCGATGATTTTTCCGCCCAAATCGCCGCCCTCCGGCCCCATGTCGATTAGCCAGTCAGCGGACTTGATCACATCGAGATTGTGCTCGATCACCAAAAGTGACGCACCGGACTCCAGCAGTTTGCGGAACGCCGCCAGCAGCTTGGCAATATCGTCAAAATGCAAACCAGTCGTCGGCTCGTCAAGAATGTAGAGCACGCCCTGATTTTCGGTGCGGGTCAGATGCGAAGCCAATTTCAACCGCTGCGCTTCGCCGCCGGAAAGAGTCGTCCCGGACTGCCCCAATCGCAAATATCCCAAGCCGATCTCATTCATCACGCGCAGCTTCGCGGTCACCTTCGGGACGTTCACGAAAAACGCCAGCGCTTCGCGTACCGTCATTTGCAGCACGTCGTGTACGTTTTTTCCGTGGTACTGCACTTCCAGCACGCTGCTCTTGAAGCGCGTTCCGCGGCACTCTTCGCAAACCAATTCTACGTCGGCAAGAAACTGCATCTCGACGGTAACTGTGCCGTCGCCTTGGCACGTTTCGCACCGTCCGCCCGGCACGTTGAATGAAAAATGGCCCGCCGTGTAGCCGCGGCGCTTCGCATCCGGGGTGTCGGCAAACACTTCGCGGATGGCGTCGAACGCTTTCAAGTAGGTTGCTGGATTCGAACGCGGCGTGCGGCCGATCGGCGACTGGTCCACGATCACCACGTCTTTCACCTGATAGTCACCATCGAGCCGGTCGCAGAATTCTTTCTCAGTGCCACCGTTGCGCTTGGCCATCAACGCCTTGTACAAGACGTCGTGGACAAACGTCGATTTGCCTGACCCGCTGACTCCCGTGACCACAGTCAGAATGCCCAGTGGAATCATTGCGTCCACATTCTTCAGGTTGTGCAGTGTCGCTCCGTAGAGCCGCAAGAACTTCCCCGCCGGCTTGTGGCGCGTGTTCGGCACCGGAATGCGCTGCTCGCCGCTCAAGTATTTTCCGGTGACCGACTTCGAATCCCGCAGAATCTCTTGGTAACTTCCGGAAAAAAGCAGTTTCCCGCCAAGTTCTCCGGCACCTGGTCCAAGGTCTATCACGCGGTCTGCCGCTTCAATCGTGTCGGGGTCATGCTCCACTACCAGCACCGTGTTTCCCAGATCGCGCAGCGATTTCAGAATATCGATCAGCCGTTTTGTATCGCGCGGATGCAATCCAATTGACGGCTCGTCCAGCACATAGAGCGCGCCCACTAAATGCGAGCCCAGCGAAGTCGCCAGCTGAATTCGTTGCGATTCCCCGCCCGACAACGTCGAAGTCAGCCGGTCGAGCGACAAATAATCCAGCCCTACTTCATCCAGAAACTGTAATCGCGAGCGAATCTCTTCCAAGATTTTGTCGGCAATTTTGGTCTGCGCTTCGCTCAGTTGCAGCTCGGCAAAAAACTTTCGCGCTTCTTTCACCGTCAGCTTGCAGACATCGGTAATCGTCCGCCCCGCCACTCGCACCGCGCGCGCCTCGGGCCGCAGGCGCGTTCCGCCGCAGTCCGGGCATGTCGCGTAACCGCGATAACGGCTCAAGAATACGCGCACGTGCAGCTTGTACTTCTTGCGCTCCAGCCACTGGAAGAAACCCTTTACGCCGTCGTAGTCGTTCTCCGAATCGCCTTCCAGAATCCGCCGCCGGTCTTCTTCCTTCAGTTGCCGCCACGGGAGGTTCGTCGGGATGCCTTGTCCCTTTGCCCAAACTTTCGCTTCGTTCAGCAGCGCGCGAAAACGCGGCTTGGTCCACGGCTCGATTGCGCCCTCGTCAAGCGTCTTGCTCGGATCAGGCACCACCAAATTCAGATCGAAATCAATGGTGTTTCCGAAACCCTGGCAGCGCGGGCAGGCGCCATATGGATTGTTGAATGAAAACAGGCGCGGCTCCGGCTCCTGATAAATCGTGCCGTCGTTTTTGCATTCGAAGCGCTCGTTGAAGACCAGGCGCTCGGCCGCGCCGTTTGTCGAATCGGCTACAAACTCTACAATCGCTTCGCCCTGTCCTTCGCGATAGCAAATCTCCACCGAATCAATCAGCCGCGACTTCGCCTCGTCGCTGACCAACATACGGTCCACCAGAACGTACACCGGCTTTTTGAAGTCCACGTCGAGCAGCGATTCCGGGCTGACAAATTCGTGTACCTGCCCAGCTTGATACAAGCGGTTGAAGCCGCGCTTCTGTAAATCCAGCAGCGCGAGTCGCAGCGCGTCTCCCGCCGTCTCGCTACCGCTCTTCCCAGCTGCCTTTTTCGACGCCTTCTTGGCAGCGGGCTGAGGCGCCGCGACGTGCAGCTGGTACATCACGTAGAATCGCCGCCCTGCTCCTCCGCTCAGCGCGCGTTTGGCAATGTCGTCCGGCGAGTCTTTGTGCACCTCAGCGCCGCACTTCGTGCAAAACGTCGTCCCGCACCGCGCAAACAGCAGCCGCAGATAGTCGTAGATTTCCGTAGCTGTCGCTACGGTGGAGCGTGGATTGCGAGTGGTGTTTTTCTGGCGGATGGCGACGGCAGGGGCGATGCCGGAGATTTCGTCCACTTCCGGTTTTTCCATGCGCTCTAAAAACTGGCGAGCGTAGGCCGAAAGGGACTCGACGTAACGCCGCTGCCCTTCCGCATAAATCGTGTCGAACGCCAGCGACGATTTGCCGCTGCCGCTGACGCCGCTCACCACGGTGATGGCGTTATGCGGGATGTCTACTGTTACGTTTTTAAGGTTGTGTACGCGCGCGCCGCGGACCCGCAGGGTCTCCTGGTCCAGCCGGCCTGGGCCTTGGGAAGGGTTCTCGGATAGCTTCTGAGGGTTGTGAGTTGCTGTGGTGTCGTTCTGTGCCAAGGGAGGAAGCTCAGACACTGCGTTCCGCACACGGTGCCTAAACTTCAAATTATACCGCAAACATCAAACCGCGGCGAACGTGCTTATGTTCCGGGAATTCGGTCCGTGTGAGTTGCTGGAGCGTAACTTCGCTATTCCTGAACCAGCTCAATCGAGCCGATCCCGCCCTGCACGTCCAATGTGATTTTGTGCGGCGTCTTACCCCACATATCGTTGGTGTAGTCGCTGCCGTCTTTGTGCAATCCTTCAGCGTCAATCGAACCAATCCCACCGGCGGCATGAGCGCGCACGCCAAGATCCTTCGGCAAACGAATCGTCGCATGACCGACTCCGCCTTTCACCGTAACGTCCAAGTCGGACCTGCGGGCGCCCGTGAGATCCAGTTCCACTGTGCCGACGCCTAGTTGCAACTCCAAGTCCGTCACGTTCATGTCGCGCAGCCGCAAGTTGCCCTCTCCCGCTCCCATATCTATGCGAAAGCTGATCGGCACATCGTTGTTGAAAGTCAGATCCCAATTGTTGTCGCCCGCGCCAAAGTTGATCCCACTGCCTTTGTCCTGCGCAATCTCCAGTTCACCTTTGCCGTCAGTACCCACGCGATAGTTCACGCGCGGACTGTCCCATTTGCGGTTGAAGAGAAAGCGCGAATTCAGCAAGTGGCTGGATCCGCCCTCCAGGTTCAGTTCTCCTGCGCCCAACTTTAGTTCGGCGCGCACCGACTTGGCGCCTTGCAGTTCCACCACTTCTTCCGTATGGCTCGAGAAGTTTCCACGATCTTGCTCGTCGCCGCCTCCCGCAGAATATTTCGCCCGCGTTTTCTGGTAATGGCCCAGCAGCGCGATCACGATCAACACCGCCGCAACGATACCGACCGTTGAGCCAAGCGCCACTCCGGAAGAAGGTTGGCCACCGGCGGCGCCACGCTGGCGCGAGGAATCCCAAATCTTTCCAAGCCCCACCAATATCAGGACTGCCGCTATGGCCAGTTGCCAGTTCGTCCTTAAGAAATGAAACGGTTCGAATCCCGGGCGCCAGTTGCGCAGAAGAAACAGGGCGCCAAGCGTAATCAGCAGAACCGGCACCACCAGTGAATTTCTTCGCTGGTCGTCTCGCGGCATGGGCAACCACCTCCTGCTCTATTCTGTACTACGCACGGGAAGGAAAAATAGTTCAGGCGGCACCGGTTTCACAAGACAATTCCGCGCCCTTTGCCCGTGCACTGGGTTGCCCTTCAGCTTCTGAATGGGGCTAATCCCCGTCTGCACACAACCTCCTAGCTGACTGAATCGTGCAGCGCGGAATTGCCCCTTCTTCCAGTTGCGCTGGCGGGACTATAATCCGGGCAGCAATTCCGGCCGCCCGACTACATTCAACGGAAGCAGCGCGCTGTGGCACTTCAAATCTCAATTCGCGAATCCGGCGACATCACCATCCTGGACCTTCAGGGAAGGGCCACCATCAACGACGGCGAAAGCGACTTGCTGACAGCCAAGCTGGAAGGGCTGATTGCCAAGGGCGTCCGCAAGCTCGTGTTGAATCTCGTCGATCTGAGCCACGTGGATAGTTCCGGCTTCAGCGTCATCGTTAAGGTGTGCGTCGCCCTTCGAGCCCAGGGCGGCGACCTGAGGTTCATACGACCGAGAGGCCGCGCGTTACTGGCGTTCAATGTCCTGCGCCTTCTGGATCTAATCCCCACGTTTGAAACCGAAAGCGAGGCTCTGGACAGCTTCCGGCGGAAGGGCCACATCGCTCAGCCCTGAATAGGCTCAAAACGCAATTCCCCGCCGCCGGATTTGCGGTGCCGCCAAATTAGCGCCGCACTTGCCCTCTTCGTTGACTCTCCGATACGCGCAACCTAAGATGGTCGCCCAATGGCCGAATCTTCGTCGCTTATCGGACAGACCATCGCCCATTATCGAATCGTCGAGCAAGTCGGGCGCGGTGGCATGGGCGTGGTTTACAAAGCCGAAGACACTCGTCTTCGCCGTTCGGTCGCATTGAAATTCATGCCAGACGAGCTCGGCCGCCACCCCGAAGCGTTGGCTCGCTTCGAACGTGAAGCGCAAGCCGCTTCCGCCCTCAATCACCCCAACATCTGCACCATTTATGAAGTCGGCCATGACTCCGGCCAACCCTTCATTGCGATGGAATTCATGGATGGCGTCACGCTCCGTCATCTCATTTCCGGCCAGCCTCTCGGCATCGATATGTTGCTCGCCATGGCAACGGAAATCGCCGACGCGCTCGACGCGGCCCACTCGCAAGGCATCGTTCATCGCGATATCAAGCCAGGAAATGTTTTCGTCACCAAACGCGGTCACGCCAAGATTCTCGATTTCGGCTTGGCCAAGGTCGGCCCTTCAATTGACCAGCCCATAGACGAAGTCTCCGCCGATACTCTCACTGCGTTCGTCGATTCACCGCATCTCACGAGTCCCGGTTCGACACTGGGCACCGTATCCTACATGTCGCCCGAGCAGGTCCGCGCACACCAGCTCGATTCCCGTTCCGATCTTTTTTCTTTTGGAGCTATGCTCTATGAAATGGCCACCGGTGCCTTGCCGTTTCGCGGCGGCAGCCTCGGCCTTATTCTCTCCGCAATTTTGAATGACACTCCGATTCCGGCTTCGCAGCTGAACCCTTCGCTGCCGCGCGAACTCGAACGCATCATCAACAAAGCCCTCGAAAAAGACCGAAATCTTCGCTACCAGACCGCAGCGGAAATGCGTGCCGACTTGCAACGACTTCGCCGCGATTCCGAATCGGGTCAATTTTCTGCTAGTGCTCTGCAGCTTCCGGCAGCCACTCGCTCACCCATATCGACATCCACCACAACCCAACCGATCGCTCAAGCGGCGGCAGATCGCAGCACGCCGAAATCCGGGTCGCGAACATGGCTCGCTGCCGTAGCGATCGTCGCGCTGCTGCTTGCATCTCTTCCGTATCTGCTGCGATCGTCTGCTGGTTCACTCCAGATCGGCTCCTCCGCTCAAATCACGAATGACGGCCGAGGCAAAGTCCTCGCCGGAACGGACGGGTCACGCCTTTATCTGCAATACACGTCATCTGTCGTCGCCAACTCCTCTCCGATCGGTCAAGTCTCGAGCACGGGCGGCGATGTTGTCCCCATAGCCGCTCCTACTCCGAGCACGCAGATTCTCGGCGTGTCGCCAGACGGCAATTCGCTTCTAGTTTCCGACCAACCCGGCACTGCGTTCGATGGCCCGCTCTGGGCTTTGCCGGTTCTCGGCGGCCAGCCGCGTCGTCTCGCAGAAGCAATGGGACACGCCGGGGCTTGGTCGCCAGACGGCAGTCACCTCGTCTACGCAAAGGGCAACCAACTGTTCCTCGCAAAAGGCGATGGCACCGAATCGCAAGATTTGGCCACCGTGTCTGGTTGGCCTACTAATCTGCGCTGGGCTCCGAACGGCTCCGTCATCCGTTTCACACTCAAGGATCAAAAGACCAACGCCACCGCACTCTGGGAAATTTCTGCCGAAGGAAAGAGCGCGCACGAACTTTTGCCCGGGTGGAGCAAGCCACCCGCCGAATGCTGTGGAGTTTGGACCGGGGATGGTAAACACTTCCTTTTTTCTTCTCAAGGTAGTATCTGGGAGTTGCCCGAAAAATCCGGCTGGCTGCGCAATGGCAGCTCCGCACCTATTCATCTCACTTCCGGCCCGCTCGCTCTGTTCTCTCCACTGGCGAGCAAGGACGGAAGGAAACTTTTCGTGGTCGGCCGTAGGCCGCGCGGCGAACTCGTTCGCCAGGAACCTGGCTCTGATCGCCTGGCTCCATTTCTCAATGGAATTTCCGTTGAACACCTCACCTTTTCGAACGATGGCCAGTGGGTTACCTACGTATCTTTCCCGGAGGGCTCTCTATGGCGTAGCAAGGCCGACGGCACCGAACGTCTGCAACTCAGTAATTCGCCGCTCTACGCCTCGCTGCCTCGTTGGTCGCCGGACGGAAAGCAGGTCGTATTTTTCTCCGTCACCCCGGGCAAACCACCTCGCATATACGTGGTTTCAGCCGATGGCGGCAGCCCAAAAGAACTCCTGCCCGAAGACGAACACGCCCAAGCCGATCCTTACTGGTCGCCCGACGGCTCATCACTGATCTTCGGCAGTGCTTACGCCTCGGCGTCCGTCGGCATTCGAATCCTCGACATGAAAACGCGCGCGCTCATCACACTTCCGGATTCGCAGGATCTTTTTTCTCCGCGCTGGTCGCCGGATGGCCGCTATATTGCCGCTGTTCGCCGCGATTCGCAGAATCTGTTGCTGTTCGATCGCACAATACAAAAATGGTCTGAAGTTATGCGGGGACGCAACGTTGCCTTCCCCAACTGGTCGCACGACAGCAAATACATTTACTTTCTCAGTTGGCCAGAAAATGCCGGTGTCTTTCGCATGCGGATCAGCGACTCCTCCGTCGAGCGCGTCCTGAATCTGCCGGATTTTCAACCCACCGGCTATTGGGAAGATTGGCTCGGCCTCGATCCAAGCGACACTCCGCTCTTGCTCCGCGACACCGGCCTCCAAGACGTCTACGCCTTCGAGATCGAACACCGTTGACGCCGCGGGTTCTGCGCAATACCTCTGTGTTACATTCGCTTCATGCTCGAGTCTCACGCGAAATTCCGCCGCGTCATCTGGATTGTCCTCGACTCGGTCGGCATCGGCGCTCTCCCTGACGCTGGCGACTATGGTGACGTAGGTCGTACCACGCTAGGCCACATCGCCGAGTCCCGTCCGCTCAAAATCCCAACGCTCGTCGAACTTGGCCTGGCGAATATCGCGCCGCTGGCGCACCTCGTGCCTGCCGCGCAGCCGCTCGGCGCCTACGGCAAAGGAGCGACGCACTCTCCCGGCAAAGACACCACCACTGGCCACTGGGAAATGGCCGGCATCTGGCTCGATCAGGCCTTTCCCGTGTACAAGCACGGCTTTCCGCCGGAAATTATCTCCGCGTTCGAATCGCGCATCGGCCGCAAAACTATCGGCAACAAGCCCGCTTCCGGCACTGAAATCATCAAGGAGCTTGGCGAAGAGCACGTTCGAACCGGCAAGCCAATCGTGTATACGTCAGGCGACAGCGTCTTCCAGATCGCCACGCACGAAGGCGTCATTCCCATCGCCGACCTTTTCAAAATGTGCGAAATCGCGCGCGAAATTCTGCAAGGACCGCACAAGGTCGGTCGGGTGATCGCTCGACCGTTCACCGGTGCGCCCGGCCACTTTACGCGCACGCCGCGCCGCCACGACTACGCCGTGGAACCGCCGAAGCCGATGCTGCTCGATGTTCTCGCGGAAAAAAACGTTTCCGTCTTTGGCGTCGGCAAGATTCACGATATCTATAACGGCCGCGGCGTCGAACAATATGTCACGACCACATCCAACTCCGACGGGATGGAAAAAATCACTGCCGCGCTTCGCGATCGCCCGACCGGACTCATCTTCTGCAATCTCGTTGATTTCGACATGCTGTACGGCCATCGCAAAGACGTCGAAGGCTTCGCGAAATCGTTAGAAGAATTCGACGCCCAACTCGCGCAATTTCTCCCGCTACTCACGCGCGACGACTTGCTGATGATCACCGCCGACCACGGTTGCGACCCCGACCCTCGCTGGGAAACCACCGACCACTCCCGCGAATATGTTCCCATCCTCGCTTTCTCGCCGTCTTTCTCCGTAGCCCAAGCAATCGCCCCTGCACTTCGCGTCGCGGACTTTTCCGCGGGCACTCCCGGCACACCGCCTCTCTCGATAGAAGCTGATCCACATTCGCAGTCCGCGGCCGGCTCTGTTTTGAATGCTAGCGGCCCGGGTTCGCTTTCTGATCATGGATATTCTGTGCTGATCGATCGCAACCTCGGCACGCGTTCCACGCTCGCCGACATGGGCCAAACCATCGCCCAAAACTTCGGCGGCACCATCCCGCACGGCTCCAGCTTTCTCAATCATTTGTAATGTATGACGAACCTTTCGTTTTCCCTGTCATTCCGAGCGCAGCGAGGAATCTGCTTTTAACCAAGTTGGCCGCACGCATCAATGAGCCTGGGACTGCTTCGCGTCTATTTACATTGTCGCGACGACCTAGCGCGTCAGGGGCAGCTATAATTCCCGCATGAATCGTGTTCTTGTGATTGGCGCGACCGGTCGGGTCGGTCGCCAGGTCGTCAACCAGCTTCCGCAAGATCTTCAAATCAGAGCACTCGTACGTAATCCGCAAACGGCCAACTTGCCGCCACACGTGGAAGTTTTTCGCGGCGATCTAACCGCTCCGGAAACTCTCGATGCAGCGCTGAGCGGCAACGAAGCCGTCTTCCTCGTCTGGACAGCTCCTCCCGCGACGATCGCTGCAGTCATCGAACGTATCGCCAAGCACTCCCGGCGGGTGGTATTTCTGTCGGCTCCGCATCAGACGCCGCATCCGCTGTTCCAGCAACCGAATCCACTCGCGCGCATGCATGCACAAATCGAAGACTCCATCGCTGCGTCTGGCGTGGAATGGACCATTCTGCGCCCAGGAATGTTTTCTGCGAACTCCAGGGATTGGTGGGCAGGAGCGATCCGCTCCAATGCGGCAATCCGCTGGCCATATCTTTCCGCGCCGACCGCTCCGATTGACGAGCGTGACATTGCCGAAATCGGTGTGCTTGCGCTGACCGCAACCGAAGCCGGCAATCCGCACGCTGGCAAGGACTACGTACTCACAGGACCGGAATCGCTGACGCAGCGGGAGCAGATCGCAATCTTGGGCCGCACGCTCGGCCGGTCACTCCGTGTTGAGGAGCTTTCTCCCGACGAGGCGCGCGGCGAACTGGCCGCGCTCTTTCCATTGACTGCGATCAACATGTTGCTGAACGCTTGGTGCGCCACGCTCGGTGTGCCAGCGCTGGTCACGCCGGCGTTTGCCGAGCTAACAGGAACTCCGCCGCGCTCGTTCGAGCAATGGGCCAAAGACAACGCCGCCTGCTTTCTTCCCACTGCGGCTGCGTGGTAGTTCGCGGTTTGTATCGGTCACGCTGATCTCATTCCAGTTCGACGGGCTCGCCGCCCCAGTCTTCCGGTGCGACGTCTTTCACCGTTTGTGTGAAGTCCCAGCGGTGGCCGAAGGGATCTTCGGCATTGTATTGCCGCTCGCCGTACATGTGCTCAACGGGCTCGGTCAGAATACGTGCGCCGGCGGATCGTGCTCGCTCGCAGTGCGCGAACGCGTCTTCCACGCGGATCATCACCGCCTGGCTGCCCGCAGCCTTGCCTTCGGCTTTCACCGCGGGAGAAGTTGCTTCGGCCACCACCAGGCAGCCGTCGCCGGCCTTCATCTGGATGCGGTGATTCTTGCCGATGCGCAACCTCACCCTGAAGCCAAAAGCCTTGCATAGCCAATCCGCGGCTTCACTGGGATCAGGGTAGTACAGCACCGGAATCACTGAGCACGGCGGCACTGACCTGTTTTTGAGCATGAGTGTCATCTCCTGGAATGGTTCGCATTGGCCATTCTCGCTCCGGTCGACGCCGAGCCGGTAGTGCCACGTCCAATCTGCGTCGCTGTGATATAAACTGTCGCGGGTTTTGACCGTCAAAGGAACGGACGGCTTGATTCGGGGAGTCATGCGATGAAACGACGGGAATTGTTGAAGGCGGGAGCGTTTGCGGGAGCGGTGGCAGCACTGCGCCCGCCTATTGTGCAGGCACAAGACGGGAAGGCGAACGCGGAGCTGACGCCGGCGCAAAGCGGGGTGGACGCTTCGGGCGATTTGGCTGCGCCGGGATGGAAGCCGAAATTTTTTGATGAACACCAGAACGAGACGCTGATTGTGCTGAGCGATTTGATGATTCCGGCCACGGATACACCTGGCGCGAAAGAGGCGCTCGTCAATCGCTACATTGATGTGGTACTGGCGGCGGAGAAGCCAGAAGGACAGCAAAAGTTTCTGAACAGCTTGAGTTTTCTGGATGGAGAGAGCATGCGGCGCTATAAGTCCGCGTTTCGTTATTTGAAGCGCGAAGATCAGGATGATTTGCTGCACGCGCTGGCATATCCAAAAGCGGGCAGCGGCTGGACGGGCGAAGCGGCGACGTCCGATCCGGCTCATACGCATTTTGAGTTTTTGAAGCAGCGAATTGCGGGCGCGTTTTACAGCTCGCAAATTGGCGAGAAAGAGCTGGGCTGGGACGGCGCGTTCGCGCACGGTCCTTATAAAGGATGCGAGCACGCCGAAGGGAGCCATAAATGAGCGGGCTTTACATGTTGCAGGATCCGTTGGCGCAGACGTACGACGTGATTGTGGTGGGCTCGGGCGCGACGGGCGGCTGGGCGGCGAAGCAGATGTCGGAAGCCGGGTTCAAGGTGGCGTTATTGGAAGCGGGGCGCGCCGTGAGTCCGAAAGAGTTTACCGAGCACATGCCGGCTTACAAGCTGAAGTATCGCGACCATTCTCCGGAGATTGCGCGGACACGTCCGGTACAGAAGCAGTGCTACGCGTGCATGGAATACAACTACGAATGGTTTGTGAACGACCTGGAGAATCCGTACAGCACGCCGCAAGGAAAACCGTTTACATGGCAGCGGCTGCGGATTCTAGGCGGGCGGTCGCTGGTGTGGGGGCGTCAGAGCTACCGCATGAGCGACAACGATTTTAAGGCGGCGAGCCGCGATGGATATGGCGATGACTGGCCGATTTCATATGCGGATGTCGCGCCGTACTACGACCTCGTGGAGAAATATGTCGGCATCACGGGTGCGGCGGAAGGCAACGAAATGCTGCCGGACGGCCAGTTCTTGCCGCCGATGAAAATGAGCTGCGGCGAAGTTTTGATGCGCGACCGGGTGAAGGCGAAGTTCGGGCGGACGGTGACGATTGGACGGGCGGCGGTGCTGACGCAGAATCATAACGGACGGCTCGGCTGCCATTACTGCGGTCCGTGCGAGCGCGGCTGCTCGACGTTTTCGTATTTCAGCAGCCCGTTTACGACGGTGAAAGACGCGCAAGCTTCAGGAAACTGCACGCTGATCACGAACGCCGTGGTGAGTCACGTTGACATGGACAACGCGACGAACAAAGCGCGCGGCGTTACGTATGTGGACCGGCTGACGCGGCAAGTGAAAGAAATAAAAGGCAAGTCCGTGATTCTGTGCGCGCAGGCGCTGGAATCCACGCGGATTTTGCTGAATTCGTCGACACGCGAGTATCCGAATGGATTGGCGAATTCTAGCGGTGCGCTAGGACATTATTTGATGGACCATGTGGTGGGCGGCGGCGCATACGGCAAGTTGCCGGAGTTGAAAGGCAAGGCGAATGCCAACGAGCCGGCTCGGCCGAACGGGATTTACATTCCACGATTCCGCAACACGCCGACGAGCGGGAAGAATTCGCGATTCCTCCGCGGATACGGTTTCCAAGGCGGTGCGGAAATGGATTTCAATTTCGGCGCGGAAGGCTATGGCACGCAGTTCAAGAACGCGGTGAAAGAGGGCGTGTATCAGATTTCGCTGGGCGGATTCGGCGAGTCGCTGGCGCGTTGGGACAACTACGTGGAGATTGATAAGGACTTGAAGGATGCGTGGGGGATTCCGGCGCTGCGGATCGCGATGACGCACGGCGAGAACGAAGCTGCTCTGATGGAAGACGCGGCGGTGACTGCGGCGGAAATGCTGGAAGCGACCGGCGCAAAAGATATCAAGGTGCAGGCAAACGTGGAGATGCCGGGGATGGCGATCCACGAACTGGGAACAGCCCGGATGGGGACCGATCCGAAGAAGTCTGTGCTGAATACGTTCAACCAAACGCACGACGTGAAGAATCTGTTTGTGATGGATGGAGCGAGCTTTGTGTCGTCGGCCTGCCAGAATCCTACCCTCAGCATGATGGCGATTGCTGTGCGGGCTTGCGCGAACCTGATTGACCGCTTCAAGAAGAGCGACGTTTAGCAAAGTATTATAAAGATGAAAAACCGCAAAGTGCATCGGCATAGAGCCGCTGCTACATTTGCGCTTCTTTGATCGCTTGGTCGGCGGCTTCTTTAGCGTCGCGGTCGTTTCGGCTATGGTCGGTGAGGTCGTCGTAGCGACGCTGAGCGGGATCGGGGTTCAGCTTGTCGTTGTACTCGGCTGTGATGACCTTGCTCAGTTGCAGTAGCGCGTTGCGAAATTCGGCATTTAGGTCGCTGCCACTGATGGCGATTTGACGCCCAACATAGGGTGTGGCGATCTCGACGGCTAGTTTGTCGGCGGTCGCGTAGTAGTGCTCGGAAATCTGGCGGTGCCCTTCCTCGTGCTCAATGACGTGCTGCGTCGCGCCGTTGGGGACCCAAATCGTAACTTTGAGCTGCAGGGTTATTTTGACTTGCGCGACGGTGACCGTGGCGTTGGTTGAGTCGATCTTGCGCAAGCGGCCGCTGACGTTGGCGTCGGAAATGAAATTCGAATCGCACTCGGCCTCTTCTCCTTCGCCAAGTGGTGGCATATCAGGCGGAGGACTGGCTGGGTCGAAAGACCGTCGAGCGAAGGTAACTGGCAGTTTTTCAACAAGAGGTTTGGCGGCTGCAGGGGGTGCACCCGCAGGTGCAGAAACCGAGCGCCATGCGAACCAGCCAGCAACGACAGCGACCAAAAAAGCACAGACGAGCCAAAGTTGTCGCAAAGGATAAAGACGCTCCAGTTCTATTTTCCGAAATCGCCCTGCGCTTGGCCCACGGATTTGTGAGTTCGATTGTCCCGAGTGACACTCGGGAGAGGTGCGGCTTTCCTAGCGCGGGCGGTCAATAGCGCGAGCGGTATAATGAATGGGCAAAGCCATGGATGCATCCGCACCGCCACTCGTCTCGGGACTGGAATGGGCGCACCCGCTCGTGCGGGATTGGTTCGTCTCGCGTTTCGGAACGCCGACCGAGCCGCAGTTGGAAGGCTGGCCGCACATTCTGGCGGGCGAGACTACGCTGATTTCGGCGCCGACTGGCTCGGGCAAGACGCTGGCGGCGTTTCTGATTTGCATTGACCGGCTGGTGCGAAAGGCGATTGCGGGGGAATTGCTGGACCGCACGGAAGTTCTGTACGTCTCGCCACTAAAAGCGCTGAGTAACGACATTCAGAAAAACTTGGAAGTGCCGCTCGGGGAGATTTTTCAGCTGGCGGGCGAGCGCGGCATGTTGATGCCGGAGGTTCGCACTTCCGTTCGAACGGGCGATACGCTGGCGCATGAACGGCGCGCGATGCTGGCGCGGCCTCCGCATATTCTGGTGACGACTCCGGAATCGCTCTACATCCTGCTGACGGCGGCGAGAAGTCGCGAGATTTTGCGCACGCTTGAATCCGTGATCGTGGATGAGATTCACGCCGTGGCGGACGACAAGCGGGGCGCTCATCTGGCGCTTTCGCTGGAGCGCTTGGATCACTTGACCGGAAGACCGCTCACACGGATCGGACTGTCGGCGACGCAGAAGCCGATTGAGCTGGTAGGGAATTTTTTGACTGGGAATGATGAGACGAAGCCGGCGATCGTGCAGATTGGGCATCGACGCGAGATGGATTTGGCGGTGGAAGTGCCTGGCGATGAGCTTGGGCCCATCGCTTCGAATGAGATGTGGGGCGAGATTTACGACCGGCTGACGGAGCTGGCGAAGCAGCATCGTTCGACGCTGATTTTTGTGAATACACGGCGGTTGTCAGAACGCGTTGCGCATCATCTCGCTGAACGACTCGGCAATGAAGCGGTCGCGGCACATCACGGAAGCTTGTCGCGTAAGTTGCGGTTGAATGCGGAGAACAGGTTGAAGTCGGGAGCATTGCGGGCACTGGTCGCGACGGCTTCGCTTGAACTTGGAATTGATATTGGCGCGGTGGATCTGGTTTGCCAGATTGGCTCGCCGCGCTCGATTTCGGGGGCGTTGCAGCGAATTGGCCGTGCGGGGCACTGGCGAGGAGCGATTCCAAAGGGGCGGCTGTTTGCGACGACGCGCGATGAGTTGGTGGAATGCGCGGCGCTGGTGCGCGCAATTCGGCAAGGGGATTTAGACCGGCTCGCGATTCCGGATGCGCCGCTGGATATTTTGGCGCAGCAGATTGTGGCGATGTGCGCGGCGGAGGATTGGCGGGAAACGGAGTTGTTCGAACTGGCGCGACGGGCATATCCGTATCGCGAGCTGACGAGCGAGACGTTCGATGAAATTGTGGAGATGCTTTCAGAAGGAATTGCAAGCGCGAGGGGGCGGTATGGCGCTTACCTGCATCGCGACCGTGTGAATGGCGTCCTGCGGGCTCGGCGAGGGAGCCGGCTGGCGGCGATTACAAGCGGCGGAGCGATTCCCGAAAATTCTCTGTACACAGTGATTGCGCAGCCGGAAAACACGATCGTTGGAACCGTTGATGAGGACTTTGCGGTGGAGAGCCTGGCGGGTGACATCATGCTGCTGGGCAATACGTCTTGGCGCATTCGCCGCGTGACGGGCGCTGGACAAGTGCTGGTGGAGGACGCGCAAGGGGCGGCGCCGACAATTCCCTTCTGGCGCGGCGAAGCACCGGCGCGGACGGATGAGCTTTCGCTGCATGTGAGCGAGTTGCGGGAAAAGCTGAGCGAGCTTTTGGCAAATCAGGCTCCCGCCATGGATGGGGGCGTGCCCCCAGGAGCAACTCCGGCGATAAATTGGCTGAAATTCGAATGCGGCGTGGACGACGCGAGTGCGGAGCAGATTGTTCACTACATCTTGGAAGGCCGTGCGGTTTTGGGAGCGGTGCCAACGCAGACGACGGTCATTGCCGAGCGGTTTTTCGATGAAAGCGGCGGAATGCAGTTGGTGATTCATGCGCCGTTTGGCGGGCGGATCAATAAGGCATGGGGACTGGCGCTGCGGAAGCGGTTTTGTCGGTCGTTCAATTTTGAGCTGCAGGCGGCGGCTACAGACAACGGGCTGAATATCTCATTGAGCGAGCAGCACAGCTTTCCGTTGGCGGATGTATTTCACTTCTTGCATCCGAATTCGGCACGGACGGTTCTGTCGCAGGCGGTGCTGGCCTCACCTTTCTTTACGGCGCGCTGGCGTTGGGATGCGGGGCGTTCGCTGGCGTTGCTACGGTTTCGCGGTGGGAAAAAGGTGCCACCGAACATTCAGCGGATGCGCGCAGATGATTTGCTGGCGGCCGTGTTCCCTGAGCAGCAGGCTTGCCCGGAGAATCTGGCGGCCGGTGACATTGAAATTCCGGACCATCCATTGATTCGCGAGGTCATGAAGGATGTGCTGACCGAAGCAATGGATATAGACGGGCTGGAACGGGTGCTGCGCCGAATCGCGGGCGGTAGCATCCAGTGCCTGGCGATGGACACGCCGGTGGCGTCGCAGTTTTCACACGAAATTCTGAATGCGAATCCGTACGCGTATCTCGACGATGCGCCGCTAGAGGAGCGGCGGGCGCGTGCGGTGGAGATGCGGCGCATCTTGCCCCACGCGGTGCTGGAGGAGATTGGCAAGCTCGATCCGGCGGCCATCGAAGAAGTTTGCGACGAGGCGTGGCCGGATGTGCGCGACACCGAAGAGCTGCACGATGCGCTGCTGACGTTGGTGGCGATTCCCGCGGACAATGCGAGTATGCGCGGAAACAGCGGGCTGGGTTCGCGGCTTGCGAATTCCCTGCCCTCGTGGGAGCCATACCTTGAGCAGCTTGTGGCGCAGCGGAGAGCGGGAATTACGCGCGTCGGCGATTCTGCGTACTGGGTTTCGGCTGAGCGCCTTGCGGCGTTCATGCAGATTTTTCCCACCGCGACGTTCGAATCGGAAATGCCGAGCCTTCAAGTCAAAGAGATCGGGCGCGAGGAAGCACTGCTGGCTTACGTGACAGGGTGGACTACGCATGCGGGGCCTGTTTCGGTGAATCAACTGAGCGATGTGCTGGGAGTCGCAGTTGCCGACATTGAGAAAGCGCTGTTACGGCTGGAATCACGCGGTGTGATCTTGCGCGGAAATTTCACGGGAGCCGTTACGTCGCCAGGCGATTCAGGTTCTGTGGAATGGTGCGAACGACGTTTGCTGGCGCGGATTCACCGGCTGACGCTGGGCTCGCTGCGTAAAGAGATTCAGTCCGTCACGCCGGCGCAGTTCATGGACTGGCTGCTTTCGTGGCAACACGTTGCTCTGGGGACGCAGTTGCTCGGCGAACGTGGAACTCTGGAAGCGATCCAGCAACTGCAGGGATTCGAAGCGCCGGCGAATGCATGGGAACGCCAGATTCTGCAACGGCGCGTGGCAGGCTATGACTCGAAAGTGCTCGACCAACTTTGCCTGACCGGAGCTGTGGGATGGGGACGACTTTCGCCGCATCCGGCGACGCTGGAAACTGTGGCGGACGGAAAGCGGCGCGTGATTCCCACCAGCGTTGCGCCGATTACGTTTTTTGTACGCGAGGATGCGGCCTGGATGATTCCGCGCCGGGAGACCGGCGAAGTGGCGACTTCGGGATTGAGTTCGGATGCGAATGCAGTTCTGCAATTCTTGCGGCAGCGCGGGGCTTCATTTTTCCCTGATATTGTGCGCGGCACGGGCAAGCTAAAAGCCGAGGTGGAGACGGCGCTGTGGGAGCTGGTCGCCGGCGGGCTGCTGACGGCAGACGGGTTCGACAATTTGCGGTCGCTGATCGATCCGAAGCGGCGCGCGGGACAAGGCAGCGGAAAGACTTCCCGTCCTCGGCACAGCGCTGGACGGTGGTCGCTGCTTTACTCGGGCGAAAATCAAGAACGCAATCGCGCGCTAGAAGCAACCTGCTGGATGCTCCTGAATCGCTACGGAATTGTTTTTCGCGAATTGCTGACACGCGAGTCCATTCTGGCGAAGTGGCGCGAGTTGTTGATGACATTCCGGCGGCTGGAAGATCGCGGCGAGATTCGCGGCGGACGATTTGTGAGCGGATTTCTCGGCGAACAGTTTGCGTTGCCGGTCGCGGTGGAGTCTCTGCGTGCCCGGCGGAAACGCGAGCCGACCGGAGAAATGACGACCATTTCGGCCGCGGATCCGCTAAATCTAGTGGGGATTGTCGTGCCGGGCGAGCGAGTGGCCGCGAATTCCGGCGAGGTTGTGGCGTTCCGGGACGGAGTTGCGCTTGATGCAGAGGATCGTTCAGTGCTGCGCGGCAATGTCGTGCCGATGCCAGCCGCGCGGTGAAACCCCCGATAAATTCATGGTAGAATAAATTCACTGCGCGCCCGTAGCTCAGTTGGATAGAGCGTCTGGCTACGAACCAGAAGGTCGGGAGTTCGAGTCCCCCCGGGCGCGCCACTTTACTTCAAACTTCTCAAGCACTTACAAGAACTTCTTCCGCAACCGTCGATTCGATTTTAGGTTCAATTGGGTTCAATTGAGCCGGTACGTCGAAACCGACGCCTATTTTCTCCGCAACTTCTTTCCGAAAAGCCTGATCTTCTCGAACTCGGTCGTACAGATCGGACATTCCGTTTGCGCCGTGTCCCATCCAGAATTTAAGAACGCCGTCTGGGCAAGACATGGAGTTGCGAAGGTAGGTGTTGCGAAAGCGGCGAAAAGCATGTGCTCCGGCTTTGGGTTGGCCTATGGCCTCCAAGACCGGATGCAGAGGACGACGAAGTACATTGGATTGGTGCAACGGCTTCCCTGCCTTCGTTTGGAAGAGTAAGCCTTCCTTGTGGGTGCCGATGAACTCAACCAACAACTTCGCGACTGAGGAGTGCAAATCGATTTCGCGTTCCCCGTTCACTGTCTTCAAATAGTCGTGTTCTTGGTTCTTCCACACCTTGGAGTCAATGATGATACGCGCGCCGTTATCCTTGACCTTTTCGATGCGGAGTCCTAATGCTTCGCCGATACCTCCAACCAGTCACCACTCGTTACGACTTTAGAGTGCGGCTTACCGATACTAGTGGCCGTCAGCCCACTGCGTTCGCAAATTATCCCTCGCAAGGAAGCGCCGATCAGTTCCAAGACTGGTTTTTCAAGGTTACCGGTCGAAGGATTTCTGATCTTTCAACATTCGAACAACTGAGGCTGCAATAAATGGCCGCACTGCGGCCTGCTTACGGCCTGTATCATGTTCTTGTACTGCTGACACAATAATGGCCGCAAATGCGCAGCTTCCAACCCCGGTGTGTGGTCGCCCAACGAAGGATGGCACGCCGTGTAGTCGAACACTCAAAGCCGAAGCGAAAACTTGCTGGCAGCATGCTCGCGGGATTCGACAGTGGTGGAGGGCTATCGGCCCTCTCTATCGGTTCTTCGTAAAGTCTGTAGTCGCAATTTCGGTACTTCTCGGGATACTCGCATCCATCCTGATTCCCGAAGAGGACTGGCAAAAGCACAGGAACGATCTAAATCTCTCGATTCAAGTCACGCTCCATAAAGAGGGCGATCTTAATGCCACGTATCCGGGTACAGGCTCATTTACAGTGCCCCTCGCCCAATTTGACGGCCCTGATAGCCGTGATCCAGTTCGAGTCAGATTTGGCGGAGGAAAGGTTCGTTGGGCAGTCGTCGATCCAACTCGTTCAAGCGCGTCACTTCCCGACCTTGCTCCGGACAAGATGCAGAACATGCAGCATTTGCTTACTCTCGTTAACCAGATCAATGCCGGAACAAGCGTTGCACCAACGAAAACTATCGGTTTCATATTGGCTCGTATCAGCGTTCTGATCGTTGTGATGTTTGGACTGGCCGCAGCCGCATTCTGGTTCTTCAAGATGCGGGGTGCGGGAGCCAGGCGCAGGCGCTAGGTAATATTCAAAGCCGAGGGTAGCGTGCCGATACGCTGGCGGTATTCTTCCGGGTCGAAACCACGGAAGCCGATTGGGCTGCTCATCTCTCACCATTTGTAGCGAAGTTCTTTGGCGCAATCTTCACAGTAGACTTCCGCGTCCGGCCATCTACCGTAAGGGTCCATGGAGACAGCCTCACCGCAGGCGAATCCCGCTGCATAGCTGCTGGGTTCACAAATTAAGGTTCACAAATGAAGACTTGACGTCGAGACAAAATATATCTACCGTTACCTTATAGGCGATAAATCATAAATTAGACGATCGACACTATTAATGGAGGGAACAGATGTCGCCACTTCCTCAAATTTCGAACGTCGCTGTCAAAGGTAAGTATGTTTATCTCAATAGCCGCGTCGAGTTGGGTGACCCTGCGTTTTGGACCATACCCAATGGGAAGACATTTATTCTGACGGATTTATGTGTTCAGAATCGGGCACCGGGAGATACACCTGTAACGCCGGGTCAGTTCACAAGGTTCAGCATTACGTCGCCTTCCGGGCAGGACACTTTTTTTCACGTTGTGGACAACGACACTTTGAACCTGCATTTTCACACTGGCCTGCCGATTTCTGAGAGCTTTCGATTCTTGAGCGTTGGTAACAGTACAGCTCCCTTCGTTGAGTTTGTCGCGACGGGTATTCTTGTGCACGACTTGGACTAGTGAGAGTCAGTTACAATCCAAAACCTTACTTGTACAGGTGTACTTTACAGCCCCTCACCACAGCCAGATAGCGACGATTTTCCAAAAACTGCATCATCTTCTTACCTTCCCGCGCCATCTTCGCCCATCGTGATTTCGTGTCAGGATTCTGTTCGAGTCCGCGAAGTTCGTGGCCTTCAAATCGGAAATCGACCTGTTTGAGCCGTCGTTTCGCGGTGGTCTTGACAAGATATTTCTCGCCACTGATCTCGACGTACTTTGCGCCGTCAATGAGGGTTTGATGCCAGACGCTGATCAGAACTTGTTCGAGATCAGACACGGTCATTTTGATCGTATTTTGATCAATCCGTCATGCCATGGTGAAGCCGTCCAAAATTGGAGCGTTCCGGCGGGCGGTCTTAGGTAGCGACAAAATTGTAGTTCGTATTCCCCATTGCTATCTTCATATCGCACTGCCGCTACAACGAACACTATTCTCTGCCCTGAGAGAATCCACTGACGTTCTTGTGCGGTTATGACTCGACCATCAACTTCCGGGCCTCCTTCGTCTAGCGGCTGCCCTTGGCGCGGTGGCTGCATCGTTTGACCCGGCCCCTGACTTCTCAACTTCTCTAGAAGTGGTTGCCACCCTTTCTCGAATAGGTCGATACCCCGCTTGTGTTTAGCATCAGTGTCATCATGCAAAAGGTAGATTTTTCTCTCTTGACTAATACAGTTGGCAAAGATTTGCGATTGCCGGTCTTCGGCGCCTGCCATGAACTTGTCTGGAGTGACTTCTTGATTTTAAGTGCTTATCAACAAGTTCCTGGAGAGTCGGCTTACCGGACCAGGAGTCGACTTGACCGGTTAGCGTTGTAATCACTTCGACGGAACTTATCCGATTTCTCGACACAATATGAAAGGAAGTTGATTCAGGCAAGAAGTCATTTTCTGTTGCTTTTGACAGTTCCCACCAACTTTACTTTTTGCTTCTATCAGCTTTCGCTCTGGCCCGAAGAGTTTGAGATGACAAACTCGTCCACCGGTACAGTTGATTCCACTCCACAAAAGACAGCGCTCGTGGTTGCCTCCGGCGGCGATATCGATGAGTTGCTCACCAGTGTTTTGGCCATCGAAGGCTGGAACATCCAACGCGCTGTTGATAATCAAGATGCTCTCTCTCTCGCTAGAACGAAGCCGTTCGACTTGATCATCACAGGGCGGAAAACTCGCGGCCCCGAGGACCTTGAGCTTCTTCGCTTAGTGAGGGGCGCTCGCCCTCACCTCCGTCTGATTATTCTGACCGATGAATGGACTCCAGGAGACATCATCGCTGCCATGCGCCAAGGCGCCTTCAGTTATTTCTCGGCTCCGTTCGAGCCTTTTGCCCTTGCCGAAATGGTCCGTGCGGCCATGGCTGAGCCCTGCTGGGACGACGGCATCGAAATCCTCTCCGCCACTAAGGCCTGGGTTCGCTTGACGGCCAGATGTGATCTTCTTACCGCAAATCGCCTGGTCCAATTCCTGCAGGGAGTCGGAGGGATTCCAGAGGCTGACAAAGACCAGATCATTTCCGCCTTCAGGGAGATTCTAATCAACGCCATGGAACACGGCGCGCATTTCGATTCCAGCCAGCATGTGGAAATTTCGTTCGTCCGTTCTCGGCGCGCGATAACCTGCCGCGTCAGGGATCCCGGCCAAGGTTTCTCGCTCGAAGATCTTCGCCACGCCGCCAACGGCACCTCGCTCGAGGATTTGATCGACACTGTGGCGGTTCGGCAAGAGAAGGGCTTGCGGCCGGGCGGATTCGGCATGCTAATGGCAAAAAAACTCGTCGACGAAGTGATCTACGATGAGAAGGGTAACGATGTGCTGCTTATCAAATATCTGAGTCTTGCCAGCGACCCAAAACCCAAGAACGAGACAGTCGGAAAGTTGAAAGCGGCAGGAGAGAGCGTCCCGAAGGACTAGCGGAACGACACCCGCGAGCCTTCGAAGCGCGCGGCTTTCCACTCTTTCAGCTTTCCGTTCCATCGCTCGGCAACGTCGCGCGCCTCTTGCACGCTGGTTTCAGGGAACGGCCCGATCGAAAAGAATCTCGGTTTGCTGCGAACTTTCCGATACCAGCCGAAGGCACGATGCCCGCTTTTCGGTTGAACGAGGATGCATAAACCGGGGATGTTTCGATCGTAGTAAAACTGGCGCTTTTCTTTCGGAGTTTTCAGGGTTTCGAACGCTGCGTGAAGTTGAAGCGGTTGAGCTGGGCCACTCCGTCGTACATCCGTCATACCTTTGGTCGTCTCTTGCGGGAAATTTCGTCCCATTGCAGGTATGACCGTCGGGCTGACGCTACAACTAACGCCCTTGTTTGTCTACACTTATCCTAGTCGAGCACCAGAAGGTCGAGTCGAGGAAATCAGCAAGTTCTGCCTACGAACCAGAAGGTCGGGAGTTCGAGCCCCCCGGCGCGCCAGTTTAACCTGTCCAAGTTTTTCACCAAAGGCATCGCACGCCATAGCTTTCGAAAGATGCTTCATTACTGATGATAGGTATATTCTCGGCCTGAGCTTGGGCGATGAGCATACGGTCAAATGGGTCCTTGTGGGGGCCCGGCAACAGTCCAGCCCGAATACCATGCTCTGCAGAAATGTCTAACGGCTGAAAACCTTCGCGTTCAATTAGGCCAGAGAAATCTGCCGCCAGGTCAGTAGCAGTCGGGAGTTTTCCCAGCCTGACTTTGATGGCGATTTCCCAAGCCGAAGCAGCACTTACGATAAGCGTATTTCTGGTCTCCGCAATGATCTTTCGAGCGGCTCGCGTTAGCGCAGGGTCATCGGAAAGCCACCACAGCAAAGCATGGGTATCGAGTAGCGCGCGCAAGTGGACTACTCCCAGGTCGTCAGTTCGCTAACCGGAAGGGGTTCAAAAAACTCAGGTCCAACACGCAACTTGCCTTTCAGTGATCCTGGCTGGCGTTTACCTTTTACCTCGCCGACCGGAACCAGTCGGGCCACCGGTTTTGACCCGCGTGCAATGATCACTTCTTCTCCCGCGGAAGCTTTCTCAATTAACCGAGAAAGGTTTGTTTTGGCTTGGTGGATGGTGACGACACTCATTGCAGCTCCTTAGCTAACTTATATTAGCTCACTCAAAAGTCCAGCGCAACCCTGCTGATTTTTCTTGCGACAGTGTCGGAGTCGATGGAAGGTTGACTCCAGGAAGATCGATTTGGGGCACGGCCGGCACAAAATCGGCGAGGAAAGTTCTAAAATCGTCCCCTTGGGCGCGCCACTTTCACTAATTTTATTTTTTCTAATTCCTACCGTCCACGTCCCTGCGGAGGTCGTTTTGAATCAATGCCATCTCCGACAGTTTGAGATTTCGGACTCCTTCCACGGAACTCTCTGTGTCGCGTGGAATCAATTGCTAAGCGCATTTCAGTCCTGCAAGATTAACCATGACATTTTCCGAGTTCACTCCTCGTCTGGCCTTTCGCTCAGCGCTTCTGAGCTTCTTTTTGCTGGCTGTTCTCGCTGCCATTAGCGGTAAGTCCACCAAGATGATCACGAGTTGGTTCAACCCAAATTACGAAGGACAGACGTTCCACAAAATTCTGGTCATCGGCGTCGCTCAAAACCTGGAGGTGCGCGCAGACTTCGAAGATGAAATGGCCGCCCAGATTGCGCGTCCGGGCATCGAGACCATTCCCGGCAACCATATCCTCTTGCGCCCGGATGCTAATGTAAAACTTGATCTCGAATACCTTCGTGGGCAGATCCGCGACAATCACATTGACGCTGTAGTCGTCTCGCGTCTGCTGAAGATCGACAAGAAGGTAATATCCATCCCGAGCTCGACCTACATCGCCCCGTACCCCTACTACTATTCTTTCTATGGCTACGTGGGCGCTGTGTATCCCCTGGTTTACGATCCGGGATACACGCGGGAAGATACGACAGTTAGCGTCGAGACCAACGTCTACGCTACAAGCAAGCCAGACGGTGACCTGGTGTGGAACGGCGTCAGCAAGTCGTTCAATCCGAAATCAGCGAAGAAGGTGGTCGGTGGCCTTGTCAAAGAAGTTCCGAAGCAGATGGAGAAAGACGGGCTGCTACCGAAAAAAGCCCCCTCGAACTAATGATCGCAGCTCATTCTGTCTCGTCCAGAAGCGATCTCTGCCTGTGGCAAAATTGACATGAATTCTGCGAGGAAACGGAAAGAGATTCGGCGAAACTCTACTTACAGCTGCTCTAAAGCGCAGCCTAACAAACTCCAAAGTTGTTGCATCCTGGGCGGTCATCGTTGACGCCAAAGACGCGAACGCCGTTTCTTCAAGCTCTTTTCAGAGTGACCAGCCCGAGTTTTTAGTCCAAGGGAAGTGAAGATGGATTCGCTCCCCAGGGGCTACCGTCCGCGGGGACAGGCGGCCTGTAGCCGAGCGCGCTGCTGTGTTCAAACTCTCGCCTATCGATCAGATGTGGCAGCTGGCCATGCCGCGCTTTTCGAGATAGCGCTGGTGATAATCCTCGGCACGATAAAACGTTCCGGCGGGAGTGATTTCCGTGGCGAGCGGCCGGGGGAATTTCTTGCTGGCGTCGAGGGCAGCCTTGGACTTCTTGGCGATCGCTTCCTGCTCGGACGAGTGGGTGAAAATCGCCGACCGGTATTGCGAGCCAAAGTCCGGGCCTTGGCGATTCACTTGCGTCGGGTCGTGCATGTGCCAGAACGCATCGACAAGAGTCTCGTAGCTGACCTTGGCCGGGTCAAAGCTCACTTGAACAACTTCCGCGTGCCCAGTTTCGTCAGTGCAAACGTCCTTGTACGTCGGATTCTGCGTATGGCCATTGCTGTAGCCAACGGCAGCGTCTATTACGCCTGGGATCATACGGAATTTGACTTCGACGCCCCAAAAACAGCCGGCGGCAAACGTGGCAAGTTCAGTCATGGGATTCCTTTCTGTCCAGAGGTAATTCTATCTCGGATTTTGTTGCCTATCAGATGCTTCGCAGGGCAAAAGGTTTCGGGGCTGGAGTTCGGTGGGGACGCCGCATCTCTTGGTTGTGGTGGAACCAACGTTGTCCTCAAGAGGACGGCTCAACTTCAAATTCGGCAACCATGGGGAGGTGGTCGGAGGCAACTAGAGCTTTGCGGCCGCGGTGGATGCGGAAGCTTTTCAATGACAAGTGCCGGTCGTAATAGAAATGATCGAGATGCAGCACGGGGAAAAAACCGGGATAGGAACGCGAGTAGCGGGCGAAGTCGCGCGGATTGACGGCTTCAAAGACCTCGCCCATGAGGCGTGAAGCGAGGCCGCGGGTCCATTCATTGAAGTCGCCGACGACGATTCGCGGGCCGCAACATTCGCGAAGATTGAGCACTTTGTCGCTGAGAAGCTGGTGAGCTTGGTGGCGCCGCTCGATGAAACTGGTTCCGAGGTGAACGTTAAAGATATGGACCACGGAACCATCGGGGAGCAACAGATCGCTGCGCAGGCAGCCCCGACGCTCGCGATGCCGCCAGCTGACGTCGTAATTCCGGCACAGCTGAACCGGAAGGCGGCTGAGCGTCATGTTGCCGTAGACTCCGCCACGGAGAGGGCGATTTTCTCCAAAACAGCGTTGATAGCCGGGGAATTTGGCGTGGATGCGGCGAGCCTGATCCCATTCCGGCCTGCCGTTCTGTGCGTCGAGAATTTCTTGGAGCGCAATGACGTCGGCATCAAACCCGGAGAGAACGGTAGTGACGCGATCGGGGTCAACGCGCCGATCAAGGCCGCGACACTTGTGAATATTGTAAGTGACGACGCGAAGGCGGGTCATTGCTGACGCTCAACAAGCCAACCGACTGATTCGACCATTCGTTCCCAGACAGATCGCCCTTCCCAACTTTGCAGATCAATGCGAACGGCGTGTGCGACGTCGTCATCGAAGTTCGCGGTGAGCGTCGCGGCTACGCCCGCGTCGAGAGCAGCCAGATTTACCTCGTCATTGATGCCGAACGAGCGGTTATCAATATTTGCGGACCCCAGAACGCTCCACACCCCATCGACTATCGCAATCTTGGCGTGAATCATGGCCGGCTCGTATTCATAAATGTTGGCTCCAGCTTTCAATAAATCCCCATAGGCGCGACGGCCCGAACTGTAAGTCAGCGCGTGATCATTCTTCTTACCAGGCACGAGAATGTTCACCGCGACGCCACGCTGGCGAGCGCGGACCATTTCTGCGCGCATGCTTTCATCAGGTAGAAAGTACGGCGTGGTGATGTAAATGGACTTCTGCGCTGCGGCAAGCAAAGTCTGAAAGAGGATGCGGGAGCGAGTGGACCCTCCGGAGGAAGGGCTGCTGGTGATGACGAGCGCCTTCACTCCGTCGGCGCCAGCGGTAAGAGGCGGAAAATACTCTGGACCGGCGAGAATTTCGCCGGAAGCTTCGAGCCAGTTTTCGATGAATGTTCCCTGCAGCGCGCGGACAGCGTCGCCGTGCACGCGAACCATCGTGTCCCGCCAGCGTGGTTCGTCTCTCTTGCTGATGGCCCACCAATCAGCAAAACCGGCGCCGCCGACAAAGGCGACGGAACCATCCACGATTGTGATTTCGCGATGCGTACGGTTGTTGGCCCTGAACCAGTTATGCAGGCGCAAGCGATGGTAGAAATGAACCTTGCCGCCGACTGCCTTTAGCGATTTGAAATAGGAACTGCGCGTAGAAAAACTGCCAACAGAGTCCATGACGAGGTTCACGTGGACGCCCGCCTTGACACGCTCGGTCAGCACGTCAACAACCTGACGAGTGATCTCTCCCTTATGGAAGATATAGGCTTCGATGTTGATGCTGTGTTGCGCCTGGCGCATCGCGTCGATTTCTGCTTTGTAGAAATTTTCACCGTTCGGAATCACTTCGATGCTGTTGTTGCGGGTAAGCTTTGAATCCACCAGCGATTCCAGTTCGTTTACGAAAGTCGGCGCGTCCAACGGACCCGCCGGAGGTTCGACGAGCGAGTAGCGCAAACCTGGAGCAAAGAGGCCAGCAAGGATCAGGATGCCCATCGCGACGATCGCGATGACCGCGACGATGCGCAGCAGGCCGGAGTGCCTGAATTCCTTCTGAATAACGCCTTCGTCTTGCGTGCTACACGGTTCCGGCTTGGTTTGCGTTGCCACGATAATCTTTCGACCTCTGAACCCCGCGTTTTTACTTACGACCGGCCGGCCGCACGCGCCCCATTCCTTCGACGCGAGCGGAACCAAAGCAAGCCATAGATTCCTGCCGCGACAGTGCATACGAGCAGCAGAAGAACCAAGTGCCCTTCGATCAGAGCAGCGACGAAGGCAACGCCCTGCTCGCCGAACTGGAGCACCAACACCGACAGGATCAGAAAGCGCACCATACGTCCGGCAAAAATGGCCAGCAGGAAATGCCAAAAGTTCATCTCGAAAACAGAAGCCGCGAGCACAAAGAGTTTGAACGGAAAAGGCGGCGGCATCATCGACGGGAACATCAAAGCCCAGAATTCGTGGCGGTCGAAGGAATTCCGGATCCGATCGAATTTTGCAGCGGAAATGCGTTTCGCAAGTAGAACTTCTCCGCCTTTGTAGCCGATCACGTAGAGGATGATGCTTCCAACGGCCGAACCCGCCGCAGCCATTGCCGAGTACAAGAAAAAACGCGAATTGTCTCGATAGACATAGCCCGCGACCAGAGGATCGAGTGGAAACCCGAAGAACGCCGAATCGATCCCTGCAACCGCGAAAACCGCCCAGGAGCCCAACGGTTCCACCATGTTCCAGATAAATTGCGTGTACCGAATAATGAAAAGTTTGACTGTTTCAGGCAGGGACGAGGCTAGGGATGTAAGCAACTGAAGCGGATCAAGTGGTCCAAACTGCCCTGGCACTCCGCCAAAAGTCGCTCGCAGGGCCTCGAAAATCTCGGTTGCCATTTGACAGCAACCGTAACAGGTGGAAACTACAGCGAGAATGCAGGAAACACTGCATGGAGCAGCCACCCGGGGTTAATAGTGCTCCTATGGAAAGCTGCTGCCTGCTTCGATTGCAGCGAACTCGCAGAGATTTTCTCGGCTCTATTGGTGATCAGTATCTGGCGTCGCTTCCGCTTTGATTGCGACATCCTTGGACGCAATCGTAGACGGGGCGTTTTGCTGCCGCGTCAGATAAACCAGAAATGGTCCGACCTCGAAGGGCATCTTTTCGTATTCAGCGACGGTGCCGCCTTCGGATTCCGGTTTCAGCAGTGTGAGTTGATCGTTCCAAGGCTCGACTTTGATTCGTCCGCCTAGCGGCAGAGCAGCGGTGGTTGTTTTTGCTGTTTTCAGCGATGCGTCTTGCGCCGTTGAGGCTGCGGTCGCGGCCACTTCCGTGACAGTCCAGTTGGTTGGCACGCGATCGCCCAGATGTGGGCTAATCAAATTCGGTATCTGCTTGGCGCGGCTCTGAAGCGCTAGAAAGAACGCCTGCGCCGTGCCGGACTGGTCGACATAAGGCGATTTTTTGAGGAGAGCAATTCCCTTCTGGTTGGCGGCGTCCTCTTCTTCCGCGTTGCGTGCGAAACCGAAGTGATGAAACGTGTCCTTTTCGTCGAAACGCGTACGGTTGAAGAACGCGAATTGCGTATCCATGCGATGGCCAAGCGTGACGTGGGCGAGTTCGTGGGCCAATACTGCAGCAAGACTGGCCTCATCGGGGAGGACGTCGATCAATCCGCGGCTGACGACGATCGTGTGGCCAAGCGTGAAAGACTCGAGTGTGGAGGTCATTAGCACGCGGCAGCGGACATCGGGCCGAATATCGAGCTCGTTGGTAACTTCCAAGTTGTTGATCACGGTTTCCAGGATGCGGTCCACGTCACCGTACGGCGCCAGTAAGCCAAGCGCTTGCATCTTCGTGGCGACGTTGTCTTCCGCCAGGCGGCCCCATGCACGGCGTGCCTGCAATGGCGAGTAGCCATTTCCCTTTTGCGATTGGTCGTTGATTTTCGGACCTTCCACCGAGATGCTGCTCAGCGCCTGCTCTTCCTTGGACTGGTTGAGATCGTAGCCCCACAAGCGCGTTTGTGATTTGAAAGCGCGAAACGCACTGCGCTTGGCCACGCCGTACTGCACGTTGCCTTCTTCACTGTAAATGTATGCAGGCAGCCACTGGTTCTTGCCCGTGTTCACGCGCCAACTGTCAAAATTGAAGTAGTAGCTTCCGCGCGCAGAACCGCCGTATGCGCCATTGAAGCGAACGATATGATAGCCCTCGTCTTCGGCCCAGACGCGGCCGGCGAAACGGCCTTTTCCGGTGTTCGGGAGCGGATCAACGTCGAAGACGACGCAGCGCACTTCGCCCAGAAATTCGCGCCCAACATAGGTGAATTTGTAGTGCTGCCGATCAAAACCGTCCGCGTCCAAGTAAATCATCTGCAGAAAGCCGCGCGGCAAAAATTCTGCCGAAAAGAATCCGGTTACGCTCGAGAGAAGCCTTTGCTTAGCAGAACTGCTGGATCCGTTGGCGATCAGCGGCTCCAGCTCGACACCTTTTGCGAGTTCAGCGCGACCCAGAAAATAGCGGTCGCCGTCCGGCACCGCGCCCAGTTCTTTGTCCGGGCGTACCAACTGAATGTAGGTTTCGACGAGTGGCGAATACTGGCGCAGTGTCTGCACTTCAGCCTGCTCTTGCGCCACGATTTTGTCCACGGCCTGTGCGACGGTCGGCTCCTGCGCGGCCGCTCCGGCCTGCAACGCAGTCAAATTCAAGAGGGAAAGTCCGAGCGAGGAAAGAAAGGTAGTGCCAAGACGCATAGTTACCCCATGTTGGTGAACGTTTGAGGGATATTCGACGAGGCGAGGGTAACCGGTGGGGATGTTCCTGCCATCTGCTCCAAAGAACAGTTTTGGGACAGCCGTCTGAATTGACAGGCTGTCCCAAGTGGCTAAGGAAAGTTTCGGATTGAGTCCGAGATCAGGACGCTGCTGACTTTGCTGCCCCCGCGCGATAGTGACCGGGCACTGAGCGGAGCGAGATGGCTACGCGGTTCCACAGATTGATCATCGCGACAGCCAGCGTCAGCTCAACAATTTCTTTTTCGCTGAAATGCTTTTTTACTTCTTCGAACACTTCGTCCGGAACGTGTGTCTGCGAGACATTCGTGGCAGCTTCGGTCCAGGCCAACGCCGCGCGTTCGCGCTCAGAGAAAAAGGGTGTCTCTGCCCAAGCATTCAGCGTGTACAAACGCTGCTCGGTTTCGCCTTCCGCTCTTGCGTCAATCGAGTGCATATCCAAACAAAATGCGCAGCCGTTGATCTGAGAAGCGCGCATCTTGATTAGAAGCAGCAGCTTGTGGTCGAGCCCGCTGTGTGCCAGATATTTTTCGATGTCGTATAGCGCTTTAAGTGGTTCTTGCCCGTATTTTCTATAGTCAATGCGTGGTTGCATTTCTGTTCTACCTTTCCCGATGAAACCTTGGGCCAGGGCTAAACAGGTAGATGTCGCAACTGGCCCCGCGTTATATTGCGCAAATGCAGGGCTAACAAAACTGGCAAGCTTCGCTAATCGATGATGGATTGATAGGCCAGCGCGTGCACCTGACTATCCAGATTAAGCCCGCCGGTTGGATGAAGTTGTCCCATAAAAATGACAACCATGTCTTCCTTCGGATCAATGGAAAATTGCGTGTAGAAAAACCCACCCCAACCGTAAGACCCCGGCGAGCCGAGCTCTTTCAACGGAGTCTTCACGCCATCCACGCCAAAACCAATTCCAAACGCCATCTCGTCGCTAATATGTCCAAGCTGGTCGTGCGACATCAATTCCACCGACTTGCGGCTGAGCAAACGCACGTCGCCCAGCTTTCCGCCCTGCAGCATCATCTGGCAAAAGCGATAGTAGTCAGCTGCGGTTGAGCTGAGTCCCGCACCGCCTGCGAACAATTTTTTCGGGCCGCGATATGGGTAGTCAGCCGAGTAAGTAAATGTGCCTTCAGTGATTGGCGCGTCCGGAAAGCGCTGCAGTCCCTTCCCATCGTAGTAGGTGTAAGCGACCGCCAGCCGGTCCACTTTGTTATCCGGCAAATAAAAATAAGTGTCCTTCATACCGAGCGGCTCAAAAATGCGCTTTTGAAAAAATTGGTCGAGCGGCATGCCAGACGTTACTTCGACCAGCCGGCCGAGAACATCAATGCCAAGGCTGTACTCCCACTTTGTGCCCGGACTGAAAAGCAGCGGAACGGAAGCGAGGTGCTTTACGTTGTCTGCAATCGTGCCGTCGTATTGCAGCAAACCGCTGGCGACGTGAGCGGTCTTGTACTGCTCGCCAAGCGTTTCGTTCCAATCGTAGGTAATGCCCGAAGTGTGTGTGAGCAAATCCTTGATGGTGATCTCGCGCGCTGCGGGAATCGTGTACGACTCGCGGCCGTCCACCGCCTTTGCAAAAACTTTGGGATTCTTGAACTCAGGCAAATATTTTGAGACGGGATCTTCTAGCAAGAACTTGCCGTCTTCATAGAGCATCATCACCGCAACGCTGGTAATGGGTTTGGTCATCGAGCAGATGCGGAAAATCGCGTCATTGCGCATGGGCTTGCTACCCTCGCGATCGAGCGATCCTTGTGACTTGAAGTAGGCAACTTTTCCGTGCCGCGCAACCAGCGTGACAGCTCCGGCGATGCGCTTCTCGTCAATCGTCTGCTGCACTTTCGTCGTGATGCGCTCCAGCCGTTCTGAAGAAAGCCCCACCGACTCGGGCTTCGCTGTGGGAACCTCCTGCGCCGCCCCACAAGCGATTACGGCAAGCATGAATATAGAGAGGACCGCGAACCGCGTAACGCGTATAAAGAAAAGTACCTTGTTCATCTAGACCCTCGCCGACGCGCAGCCATGCGCGAAGGGCGGAATTCTATAACGGAATACGGCGGGAGAAGCAAACTCGCGAATCGTGCTAGATTTTCTGAGAGCCCGTGGGAGGTCACCATGTCCATTCGACCCGTGAAGCGCCTGATTAAATCCAAACCGACGATGGAAGGCGCTGGCGTTCACTTGCGTCGCGCTTTCGGTTTCGGCAACACGACGGACTTCGATCCGTTCCTACTGCTGGACGACTTTCGCAACGACGTGCCGGAAGACTATCTGAAGGGCTTCCCGTGGCATCCGCACCGTGGCATCGAAACGATAACTTACGTGCTCGCTGGAACTGTCGAGCACGGCGACAGCATCGGCAATCACGGCGCGATCACGCCCGGCGATGTGCAATGGATGACCGCGGGCAGCGGCATCATTCACCAGGAAATGCCCAAGGGCGACGCCGCCGGACGCATGCACGGATTTCAACTCTGGGCGAACCTGCCATCGGCGTTGAAGATGACTCCCCCGCGCTACCAGGAAGTAAAATCGACCGACATTCCACAAATTACAGACGACGACGGGACGCACGTCCGCCTGATCTGCGGAAGTTTCTGGGGCAAGAAAGGGCCGGTGGATGGAATCGCGGCGGATCCCGTCTATATCGACGTTTCTGTGGCGCCCGGTCGCCGCAAGGCGTTGCCGGTCAGTACGACGCGCCACGCGTTCGCATACGTTTTCGCGGGCTCCGGAAAATTCTGCAACGCCTCCGATCCGCTGGCTGTGCCAACTGAACCCGTGGGCTGGGCGGACACTTCGCCGCCTTTGGAAGCGGACAACCGCTCACTGGTTTTGTTTGATAGCGGCGACGAGGTTGTCGTGCAGGCGGGTGAAGAGGGTATCCGTTTTCTGCTCGTTTCCGGCAAACCACTCGAAGAGCCGGTCGCCTGGTACGGTCCGATCGTGATGAACACCCAGGCGCAGCTGCAGCAAGCTTTCCGCGAACTGGAAAAAGGTACGTTCCTCAAAAATCCGAAATAGCCTTTGCAGGACGTTGCGCCGCGCTACAACTTCAACGAACGCAACCGTAATGCGTTGGCAATTACGGAAACAGAACTAAAGCTCATAGCCGCGCTCGCAATCATCGGACTCAGCAGCCAGCCAAACACCGGATACAGAACACCGGCCGCAATTGGAATTCCCAGCACGTTGTAGAGAAATGCGAAGAGCAGATTCTGCTTGATGTTGCGCGTGGTTGCCCGACTTAGCTTCCGCGCACGGAGAATCCCTCGCAAATCGCCTTTCAGCAGAGTTATCCCCGCGCTTTCCATTGCAACATCTGTTCCTGTCCCCATGGCGATGCCAACGTCTGCCGCCGCGAGTGCGGGCGCATCATTTACACCATCGCCGGCCATGGCAACGACATGCCCCGCCTGTCGATGCTGTCTGACCACGTCGGCTTTTTGAGCGGGTGAAACTTCTTCGCGGAGTTCTTCGAGCGGGAGGGCCTTGGCGAGAAACTCTGCGGAGCCGCGGCGGTCACCGGTCAGAAGAATCAAGCGCACGCCATCATTACGAAGAGCGGAAGCTATTTCCGGCGTGCTCTCTTTCATGCGATCGACGAGAGTGATGGCGCCCGCGAACTCTCCTTTCACCGCGACAAGAACTGTAGAGACGGCGGCACCACGATCGGTCCGGGCATCCAAGCTGAGGCGCGGCGTTTCTTGTGGCAGGCCGTTAACGTTGCGTTCGCGAAGGAACGCGTGAGTTCCAACGAGGACCTGTTGGCCATCCACAACGCCTTCGACACCTCCGCCAAACGTTGCGCTGAAGTTCGACACTTCTGCCATCTGGATTAATCGCTCCCGCGCGCCATTAACGATCGCGCGAGCCAGCGGGTGCTCGCTCGCCTGCTCGACGCTCGCGGCCAGCCGAAGAAGCTCTTTTTCGGAGACCGGACCTCCCTTCACCGCCGCGATGGGACCGAGGACGGGTTTGCCCTCGGTGAGTGTGCCGGTCTTGTCCACCACGAGAGTGTCGACTTTCGCTAGCTTTTCCAGAGCTTCGGCGTTGCGTACCAAGACTCCGGCATTCGCTCCTTTGCCAACCGCTACCATGACGGACATCGGCGTGGCCAAGCCTAGCGCACACGGGCACGCAATGATCAGCACCGCTACGGCGTTCACCAGTCCATGTGCCAACCGCGGCACGGGCCCCACCAGCGCCCACACCATGAAGGTGACAATCGCCACAGCGACGACGGCAGGCACGAAGATCGCCGCTACTTTGTCTGCCAGCCGCTGCATCGGGGCGCGGCTTCGTTGCGCTTCACTGACGAGTTTCACGATTTGCGCCAGTGTGGTTTCGCTACCGACGCGTTCGGCACGCATCACGAAGCTGCCACTCGTATTCAGCGTGCCACCAGTCACTTTGTCGCCTGTGCCTTTTTCCACAGGCATGGGCTCGCCCGTAACCATCGATTCGTCCACGGCGCTCTCGCCTTCCTGCAAAATGCCATCGACGGGGACACGCTCACCAGGACGGACGCGCAAGCGATCGCCTGCTTGCACTTGATCCAACGCTACATCGTTCTCTTGTGAAGCATCGATGCGATGGGCGGTCGGCGGCGCTAAGTCTAACAGCGCACGAATTGCTGACGATGTCTTCGCCCGCGCACGCAACTCCAACACCTGGCCAAGCAGCACCAGCGTGGTAATCACCGCCGCCGCTTCAAAGTAGACGGGGACAGAGCCGTCCATTTCGCGAAACGAAGCTGGGAACAGGATAGGAAAAACCGTAGCTATTACGCTGTCCAGAAAGGCCGCCCCCGTCCCCAACCCGATCAGCGTGAACATATTCGGGCTTCGATTGACCAGCGAGGCCCAGAAGCGCTCGAAGAACGGCCAGCCTCCCCACAATACGACCGGGGCCGACAAGGCCAACTCGATCCAGTTTCGTGCCGTTCCGGAAAGCGGTAGGCCGATCTTTTCGCCAAACATGCCGAGCACAAAGACTGGCAAGCTTAAAACCGCGCTTACCCAAAACCGTTTGTGCATCGAAACGTATTCGGGATCAGGTTGTTCAATTCCAGACGCAACAATGTCCATTGGCTCCAGAGCCATGCCGCACTTCGGGCACGAGCCGGGGCCGTACTGAATCACTTCCGGATGCATCGGGCAGGTGTAGCGGATTTTTTGCTGATCCGCGTGCGGGCCGTTTGCAGATTTGCTCTTCGGCGGAGCGCTTCCGCCAATCATCACGAGTTGGCTCGGGGCAGTTCCGGCAGCATGGGCCTGATGCACGGGAATAGGTGCCTTTGCACTCATCTGCAGGTACTTTTCGGTATCTTCGGAAAATCTGCGAGCGCAACTGTGAGCGCAAAAATAATACTTCTTGCCGGCGTGCTCGAGATGCGCCGCGGCTTTCGCCGGATCAACGCTCATTCCGCAAACTGGATCGCGTTCCATTTTTTCCTCATAGTTTCTCTCGTGCGGGCCGCTTCAGCGCAGGTGCGTGTAGATCAGCCCCAGCAGTTCGTCGTACATGGCATCGGCTTCTTCTTTTTTCGCTGAACGCAGCGCTTTCGCCGCACAGTGGTGGAGATGGTTCTTCATAAGGTTGCGCGCCACGCCGCGCAGCGCTTCTTGCGCTGCGGCGATTTGCCCAATAATGTCGGCGCAGTAGCGGTCCTCCTCCACCATCTTTTGCAGGCCCCGGATCTGCCCCTCAATGCGGCGCAGCCGTTTCTGATTGCTCGCCTTCAAAGCCGGATCGACCGCCAAGGCCTTACGCCCCGGGCCCACGCGACAGGCGCACTCGACGCCGTTCAGCTTGGCTTTGTTCCTGGAGCTGCCTTGAGCCTTCATTAACTAATACCCCCTAGGGGTATATATACTCTGCCTGCTCTTTGCTGTCAAATCGGGCCTTAAAGCGCATTCGTTCGTTGCTAGACACGCCTGCTATACTCTGCGCATGACACTTCTCGAAATCCGGTACGCCTTGCAATCGCCGCTATCGAACGACCAGCTGCGCAGCTTGAGCGAGTTCGCCAACACTTACGGCCTGCGCAAGTTCAAGTTCAATGAAGCCAAGACTGAATTATCTTTTGAATATGACGCGTCGCGCTTGCGGGAAACGCAGGTGGCGCATGCGCTAGGGCTGGCAAAGATTGCGGTGATTAAGAAGCTGAACTAGAAAAAGCTCGTAGCAATTCGTAGTTGGTTCGGGTTTCGTGACTACAAAAAATGAGGCCCTCGCTTGGGACTGGGAGCCCGGGAAGGCACGTTGCAAGTCCGCTGTCGATTTCACACAAAATGCGTGGGGTCATCCATCCTAGCTTCCCTCGCAGAGGCAGGTGGGAACGGCCTGTGAAAGACGTGCTAGGCATTCCCCTTCCCCCTCGCCCAGCGCCCTTCTCCAAACCGTGATCTGAAACGTGCCGACGGCACCGAGTTATGCACGAGCGGAACCAACACCCCTAATCTCAGCATTTCCTGCTAACTAACTGAATTATAAGAAGTTGTCGAAGACTTGACGTCGGCCGTTCTGAACCTCAAAAACCAGATTGGAACTGGCTTGAGTTTGATTCGGGGAGCGCCTTTAGGCTGTCCATCTGGAAGCCTAGTCCCATTACTTAAGTTACAAAAAAATTTTGGCTACGCGCACCATCGGTTTTTTTCCGAAACCGCATAACAATCCTCGTATGAGCACCACTCGCTCAGCGCACCGCCGACTCTCTCTCCGGCATCCGATCCTCGCACTTTGCTCATCCTTACTCTTTGCCGCTAGTCTTCTCGCCAATACATCCGGCAGTCTCCGCGGCGGCGTTCAAACTTCGCCTTGCGCCTGCAAATGCAACGAGGGTAGGACGCACGCCGGTTGTTCGAAGATGTGCGACTCCCCACGGCGCGCGGCACGTTGGGCTGCAAATACCTGCGCCAAGCCCAGGCTAGGGATGCCCGCCGACAATAACGGTGCTGGTCCGCGGCTACCGCATCCTCCGCGCGCCGAGCGCGCCAGTCTCTGACGGTGGAATCAGACCGTCGCCGTGACGTTGGACGATATCTCTCGGCGGTCCGGTTCGTTCTACCAGCAACGAATCTAGAAACTCTGGAATCTCAAAGACCGCGCGATTGTGAAGCGCCGCGACATTCCGCTTCATTCCTTCCAGCTTGCCTGCTTCGAGCAGCACCTTGACCGCGCTGACCACATCGCGCCTGAAATTTCCTACGACGATACCAACCTCCTTCTCCTTAACCCATTCTGTGTTGAAGCGTTCCTGCGGCAGCGTGCTCGAATTGCATTCGACCAGCACCGGCAATCCAGAGATCATGGCCTCCGCAATGCTTCCCGGGCCGGGCTTGCCGATCAGGAAGTCAGCCGCGCGCATTAAACGGTTCACTTCGCGCGTGAACCCGACAACGTGCACCGGAATATTCCGACGCTGAGCGCGCAACCGCTCTGCAAGTTTTTCATTCTTTCCGCACACCAGGATCATCTGCAGGGGCAAGCGCGCAGCATCAATTTGCTCGACAATCTCGTAAATGACGTTCGAGCCGTATCCCCCGAAC
>Ga0268266_10000209_pt1 | contig 102299 bp, 92 predicted proteins | sample KBSS13metaG_FD_190356 | JGI IMG/M metagenome (GOLD analysis project Ga0268266, IMG submission 190356) | Switchgrass rhizosphere microbial communities from Kellogg Biological Station, Michigan, USA - KBS S1-3 metaG (SPAdes) (version 2) | ecosystem: Host-associated > Plants > Roots > Rhizosphere...
GCTCGCTGTGTCGAGCCGAAGTTCTGCGTGGCGTCAATGACCGCGACTACCTTCAGTGGCGCCGGCGGCGCGGCTGTGACCCTCTGCGCTGCGAACGCGGACACTCCCACCAGAAGTGTTGCGGTTGGTTTACCTAACATCCATTTCATTACAGAAATCCTCGCGAGTGAATGGTTCATCTTGGCGTGAACTACGGTGTAAATCTTTGACCCACAACAGACGTGGAGCGCGGCGTTCGTCTTGAACTGCGGCGGATTCTAGGAAGTCAACATTCAGCTAGCGTCACCATCGGATGAATAATCTGTTAGTTGCTCGTGTGAAATCGTTAGCCACCCAGCGCGCAATCTGAGGCGAGCGCGCGCAGCGCGACACACAGCGAATAGTCGACACCGGCAAGAGGCAATCAGAGTGGGTGGCCGGGGTCTAAGGAGAAGGCTTGCTGTCGACGGGCGCTTCGATGTCTAACCAGACCAGACGATGGTCGCTGCTGACGACTGGGTGGCCGGCGCCTACCAGCGCGTATCGCGCATCGTCAGCGCAAGGCCAGTAGACTCCTCCTGATAAAACGGCGAGATCTCGCGAGGGCAACACGTAATCCAGCCTGAGATTGCCTGGGCCTTTTTCGTCAGGAAAGTCCCCTGTGTCAGACTCCGCTTTGCCTCGATGTTCGCCATTTGCTCCGCCTTGCCGCTCGGCCGCGGCAATGGCGCCTGCCGAGCGCGGGATGAATGTCGCATTGACGCTGGCATGGCCCAGCAACAAGCGGATCGGTCGCAGCTCGCCACTGCCATCTTCCGGATCAGAGTTCAGATCGCCGACGATTACAAAGGAGTCATTCTCGCCGAGTCCTCCGCGCTGCCCGCGGTCGTCGACGATGTACTTCGCATCTCCAGGAGTGAGGTAGTCCGCCCACAAGCGGATCTCATCGTGATTGCGGCGGCCATTGCGATCTTCAGGACCGTCGAACACCGGGGGCGTTGGATGACTGGCCAGGAGATGAATCGTGCGAGAGCCGACGCGAATCGGCACATCCCAGTGGCTTTTGGATGACAACGGCAACTCGTCGAGGGCCGCGGCCTCGTACCACGGAGAGTCATCCTTCTGAGTTGGCAGCTTGGAGTTGGGCATGTCACGCCAGCGCAGCTTTTGAAAGGTGCGGACATGCGATTCGTCGATCGGAAACCGCGAAAGAATCGCCATGCCGTACTGGCCGGGGTACTGGCCGTAACCCAACGCGTCACGAGCGTACGCGCTGGTTCCCGCTTCAGCGCCACGGACACCATCGCGATCCAAATCGAACTTGGTCGCAATCCCAGTATTGACGGGAGCAATATAGCGGTGCTCGTACTTAATCGCCGAGAGTTTATCGCCATCTTTCTCCGCAGTCGAAACGCCGTGGGGCTTCGCCAGATAGTGATCCACGAACGCATTTAAGATGGCGCCGCGCTCGTCGAAATCCAATTCATTCAAGAACAACACATCGGGCTGTACACGCTGGATGATTTCGGCCACGGCCTTCGCTTGCGCGTCATCCGCTCCTTGCAGCCGGGCCAACATCTCACCCGGTTTCTGCCCGGCCAGCGAAACATTGAAGGTAGCAATGCGAATCGTGGCGGGCTTACGCGTAGCGGCTCGATCGAGACTCAATTCAGCCTCATCTGCCAGCACCATCGTTGTGCTTAGCAGGAGAAGGATCGCCGCTGCGGACCATTGCATGTGAATCATTGTTTACCGGTTGACCTGATTTGAGGGTTCAGTTTCTTGGCGTCTGCAAAGGCGCGGTCGGCGTCAGCGGCTTTACCCTGCTTGCGGAAGACTTCGGCTCGCGTCGCATGAATGGCAGCCAAGTCCGCCGCGCCCTCGGCTGCCTGATCTAGCAGAGCGTGCGACTCGTCAAAGCGGTCTAATTGCGCCAGCGCACGACTACGCAGCGTCAATGCTTCGCACAAGTCGTCTGCTTGCAGACCTCGGCTGTCGATCGCTGACAACAACGCAATATCTGCCTCGGCAAAGTCTCCGTTTGCCAGTGCCGCGCGCCCCTGCTGCAGTGAGGCTTTCGCGCTCTCGCGAGGCACGGACGAAGGGGCAGCGCCGCACCCGGCGATTGCGCAGAGCGCAAAACCCAGAAGTGGCCACACGATCCGCTGGCGAGAGTCGTGCGTCATGGGCTGCTCACGGCCTCTCCGCCGTTACGCGTTCCCACGGCTCGCCACACGCCGAGGTCGACGTTGTCCGAGATTGTCCCGACGTGACCGTCGCCATAACAAACATTGACGATTCCAGGATGGGCGCTCCGGGCGGAAACAATCGCGTGCTCGCCTGGAGTGTCCGCGATGGCGCTCCAGTTACCGCAATCCTGGCCACGCCAGTTGGGAGGCGCGACGTGGTTGTACATCGTCGACGAATAGGCCGCGAACGGCCATCCGTTCGAGAAGTCTTCGCCCGGCAGCCAGCGACCGGCCGACATGAAATTGAACGAGTCCGGGACAGGCTTGTAGTTCCCGCAGGCTGTCATGATGGCGTCACGGTCAACCAGTGCGTTCACCCGATTAGGCATCGTGACGATGTCGCTCGCGGTTGGCGCCGAGTCGGTTCCAAGCCCGCTTCCAGTTGTCCGCTCAGAAAACATGGCGGTATTGGACATGCCATCCGGGAAGTCGCGCACACCCAGCGCCTGACCAATAGTAAAAGCTCCATCCCCTTTGCTCGCAGTAGTATGGGTAAGCTGCTGCGTGGTGCTAACCGCGCCACCGTAGGGAGTCGATCCGCCGAAGTTATAGCGGTAAGAGTTCTCGGAAATAATCCGATCAATATTGGGATCGCTGGGGCAGATGTAGAGCCCCTGCGCAGTGGCGTACGCCGCGTAGTTAATGTTGTATGGTGCGCCGCTGTTGGTCATTTGCAGCACTTGAGCCTGATCGAACTTGATCAGGCCATAAACCGCAGCCTGCTCCATGTAGGGCAGAATGTGAATATGGACCGAGTAGAAGCCCGTCGCCTCTTTGGTCGTCTGGCTGACACCGTTGTAATTGGTGTACGACGACTGCAGCACGCCGTTGCGGACCCAATCCGGCAGTTTGCGCCCCTCTGGAAACGTGCCTTTGGCGACTTCATGATTGCAGAGCGCCAGACCGATGTTCTTCAGGCTATTGATACACTGCGTTCGACGCGCAGCCTCGCGCGCCATTTGCACGGCAGGCAACAACAAGCCGATCAAAATGCCAATGATGGCAATGACGACCAGCAGCTCAACCAATGTGAACGCATTTCGGGCCATCCAACCTGGAGGCCGTTGCCGAGTTTCCCGCTGCACGTTCCGCCCTTCCATGCCCATTCATCAACCAAAGAGTGCTTCCTAGACGGCGAAGCATAGCCTTGGCTTGTTACGGCAGTGTGCGGAGCTTGCAAATAGTTGACGAAGGTTTGATGAGGATTCTCATGATGCGCATCCCGCACCTGATACTCTCTCACATCGTGTCGGTCTGATTCCGCGGCGCAGCGACGAGTTGAACGATCACGCGCAAGCCGCACCCAAGCCGGCTGTTGCGATACCGCTCGCGCCTTGTGCAGTTTGCATGTGTGTCTTGGCCAGTTCCGCGGCATGCAAATCGCAAGGACACACATGCAAACTGCACGACATCAACGCGAGTGTTTCCGCTGTAAGCTCACCAAAGGAGCTTGATCCGACATGCGGCAGCGGAACCACGGCGCACGCATTGCCAGGAAACTGGCGGCCGTTGCCAAACCCGAAGCGAAAGAAGCGGCGACGCTTGGGGGCTTCATCTCGAACTACATTGAGCAGGCGCACGTGGCTAATAGCAGCCAATCGCAGAAGTCAGCGCAAGTAACTACCCTGCCAAGGGTTCGTGCTGTTCCCCGCGAAATCGAGCGCGATCCCGCGGGAATGATTAGCGGATGGGGAGGGATTCGAACCCCCGGTGGGTTTTAGCCCACAGCGGTTTTCAAGACCGCCGCATTCGACCACTCTGCCACCCATCCGAACGCAAAAAACAGCACTGCTTGTCGCAACGCGTCTGGTTTGACACCTGCCCCCCCTTGGCGGCGTTGTCATCCGCTTCTGCGGAGACTCCGACCATGGCCAAGTCTACCACTGCTTATCCCCTGCCGAAAGTTCCCCCCACCTTCCGATCGGGATCAGGGGCCAAAAAAGCCGGGGCGAGATTTCCATTGTTCTCGCACGCCTCGGGACGCTGGGCCAAAAAAGTCCGCTGCCAGTTCGCTATTTCGGCAAGGTTGCCGATTGATCCGTGCGGCCAGGCGGCGGTCGATCTGTGGCTCGAACAGCGCGACATCTAGCGCTCAGAGCACGCTCTTCGGCGGATCAATCATTTTGATCAGGCGCTTGTGACGCGCCTCGGAATGCAAGCGGTAAACGGGGTCTGCTTCGGACCGTCCGCGGATCTGCAATGTCCAGGCGTGTGGATAAGTAACGTAATACTCAGCGTTTGGTTGAAAGTCGTAGTTCAGATCAGATTCCTCTGTCTCAGCAAGAATCAGATCTCGATCCGCTTCGACGTAGTTCAGGAACTCCTCGCGAGTCATTCCGACCTTTGCGAGGTCAAAGTTGAGTGGCGACGCGCTAGCGACGTAGAAATTTCGCCCGGCGCGAATTACGTAAGGGAAAACGGTCGCCAGGGTCTTAGACGTCGAATACAAGTCGGCCGAGCCGGTAAGCAGCACACCTCCTGGGACTAAACGCTCCTTCAGTAGTTCAAAAAACTCCAGGGAGTAGAGATTGCCGGCGTGTGCCCAGGCGGCGTAGAGCGGCCAGCTTGAGATCACGTCGAAGCGCGCTTCCGGATTCGCCAGCAGCCAGCGCCGCCCATCATCGAGCACCAGCTTCGTTTTCGGTGAATCCAGCACGTACTTACCTTGCGGCGTCTGTTGGAGCACTTCGACGAGCGCGCTGCTCAGTTCGACGATAGTCAATTCTTCCAGCAACGGATCTTGCAAGATCGAGGCTGCGATTCGGCCGTCTCCCAAGCCGATGCAAAGAACTTTTTTCGGCGCATGGTGAGCTGACAGACCGAACACTGCCGAGTGTTCAGTAACAATTGCTTGCAGGTCCTCAAAACCACCGTGAGCAGAGCCGTCGATGTACAATCGATACTTACCCAACAGCTCGTCTTCTTCGGCGAACGAAATTCGCTCATCCTGTCTGCGGAGCGCAACGACTCCGCTGCGGTCTTCGGCGCTAATGATCCGGACGCTGGAATAGTCGGAATAGTGCAATGCATTGACCAAGGCCAACGGGCAAGGCAACAGCAAGATCGCCCCGGCAATAACGCCACCGCCAGCAAGCAGCCAGCCCCGCTGCCGAGGCGCAACCCCAGTTGCTTCTTGGCTGGAGAATAGGAACACTGCCAGCGCCGAGGCGGTACCAAGCACGACTAGGCAGGCGAGCGTTACTTCCATCCCAAATTGGTGCAACAGCACGAATCCGACGATGAGAGTTCCCAATGTGGACCCGATAATGTTCGCAAAATAGATCGCGGCCACCGAGCGTCCCATTCGACTGACGGTTTGGCTCCCAGCGCGCAGCAACATGGGAAACCCATAACCCATCAAGAATGTCGGCAGGCCTAGCACCAGCACAACCCACAGCGGAATGTCCAAGAGCGAATAGATAGTCACCAGCGAGACCTTGCCGACGACCAATTCTGGCGCGGGATGTAGCGTTGTGAAGGTAGAAGCGCCGATCAGATGCCGCAGCCCTGGCAGCCAACTGAGGTGCGTGAGCGTTCCAAAGCACAGCAAGCTGTACAGACCGATGCCGATCTGGCAGCGCGCAAAGCGCAGTAGCGGCGATGCCTTCTGTATATGGTGGCGGGCATAAAGTGATCCGAGTCCGATTCCCAGGAGGTAGAACGAGAGAATCGTTCCGAACACATAGACCGTGCCATGCAGCAATACGCAGAGGACTCGATACCACAGAATCTCATACCCAAGCGCCACGAGTCCTGAAGTGAACGACAACGCCAGAATGAACCGGTAGCTACTATCCGCAGGACCATCCAGAGGGGGCAACGACGCGGCTTGGGATAGCTGAGGCAGTTCGGCCAGTTTGTCTCGTTCCGAAGCAGCAGCGCCAGACAACAGGTACGCGCCGATTGCCAGTAGCACATTCAAACCTGCGGCGATCCGGGTCGTTCCGTCCAGTCCGTAGAGTCCACAAAGCAGATAGCTGGACGTTAAAGCGCCGGCCGATGCGCCAAGAGTGTTTACACCGTAGAGCCAGGCAAGCTGCTTGCCGATCTGATCATCGCTTGTCGTCACAATGCGGCACATCAGGGGCAACGTCATTCCCATTAGCAGCGTGGGAACGAGCAGCAGCAGGAAATCGACAGGAATGACAATCGCCAGCGATTCGCCGGCCAGCAGAGAACCAACGTAAGAGAATAATGGCAGGCTGATCGCGCCAAAAAGGCCAATGAGCAGTTCGACGATCACATAAAGTCGAACGGGGCGTTGGCTGGCGTCCGCAACGCGGCCGCCCAACAAGGCGCCTACCCCTAGACCGAGCATCACCGCAGCCACAGTCGCTGACGTCGAGTAGATGTCGACGCCGAAATAGAGCGTCAACACTCGTTGCCAGACGGTTTGATAGATTAGCGCCGGCGCGCCGGCAACAAAGAACAGGACGTAGAAAAATCGCGTTCGGTATTGGTTCATTGCCCATTCCTGACCCAAGCATTGCCATCGCCACCTTGGGTCATCGACGGTTTGGGCGGTCTAAGACGTGTGATAGTTCGTGGCAGCCTTTCCTCTCATGCGTCATCCTTGTAACACACCAAGCTAACACTGACATCCGTTGCCTGCTAGACTGTAAATACGTTCCTGGGTCACGAGCTATCGGCACGGTAGAGTACGCAAAAACGGTCCGTTCCGGGCCGTTTGGGGGTCGCGGAAACTGTCCCGCGCCTGCTTCAAATTCCACGCCCCCCCAGAGACAGAAGCCGCTGCCGTCACGACCGCGAACTGTGTCTGCAGCGAGAACTGAATCAAGTGGTTCCGCCGCGGGGTGGTCACGCCGCAGGTTGAGCACCGTGGGAGATGCGCAACCCATCGCAGCCAATCGAGTCCGAGCTCGCTTGCCATCGATGCTCAAGGTCAGCGAAAGCACCGACACCCTAGCGCTGCATGTATCGTTCTTAGGGCCTTTAAGCGCATGAAAAAGCCCGATGGTTGAAGCCACCGGGCTGAAGCGAGCTAGCGGAGAACGAGGAATTCTGCCGCCGATCGAGTCTAACTCCTCGTCGCAGCCTCCCTAGTCGTAAAAGTTCGATTGCAATTTCTACATTGCCACTGATACCGAATCGCAACGATTCGTCCATAGCGGCGTTGCATTCCTAACGTCCTGACATCACTTGACTTGCACTTCGGGCACTCCGGGAATTTGACCGGCATACGCGAACTTGCTCCGCAACAGGTGGCCCCTGTGATGAAGGCTTCGCAATCCGCGTGCCCTGTGCTCCGCAGCGAGGTTGTACTGCCAACATGGAACGCTAGAATGGCTGCGTTTGGCAGCAATGCTCGACCGGCCGTGCTAGGTTCCTGCCCCACCTAGCGCGGCCTTTTTATGCGCCAGTATTGAAGAAGGCATGACGAGCGTCCACCCGATTTTTGACCGGGTAACGAGTGACATGGGAAGTCGTCTGCCTTCGTGGAGTACATTGCTTCATCGCTATTCTTGGGGCGCTAAGCCGTCGGCCGCCATTTGGTCGGCGAGCAGCTTAAGGGCGGTCGCGCGATCGATGAGTTGCCTTTCGAGTTCCTCGCGCTTTAGCGTCGGCAGGTTCGCCTGAGAAATGGCGGTGGCCGCCTCGAGCATGGCATCGGAGGCGGCGTGCATCACTTGCTTAAACTCGTCATAGGTTGCCATGGAAGTTAGCTCCGTTGACTTTTCCAAGGCGTGCGATGCGCTAACCAGCGGTTTGCTGTCAGTCGGCACGATACGGACGACAGTGGATCTGATCTTGTCGCGGTTGCGCGCGGGGCCCACCTCTAGTAATGAAAAAAGAGCCGCAAGTTAGTCACGATTCGACCAATTGGCGATCACAAACCATGGTCTTAGTCGCGCCCTTGTCGGCTCCGTACTCGATCAGTGCAAATGCCGCGCCCTTAAAACATTGGTTAGGCTGTCCCTGTTCGCGGTCTGCCTCACTTCCTCTCTTCATACGCCACGCGCCAGATCGTTCCCGACCCATCGTCTGTTACCATCAAGGCGCCATCCTTCGCGACGGCGACACCGACTGGGCGTCCCCAGACATTGCCGTCCTTGGTGACGAAGCCGATCAAGAAGTCCTCAAATTCGCCGGTCGCCTTGCCGTCCTTCATGGGAATGCGAACGACCTTATAGCCGACACGGCGGGCCCGGTTCCACGAGCCATGTTCGGAGGCGAACGCGTCGTTGCGGTATTCTTGCGGGAACGCCTCGCCGTCATAGAAAGTCAAATCGAGTGACGCCATGTGCGATTGGAGCAGCACATCAGGCACGATGACCGTTTGCTTGAGCTCTGGGTGCTTGCCCAGGTGGCGAGGGTCTTGGTTGGGGCCCAGATAATACCACGGCCAGCCATAGAATCCGCCTTCTTCAACGTGCGTGATGTAGTCCGGAACCAGGTAGTCGCCTAGTTCATCGCGCTCATTCACCGACGTCCATAGCTGACCAGTTTTCGGATGCGTGGCCAAACCAACAGGATTGCGGATGCCGTGGGCAAAGACTCGCTCGTTCTTGCCATCGGGGTCGAATGCCAGAATCCTCGCACGGCGGGCTTCACTCTCGTCGTCATCGACGTTCGAACGTGAGCCGACCGAGACGAACAGCGTTTTGCCATCGGGTGAGAATTCCAGGTCACGCGTCCAGTGCCCACCGCCACCTACACTCTCACTGCCACTGGGAATATCTTTGACGATCGTTTCCGGCTTGCCCGATGTCTTCGTATCACCATTCTGGTAAGCGAAGCGCACCACGGAATCGGTATTGCCAACATAGACATACTTTGGTTCAGCGCCGCGCGGATAGAACGCGATCCCGAACGGTTGGTTCAAATCGGTTGCGAAGACCTCATTCACCTCGGGCTTGCCGTCGCCATCGGCGTCGCGAAGCACACGGATACGGTCGGCTTTGCTCTCAGCTACGAACAGGTCTCCGTTCGGAGCGCGGACGATCACGCGCGGCTGGTCGAGATCGGTGGCAAACTCTGTCACTGCAAAGCCTTCGGGCGCCTTGGGCCAGGCGCCTTCAGGACGGCCGACAATTTTAGGGTGGTTGTCTGCCGAAGGGGTATCGTAGGGCTTGGCCAGGTCATCGAGCGTGACTCGTCGGCGAACACCTGGCGCGTCTGTCGTCCAGTCGCCCAAGGCTGCTACCCCGGTTAGGGTACGACGGCCTGAATTCGGATCGGCTCCGCTTGAGGCCCTGGCAGTCAAAAGGAGCAGCATCATTACGGCGCAATACCGAACGTTCATGGCAGAATCCTCTTGTGGTCCAAAGTCCCCCAAGAGGATTAGCACGTTTAGTGCCATGCGTGCAGTCGACCGATGGCGCCGCATCCGCTGACGACAATCCGCGGAGGGGATCCGACTACGAAAGCGCTAGCTGAGTACGACATCGTACCGTCTTGGCGGCGTACGAAGCGTCTACTGACGGAAAGATTGCCCCATGACGACATGGCCAACGGCCAACGAGCCTGACGCTGGGATGGTGAGGCCATCCGCGAGGGGCTTTCGTGTCGACCGACCAGAAAGGCGTCAGCGATGTCAACGAACTCTCAGCCCGACGATGCGCAGAGACTTCCAGAATACGTCAAAGTGCGAGCGCGAACGCTGGGGCTGAGCGTCAAGGCGTATCAAGAACAAGACGAGCGAGAAAAGTCGCATCGCAGGCATTCCTGGGAAACGCTTTTGACGCCACGAAATCTGGTGTGCGTCGTCGAAGCCAAGCTGCTCGTAACGGTCAATGTGAACAGCAGTGTCGACAGCGAGTCCAATGCATCGGTATCGTCCTTTTTTCAAAAGATTCTTGAACTGGCTGGTGTGCAAAGTGGCGCCCAAATCAACGACTCCTTCGAGTCCATCGAAGTGAAGGTTTCCGACGCTGCGAGCGGTGGAGTGGGCGAACATTTCGGCACGATCAAGGATGGGCAAATCTTTCGCCGCGCAGGGCAGACACAAGCGACGTTTTTTTTGGACGGCGGCGACTAGAACGGTTCAACCGCTTCGCACGTGTTACTGCGGCAGGCGCTGCGACCCAGCCGCGGCGACTGATCGCGTCGCGCGGAGCGACCAAAGGAACATGACGACGCAGATTGGCGCCAGAAATCTCGTGATGATCCCGCCCGGCGGCGCAGCGGCGACTTCGAGCGGTTTGAGCGTGCCGCAGCCGAGCCGGATGAATTGTTCCAGCGTCACCACGGCCAGCATCAACGGCGTGAGCCAGCGATAGCGCGCGATGACCACCCAGTACAGGAGCGCCATCAATAACTGGCTACCGCCCCATTGGGCGAACATCGCCACCAGGTTGCGGCCACCCTCGACGTCAATATCGATGCCAGCAATTGAGTGCGCGCCACCATCCGGCGCAAACATGTGAATCAAACTTCGCACCGTGCTGGCCGCGGCGATTATGACCAGAAAATAGAACGGGATCGCCGGGCCGGTATAGGCTTGATCGATTTTTGGAAAGAGTCGATTCCAGTCCATCATCCCAACCGCGTGGCGCGAAGTTACTTGCACAGAACTATGAAAATGTAGCTCCTGAACAGGAACGCTTCGGGCGCCAGCGACGATTGGCCGTCCTGGCGGCGGGCCGCTACGACCGCTCTGGTCAATCGCGAGCGCGTTCAGGCTTCGGCCGGAATGGCGTCGGCGATCTCGTGGCGCAGCGGATCTTGCCGCACGAAGATTGTCAGTCCGGCGCCAACCGCAAGGCTGGTCGCCATGATCCACGGGCCGTTCTCGCCGAAAGCTCCAAAGCTCCACGGCCCGAGTGCGCCGCCGATGTTAGCAACCGAGTTGATCAGCGCGATGCCACCGGCAGCAGCCGCGCCACTTAAAAATCCCGTTGGTAATGTCCAGAAGATTGGCAACATACTCATCATGCCAAGTTGCGCGAGGCATAGTCCACCCAGGGCCACTTCGGGCGATGGCGCGACGGCCGACAGCGCCCATCCGCCGGCGGCAATCAGCGCGGCCGCCGCCACATGCCCTCGTCGACTACCCGTTCGATCGGAACTGAGGCCGAATAGCACCATAGCAACTGCTGCGCACAGATACGGCAGTGCGCTCAACAGTCCAATCTTCGCCTCGTCGGCCTCAGGGAAATGCTTAGCCAGAATGGTCGGATAATAGGCGCCTGCGGCATTGGAAGTGAGGGCCACGGTGAAATAAATTGCTATCAAGAGCCAGACGCGACCATTGAGCAAGGCGCCCAATTTGTCTGCGCCATGGGTCTGCTTTCGCTCGGCTTCTTCGCGACTCATGCGCTCGACGAGCCAGTCGCGCTCAGCGGGCTCGAGCCACTGGGCCTCGCTCGGCTGATCCGTCAACGTAAACAGCACGATCGTTCCCAGCACGATCGACGGTATCCCTTCGAGCAGGAAGAGCCACTGCCAGCCGTGCATTCCGAAGGCTTCATCAAAATCGCGCATGATCCGGCCAGAGATTGGATTGCCGAGCACGCTGGCCGCGGCGATTGCGACCATGAAGTATGCGGTCATTTTCGCGCGATCCCGATCCGGAAACCAATAACTCAGATAGAGAATAATGCCGGGGAAAAACCCAGCCTCGGCCACGCCCAGCAGGATCCGGATTGCATAGAACGATTTAGCGTCCGTCACGAACATTGTCAGGCAGGAAACAATGCCCCAACTAATCATGATGCGCGAAATCCAGCGTCGCGCGCCGACCTTGCGCATCAGCAGATTGCTCGGCACTTCGAACGCCAGGTAGCCGATGTAAAACAGCCCGATCCCAATATCGAAGATGCCCTTGGTCATGCCCAAGTCTTCTTGCATCCTCAACTTGGCAAAGCCGACGTTGGAGCGATCCAGGATGTTCAGAATGTAGAGCGCGCAGAGAAAAGGAATCAGCTTCCACGCAACTTTGCGCAGCGTGGCGCGCTCGAGGACGTCAGGTGTCATGGGCGTGCGACCTTCGTTGTCCGATGCGGGGGACCTGGACCATGGGGCCGACGGCGCCACCGGCGGCCGGTCCAGAAGCCGGGACATTGTAGCCCAACTTCACTCGCCTAGGAGCCTGCCTGTTGCAGAAATCCTTGCTCTCAGCGCGGCAAAGATTGAGTCCGCAATCGTGGTTGTCGGAAGCACTGGCAGAGCCAGTGGCACACCAGAGTTAAGGACAATCAAGTGCTGGGCGTCAACGGAATCACCGAGGCCGGGGCCGCCACTGGCTTGCGGCGTTTGCCGGCGGCCATTTGTCCCGTGTCGCGGGCGATCGTCAGCGTGTACGTCAACATGTCGAGGCAGTTCTCGTCGGTGCCGAAGGGATCTTCGGTCTCAACGCTCGCCTCTTCCATGCCGAACAGACCGAGCGACACGATCGCCATCACGACTGGCGCCCACCAGCCGGTATCATTGCCAATCGCAAAGGGCAAGGTGATTAAGTAGACCAGGATCAGTTGCTTGATCATGACCACGTAGACGAATGGCAGCGGCGTCTTGCGGATCTTTTCGCAGCTTCCCTGCGCGTCGACCATTTTGGAAAGCTGGTCCTCCATATGCCGGACCATCATCGGGTCGAGCGCCCCGTTGCGAAATTCGCGTTCGATCCAGGCCGAGATCGCAAAGGCGACGGCCGTCGGTGGATTGCCGAATCGCTCGGCCTGCTTGCGCAGCTCGTCAGGCAAAAAGACGTCAGTCTCGAGCATATCCATATTGCCCTGCAGCGAGCGCCGCAGACTGATCACGTATCCGGCCACCAGATCGGCAAGGTCGGCGCCTTCTTGCGTGTGGGCGACGCCGACGCGAACCAGGTTGCGGCTGGCGTTGATGATCTGCCCCCAGTTCGAACGCCCTTCCCAATAGCGGTTGTTCGAGGCGTTCATCCGAAAGACGATCAGAAAGCCCAACAGCGAGCCGAGCACGGCGTGCTGACGCGGGTCGAGGCTGAAGAACTTTTGGACCGGCAACTCGTAATCGTCGGCCGCCTGGTAAATCGCCTGAATGACGATGGCATAGACGATAAGGGCCAAAACGCGCCCGCCAGCCCGACGCAACGCTGTTCCGCGGAGCGAAAAAACAGCTTTCAGCCAATTGTGACGGTCATATTCAATCATGGCAGCGAAACTCTAGCGTTTATTTGGCCCCCCGGGTGGCGAACCTTTTCTCGGGCTACTGGCGTTGCCAGTGCGTTGATGAATGAGTGCCACTGGCTCTGCCAGGGCCTGGTGGAACCGCGTTCTCGCCCCGCGAGGGAGATAGTAGCCTGCCTTTCCGTATAAAGGCAACGGGCGTCTGCGGGACATTGCGCCAAGAGTTCCTCGGCTGTTTTATTCGTCACCGGCGCCAGCAGGTCCCCGGATTGACGCCGCGCACCAGCCGGGCTACAAAGCCTTTGCATCGAACCCTGGCGGAAATCGCACGAAATCGTTCAAGGAGCATCAGGCGTGGGTGGAATTAGCGAGCGGCACAAAGAGATCCGTCAGCGTCGGCACCGTCGTAAGAAATTGACCTCCCTGGCCAAGAAGCTGAAGACCGGCAAGGTCTCGGAACGGCCGGTCATTGTCGACAAGCTCCGCAAGCTGACCCCCGGCGCCGATGTGATCATCGCCAATTGGGGCCTGGAAAAGGCGGACCGCTAGAGCGAGCGGTGGCTGATCAGGCGCGGTTGCTGATCAGGCGCTGCGGTCGAAGCCCTTCTCCCCTGCGGAGAAGGTGGTTCGCGTTAGCGAACCGGTTGAGGGCTGCGCAGCGAGTCAGGTCTATCTATCTGAGTAGGCGATTGCGCGCTTCTGGCCCTCACCCCAACCCTCTCCCGAGGGGAGAGGGTGCCGCGTTTTGGCCCTCTGCCTTTTGCAACGAACGCAAAAGTGCGCAGGCCAAACGTAATCAGCAACGCCCTAGCTCCAGGCCTCATTCAAGAATCTTATCCAGTTGCCGTGCATGACCATGGGGATGTCTGCCGGGGCGTAGCCTCGCGCGGCCAGCATCTCTGGCAAGCGTTGCAAGTCGGCAATCGTGTCGAGATCTGCCGGCGATTGTTCACGGCCGAAGCCGCCGTCGAGATCAGTGCCCACCGCAACGTGCCGGGCGTTGCCGGCCAGTTGGCAGATGTGGTCCATGTGGTCGAGCATGTGCGAAAGGCTCACGCCAGATTCTTCCGGCGTTGTTTTCCCGCGGATCCAGCCGGGGATCATCATCCAGGCGTCGAGCGGCGCCCCGATCACCGCGCCGCGCTCGATTAGCAGCTTCAATTGCTCGTCCGTGAATTGCCGATCGTCTGGCACGAGCGCGCGGCAGTTCGAGTGGCTCGCCCAGACAGGACCATCGAACAGTTCCATCGCTTCGGCAAAACTATCGTCGCAGAGATGTGTAGCGTCGAGAATCATATCGAGCCTGCGCATCTCGGTCAGCAGTTCGCGGCCGATCGCCGTTAGCCCTCCGGTGATGTGCGTTCCTTGGGCGTAGCGCCCGGCGCCATAGTGGGCCGGCCCCAGCGCCCGCAGTCCTGCGGCGTACGCGCGTTCCAAATGCTTGGGCGTGATGATCGAATCGGCCCCTTCGAGGCTGAGGATGTAGCCGATCGGCGCGTTGGACGGTGGGTTCTCGCTCCATAATTGGACATGACGCGCAAGCCCGGCGCGGTCGACAATCTGCGTCATCTCGCCCGCTTCTTCCATCGCGCGATACCAGGCGAGTTGCCCCTGGGTTTGGGCCCAGGCGATCTCGGGACTGTGCCAGCCCGGCAGCGGATTACCCGGCGAGACAGCCCGCGCGATCAAAGTCGCCACGCAAAGTCCGACCTGGCCGCGGCGCATATCCGGCAGCGCCACCGTGCCGCGCGCGCGATCGACCTTGTCGACCCGGCCCGCTTCGCGCGCTCGGATCTCGGCCACGCTCCGCGTCAGATCGCGGTTCCACTCCAGGGCGTTCATGCTCAGGTCAAGATGGGCATCGAAGATCAACATGCGGACGATATTCCAAGAATTCGAGGGCCTAAATTGTTTGCCGAAGCGTCGTGATCCTAACCCCTGCTCTTTTGACTCGCAATCAGGCCGACGTGGCCGGGTATTGTTCGATAGATCGCCACTTGCCCCGGGCGCCGTGGCAGCCATACTGATTGAACTTCAGCCGCCAGCGCGTTTTCTCCTTCTGTGAACAAAGGATCCATGATGAGCCGCAATCTGCGAACTCTGTTGCTCGTGCTGCCGATGTTGCTTTGCGCCGCCGGGCCGGCGACGTCTGCTGAGAAAAACGCCTGGGTCGCGAAGCATTTGAACGAGCTGGTCGAGTTCTATCGCGAGCTGCATCAGGCGCCGGAGCTGTCGTTTCAAGAGAAGCAGACATCCGAACGTCTCGCAGCCGAGCTGCGCAAGGTTGGCGCCAAGGTCACCACCGGCGTCGGCGGTTACGGCGTGGTGGCAATTCTCGAAAACGGCCCCGGACCAAAATTGATGATCCGTACTGACATGGACGCCCTGCCGGTCGTCGAGAACACGCAGCTCGTCTATTCGTCAAAGGTCAAGGTCAAAGACGACACTGGCGCCGAGGTTGGCGTGATGCACGCCTGTGGGCACGACATCCACATGACCTGCCTGGTCGGCGTCGCTCAGTTTTTGGCCGAGAACAAGAACCTCTGGAGCGGCACGGTGATGTTCATCTGCCAGCCGGCCGAAGAGCGCGGATCGGGCGCCAAGAAAATGCTCGACGCCGGTTGCTTCGACAAGTTCTTCAAGCCCGACGTTTCGCTGGCGCTGCATGTTGATGGCACGCTGGCGACCGGTAGCGTCGGCTCGCGGGCAGGATACATCCTGGCCAATGTCGATAGTGTCGATATCACCGTGCGTGGTCGCGGCGGACATGGCGCGTATCCGCACACGACCATCGATCCGATCGTCGAGGCGGCGCATCTGGTGCTCGAACTGCAAACGATCGTGAGTCGCGAGATCAAGCCGACTGAGCCCGCTGTGATCACGGTCGGGTCGATTCATGGCGGTTCGAAGCACAACATCATCGGTGACACCTGCCACTTGCAGATCACGGTTCGCAGCTTCGACGACTCGGTGCGCAAGCACCTGCTGGCCGCCATCGAGCGCAAGGCCAAGGCCGTCGCCAAGAGCTTTGACGCGCCGGAGCCCACGATTGTCGTCTCTGAAGGAACGCCGGCCACATTCAATGACGAAAAACTCTCGGCCCGCGTCGAAGAGACTCTGAAGAAAACGTTGGGCGCCGACAAAATTGTGCCGTCCGAGAAATCGATGGGTGGCGAAGATTACAGCGAGTACGGGCTGGTCGGCGTGCCAATCTGCATGTTCCGGCTCGGCAGTGTCGACGCCAAGCGGCTCGAAGGTTACAAGCGCGTGGGCCAGGATCCGCCGTCGCTCCATTCGGCGCTCTACTATCCAGACGCCGAGCCGAGCATTGAGACAGGCGTAACAGCAATGTCGGCCGCTGCGCTCGACTTGCTGCCCCCAGCGAAGAAAAAATAGCGGCCACTCGCTTCTCGGGTCCCAATGAGCTTCCACTGTCGCAGGCCGTCATGATCCGTTTTCCAGCCGCCACGATCTGGGCCTTTGCGATCTACCTGGTCGCAATATTGCTGATGGTCTGGGGGTTGCGATTCGCCCGGCAGCGGGTGATCGATTCGCTCGGTTCGCCCGAGGCGCTGGCCCAATGGCGGACGTTTGCCGAAGAAACCCGCAAAGCGCCGGTCCCGGGCCAAGCGGTCGAGCGGCGACCCGTGAAGTCCGACGAACCGCCGGCGTTGGTGCTGATGCGCGATCATTTTGGCGCTATTCTGGGGACGAGCTTGCTGATTGGCTCGTTTGCCTACGCGTTTTTGGCGTTTCTGGTCCTGGGGAGCTGGCAGGCGAAGTCTGCGCCCGACTCGAAACAGATGCCTGGCTGATTTGCGACCAGCTAGCGGCCCGGCTCGGAGGCGCTGCTGTGTCTGCTTGTGTGCCACTGGCTCCGCCAGTGCCGTCTTCCCGCAGGCCAGAAAAATTCAAAGCACCGGCAGAGCCAGTGGCACACGACGTCCGACTTGCTGGAGCCGCCACGTGGCTCTGCAAAATTAGTTTCTGCGCAAAGATACTTTTCGCGGCGCAGCGGTGTTATTACAATACCGTGTCGCTTGACCCACGTCGCAACGTGCAAAACACGTAAACCAGACCGCGTTCTGCGGTTTTCGTTGCACGAGGGGCCGTCGATGCGTTGATCCCTTCTCTGTTTTGTCTAACAAGTTCGCTACCAGCTTCGTGTTGTTCGTGCGCACGCTCGGCATTGCGCCGTTGCCTGCGCATAAAGCGTCTGCGAGAGCGCTCAGGCCGCTGCGCGCAACTGTGCACGGCTCAAGCGCGCTCAAACCGATCCGGAACCGAAGAGCGGCGCAGGAATCAAACAGCTCCTAACTTTGGCCAGGCCGAGTCGGCGCGCGACGGCGCGTCGCTCGGACCACACAGGGATGCCCCAGGAATGAGAGCGCGACTGTGATTACAAAACTTGCCGAACCCGCCCACACGATGACCGACGAACGGAGGGGAGCCTTGACGATCGACTCGAAACCACGCGTTCCGGATCACGTCGTCAAAGACCTGGTCAAGGTCTTCAAGCTCCTGTCGGACGAAACTCGCCTGCGCGTGCTCCTCTATCTGACGCAGGATCGAGAGCTGCACGTCCGCGCGCTATGCGAGTTGCTGGACCAGAGCCAGCCCGCGGTAAGCCATCATCTGGCACTATTGCGCGTGGCCGGCCTGATTGAATCTCGCCGCGAAGGGAAGCACAACTACTACCACATCCTGCCGAACCGTTTCGAGACGCTGCTCGATACCGTATTTGCCGGCGTGCCAAAGGACCAGCGACGGATCCGGTTTGAGGACTATGTGCTGAGTTATGCGCCGGCCGGCTCGAACGCGTAGCCGGCTCAAGACAACTCGCGCTTCACGGCGCGGGTCGGCCTTGCCCGCTTAATTTGACGCGCGACCTGCAGGCCGCGCAGGTCGCGCGTCACTTCATCCCCAGAAGCCTGGCCGGCGCTGCCGTCCTCTGCGGCAGTGCATATGCCTATTTGCATGCCGAAAAGCATAGTCGAAACGCCTCGCGCAGCCATTTTCCGCAGGGTAAAATTGCTGGTAGCACCTGTTTCACTGCGCGCCGCCATTTGATTTCCATGACCGACCGTGACGCTATTCTCCAGCGATCGATTGGGATCGCGACCGAACTGAAGGCGATTCGGGAGAGCGATGTCCCGACGCTCGAAAAGGCCTCCCAAGTTAACCGGCTGATCGACGAGGCCATCGAGCTGCACGACGCCTGGCTGAAAGCGGCCAGCGAACGAGACGCTTCGTAGGCCGGCAAGCTCGCCCCCAGAGCGGCCGATCTCTCGAATCCGCCCCCTGCCCTCTGCGGCTACCGGCGTGATTCTCGATTTGCACGGCGCCAGAGGCTTTTTCCGCGCCAACTCGGTTCGCCCGCTAACCTTTGGCAATTTGGGCGAATCCGACAATTTTCGGCCCCCGGTCAGGGAATCAATTTGGCCCGGACCGCGTCTATAATGTGTACGATACTAGATATTAGCCGGCGCCCGTCCCGATTCCGGGCTCTGCCGCCGGCGGCCAGGAACCCTATCCGATGTCGACTGCATCAGGCGTTCCGGAAGCGAATGCTCCGGCTCGGCGTTCGGACGTCCAAATCGTCCGTTACGAAAAGTACATCGATAACGAACTGCGCAAGACCAGGCGCCAGGTTCGGATGGTCGATTTGACCTGGGGAGGCATGGCGCTGTTGACCGGCGCTCTGGCCTATTTGTTCGTGATCGCGCTCGTCGATCAATGGGTCGTATCGGGCGGACTCGGACATGGCGCGCGGGCAGTCGCGCTCTTTCTTTTCCTGGCTGGCGCCATCGGTTGGATCGCCTGGGCCGTGGCGCCTTTGTTGTTTCGCCGCATCAATCCGATCTACGCCGCTAACGCTATCGAGCAGGCCCGCCCCACGCTGAAGAATGGGCTGGTCAACTTCATGATGTTGCGCGGCCATCCCGAATCGATCTCGCCGGCCGTCTTTGCGCAGATCGAAAAGCAAGCCGCGCAGGGGCTCTCGCAGGCGCCGCTAGAGAACACCGTCGACCGCTCGCATCTACTGAAGCTGGCGTATGTGCTCTTGGGCATTGTCGCGGTGCTGGCGATTTACAAAGTCGCCTCGCCGAAAGATCCCATCCGGTCGGTCCGCCGCGTGCTGGCGCCATGGGCCGACATCGCCGCGCCGACGCGCGTGCGGATCAACAGCGTCGACCCGGGCGAAGCCAGCGCGTTTCATGGACGGTTTGTCAAAGTCAGCGCCGAGATCTCCGGGCTGCGTCGCGACGAAGCGCCGCAGATTTTCTTCTCCACGACCGACGGGCAGGTGGTCGGGCAATCGATCTCAATGAGCGTGCCGCCAGGTGAACTGCGCTTTGTGGCCGAGCTGCCACCCAGCCAGGGCGGCCTGCAACAGGACATGGAGTACTGGATCGTCGCGGGCGACGCAACGTCGGTCCACTATCCGATTCATGTTTTGACCACTCCTTCGATCGTGGTCGAAAAGATCGAAGTTCGGCCCCCCAACTACACGGGCCTGGAATGGTACACCGTCGAACGGCAGGGAGACATCGCGGCGATCGAAGGGACCGAGGTCGTGATCCACGGCACGGCCAACGAGGACATCAAGACCGCGGCGATCGACTTCGATTGCAACGGCAGCCGTGACGTGCAGATGCAAATCGACGGCCGCCAGGCCACGGTCAAGTTTCCGCTCGCGCTGAAAAAGAACGGCGAAGGCGAACACGCCAGCTACCAACTTCGCTTCACGAACATCGACGGCGAAGAGAATCCCGAGCCGGTGCGCTACAAGATCGAAGTCACGCCCGACCGGGCCCCGGAGATCGTCTTCACGGCCCCGATCACCAAGGATGACGAAATTCAGACAATTCAGCCAAATGAATTGCTGAACCTGGTCGTGCAAGCGGCGGATCCTGACTTCAAGCTGAAAGACGTCAAAGTGGTGATCGAGCGGAATGCATTACCGCTCGCTGCAAATTCACTGCTGCCGGCGGCGGATTCGAAATTCAAGGGTCCATACCTGCTCGACGGCAAGGCGCTGAAGCTGAAGGCGGGCGACAAGCTTGAGTATTGGGCCGAGGCAATCGACAACAAGCTCCCCAACCCAAACCGCACGCTGACTTCGAAGCGGCAACTGCGCGTGGCGGCGCTCGATCCGCAGCGGAACAATCGCGAGAAGCAACCTGGCGGCCGGGGAGACGGGGAGGACGCAGACCCGCGTGGTGGCGAGAATCCAAATCGCGATCCGCAGCAAAACCCCAAGGCCGATCCGAAAAATCAGCGCGATCCCAATCCCCGCAGAAATCCGGATCGCACGAAAGAAAACGAGCAGGCGAACGACCGGCCGCCCGAACAGCGCCCCGGCGAGGACGCGATTCCGCCGCGCGATAACGTCGACGATCCGAGAGATCCCGAACGTGACAAGCCGCCGGAGAACCCAAAGAAGCCCGGCGAGACAAACAAAGACAACCGAGCGAAGCCAGACCGCGATCCCTCGAACGAGCAACAGAACGATCCTGCGCAGCCGAATCAGCCCGACGCTGCCGATCAGCCGATGCCGTCGCCGGATAAGGCCAAGCAGGAACAGGATAAGGCTGTTGACGGCAACTCCGATCCGGGCTCAGTCATCAAGAAGGCGCTAGAGAAGCGCGCCAAGGAACTGGAAAAACAAAATCCCTCGCAGCAGAACCCGCAAAAAGACTCGCCTCAAAAGGATCCCAAACAGGATCCAGACCAGCCCGACCAAAATCAAGCTGATCCAAAGAAGCAGCAAAACGACGAAACCGAAAAACCGAAGCCCAACAAGCCGCCCAAGAAAGAGAAAAGCGAGGAGTCGCAAGGCGATTCCAGTGGCGGCGCCGGCGAGAGTCAGGGGAACGAAAAGGGAGACGGCGACAGCGACGGCAAGGGCGAAGCAGGCGAGCAAGGCGCCAGCGGCACGAAGCCCAATCCGAACCAGACTCAAAAGTCAGAAAGCGGCGATGGCGAAGCCAATGATGGCAACGATCCCGCGAAAGGCAACGATCCAAATCAGACAGGCCAGCCGAAACCCAACGATAAGGGCGCCCGCGGTAAGAACCCCGCAGATCAAAACAAAGGCGACGGGTCCAAGGGCGACGCGGGTAACAAGGGCGGCAACGATGACCAACCCAAGGAAGGGAAGAACGACGGCGCAGGCAAGCCCGACAAGAACAATCCCGGCGGCAAAGGCAACGCCGCGAAACCGGACAAAAATCGCGATCCAGACGGCGCCGGCGCAAACGGTGAAAAACCAGAAGGCGCCAAGCCCGGCGCAAACGAAAAACCAAACGACAAGCCTGGCGCGAATAACGAGCGCGGGCCAAAGGCCGATCCCGCCGCCAAGCCAGCAGGCAAAGATCCCCAGCAAAACGAAAACCCCGGCGACGAGTTGAACCCGAGCGGCAAGCCGAACGACGAAGGCAAAAAGCCTGGCGATCCACAGAAGACTGGCGAACGAACCAAGGGCGAACAACAAGGCACGGGGAAAGAAGGCGCCGCCGACGACAGCCCCGACGGCCAAAAAGGTCCCGAGACGCAAAATCCCGGCGACCCGAACGCCGGCGGCAAGAACAGCAAGGACCCGACGAAGAAACCACCAAGGCCGGAAAAGGGCGTTGGTCAGGGGGCCTCGTCCGGTAAGCCTGGAGAGAAACCCGAAGGTGATAACACTCAACCAGATGATGACAGCGAAAGCGCCGACAAGGCGGATCCGAACGCCAAGAAGGTGAACAAGGCGCCCAAGAGCGCCGCGAACGCCAAGTTCGAAGACGATCCGAAAGACGCGGATCAGAACGATCCGAACGCGCCGGCCGACGCCAACAAGCCCGACAACGCTGGTGGCAAGCCGAAGCAGCAATCGGGCGAGAAGTCCCAGCAGCCGCAACCGGGTGAGAATCCCCAGCCGGGCCAACGAGGCAATCCGGAAAAGCAGCCGGGCGCCAAACCACAGCCAGGCCAACAGCAACAAGGCGACAAACCGGACAATAAAGATCCCGGAAGCGCCGGCCAGCAACCTTCGGAGAAGCCTGGAGGAGCCAAGGACAAAGGCCAGGAGCAACAGGGCAGCTCCGGCTCGCCGAATTCGAAGCAAGGCAATAATCAACCGGGCGGCGAAAAGCCATCGAGCCAGGCAACTCCGCAAGCAAAGCAAGACGCGAACAAGCCAGCCGAACAAGCCGGCGCCGACTCGGACTCGAAGAATTCGGAAACCGACCAAGAGAAGGCCCCGAGCGACAGCAATAAACAGTCGAAGACCAAGGGCCAGCAAGACGGCGACCGTGACGGCGCAGGCGGCGCCGGCGGTGGTCAGAAATCCAACAGCCCCGGTCAAGGTTCACCAGGTCAAAACACCGACGCCCAAGAAGGCGGCGGCCGGAGTAATCAATCCGGCGATGGTGAAACTGCCAATCGTCCTGGCGACAAAAAGCCCGGCACGGCGGAGCAAGGCGCAAAGCCAAGCGGCAAGCCCGGCGAAGGCTCGACCACTCGCCCCGGCGAGCAAAAGCAAGCCGGTCAAACGACCGCACAGCGGAATCAGCCTGGCGGCCAAGGCGCCGGTAATGGCGAAGCGCAGCAAGGTCCGGCTCCCGGCAACCCAACCGGCGGATCAGGTCTCGCCAGCGGTACCAAAGCGGCTGACAATCCTCCGTCTGAGCAACGGCAGAATACTCCGACTGAAGACGAGGCGAATCTCGAATACGCCAAGAAGCAGACCGATCTGGCGCTTGAGTACCTGAAAGACCAACTCGCCAAGGGCAAGCCCGACCAGGAACTGCTCGACGAGTTGAAATGGTCGCGCGACGACATGGAAAACTTCGTCAAGCAGTGGGAGCGTTTCAAGAAGCAGGCGAACGCCGGCGATCCGGCCGAGCGCAAGCAATTCGAGCAGCGGCTCGAAGACCTCGGCCTGCGCCCCAAGTCCACGAACATCAAGGGTGGCGCCGCCCAGGAGCACCGCAACCAGGTCCTGCGAGACAGCAAACGCAGCGAGCCGCCCAGTGAATACGGCGGCCAGTGGCGCGCCTTCAACGGCGGCGCGGCCAAGAGCCGGCAAGGGAAATAGGTCGTCGCCCTCGTAGGGTACGCACTCCGTGCGTACCATGTAGCGAGATCGATGTTGCTTCTCGGTACGCTCGGGGCGCGTACCCTACGGCTTTGGTCTTAGGTTGCGGGCAACAGCCCCCTCGGTTAGGTCGCAGCATTCTCTGCGGTATCATAGAGTGTGCCCGGGGCAGGTTCGTCGTCTCTCATTCCCGCAGTCCGCGCGATCCACCTCATGTCTGACACGGCGCCTCGCTACCTGGCCCCCTTTCATCCCAAGCGGGTGCCGCATCACTTTACCGATCTGCTGATCATCGGCGGCGGACTGGCCGGTCTGCGGGCCGCGCTCGCGGCAGATCCCCGCCTGAGCGTGCTGGTGATCACCAAGGACAGCCTGCTGCAATCGAACAGCAGCTACGCCCAGGGTGGCATTGCCGGCGTGCTCGACCCGGAAGACCGGTTTGAGAACCACGTGGCCGACACGCTGGCCGCTGGCGGCGATCTGTGCGATCCGGAAGTCGTCGAGATGGTGGTCCGCGAAGCGCCGGAGCGTATCGGCGAATTGATGACCTGGGGCGCCAATTTCGATCGCGAAGCCGGCTCGCTCGCCCTGGGTCGCGAAGGAGGTCACAGCCACTTCCGCATCGTCCACGCGCTGGGCGACGCGACCGGCAAAGAAGTCATGCGGGCGGTGATCCAGCGGGTCCGCAGCTTGCCAAACCTGTTTACCTGGCAAAACACCTTCACGCTCGACCTGCTGACGCACGAAGGCGCCTGCCGCGGCGCGCTCGTCTGGAACGAGTCGCACGGCAAGACGCTGGTCTGGGCCAAGCAAACCATTCTCTGCACTGGCGGCGCCGGCCAGATCTATCGCGAATCGACCAATCCCGAAGTCGCCACCGGCGATGGCCACGCCCTGGCGTATCGCGCCGGCGCCGAGCTGCGCGATATGGAGTTCATGCAGTTCCACCCCACGGTCCTCTACATCGCCGGCAGCAGTCGCAACCTGATCACCGAGGCGATGCGCGGCGAAGGGGCGCTGCTGCTCGATCGGAACGGCCATCGGTTTATGCCCGAGTACGACAAGCGGGCCGAGCTCGCGCCGCGCGACATCGTCAGCCGCGCCATCGTCACACAGATGGACAAGACTCGGCACTCGAACGTGTTTTTGGACCTGTCGCACCTCAACCCGCAGCATGTCCGCAATCGTTTTCCCGGCATCGCGGCCATTTGCGCAGAGTTCGGCCTCGACATCACGCGCGACCGGATCCCGGTCCGCCCTGGCGCGCATTACATGATCGGCGGCGTGACGGTCGACCTGGAAGGACGAACCACGGCGCCCGGCCTGTGGGCGGCCGGCGAGGTTACTTCGACCGGCCTGCACGGCGCCAACCGCCTGGCCTCGAACAGCTTGCTCGAAGGCCTCGTCTACGGCGCGCACGCCGGCGAAGGCGCCTCGCGGGCGGCGCTCGAAATCGACGATGACTTTCACGCGTTACCACTGGAGAATCCGCAAGCGCCCGAACCGGTCGAGCCGTTGGACCCGATCGACATTCGCAATTCACTCAAGAGCCTGATGTGGCGAGACGTGGGCGTGCGTCGCGATCGCGAAGGCCTGGCCGAAGCGGTCCGCACGATCGACCAGTGGCGCCGTTACGTGCTGCCGCGCCAATTCAGCACGCCCGCCGGCTGGGAGCTGCAAAACATGCTCTGCGTGGCGCGGCTGATGTCGCAGGCGGCGCTCGAGCGAGAAGAAAGCCGCGGCGTGCATCTGCGCACTGACTTTCCCGATGCCGACGACGCGCACTGGCGCCGACATATTAATTCTTGCCGCGACGCCTAAAGCTGCCGGCTCGAAGTATTTGATCCCAACCAGGATCGAAAAACTCGGCGCTACAGCTTGATATAAAAGCACTTCCCCGCGTCGGTGAAACCTTCGCGTTCGTAAAAGCGATGGGCGCGTAGGCGGTGGTAGTGCGATTCGAGCGCCAGTCGGTAGCAACCCCGTTCGCGGGCGATTTCGAGCGCCGCCGCAAGCAAGGCCTGCGCCGCGCCGCCGCCATGCTCGCTGGTCGTGACGATCAGATCCGGCACCCAGGCCTCGGGCCGGGGTTGCGAGAGCCTATCGCGAATGTGCAGCGCTATGAAGCCGATCGCCCGACCGTCGCGTTCGGCGATCAGCGCTGATGACGCGGGCGAAGCGATGTGACGAAGGTACGTCGCGCGGACGGCGTCTTCAGTGGCTGGCGTCACTTCGGGGCGTCCCAACTCGGCCAACAGCGCGCTGACAGGCGCGAAATCGGCCTCGGTCGCCGCGCGAACGACAACCGTGCTGGCTGGAGAGGATGTGGATCGGTCGCTCATCAAAGTGCAGACTCCAAAACGGCCATCAAGTCAGACAGCGTCACCGCCCGTGGGTTCACGCGCAGTATTCGCTGAATCGCCAAGGTCTTCTCGGCCAACTGCGGCAAATGCTCACGGCCGACCCCCAGGTCGCGCAATCGCTCGGGGATGCCGATCGCCCGCTTGAGTAGATCTACCTGGCGAATGGCCGCGAGCGCCGCCGCCCGCTGGTCCAGACCAGCGACATCCGCCCCCAACAAAGGCGCCATGCGGGCGATCTCGGCTTCGCGCGCCGGCAGGTTGAACCGCATCACAAACGGCAGCAGCAACCCGTTGCCGGCGCCGTGCGAGCAATGCGTCAGCCCGCCGAGCGGATACTCCAGGGCATGGACTAGCGCCACGCCAACATTCGAGAAGGCCATGCCGGCTAGCGTAGCGCCTAACGCCATCGCCTCGCGCGCCGGCGCATCATCGGCGTGCGTGACCGCGCGCTCGAGGTTGGCGCCAATCAGTTGGATCGCTCGCTCGGCGATGCAGTCCGATAGCGGCTGCCGCCCCTGAAATACAGAGACTTCGCCCGCCGGCAAGGGAAAGCGTTGGTGATCGACGGCCGTGTAGGCTTCGATCGCATGGGTCAGAGCGTCGATACCGCTATCGGCCGTGACCTGGGGCGGGCAACTGTGCGTGAGCAGCGGATCGACAATGGCCAGGCGCGGACGCAAGTAATTGCTGAGCACCCCCACTTTCACGGCGGCCTGCCGATCCGACAGCACGTACGCGGCGCTGACTTCGCTGCCGGTGCCGGCCGTGGTGGGGACGCAGATGACGGGAAGGATCGGCCCGGTGATGCGATCATCGCCCGAGAAATCTCTGGGCGCGCCGCCGTGGGCGAGCACCGTGCCGGTCATCTTGGCCAGGTCCATATTGCTGCCGCCGCCAAAGCCAAGCACGCCATCGGGCGCAAAGGCCCGCGCTTCGGCCACGCAGCGCTCGGCCGCTTCGAACGAAGGCTCCGGCTCACCGGCGGTGCATAGCCGCGTTTCAATGCCGGCCTCGTTCAAGGGCGCCGTGACGCTGGCCGTGAGACTGGCCCCGGCTAGTCGCGCGTCGGTGACGATCAACACGCGGCGCAAGCCCAACCGCGCCACCAGGCGGCCGGTTTGCGCAGCAGCGCCTGGACCAAAGACCAATTCGCCGGCGGTATGAAACGTCCAAAAATCAGCCATCTTCGTCGCAGCAGAAGAAGAATCAGGTCGGCAAAAACCACCGGAGAGGTCGGTCGAAATAACGCGGGCAGCCGGCGCGAGGCCGCTGGCTTTAGGTGAGGTCAGTGTACTCACGGCGTTGAAACACAACCAGCGCGATCAACAACCCGCCGGCGGCGATGCCGATCAATGTCAACGTGGCCGCGGCCGCGGAAATCGGCTCGAACCACTCCGGGCTCGGACGCTCCAGCCCCAGCGGACTGCCGGCGGCGTACATCAACGAGCGACCGTAATAGTTGATCGCCACACGCTTGACGATCCCTGGCATGTTGCCGAGCAGCAACTCCATAAATAGCGAATAAATCAGCGCGATGATTGTCGAATGGCGAAACGTGACCGCGAAGAAATGAAACAAACCGATGTAGGCGATCGTCATGTAGAAGATCGCCGGCATGTACAGCTTGTACGCGTCCCAGCCAATCTCGTGATTGACGCTGAGGCAATAAACATAGAACGCGGTCATCACAATGCCGACCGCCAGAGGCAACGTTGCCACGTACTTGGCCAATAGAATCAACGGGCGCGGAACCGGCCGGATCAGCAAAAATAACAGCGTCCGATCTTCTCGATCGCCGCCGATGCCACTCGTGGCGTACGCCACGGCGCAGATGGGGACGACGAACGACGCAAAGACGAGCATCAGAAACTGGCTGAAGATATTGAACGCGGCGAACGAATCGCCCGGCAGATGTTTCCGCCAGGTGACAATGAACAACAGGCACGCCGCCAGCGGCAGCATCACCATCAACGTGCTGCCCGACCAGAGCAAGCGACGAAACGAAAGCCAAAGCAGCGTGGACCAAGCTCGGAGCAGTCTCATCGAGCCCCCTGTTGCAGATAATTGAAGACCGCGTCGGCGCCCGCGTCGAGCGATTGCAACTTGCGAACGGAGACCCCGTTCTCGGCGATCATGTCGTTGATCAGCCCGAAGAAGCGCTGTGGATTGCGGGTCTTTACCACCAGGCTGTCACTGCGCAGTTCGATACCGCGCACGTCTGGTTCGTTGACCAGCAATGACGCCAAACGTCGCGCGTCCTCCGAGACGATCTCGACCGTCAGTGGCCGATCTTCGAGCATGGCGCGAATTTCTCGCAGCGTGCCCGAGGCGACGATCCGCCCGCGGGCGATAATCAACACCGAGTCCGCCAGGCTTTCGGTCTCGACCAGAATGTGGCTGGAGACGAGGATCGTTTTGCCCTTTTCCCCCTGTTCGAGCAGCAGATTGCTGATCTCGCGGCGGCCGCCCGGATCGATGCCGCTGAGCGGTTCATCGAGCAAGAGCACCGGTGGATCATGGATCAAGGCCTGCGCCAGCTTGATGCGCTGCCGCATGCCGTGGCTGCAACCGGCGATCCGCCGCCCTGCCCGATCGGACATGCCGACTTCGACCAGCACCGCTTCCGTCCGGTCGCGGGCTTCTCCTTTGGTCATGCCATACATGCGGGCCATGACATAGACAAACTCTCGCCCCGTCATTTCCTCGTAGAAGCTGTTCAAGTCAGGACTGTAGCCAAAGAGCCGCTTGGCGGAGAAACTCCAGGCCCGCGTGTCGCCGATACGCACGTCCCCCTGGCTGGGGCGCAGTTGCCCGCTGGCCAGTTTCATCAACGTCGACTTGCCGGCGCCGTTCGCGCCGAACAGTCCCGTGATCCCAGGCCCGATGCGGCAACTGATGTTGTTGACGCCGATGACCGGTCCGTAGAACTTCGTCACATGGTCAAAGGTGAGGATCATCGGCGGAATTTCGAAGAAGCGGCAAAGTGGTTAGACGAATTCGATCGCGGCGGCAGATTACTCGACGATATCAACGGCTCGCACCCGGTGAACCAGCGCCACCAGGCAAAGAGCGCAAAAGCAGACCAGGATCATGGCGGCCAATTCAGCGACCCATTGATCCTTCGCAGTCTGAAATGCGCCAAAGCAGAGCTTGCCCACCAGGCGGATATCTCGGCCCGGGTCGATCAGTTGCCAGTAATCATTATCCGTGGCGTCTTTCAGATAACCGGAAAGGCGATTCAGCATGGCAAACCCGCTACACCAGGTGATGGCGATCGGGGCCACACGCTGCAAATACGCCGACAGCGTCACAATCATGATGCTCATCGAGGCACACATCACCGCGCCATAGGCCAGCACCGAAAGGAGCATCGTCCAATTCTCGCGCCAGTAACCGGTCGACGACGTGAACATGCCGTACTCGATAAACAGAGCAATCGCCGGAACCACGGTCAGCAGCGAGATCAGCGCACTGATCGAGAGCAGTTTGCCGATGATGTAATGCCGCCGATCGATTCGGCGAGATAAATAAAACGGCAGCGCTCGCAAGCGAAAGTCAGACCCAACCAGCAAGCTGCCGGCAAAGGCCAGCAAGATCATCACCACTACGCTCTGGTTCTGCATGAACGTGACGTAGCCGTTCTCTTCGCCAAAATCCGGCTTCGGGCTGAACCCGGTGATGTTGTGCATCTCGCGCTGAAAATCACCGGGCAGCTTGAACTGCGTGACCACGTAGATGATCACCCAAAACAGCAAGAACTGCACCATGCCGAGCGAAATGACGATCCAATACAGCTTGCGCCGCAGGACCTGCAGTAGCGAAATCCGCACGATGGCCAGTGTCGCCCAGCGCGGCGATTGCAGCTCGCCCTGCCAGCCGTAGTAATGTGCGTTGTCAATTCCCATGGCGAGACTCCTCGGCTCCGTTACTGGCTGCCGCGCTGACGGGCTTCGCTCCGCCTGACGTTTCTTCCGTGACGCGAAAGAAGAGCCGCTCCAGGTTTTCTTCGTCGGGCCGAACCAGGTTTAGCACCGTCGCGTGCTCGCGCGCCAGCGCGAACAGCCGAGCCGACGTCCAACCATCAGGGAACTGCGCGACCACGCGATCTGGCTGCGAGTCGGTCGAGACAGCCGCGCCCGAGTTCTTTAGCGCCGCGACAAACGCAGTCCCGTCTCCCTGCCAGCCGATTTCGAATCGGTTGCCGACATCGTGCCGGAGTTCGGCCATCGTGCCGGAGCGAATGACCTGACCGCGGTGCAAAACGACGATCTGCTGGCAGAGCCGTTCGACATCGGGCAGCAAATGCGTGCAAAGGATCACGCTTTTGCCAGTCTCGGCGATCAGGTCCTCGATCAGTTCGAGCATCGCCTCGCGGCCTTCGGGGTCAAGTCCGTTGGTCGGCTCGTCAAGCAATAACAATTTGGGGTCGTGGATCAACGCCGCGGCCAGCTTCAGTCGCTGGACGTTGCCGGTCGAGTATTCTTCGAGCTTACGGTAACGCAGCTCGCCGAGCCCGACGTAGTTGAGCGTCTCGTGCGCGCGACGTTTGGCGTCACGGTGCGGCATGCCGTAAAGGTCGCCGGAGAGCGTGACGTACTCGACGCCTTTGAGCATCGGAATGACGGCCGCCGCCTCGGGCATGTAACCGACGCGGCCCCGCAGATCGCCCGAGGCGTGCAGGATATCGCAGCCCAGGATCGTGCCATGGCCAGAATCTGGCGTGAGCAGGCCGAGCAGGACCTTGAGCAGGGTCGACTTGCCGGCGCCGTTGTTGCCGACCAAGCCAATCACGCCCGGATTGAGCGTCATGCTGACGTCACGCAGGGCCCGCACCTGCCCATAACTTCGACTGACGTTGTGGATGTCGACAAGATGCATCAGTAGTCGCACACTGGCGCTGGCGTTCCGAACGGCGCCAGACACCCCGGCGCAATCAAGCGCCGCCATTGTAGCAGTTTTAGCGCTTCGCTACCGCTCACACTAACCCGCAGCGCCAGCAGGGGTTCTTCGTGACCCTGGCGATAAGAAGAACCCTCGCTTGCGCTTCGGGTTAGTAAGCAATGATTGCAGGCGCAGCCAAGCAATCGAGCGGGCCGTCTAAGACGCCTTGGCCAGCAGTTCTTCGAGCAGTTTGGCCACGAGCGAGGGATTATCGGCCTTCTGGATGTGCTCGATTCGTGACTTCGGAATTTTCAGCTTTTCGAGCGTGGCGACGGTCCGTTCCCATTGCTTTTGACGGGCTTTTCCTTCGGCCAGGTAAAGCTCCGTCACCTGTTCGCCCAGGCGTTGCAACAGAATCGTGTCTTGATTCTGGTAGTAGTTCTTGATGATGTTCTGTTGATACTTCGTGCGCTCGACCATCAGGCAACTACCTTTGCGCAAACAGAAAAACTTGAGAAAAAGTTCTGCCCCGCTTACCAGCGGCGCATGTCATTCCGGCCGAGCGGCTAGGACCACCGTCCTGCAGTCTATCGCCGCCCCTCTGGCAGAGTCAATCGACCAGCCATCCCGTTCGACTTGAAGCGAGGCCTTAAGGCTCGTTTAAACGGACCTGTTCAAGCGGCGCCAGGCGCTGCTCGGACGCGAAGCAGGCGCAATACGCTGTAGAACCCTACGAGCAAGATCAGCGCGACGAGGCCGCCCAGGCCAGTCGCCACCGCCAGAAATCCCATCGCCTCGGCATGCGCCGCCTGAATTGCCGATTCGGAATGCTCCTTCAATCGATTTGAGAACGACGCCAGCCCCTCGGCGTACTCACGCTTGTTCCGCAGATACTCGTCGGCGTTAAGCAATTGCCAGGCGCTGGCTTTTTGTTCCTGCCGCACCAACGCGAAGGCCTGGTCTTCTAATCGCACCAGCGCCGCGTTGGCGTCGTTGACTGCGACGAGTTCCTCTTGTGCGTCCGGAACCAACTCAATCGCCTCGCCGATTGCAGTGTCGAGTTCGGGCAAATACCGCCTGTATCGCGCTTCCCATCGTGGCTCGCCCGTGACGGCCGCCAGCGAGCAAGAGTCTGTCAGCACTTCATCCAGATACAGGATTTGCCCGCGGAGTTCTTGAACCCGCATCTCGCGTTGTTGGATCGCTTCAATCACGCGGTAATTGCGGTAGGTCATCCAGGCCAGGGCGCCGGCCATAATGGCCAGCATGACCACGCCACCCACGGCAATCGTTGTTGGCAACGGGTTGCGTCGCGTCCAACTGATCAATTGCTCTGCCGGCGTAGCCGCGCGGGCCGTGATCGGCTCGCCACGCAGAAAGCGGCGCAAATCGTCCGCCAGGTCGGCGGCAGTCCGGTAGCGATTGCCGGGCGACTTTTCCAAACACTTCAGGCAAATTGTGTCCAAGTCGCGAGGGCAAGCGGGGCATAGCTTTCGCACCGAGGTCGGCACGCCATGGATAACCAACTGCAGCGACTCGACCGCCGATGCCCCTTCGAAAGGCGTCCGGCCGGCCAGCAATCTGTAAAGCATCGCCCCCAGGGCGTAAATATCGACCGCCGCGGTCGCGTCGCGCGTGTTGCCGCTGGCCTGTTCGGGCGACATGTAGCCAATGCTGCCCATGACAGACACCGTGCGAGTGTGGCTGTCGTCCTCGCCGATCTTTTTGGCCAGGCCAAAGTCGGTGATCTTCGGTTCACCGTTGTCATCGAGGAGAATGTTCCCCGGCTTGAGGTCGCGATGAATCACGAGCGCTCGATGGGCATGGTCCATCGCGTCGGCCAGCTTGGCTACCAGTTCGGCCGCTTCACGCGGTTCGAGGGGCGCCGTGGCGATGCGGTCTTCGAGACTGCCGCCGGCGCAATACTCCAAGGCCAGAAACGGCAGCCCTTCGTCTGAGCCGACTTCGTAGATCTGGACGAAATTCTGATGCTTGAGGCGCGCAACGGCCTCGGCTTCTGTCTGAAAGCGCGCCAGTTCGACTTCGCCCGCGTGCCCGCCAGCCAGAATGACCTTCAGTGCCACGGTGCGCTTTAAGCGTGGATCTTGCGCCTTGTAGACAACGCCCATCCCGCCGCGGCCGATCTCATCCAAAATCTCGTACGACGCGATCCGCTTAGGGGTCCGTAGTTTATTTCCGGTGACGGCGCCCTTCGGTGAGCCGTCGACAATTTGACCGGACGTGTCCGCCATTGTGTGCGCAGGCGTCGACGCAGTAACTTCCTGCCCTTCGTACGCCACGGTGACGTTGGGACGAAGTGTTCGATTGTCAGAGGGACGTTCGGATGTCATTTAGAAAGCGTCGTGAACTGCAAAAAACTTGCGATCGATGACTAGCTCTCGCGAATTACTCTTTCGCGGCTGGAGCGTTCTGTTTGGCTTGCGATTCACGCAATCGCTTGGCCCGCAGCAGGTTGCCAGAGCGTTGTGGTGAATAGTCCGACTGATAGGCACGGATGGCGGCGTCGGTTTGCCCTTGAGCCTCGTAGGCCCGGCCCAGGTTATAGCGAGCGCCGAAGGTCCATGGTCCGTCTGGCGCGGCTTCCAGCACGCGTGTGTTCAAGTAATCAATCGCAGCCGGATAGTTGCCACGGTCGAATGCCAGTAGCCCCAACCAGTAGCTGGCGTCCTGCTTCGCGATCGCTCGCATGTCGACGCCGAATGTAGCCATCGCGCGCTGTTGTGGTTGCGCTTGTTTCTCTGCCACGCCGCGCTGCTGGCTGAGCGTGGCGTCCGACGGTCGCGCGTCCTGGTACATGGCGCTGGCTGAGTTCGGGCTTTCGTAGCGCCCTAGCAGATCGAGCACACGCCCCTGCCAGAGCTGTGGCGTCTGTTGAAATGGTCCCATTTCGCGGACCATGCGTTCGGCGTATTCGCGAGTTGGATTTTCGAACGTCTTCAATCGCTCGTATGGCAGCGGCCATAAACGAACGGCGCCAACGCCCGGCTTGCCAGCCAGCTGTTCGGCGATGCGCTGTGGATGGGCCGAAAGAACTAGCGATTCGTTGCCGCCGAGCTTCTCCTCGGCCAGTTGCATCCGGTGCGACAAATACAGCGGCGAGCCTTCGACGAAGACAACCAGGTCCTTTAGATCCTCCGACTTCACCGGATATGGGTGCTCGTCGTCGGCGTCCATCGCCCGCAATAGCTTGTCGTCGGCCATTACCTGGCTCAGCGTCGCCACGGGCTGGCCTTCCGGACCGGCGATGGGCAGTCCCAGCCGCGTATCGAATAGATAGAGTTCGCCCTTGTCCAATAGCGCCGGCAGCCACAGCTGCGGTTGGTCGCTGGCCGTTTTGCCAGGGAACGCCAAGAGGACGACATCCAATCCCTGCTGGCGGGCTAGCAAGGAAAAGATCCAAGCGCGATCGGCCGCCGATCCTCGCCCGAACAACAGAATCTCGGTCGAGCCGTTCTGCAGCCTGCCTTCGCCATCGGGCTCGATTTGAATATTGCGCACGACCCAATCGAACAGCGACTGCGCTTTGGCCAGCGACTCACTCGATGCGCCGCTGGCGCGCCGCGCGATCTCGTTCAGCCAGATGACCTGCACCAATTCGCGACCGTCGGACTGCGGAAAGTCGAGGCCGGCGAGACCTTGCAGGGCCTTGGCCTTTCGTAGTTCTTCCGGCAACGTCAGTAGCAGCTGATCTGGCTTCCAATCTTCCTTGGGCGTGACTTGCTGACCCCAGAGATTCAATCGCGAGACGATCGGCGTGAGCGAGTCGGGCGTCGTCGCCGCGTCGACGTCGCGAAGCAGCCGCACTGCGTACGTCAGGTTCTCGTCGTTCTGTCGAATACGGTTGGCCGCCGTGCTGAAACCTTTTTTCCCGGATGGCGACTTGCTGGGAGTTTGGTCACAGCCGGTTGTGACGATCAGTGTCGCAGCAAAGAGCGCCGTCAGCGCTTGCGTCGAGCGCGCGAGGCGAGCGGCCGGTTTGGGCGAGCGCACAGGCATGAAATCACCTCTCCCTAAAAGGACTCCACTGTCGCTCGAATCGCCAGAATTCGTTTCAGCAGCGCCGCAAAGTCGTCGAGCGGGATCATGTTCGGTCCGTCGCTGGGCGAAGTCTCGGGCGTAGGATGGGTCTCGAAGAACAGGCCATCGACTCCGATCGCCGTCGCGGCGCGGGCCAATGGCTCGACCATCGCCCGATTGCCCCCTGTCGCTGAGCCTAATCCTCCCGGCTCCTGCACGCTATGCGTAGCGTCGAAAATCACGGGCACGCCCAGTTCGCGCATCTGCGGCAGCGCTCGCATGTCATTCACCAGGCGACCGTAGCCGAAGAACGTGCCGCGCTCGCAGAGCAAGACGTTCTGGCAGCCATTGGCGGCCAACTTCGAGACAACGTGCTTCATATCCCAGGGAGCGAGGAACTGCCCCTTCTTTACATTGACCGCGCGTCCAGTTTTCGCGGCGGCTACTAACAGGTCTGTCTGCCGCGCCAAGAACGCCGGGATCTGGAGCAGCTCGCAAACCTGCGCGACGGGCGCCGCCTGGATGGATTCATGAATATCGGTAGTGACTGGCAAACCGGTCGCCTGCCGAACTCGGTCCAAAATCGCCAGGCCCCCTTCGACCCCTGGCCCGCGATAGGCCTCGGTGCTCGTGCGGTTGGCCTTATCGAACGAGGCCTTGAAGACGAGCTGAATGGGCAGCTCGCGGGCGATCGCGGCCAGGCGCTCGGCGATCGTCATCGTCAGCTCTTCCGTCTCGATGACGCACGGACCGGCAATGACCAGTAGGGGTTGCCCTGGGCCGACCAGATACTTTCCGACATGAGCAGGATTGGCTGGCACGACTGGCATTCCTTATTGCGACGCGCGATCGAGTCCGGCCGCAGCCTAGGAACTAACGCATAAGAGTGGGCTTAAGACGGCCGGCGCGCGGTCATTCTAGCGGGCTGGTCCGCAGCGACATAGGGACGCCCGACCTGCGGTTCTTACGCAACTGACCCGGTTTTGGTTTCGCTCGATTTCTCTTTTCTGCAATAGACTTACGGCGTTTCTGTCTCAAATTGATACGAATCGAGGGTCGTCGATGGTTTCGTTGCAATTTCTGCCGTCATGCAGCGGGCCGGAACAGCGTAATCGAGCGGGTAGTTCAGGAACGAGGCGCCTCGAGCACGGCCAGTTGACGCGAAAAGCCAGTTCGTAGAAATTTCTGAAAATATCCACAAGTCGAACTTGCGTATGGGGATACGATCATTCATCCGCAATCGAAATCGTCGTGCCAGTCGAATTCTTACTTTTTCGGCACATGGACTGCTTCTATAGGGACGCACGAAGTGGCCCTGCCCTGGTTGGCCGGACCAATTCCGAAGTGAGACTGCGGAGGTTTTGAGACCGACTTTTAAGCTGCGTAACTCCGCAGCGAAAACCTGACTGGCCCGCGGGGCCTCTGACGAATATCTGTGGGATGGTTGACTTGCCCCTGGCCATCCCACAAAGCCATTGTGGAAGTGGCACGTCAGAGGCCCCCGTTTTTTATACCGGTATTGATTCTAAGGCTCGAGGCTTGTGGAGAGGCGTAGGAGCCTCCCGCAGGCCTCGCCTTGTTTTGTAGCCGTAGAGTAGGCGCCCCGTGCGTACCACCCGCAACGGGCAAAGAATGGTACGCACAGTGTGCGTACCCTACGGGCGTCTTCTCCCCCCTGTCAAAACACTCCGGTTTTGGCGGTTCTCCCGGCCTCTCCTCGTGGCTTGGCAAGAGTTCCAGCGCCTAGGGCTGGCTTCGGTTCTAGTGGCCGTGCGGGCTTTGACGATAACTCGAATATAAGCACGCCGGGAGGGCGGAACTGCCATGGGGCGGTTCCGTTTCAGGATAGAGGTCATGGCCATTCGACGGATCGAACGGCCATGACCTTTTTTTTTGCGCTGAATTCAGCCAGTTAGCCGCAGGGCGCAAGCCCTCGGGCTCTTTCTTTCTGGTCGCCGCGAAAATCTGCCGGGCGGCTTGCGCCGCTCCGCTAACTCCGGCGCCTCCGCAAGCCAACAACCGCGAACTATACTGACAGGCTGTCAGCGCTTCAGATCCAGCGCAAGCCTTCGCGTATTCTCGCTCCACGCAGTTCGCAAGTCGGAGACGTCGTTTGTTCGCCGGACCGGTCTTTACCCGCGAGGTGGTCACCGCCCCGCGGCGGGTGAGACTTTACGTCGCGCGCGCCGGCTACGTCTTCGCCCTGTTTGTGCTGGTGGCGACGATCTGGCTGGTGATGGCCGGAGCGCAGACGCTCAACGACATTGGCGACCTGGCCCGGCTGGGCATCGCGTCGTTTCAATTCATGGCGCCGCTGCAATTGGCGGTGACGCTGTTTTTCTCTGCCCTGTTGGGCGCGGGCGCCGTGGCGGCCGAGAAGGATCGCCGCACGCTCGACTTGCTGCTGATGACGCAACTGACGAATACCGAATTGGTGCTCGGCAAACTGCTGGCCAGCCTGGTGGCGATCTTGCCGATGATCGTGGCCGCTATTCCGTTGTTCGTCATCATCACGCTCTTGGGCGGCGTGACGCCGGAACAGATCTTGCGCGTGTTTGCGATTGTGTTGTGTAGCGCCGTGGCCGCCGGCAGCTTGGGTTGCCTGGTCGCCTTTTGGCGCGAGAAGACATTCCAATCTCTGGCCGTCACGCTGTTGATCTTGGTGTTCTGGCTGGCCGCTGGCGAAGCCATGGATGCCGGCGCGCTCGGCGAAGCGCCTGGCGGAACGAGCGCCCACGTCTGGGCGGCAGCAATCAGCCCTTGGCGCGCCACGCTCTGGGCAATGCAACCATTCTCGTCCGAAGAAGAATTGACGATCGGCCGACTTCCCTGGACGGGCCCAGCGACGTTCTTTTTGATCGTCGCGACCGGCGTCGCGCTGCTGGCCAATCTCGTCGCGATCGCCATGGTGCGCGTCTGGAACCCTTCGCGCGAGCAGCGCACAACGGGCGAGAGCGACGAACGGCCGCGCGACGCCGTGGCGCCGCGTCATTGGAGCATCTCCGGACTGGAAGCCGCCAGCGCCGCGAGCGGAGAATCGGCAACGGCTTCGTCGTTAACCGCAACGCCGCTCACGCCTCGCCAGCGCGGTCGCACTCGTGAAGTTTGGGACAACCCAATTCTGTGGCGAGAGATCCGCACCTGGGCGTACGGCCGGCGGACACTGATGCTGCGCGTGGCTTACCTGGCGCTCTTTGCCGCGTCGGCCGTGGGGCTCTACTGGTCGATTCCCGCCCGCGGCGCGCCGCAGCCGGATCGCTTGGCCATGCTGCTAGCGCCACTGGCGGTGCTTAGCCTGGTGTTGATCAACGTGCAGGCCGTGACCGCGCTGACCAGCGAGCGCGACGCCCGCGCTCTCGACCTGCTGCTGGTGACCGATGTCACGCCGCGCGAGTTCATTGTCGGCAAGTTGGCTGGCGCGTTATACAACACAAAGGAAATGGCGCTGGCGCCGCTCGCGCTCTGCGTCTATCTCTATTTCCGGCAGGCGCTAGGACTGGAAAATCTGCTCTACGTTGCCGGCGGCTGGGCCGTGATGGTGTTGTTCGTGTTGATGCTGGGGGTCCACTCCGGGATGAACTACGTGAACAGCCGCACGGCGATCTCGATCAGCGTAGGCACGGTCTTTTTTCTGTTCATCGGCATCGCGACCTGCATGCGAATCATGGTCGCGTTCAGCGGCGCGTTCACTGTGCAGCTACAGCCATTCTTGCTGTTCGTCGCCGGCGGCGGATTCAGCCTGGTCGCGGCGCTCGGCTGGCGCAACGCGTCGACCGCCATCTGGATCGCGTCGTTCGCAGCCCCCTTCGCCACGTTTTACGCGCTTACCAGCTTTTTAAATGACCAAACGCTGGGCGTCTTCCTGGTCGTCACAGTCACGTACGGTTTTACGACGGCCGCGATGCTGATCCCGGCGGTGTACGAGTTCGACGTGGCAACAGGCCGGACGACCGGAGACGAGGCGACATAGACGCTTCCGACGATCCAGGTAACCGCCAGGGAGATCCTCATGCGTCCGCAACCTTTGATCTGCACTAGCGATGTGGAAGCGACGAGCCGTTGGTACCAGCGATTGCTCGGCGTGAAGAGCGATCACGGTGGGCCGGAGTACGAGCGACTCGTCTGGAACGGCAAGCTGGTGATGCAGTTACATCACTGGGATGTCGATCATCATCACGGACCGATCGGCGATCCGGCGCTCAAGCCTTACGGCAACGGCGTGCTGTTGTGGTTCGAAATCGACGACTTCGACGCGGCGCTTGCCCGCTCGCAAGAGATGAAGGCCGAGGTGGTGCTGCCACGACATCGCAACCCGCCCGACGGCGACGGCGGGCCGAACCACTGGGAAATCTGGCTGCGCGATCCGAATGGATACACAGTCGTGCTGGCGAGCCCGGATGGTTCGGCGGGATAGCCACTGCATCGTCGCAAATCGCTTGCAATCGATCGATACTAGAGTTTGAATGAATGGTGTGGGATCCGCAGAATTAGCGCAGGATCTTAAGCCGTCGACCTGGAGGCGAAACCCATGGCCTATCCCTTCCCACCAGACCTGAGCCGCAAAGTGCAAGAGCGGTTGTCCGCTGGCGGCTACAGTTCAGAGGACGAACTGCTGCTCGACGCAATGCTTGCGCTGGAGGACATGGAGCAGCGAGCCGAGATCCTACGAACAGAGTACGATCGACGCTTGCTGCAATCAGGAACATCGCTCTCGACGCCACTTGATCGGGAAGCCTTCAAGGAAGAAGCACGAGCGCGATACGCCATCAAGAACAAGGCCGAGTAATGGCAAGGGTCGCCTACCTACCCGACGCCAAAGCTGATTTGCATCAAATCTGGTTGTTTGTAGTCCAGCAATCACAGAGTTTGGACCGAGCTGATCGCCTAATCGACACGATTGATGAAACGGCAGTCAAATACGCGGCGCAGCCTAAGCTTGGCGAACCTCGGCCAGACCTTCACCGCGACTCCCGCTGCTTTACGGTACAGCGATTCGTCGTCTTCTATCAGCCTACGGCAGACGGCATCGAGGTGATCCAAATTATTCACGGATCACGTGACGTTCCAAAGCACTTTCGCCACCCGCGCAACAAGGATGCGGACTAGGGCGAATTGATGCATCGCTAGAATTGCGCGCCGCAACAATACTCGACTTCGCCCAAGCGCGAGGTGATAATCAGCCGCGGGGGAGCGCTCGATCTTATCTGCCGTTGCGGGCGCCGATTTCACCGGACTCGATGTAGCCGCTTGGAGAATCACCGTGAACATTGCGCGCGCTTGCCGATCACTCGAATCCCCGCTTTGTCACAACACCAGCCCGAAGCGCAAGCGAGGGTTCTTCGTCGAGCGAGAATACGAAGAACCCTCGCTGGCGCTTCGGGTTAGTGTGGCGGCGGCTTGGCGGTGTCACGTTTTGTTAACCGGTAGCCTCGTCCTGGCGTTCATCGGCTTAAGCTCACTCGCCGCAGTTTCTGCCGCGAAGGAACCAGCCGCATCAGCCTCGAAAAACTCGGCGCAAAAACCAGCCGACGTCGTCGATCTCTCGTTGATGGTCTCCGAAGAGCTGCCGGGCTCTTGGCCGGCGCCGGGTTTTCCGCCGTTTCATATCAATCATTATTTGAAGATTGGCCCGACTAGCGCGTTCAACAGCGACATCCTCTCGATCGACGGCAATACCGGCACGCAGCTCGACGTGCCGCCTCATTCGATTCCGCACCCCGACACCAAGCTCCCCAACGCCGGCGTTTATGGCCGGATGTTTACTGACAAGGTCGCCGCGTGGCAGTTTGGCGGCGAGGCCTGCGTGATCGATTGCCGAGATATGATCGACGCGGCCAAGCCGGGCCATAGCGCGCTGGTGAAGAAAGATCGCGTCATCGCCTGGGAGCAGAAGCATCGTCCGCTGCAGTTTGGCGACGTCGTGCTGTTCGCCAGCGGTTACACGGACAAATACTACAAGCCGTTCCCCGCAGGGCGGCGCTATCTGGCCGATCCGGTCGAAGGGCGTGCTCCGGCTTATCCGGATCCCGATCCCGAGTGCATGGAGTACCTGGCCAGTCGCAAAGTGATGGCGTTGGCGACCGACAGCGCGAGCATGGGCCCCCTGCCCGACCTGGCCGAGCCGACGCATTTGGCCGGCTTGAAGTACGGCATGATTTGGACGGAGTCTGGCACGAACTTTGGCGCTATCCCCACAACCGGCGCATTCTATTGTCTCCTCTCGCCGAAGCATGCCGATGGTCCGTACGCCGAGGCCCGCGCCATTGCCGTGGTGGGCGACCCCCTCGCCGCGCGGCTGATTGAATCGGCTCGCAAAAAGCAGGCGGTCGATCTCTCCGTGGTAATGACGAACGATCATCCGGTCACCTGGACCGGGGCCGGCGTCGGCCGCCACCGCCAGGCGTATCTGAAGGTGCCACTCTTCCTGGCGCCGAATCTGGGCATTTACCACCAAACGCACCTGCTCGACTCAAACGCCGGCACGCACTTGGTTCCGCCGAGCTACGCGCTGCCGCCCGATGGCTTCGACAACAGCACTCTGGCGCCCGACGTCCGCGAGTGGCTGGCCGAGTACGAAAAGAAGTATGGCCCACGCAAAGCGAGCGACGTAACGACCGAGAAAGTTCCGCTGGCGCAGACCTGCGGTTGGGCGCGCGTAATCGACGTTAAGAACAAGATCGGCACGACAGATAAAGCGAAGTGGCCGCAATCGCCTGAGATCACCGTGGCCGATATCGAGCGCGACGAAAAAGAACACGGCGAGTTGAAGCCAGGCCAGATCGTGATCTTCAAGAGCGGCTTTACCGACGAGCATTTCAAAATGCTGCCCGAAGGCGCCGCCTGCATGGCCGATCCGCTGAACGGCAAGCGCGAAGGCTGGCCCGCGCCCGGCCCGGACGCGACCAATTACCTGGCGAAGAAAGGAATCCGCTGCGTGGCGACCGACGGCCCATCGCTCGGCGGTGTCGACCCGAAGCGAGCGATCTGGACGTATTGGGCCCTCGGCGGCCACGGGATGGTCGGCGTGGAATTTTTGACCGGCGTGGGCAAGTTGCCGGCCGAGGCGTACTTTATCTTCGCCCCACTCAAAATCCGCGGCTGCCACGGCGGGCCAGGGCGCGCGATTGCGTTCTATTGATCCGGCAACGCTGGTTGTAAGGCGCCGCTGAATGGAATCGCCAGATGGTGCTTCGCCGAAGCAGCCATGGCGCTCAATCCAAGCCAACAGACTCTGCGCCGCGGCGTAGCGTTGAATAGTGCCCAGGTTGAGCGCCGTCGCCATGTTGCGCGGAAGATCGAAAATGGGATTACAACACAGCTACCGCCTGACAGGACTTGTCGACCGGTTGATTCCGCCTGCAGTGCGGACTGACCAGGCGAAACTGCACACGGCGCGCCGGCTGGTGGTTTTTCATCTGGCCATGTTCATTTGGATCCCAGTGTTTGCACTGGTGTACTACGCGCTGGGCGCGCCGAAGTCTGCATTGATCGCGCTCGGTGGCGGCTTGGGGGTGCTGGTCTGCTTTGCGACGTTTTGGTACAGCGAATCACCACGTCTCTGCGGCAATGTCGTGGGATTCACCGCGTGGGCCCTCTATACTGCGCTCGCCATGGTAACCGGCGGAATGCACGCACCGGTGTTGATTTGGTACGCGTCGATTCCGGTTCTGACGTTGCTAATGGCCGGGCCGGTCGCGGCCTCGGTCTGGACGTCCGTCAGCGCATTCACGGTAGCCGGCCTATTCCTGTTGGAAGTGTTTCACATCCCAGTCACGGACGAGCTCACAGCGGCGGCTCACGATTGGCTACGGCTATCCGCAGTACTGGGATTGCTGGTCTGCATCTACACGTTGGTCTGGTTGCTCAATAATGTTGACGTACGCGCCCAACGCGTTATGCGCGAGATAAATCAACTGCTCGAAGTGCAGGCCACGACCGATGGCCTGACAGGCTGTGCCAATCGCCGCTGCTTCGACCTGGTATATGAAGTGGAATGGAAGCGGCACGAGCGCACGCAACTCCCCCTCTCGATAGTGATGCTCGATATCGACTTCTTCAAAAAGTTCAATGACGCGTTAGGACACTTGGAAGGGGACCGGTGCCTGAAGGCTGTCGCCGATGCGATCCGAGGCGCCGTGAAGCGTCCAGGAGATTTCGTCGCTCGCTATGGTGGCGAGGAATTCGTCGTGGTCTTACCAAACACCGGCGAAGCAGACGCAACGCGCATCGGTGACGAACTGCGGCGCGAAGTCAAAGCGCTCCAGATTCCTCATCCAGATTCCTTACCAAATCCATGGGTCACGATCAGCGTGGGAACAGCGACTGCCGTGCCAACTCGCGAAGGATCACATCTGGCAATGCTCCGTGAAGCCGACCAGGCGCTCTACGCCGCCAAGACGAACGGACGCGATCTTAGTATCCACGCTCGCAGGGTTGCCGCAGTCTCGACGAGTGTCTAAAAAAGCGCGATGTCGAACGAATTGCCCTTCCCTGTTCGTGAAACAGCGTCTTTTGCTGTCCGTGTAAGGGCCCGTCCGCTGACTGGTATTGTTATTTGCAGGCCGTGGCGTAACCACGGTCAAACGAAATAGCTTGCCTTCAAGGAGAATTCCCATGAGCGCTCCCGTTGTTCTCGTTACCGGCGCATTGGCCGGGATTGGTCGGGCGACGGCCATCGCGTTTGCTGAAGATGGGGCCAGAATTGTTGTTTCGGGTCGGCGTGACGAAGAAGGCCAGAAGCTGGTCGCAGAATTACGCAAATTGGGCGCCGAGGCGGAATTTGTCCGAGCGGACGTCCGGCACGAAGAAGACGTAAAACGGCTCGTCGAGCAAACAGTTGCTCGCTTCGGTCGATTGGACGTGGCCGTAAATAACGCCGGCACTGAAGGCAAACCTGGCCCAGTCACCGAGCAAACAGCCGAAGGCTACGCCGCAGTGTTCGACACGAACGTACTGGGCGTGCTGTTGAGCATGAAGCACGAACTGCGCGTGATGCTGGGGCAAAAGAGCGGCAGCATCATCAACGTCTCGAGCGTCTACGGCCGCGCCGGTGGTCCTGGCGCCAGCGTCTATATCGCCAGCAAACACGCCGTGGAGGGTCTCACCAAGGGCGCGGCGCTCGAAGTCGCCGGGACTGGCGTCCGCGTGAATGTAGTGGCCCCGGGCCCCATCGAAACCGACATGCTCAACCGCTTCACCGGCGGTGGCGAAGGCAAAGCCGGCATGCTGGCCAACGTGCCACTCAAGCGCGCGGGGCGACCCGAAGAGGTGGCCAGCGCAATCGTCTTCCTCGGCTCGGAGAAATCATCGTTCATGACCGGCGAATCGATCGCCGTCGACGGTGGCATGCTGGCTGGGTGATCGCGAATTCAACTTCACGTAGCTACCACGCGTTTGCGTGGTAGCTACGTTTTCGCCATTTCAGAGGCCGGCTAAACGTGAATGTCACCACCAGGAACGTGGCTTGGCAAGCTCGCCAATCTCGATCAACAGCTGGTCGACCTCACCCCAGCGGGCTTCCACGTCGCCCATAGGCCAGCAGCGGTGCAGCGTATCCGCCAGCATACGATGACCAATTGTGATTCGTTCGCGCAGCTTTGGCAACACCCAATCGAAGTGATATTCCAGTAGATGCTCGAGCAAGCACGTCGCCATGGCGTCGCGCATGTCCTCGTCTGGACTGTCCCCATGTTCACAGACCACCTCCCATACTTCGGCGGGATGCGACTCAATAAACTCTCCAACCACGATCGTAGCCTGCCAGCGGCAACCGTTGTCCGAATCGGCAATCATCCCGCGGGCGATCTCAAGATATTCTGGATGCTCTGAGCTACAAGTGGCCCGCATTGCCACCAACGCGCGTTTACGATCGTCAACGCTCTGCGAGCGCGCAAGCGCGGTTGTCTGTACAACAGAAAGGTCGGCTTCCGACATGATTAACTCTCGACCGCGCGAGACTGCCCGGAGTAACGACGCGAACGCGTCGCCAAGATTTTACCACGGCGGACGCACAGAATGGTAGGCGAGTATCCGCACGAGGGATTAACGCAGGCGATGACTTATGATTAGCCTGCTCATGGGTTGCGCAGGATGGGGGGAAATACAGTAACGACAGACCTCGCCAGTCGTCACTGCCCCGGCGTGACATCCTCAATATCCTGCTGCTTCACCTTGTCCATTGGTTGGCGCAAGATCTTGTCACCGGTGAAATCGATTTTCTTCAAATCCACCTGGCGGACGCGGCGGTTGTTTTGCGTTTGGTACTGCATTGTTTTGTTTTTCAGATCGTAGCCGGTGGTCCAGGCCGTCGAGCTGCGCAGGCCTTTGGTCGCCTCGCTGCCATTCCCTTCCGATGCGCCGAGCGGCACGTTGAAGTTGTCGAGGATCCGAAACAGTTCGTACATCGTCTCGGGCCCGGTCGGCGTTGGGCGAGCCGTTTGCGAAAACGCAACGGCGCGGACGAATCGCGACGGGGGCGTGAAGTCGCCTGGCAGGCCGATCATGCCGCTGCCGCCGCCGAGCGGTTTGAAGTCCAGGTCTTCGATCTTTTTGCCTGGCAGGGCGACCGGCGAAAGGTTGATGTAGTTTCGCAGGTTCGTCTGGTGCCAGTCGTAGCTGGGTGAGTTGGTGATCACACCCAGCGGCGCGTCGAAGACGGTCAGCCCGCCCTTCAGGTATTCGATCACAATCGCGCGGCCACTGGGTTCAGTCGCCAGAAAGTGAACCGGGGCCGGAAAGCCCAGGGCCGGCTCGACAACCGCGACCACGCGGGCGCGCTCGATCGCGGCGCGAACTTCGTCGATCGTGGCGCAGGTCGAAAGCAGATACTGCCCAACATCGGTCGGCGCGAGCGTCTCGGCGGCCTTGGCGGGATCGTATTTCTGATAATCGGCGTAGCCCGGATGATAGAACAGGCCGACGGCGAGCCCGCGCTCGTTGATCCCGTCGACGATGATGTCCTTGTCGACGCAATCGAGCCCGACCACGCCAAACCTGGTCTTCCAGGTCATGCCTGGCTTACCGTCTGGCGTGTGCGCGGTGAAGGTATAGCCGCGCGGGATGATGACTACTCGTGACTTCATATCGAACGAGCCCCACTCCATCGTCCGGCCATAAACGACGGCGCCGTCAGCGGCTTTGAGCGTGACGCCGGTGCAGGCGTGGCTGATCGATTCGCTCAGCAGCAACGTTGCCAGCGACACGAAAAGGAGCGCGGTAAATCGTCGGGGCGTCATGTGGAGGTCTCCGTGCTTGAAACGATTGGAGGGAGCTTGGCGGGGCGTGGCGTCGGTCGCAATAAAAAAAGGAAACGCTACGGTGAGCGTTTCCCTTCGTTTGTACTTTCATTTGTCGCGAGCGCATCGATCGTCAGGCAATACGCCGCGCCCTTCGCTTCTTTTGCAAAAGCGTTGGCGCCTGCCTCGACTTGACCGTTGCGGCACGATCGGCTTACTTGCGCTCGTAGCCCAGTGATTTGATCACGTGCAGCATTTCTTCGTGCGTGATAAAGCGGCGGCGGTGCGTCAGCTTGTAGGCGTCGACCGCTTGGGCCAGCTCCTTCGCTTCGAACGACAGCTCGTCATGGCTATCGGCAAACTGCCGACGCTGCCGATCGACCGGCACGCTGGTCGAGCTGTGGCTGCGACGCTCAATAAACGAATCAGGACCCGCGCTGATTGCTTCGGGCAACATTCGACGAACTCCTTGGATCGGCTTAGGACCGAAATTTCGCCGCGCGAACCGCAGAGTCGCACGACCGGATTGCGCGACAATTGTCCGGTCTCGTAAGCAAGACTAGGTCGGCGTTGGGAGCGGTCAAACTGGCCGGTAGCTGCGAGAAAATGGCCCGATAAGCCGGCGCAGGGGCAGCTGGAATTCGCCCGAAAAATTGTTGGGAGCGCCGGGCAGTGGGGCTGGATGTAGCGGATGTGCGGGCTACGGATTCAACCGTCGACATCCCTCGGGGACAAGTAGGGTACGCATCCCGTGCGTACCCATTCGGGCCGCGAGAAAAATGGTACGCACGGGGTGCGTACCCTACGGGCGATGCGCAGGCGTCGAGCGCGCTTCTTGCCCTCACCCCGGCTCTCTCCCGGCGGGAGTGGGGGAATTGCTTCTACCGCTGGGCTGTTCTGGTTGGCGGCGGCAGTTGCGCTAGCGAGTGTTGATAGTGCGGGTTCGATGGTTCCAGCGCCACGGCTTCTTCCATCGCCAGGCGGGCCTCGCTCAGACGGCCGCGCGAGCGTTCGGCTTCGCTCAAATAGAAAAGGATTTCGCCCGTTGGCTTGTCGCGCACCAAGGCATGGTGGTAACTATCCACCGCGTCGTCATAGCGCCCCAGCCCCGCGTAGGCCTGCCCCATTTCGAAGAGGAGCTGTTGCGGTTCCGCGCCGGGCGGATGCTGATCGATCAACGCTTGCAGGTTTGAGAGCGCGCGCTGAGGTTCGCGCAGCGCCAGGTAGGTGACGGCCAACTCGTGCAGAACTGGGCCGTTGCGTGGATCGTAGCTGAGTGCGCGGTGCAAATCGGCCAGTGCCTCTTGATTTTGGCCCTGTTGCCGCATCACACGTCCGCGAACCCACCAGGCCTCGGCCGATCGCGGTTCGATGTCGATGGCCGCTTCCGCGTCGGTTTGCGCTGCCTTCGCGTCTCCGGCGAGCAGTTCAAACTCGGCCAAGCGCACGCGCAGCGGGACATCTTCTGGCGCCAGTTGCGTGGCTTCTTTGAGTTGCTCGATCGCCTGCACCCGTTCGCCGCGCCGCCAGAGCATTTCGGCGTAATTGCGACGCGAGTCGACGTCGTGCGGACAAGATTGACAGGCCTGCGAGAAGCACGACTCCGCCTGCGTCCAATCATGCTTCTCCATCGCCGCGACGCCGCGCTGCGATAGTTCTCTCGAATTCAGGACGGAGCGCGAGAGCGGATTTTGATAGCCAGAGAATTTGCAGCCACTTGCGCCTGGGACCAGGAGCGCGAACAGAAGCGTCAAAATGCAATGACGAAGAGCATCACTGGGACCGTGCTGACTACGGAGGCGCGCACCCCTGCCGTCGCGCTGGCTCGGTAGGCGAGCGCGCAGCAAATCGATTGGGGTGAGCGAGCGATTCATACCAAGCCCTCTCCGACGGCGCGGCGAGGAGTGACTCGACAAAACATGCCAGCGAACGCTGGGTGCGGAAAAATGCGGGCGGATCGTAGCAAAACCGCCCTGCAGCGACAATCCAGGCCGCCATCGGCAGGGTTCAAACGCTGGCGCCGGCAATACTTGCTGGCTCGACTCATGCAGGCGCCATTTTCCTCTGCGACTCGATCTGAAAGAATGCAATCTGCCGATAAGGCAAGGCTGCTGCCAGCAGTGGCCAGTAGCCTCGGCCCACCACACCACAGGACCCAACGTCGGACGAACTTCATGGCGGCACTTTTCGACAAACTCGGCATTCGCTTCCAATACCCGGAGAACTGGACGTTGGACGAAAGCGAAGCCCTGGCCGGAGACCAGGCGATCACGGTCTACTCGCCCGGCGGCTCGTTCTGGTCGGTTTTCATTCGCCCGGTCGAGCTGGCGCCCCCAAAGCTGGCGGACGCGGCGCTCAAGACAATGCGCGACCAGTACGATGAGCTCGACGCGGAAGCTGTGACCGAAAAAGTGGCCGGTAAGGAATTGATCGGCTATGACCTGAATTTCTATTGCCTTGACCTTACCAACACGGCGCAGATTCGCAGCTTTCGCACAATCGATGCCTCTTACGTATTACTCTGCCAGGCAGACGACCGCGAGTGGGACCAGGCCGAGCCGGTGTTTCGCGCCATGACGTTCAGCCTGCTGAAGGGTTGAACCTTAAGTCCCGGGTACAGGCGCCATGACCACGCTTGCGAGGCCATGCCGCGATTGTGAGTGCACAACCCATTGATCAGCATGCTCACGCAAGCGTGAGCATGGCACGGTAGCGTTTCACGCGCATCATGGCGGCGCGTTGTGCAAGCATTTCGCTCTGGGTTGTAATGGTTACAAACTTCGCCACACTGTCAGCGGTAGCACACGCGTGCTATCGGCACGATGATGTGGGGTTTTCGCTCGGTTTTCTACCGCTCAGAACTTTAGCCGAACTGGAATTGTTTTTGGCACGCCAAGTGCTTTAACACGCATCGACCCAGTTAGCCCCGAAGCTACCCGCAGCTTCGGGGCCGACTACCACGAGGGAGACAGTAAGGCGCCGTGAATCTTAGTAGCCCGTCGCCAATAGTGCGTGCGACGTAAGACCCAACACGGGTATGCGCCGGTTTTTCACGGTCAGTGGGCCCAGTCGGCCGATCCCGCAAGGCCGCCTGGGCCCCTTTTTTGCGCCTGTGACGATTCTTAGGACGCCGCCCGACCCGCAAACGGGCGGCGCCCTGAGGACTCGCCGGCGGCGCAACTTGCCGAGCCCGCTATACTTCTCTGACAGTGTGGCGGTCCGCAGGGTCTCGTGGAGACGCCTGACGAATCTCGAATGCCGCCGCGCTCCCGATTCTTTTTCGTCGCAGGAGCACGAGCCATGGCAAGCGCAACGACGGTCTGCTGCATTTCTCAAATTGGCGAAACCGCTGGCGCGATTTGGAAAGCCCTCGCCGAACAAGGCCCGCTGTCGACGGCGCGATTGATCAAGGAAGTCGACGCGCCGCGCGACGTAGTGATGCAAGCCATCGGCTGGCTGGCGCGCGAAGACAAGATCGAGATCGAAGACAACAAAGCGCACACGATCTCACTGCGTTGAGTATCGAGAGACGGCAACGCGCCGAAGTCCTTCTCCCCTGGGGAAAAGGTGGTTTGCGTCAGCAAACCAGATGAGGGCTGCGAAGCGTGCACGATTTTCCTAGTAGGGTACGCACTCCGTGCGTGCCAAGCCAAAACGGCGCTTTGGTACGCACGGAGTGCGTACCCTACTTAGCCCACGACGCCCCGCAAATGCCAGTTGTTCGCCATTGCAAATGGAGAATCGCCATGTCGGTTGCGCCATCTGTTTTATCGCCGGACGAGGGCGAGCGATTTCTCGCTGGGCCATTTACGATTGTCAGCCGAGTGCTGGGCGATCAAACCGGCGGCGCGTTCGAACTGTACGACCTGACGCTTGGCGCCGCGACGATTGACTATCACGTCCACCTGACGATGGACGAAACACTGTGTGTCATCGAAGGGGAAATCGAGTTCAACCTGGCCGGCGAGAAGTTCCTGCGACCGGCCGGATCGGTCGCTTTCGTGCCGCGCGGCGTGCATCATGGGTTTACCAACAAGGGGCCGCGACAGGCCCGCGTGCTGGTGACTTTCAACCCAGCCCGTTCGCAGAACGATTATTTCCGCGAATTGGCCAGGCTCTTTGCTGCGCCGTCGCTCGACACCGCTGCGCTGGCCGCGCTACAGAAACGGTTCGATCAACGACTGATCAAACCTGGCGAGTGATACGACTCGGCGGACTAAACTGGAGCCATGAGTCAGCGTATTCTCTTCACCATCGGACATTCCACGCGAACCTGGAATGAGTTCGTTGCGCTGCTGCAAGCCTGGCGGATCCAGCTGCTGGTGGATGTGCGCACAGTCCCGCAATCGAGGGCGTTTCCCTGGTTCGCCAAGATGCGCATGGCAAAGGCGCTCCCCAAGGATGGGATCGAGTATCTCCACCTGCCGGCCCTGGGTGGATTTCGAAGCGCGAAACAAGGCGCAGTAAACGCCGGCTGGCAAAATGCTCGCTTTCGCGCATACGCAGACTACATGCAGACGCCTGAGTTCGCCGCCGGTCTGCAAGAGCTGAACTCGCTGCGCAAACAGCAGCGCGTCTGCGTGATGTGCAGCGAGGCCGTCTGGTGGCGTTGTCATCGGCGAATGATCGCCGACGCGGAAACGGCGCGCGGTATTCCTGTCGATCACATCATGAGCGACACCGTTATCAAACGGCATGAGATAACCGAGTTTGCCGTGGTGAACCGCCGCTGCCGCCCTCCGGTCATTACCTATCCCGGGAAGTAGCGTTACCGCGATTGGCCAGCACTGCCTTGTGCGCGGTGGCTCGTCCGCAATTTCTCTGGTCCGCAATTTCTCTGGATTGCGGCGCCTGCACGGCGCAATTGCAGCAGCAAAATCCAGCGGTCTATGCCATACAGCAGGCATCCTGCGGCAATGATCAAAGGGCGTTGATGTTACTTGCCGCAGATTTCACTTATCGGCCTCACGGGTGGCAAAAAAGTCAGCGAACTGGCGGCTCGTCGATCTCGCGGTTTCGCTAGAATCTGCGCCGATTCGTCGGACACTCCACGCGCGAGCAATCTGCCCGGCGTGTCAGCGCGCGGGGCGTCAATCGTCGCAAGGATAGTGGAGAGATCGAAGTGAATTCGGACCGCATGAGAATCGCGATTGTCAGCACTCCTCGATCCGGCAATTGCTGGCTCCGGCACATGTTGGCGCGCGTGCTGGATCTGACAGAGATGGAAGTCGATCAGGCGGCGGATCCGCAGCAGGCGCTCGATTGGTCGACGCTGCCAGAGCGCGCGATCGTGCCGATGCATTGGTTGCCAGACGCAAACTTTCGAGCATTACTAGCCGCGCAGGATTTTCGACCCGTCGTGATCGCCAGGCACCCACTGGATGTGCTGCTGTCGATCCTGGCGTTCTCGCAACACGACGAATCGACGCTCCGTTGGTTGGCTGGCGCCGGCGGAGATGAACGCTCGATTCAAGGGGCGTCGCCGATGAGCGACACGTTCCTGTCGTATGCTTGCGGGGCGCGCGCCACCGCCCTGCTGAGTGTCAGCGCCCAGTGGTGGCAAACGCCAGGCGCCTGCCATGTTCACTATCACGATTTGATTCGTGACACGGCTGGCCAAATCGAACAACTCCTCGGCGCGCTGGGCGTGTCGGCGCGCAGGCCTCTGGCCGAGGTGATCGAGAAATCCTCGCCCGAGGCGATGCGCGCTAAGCAAGTCGAATGGCTCTACCACATTTGGCAACGTCAACCAGGAAGTTGGAAGCGGCTGCTGACCCCGGCTTCGGCGCAACGGATTTGTGACGCTCATGCATCGGTCATGGCGTGTTATGACTATCTGTGCGACGCAGATGAATCGCTCGACACGAGCGCCGCGCAGGCGGCCTGGGAACAAATCGAGGCCGCGGCGGTCAAACGCAACGTCAACGGCGTCAAAAAAATACTGGCCCAAATCAACGCGCGCCAACGTCAAGATCGAGCGCAAATTGGCGCCGACTTGCATTCGCACGCGGCACAACTGCAACAAATTGGCGCGCTGACCGCCGCGCTGCAAGAAGTCAAAAGGGAGCACGAACGCGATCTGCAACAGCACCGGGCGGAGTTGGCGACACTGACACGTCAATTCGAAAGCCTGCCACTCGAGCAAATCCGCGAGTTAGGCGAGCTCGGTCCCTGGTCATTCGCATTCGCCCGACGCATGCAGCACTGGTCGCAACGATTTCCGCGCGTAGCAAGTGCGGCCAAGGCGCTTGTAACCGCCGCTCGTGCTGTGAATGTCCACTTACAATGAAGCGGATCGAAACCGGCAGGACATTGTAAACTTCCTCGCGCACTTTCCATTGGGCGCCAATGGCAGCGCCTTTCCTACGCTACGTCGAGACTCGCCGACGAAGAATTCGATCGCCATTGGATCACGCGCAAACCAGCCTTTACCCGCGGCAATCACCAGGATTGCAAGTGCAATTAGCATCTGCTTAACTAATTGCAAGTTGCCCCAAATCGCAGTCTGGGCCGCGGCTCTATTTGACGGCAGCACGAGCCAAGCGCTAGGCCGACCAGCGGGAGGCCGGATTCGTGGCCACGAACGCACTGCTGTATGTAAGGTTCCCCGCGCTGCCACCAACAACTTCCCTTGATCGATTGAGATCCTACTGACATGACAATTCGCTTTGGAAGTTTCATGGGCTTGCTTTGCGCAGCCAGCATTTTCTGCGGATCAGCCATTGCCGATCACGGCCCCAAAAAGCCAAACTCCGCAAAGCCTCCGCTGTACGAGGGTCTCGGCGCAATCGAACACAAAGTGACCACGCGCAGCCCGGAAGCACAGCAGTATTTCAACCAGGGATTGCGCCTGATTTTTGCCTTTAATCACGACGAGGCCGTGCGGGCGTTTCGCGCCGCCGAGTCGCTGGATCCAGACTGCGCGATGGCCCAGTGGGGGATAGCGCTCGCGTTAGGACCGAACTATAATTTGGCCGCCGATCCGGAACGAACGGCGCTTGGCCAGCTGGCGCTCGAGAAAGCACAAAAACTAGCGCCGCGCGCCACGCCGCAAGAGCAGGCCTACATTGCCGCGGTTTCCAAGCGTTATTCGAAAGATCCCAAGGCCGAGCGCGCGGCGCTGGATCGGGCCTATGCCGACGCCATGCGCGACGTGGCCGCTAAGTACCCAGAGGATCTCGACGCGGCGGTCTTCGCCGCCGAGGGGTTGATGCAACTCCGGCCGTGGGACTTGTGGACCGTTGATGGCGGCGCGCCATTGCCTGGCACAACGGAGATCGTCAGTCTGCTGCAAGGCGTCCTGGCGAAAGCCCCCAGCCACACCGGCGCCAATCATTATCTGATCCACGCCGTCGAAGCTTCGAATCATCCGCAAGACGCATTGCCAAGCGCCAAGCGATTGGGAGCAATCGCTCCGGGCGCTGGACATCTGGTCCATATGCCCTCGCACATTTTCTATCGGCTGGGGATGTACGAAGAGGCTGCGCGTTCCAACCAGCTGGCCATCGAAGTGGATGAGAAATATATCGAGACGGCCAAACCAGACGGTGTTTATCCGATGATGTACTATCCGCACAACATCAACTTTCTGGCGGCCGCGCTATCCATGCAGGGTCGGAGCAAAGAGGCGATTGCCGCGGCGGCCAAGGTTGGCGCCAGGCTGCCCCAGGAGATGATCAAAGACATGCCGATGATCGAGATCCTGGTGCCTGTGCCCTGGTACGTTTTAACGCGCTTTGAAAAGTGGGACGAAGTGCTGGCCATTGAGCGGCCGCTGGAAGAGCTCCACTTTGCAACCGGCATGTGGCATTATTGCCGCGGCAAGGCGCTAGTCGCCAAGGGAGACGCCGAGGGGGCGGCGCGAGAGCAGCAGAGCCTTGGCAAGCAGCTGGCCGGCACGCCGCAGGATTTGATCTTCATGCGGCACTCCGCGGTACGGCTGTTGAGCATTGCACAACAAGATCTGGCCGCCGGGCAGGCCGCACAAGCCGGTAGATTGGATGACGCGATCGCCCACCTTCGGGTCGCGGTCGATTTGCAAGATCACGTCCTCTACGACGAACCGCCGGCCTGGTATTACTCCGAGCGCGAGTCGCTCGGCCGGGCACTCCTGGCGGCGAACAAACCCGCCGAAGCCGAAGGCGTCTTTCGCGAAGATCTGCGGCGCATCCCGCACAGTGGCTGGGCGCTGTTTGGATTGGAGAAAGCACTCCGATCGCAGGACCGAACCGCCGAGGCCGACGAGACCAAGAGTCAGTTCGAAAAGGCTTGGGCCCAGGCCGATATTGCGCCCCGCTAAAGCCAGGGAACGCGCGCCGCTTGCTAGCGTGGCTGGCAGGCCAAATGGCATTCAAATGCAGCCAATCGCCCGCCAGCCGGCGGTCGCTCGTAACACTTGCGCCAAGGTTTCTGAAATTTTTTCGGAAACTGGCGGTCATGTTGCTGGCCAACTTGGCTAAAATCCCGCGGGATCGACAAAGCCATTTGACGCGGGGCTGCGAACGTCGACGGATCGCGGAGACTCCATGATGGATTCGAACTCGTTGAGACTCGTTGTCGTCAGCACGCCCCGCTCTGGCAATACCTGGTTGCGGAAGATGCTGGCGAAAGTTCTCGACCTGAGCGAGTTGGCCGTGCATGCGCCGCACGACGTTCCCTGGCAGTCGCTCCCGGAGCGATTCATTCTGCAGATCCACTGGCTTCCGGACGCGTCGTTCTTGGCGCTGTTGGCCGAGCATGGCTTTCGTCCGATCGTGCTGGCGCGTCATCCGCTCGACGTGCTACTCTCGATCCTCGTTTTTGCCCAGCATGATGAGTCGACTTTGTACTGGCTGGGCGGCAGCGAAGAAGAACGAAGTCTCGTTGGCGCGGGGCCGCTGAGCGAGACGCTGCTGCGGTACGCCATCAGCGATCGCGCGACGGCGCTACTGAATGTCAGCGCCGCGTGGTGGCGGACAGGCAATGCGTTCCGCGTTCGGTACGAGGACCTGGTTACTGACGGCGCCGGTCAGATCGAGAAGATCCTCAGTTGGTTGGGCGTCACGGCGCGCGTGCCACCGGCGGCGGTTGTCGAGTCAACGAGCGTTGATTCGATGCGCAAGTTGCAAGTGGAGTTTCTGTTTCACATCTGGCAAGGACAGCCAGGGCTATGGAAACGCCTGCTCACCGGCGCAGCGGCGCGACAGATCTGCGACGTGCATCACGCCGTGCTGAATTTATACGGTTACGCCTGTGACGCGGATGACTCGCTCGATCTCGCCGCGGCGCACGCCAACTGGGAACGAATGGAAACCGCGGCGCTAAAGCGCAATGTGGCCGGGCTCAAGCGAATTCTGGCGATCGAGAATGCCCAGCGCCACCAGGAGCGTAACGATCGCGAGCAGATGCGCGGCGAGTTGCAGTCTCTGGCGAACGACAATCATTCGCTGACGTCGCAAGTTGTGGCGCTGGCGACGACAGTTGCTCCACTCGAGGCCCGGATTGGCCCGATCGAGGCCCAGATTGCTCCATTGGCCGCCCAGATTGCTCCGCTGGCGTCGCAAATCGAACCATTGACGGCGCAATTGCAGCAACTAGCCGCGCAAGTGAACCCTTTGACTGCGCAAGTCGATCGACTCGCTATCGAGGTGGAACCAATCGGGGCGCAGCTCCAGCAGGTTGCGACACAGATCAGTCCACTGGCCGCCCAGATTCAACCGCTCTCCGAGCATGTTCTTCGACTCGAGTCGCAAATCGCTCCATTGACCGCGCAGATTCGCCCCCTGGCTGCGCAAATCCATCCGCTCGCGGTCCAAGTCCAACAGTTAAGCGAATTGTCAGCCATGCTCTGCGAAGCCAAGGCGCAAAGCGAACGGGATCTGCAATCGCACAAGGCGGAACTAGAGAGCCTGGTCCGCCAGTTCGCGGACCTACCGGTGCGACAAATCCGCGAGTTGGCAGGACTTGGCCCCTGGTCAGTTGGCGCTGCCCGCTCGTTGCAGGGCTGGTCCCGGCGATTTCCGCGCGTGACAAAAGTGGTCAAGTCGATGGCCAGCTTTGCGCGGTCGACCAAAGTCCGGTTGCGAAACGCGGTCTCCAACCGCTAGCCTAGCTTCGGTCGGCAGCCTGCCTCTGGCCATTACCTTTGCTAAATGACCGACGCGATGGCCGTGATAGCGACCATGGCCGCGCCGATCGCTGTTTTGCCGAGCGTGCCTAACAGGCGGCCCCAAAACGCGGCCTTGCCAATCTGCAGGCTGTGGCCGGTCTGGCGGCCGAGCGAGTTTTCTCCGACAAATGCGCCGACCATCGCGCCGAGGCTCGCGAATAGAATCGCGGCGATCGCCGAACCGATAATCGGAATCGGCAGTCCGACGAACATGCCGACAATGCCGCCGGCCAGTCCGCCCCCCAACGAGTAGAGCGCGCCGCGCCGCGATCCACCGGCGCGTTTCACGCCGAAGGCTCCCGCGGCGAACTCCACCGCCTCGCCCACCAGCGCCAGGCCGATCAACACGCAGAGAATTGTCAGGTTGATCGAAAGCCGGAAATCACTCGGCGCCAAAAAAGCAACCGCCGCGGCTATGCCGACAATGATCCAGTTGCCAGGCAGCCCCAACAAGTTCGTCCACCATGCGCCGGCCAGCGCAACGACCAGGACGATCCAGAGCAGCGAGTCAAACAGGAGCGTGACCAACGGACGGGGCTCCTTGAGAGTTTTGGAACTTGGCCGAAGTTTCAAGAGGGCTCAGAAAAAAACTCGCACTCGCGCAACCATAATTATTCGTTTTGGGTCAAGGAACTTTTGGAGCACTAAAGGCGCCCCTTATCGCCAAGCAGCGGACTGTCTACCGAATCCTCTACGACTATCTTAGGCCTGAAATACAAAAACCCAGGGCGTTGCCCTGGGCTGGAGCTGAGTTGCCCCTTGTGGGGCGCAGAAGTCAATCGCGCCATAGCGCAGCGAGCAAGATGTGCAGCGCAGCGGCATCGAGCGCTGCGCGCCAACGGCAAGCTTCACCGAAACGCACGCCGCGCCGGCCAGCGCTGACGTTTCGTCAGCGCGCCGGGCCAGCATCGTCGTCCGCAGCGAGCACCGAGTCTTACTCGGCGATCGAGCACCGAGTCTTACTCGGCGATCGAGCGCTGTCTTACTCGGCGATCGAGCGCTGAGCTTACTCAGCGCCGGCCAGCGGCTCTTTCTTTTCGGTGATCACCGGGCACTGGGTCGCCAGCTCGGCGTTCAGCGCGGTGAATTCTTTCCACTCTTCCGGAAGATTGTCTTCGTGGAAGATCGCTTCGACTGGACACTCGGGCACGCAGGCTTCGCAATCAATGCACTCATCCGGATGGATGTAGAGCATCTTGTCGCCTTCATAGAAGCACTCGACCGGGCAAACTACTACGCAGTCGGTGTACTTACAGCCGAAACAGGGTTCCGCAACAACGTGAGTCATTGGAAACAGCTCTCCCTTAAAAGGTCATCGACGACCGCAAATCCGTTCGCCCTGGGCCGGCCTTACGCAGCCGCCCTAACAGCCAAAATCCCCACCGCCGGCCAAGTTTGACCCGCGTGCTGCCCATTCAACACTCGTAGCCCAGAACCGTCAAGTGCTTGGCCCCATAGGGGTTTAGCCCGGTCCCGGAGCTATCCGCGAAAATCATAGGACGCGCCGTCAGCAGGGTCAACGGCGAACAGCATAAGCGTAATCGATAATGTTTTTACCAACTTGTTCCGCGGCTCGCTGCTTGCTGCGCTTGCCACAGTTTTTGATCGGTCTTAGAATCGAGGTTGTTCAAGCAATCTGGCAACTGTTCTCCCGTCCGGCCGGCTTTTTCTTCCGTCAGGCACTCGCGCCTGGCCGAGCTTGCGGGTGATTGAGGGTTCGTCTTCGTGGCACTCTCAGAAATCGACCGCAAGCTGCTCGACCGTTGTCTGGACCGCAAACCGCGGTCTTGGGAAGACTTCGTTGATCGATTCATGGGCCTGGTGGTCCACGTGATCAATCATTCGTCGCAAGCCCGCTCCATTCGGCTCACGCCGGAAGATCGCGAAGACCTGTGCGCTGAAGTCTTTCTGACCATCGTCAAAAGCGACTTCGCCGTGCTCCGCCGCTTTCAGGGCAAAAGCAACCTGGCCACGTATCTGACGGTGATCGCGCGGCGCGTCGTGGTCAAGCATTTGCTCGAGCACAAATCTGCCGCCAAGTTGCAGATCGCCACGGTGCCTCCGTCGGAAGTGCAAGACTCAACCGCCGATGGCCTGGAAGACCGTGTCAGCGATCTGGACGAAGTGGAAAAGTTGCTCGATGATCTGGACGGCTTCGAAGCCCAAGTCGTGCGGCTTTACCATATCGAAGGTAAGACCTACCGCGAGATCAGCACGGCGACCGGCATGCCGGAGAACAGCGTCGGCCCTACGCTCAGCCGCGCCAGGGAAAAAATGCGCCGGGGCTCGGCCGATTCACAGCAGGCATAGCCGTTCGCTCTCCGCTGGGCGCCACTGCTGGCTTGCCCAGCAGTGCCTGGCGATGTGGCCAGTTCAGTCTTCCCCGCGCGGCGCTCGGCGGTTCTGTTTCTTCTCGCCGGTCACCCGCTTGGCCTTGATGCGGCGCTCGCCCGAGGCGCGGGTTGGCTTCGTTTTTCGTCGCGGAGTGGGCGGCGTGGCAACCGCGACCAGCATCGCCTGCAACTTGGCGAGACAATCGGCCGTGTTCCGTGGCTGATCGCGATAGCGCTGGCTGGTGATGAGCAGTTCGCCTTCGGTCGTCAGCCGGCTGCCATACCGCGCGAGAAATCGCTGACGGACATCCTCCGGCAGGCTAGGGCTGCGTCGCATAGGCCAGCGAAGCGTCGCCTTCGAGTTAACCTTATTGACGTTCTGCCCGCCCGGCCCCGAGCTGCGCGCATAGCTGAACTCAAACTCACTCTCCGGCACACGCACTCGCGGACTAACGACTAACATCGAACGAACCTGATCCTGGGAAAAAACACCGCACAAGAACCGAGAACTGTCTCCATCAAATCAAACCTGTGTGCCCGGTTTCCGGCCACTGGGAGGGCGAGGCTCCCGCCGAGCCGAGAAGCTCGACCGGCTCAACCATCAACAGTCACGTCCTAGCGCCGCAGGCGGCAATCGCCCCCGGCGCGCAGGTATAGTATAGTCGCCTGTCGATTCGAGGAGACGACCGATGACCGACCGAGGTTCACTTGTTGCCACCAGCCTGTTGATTTTTGCGGTCTGCTGCGCGCAGGCCGCTGCTCAAGCGCCCGCCAAACAAGCACCTGCCAAACAGACGCCCGCCAAGAAACCTGCCGCTGCGGCCAGCGCGCTAGCCAATCCCGCAGCCAGCCAGGCGCCGCCCGACCTCGGCACACGCAAACAAGGGGTCGACTGGCCAATATTCCTTGGCCCCACCGCAGACAGTAAATCGTCTGAGCGCGGCATTCTCACCAAGTGGCCGCGTAAGGGGCTACCAATCGTCTGGCAACAGCGGACCGGCACAGGCTACGGCATGCCAGCCATCAGTCGCGGCCGTTTGTTTGAGTTTGCGCGATTCGGCGACAAAGCCCGGCTAACTTGCCACAACAGCGAGACGGGCAAGGAACTCTGGCAGTTCGAGTACGACACAACGTACGAGGACCTCTACGGCTACGATAACGGCCCACGCTGTTCGCCAATCGTCGACGAAGATCGCGTCTACACGTTTGGCGCCGAGGGGATGCTGCACTGCCTGCGCGCGACCGATGGCAAGTTGCTCTGGAAGTTCGACACTGCGGCCAAATTCGCCGTGGCGCAGAACTTTTTTGGCGTAGGCAGCGCGCCGGTGATTTCAGGCGATTTATTGATCTGCCAGGTCGGCGGCAGCAGTGACGACACGCGAAACGTTGCGCCCGGACAGCTCGACAAAGTTCGCGGCAAGGACAGTGGCGTCGTCGCCTTCGACAAGCGAACAGGCGAAGTGAAGTATCATGTGAGCGACGAACTGGCCAGCTACGCCACGCCGACACTATCCAAAATCGATGGCCGGGAGTGGTTGTTTGTCTTCGCCCGCGGCGGACTCTTGGGCATGGATCCGGCCAGCGGAAAAATTGACTTTCACTTTCCCTGGCGAGCCAAGATTTTGGAAAGCGTCAACGCCAGCAACCCGGTGGTTGTGAACGACCTGGTGTTAATCTCCGAGACCTACGGACCAGGTAGCGCCGTCTTGCGTGTAAAGCCCGGCGACTACGACGTCGTCTGGAGTGACGCGGAGAAGCGCCGAGACAAAAGCCTGATGACTCACTGGAACACGCCGGTCCACCATGAGGGCTACGTCTATGGGTCGAGCGGCCGCCACACGAACGAGGCCGAACTGCGTTGCGTGGAACTGGCGACCGGCAAGGTCATGTGGAGCGAACCCGGCCTGACCCGCTCGAGCCTGCTCTACGTTGATGGGCACTTTGTCGTGCTCACCGAGGGGGGCGACGTGCTGCTGATCCGCGCAACGCCCGAAAAATTCGACCTCGTCACGTTCGCACAGCCAGAAGCCGCGGACGATGGCGCCCAAGCCGCCGACGCCCCGCCTCGCCGGTTGCTCAACTACCCAGCCTGGGCAGCGCCAATCCTCTCGCACGGCTTGCTGTACTTGCGCGGCAAAGATCGGCTGGTCTGCGTGGAGTTGATTCCGGAAAAGAAGTGAACACGAGATATCGGGTCCGCGACAATTTCCTTACCAGCCCGAAGCGCGAGCGAGGGTTCTTCGAGCGTTCAACTGAAAGAAGAACCCTCGCTTGCGCTTCGGGCTGGTATCGTCTATCACGATTGCCCCATTAACGATGCGTCAATGCGCCGTCGCTTGCGCCGCACCACTTCCCCCAACCCCAGCGCTCCGCACAACGCGGCGAGCGCGAACGTCGACGGCTCCGGCACGCCGGTTACCGCGATCGGCGTGTTGGGCGTCGTCTCGTAGAAGAATCGAGCGACATACATGGGGTACAGGTCCGAACTGCCCGGCGTGCCTGAGGTAATTTCCAGATAGCCGTAGTACGTGGTTGCTAGTGGTCCGGCGCTTGAATCGGTCATAGCCAGTCCCAAGTAGGCCGTCTGCCCGGCCCAATCGGCTGACAGTCCGGCGGCCGGAACAAAATCAGTCGGCGGGCCAACGATCTCGCCCAGCGACAGCAGTGAGGCGCCGCCGTCGCTCGATGTTCTCAGGCCGAGTAGGTAGCGGTCATCAAGAATGTTGACCATGCTGTCGATCACAGTTCCAAATTGGCTCTGCGTCGGCTTGTCGCCCGTCTGGAAGTACGACTTGAGAATGTTGCGAGATTCAATCGCCGCGTGCGTTGGCGTTGCCGCCAACAGCATGACGACCAATGTCGCCACGAGCGTAACCGCCATTCCAAAACGATTCGCACGGAAGCAAGACTGCACAAGTCGTCGGTTCATTAGCGGACCTCGCAATGCTGAAGGGATGATGGGTGCAACCGGCGACGCCGGCACGGGTAGCCGCCAGCGCGCATCGCTACGATACCCGAGATCATCGCAAAAAGCGTAGAGAAATCTCGCCCGAATTACCGCTGGCTGTCGCTGGCTCAGGCCGGTGGGTCAAACCAGTCGAGCGAGTTTCGCAGCCCAGCCGCGCGCTCAATACCCAATGGGCACATCCGCCAGAAAGGTGAGACGGCCTACAATATCGGCAATTACTTGGTGCGCGCTTGCGCCACCAGCCCCGCCGTAAACCCCAAGGCGTCGCCCCGCTCGCGGCAGATCTCCATCCAGCGATCATAGCACCCGGCGCGGCTGGCCAGTTCAAGCGCTGACGGGGCAAAACCACTAGTGCGCTGGTCTGCCTTGATCAGTTCGATCGACGCGTCGAACGCCTCGCGATGGCGTCCCATCCGCGCTAGTAGCGCAATCAAAACCTCGGCCGGGCCGTTATCTTCGGCCGCAACGGCCCGCTCCCGGAAGTACGCTAGCGCCTCGTCAGCATTCTGGCCCAAGAGCGCCTGAAAGTAGAGCCCATACGATGGGTACGTATCGGCGAATGGTTCCTGTCCGGCGAATTGATACTGCGGGCTCAAGCGGCGGCCATACTCCGTCAGGTCGACCGCCAGCCGCAGCGTTTCGGGATCGTCGCACACCACGGCAAAGCGCACGACCGAGCCAAGATGCGTCGTGTCGACGTGGTAGTTGTCGTTCTCGAACAGCTCGGGCCGAGTCGCCAGCAGCGGCGCGATCTCCTCGCCGGCCGGCTCCGCTCCCTCGCGGCGCTCGATGTCCCCTTTCAGATTTCGCAACAGCTCACCGTGCAGATGACGCACCAACAGCGAGGCCACCTCCTGGCGATCTTTCAGCGGACGGCTGTGCATCTGGCCGTCGAACAACGTGATGGCGTTGCACGTGCCGTAGTGGTGCAACACATACTCGAAGCCCAGCCGGGGCCAGACTCCTTCGTAGAGCGCCACCTCGATAATCTGCTCGTAGTTCTCACTGTCGCGCGGCAGCTTACCGAGCGCGGCGGCGACGTCGGCCTTTTCGCCAACCGGGCGCAAGTACATCCACGCTTCGCGGATTCGCTCGTCCGCCAGCAGCATGCCGCCGACTTCGCGACAAGCCGCCAGGTACGCCTCTTCCATCTGCGTGCGCGTTGGCTCCGGCAGGTCGTCCAAGCTACCGCTCATCACGACCGGTAGCCCAGCGCGGGCGCGGGCCTCGATCAACCGCGCATCGAACAGTTCATGATATTGCTTCTCCGCCTGCAGATGCTCGATCAGCCGCGCGAGCGCCGCAGCGCCATCGCTGCCAGCGGCTGATTGCAATTCATCGAACAGGGTTTGCGTGTCAGGCATGAGGGTCTCTAAAAGCGGAAGGAAGGCGGGCAGGCCAGCGGCAGGGAAGGTTCCGAGACATCCATCTTATCCGGGCCAGCGGCTTCGATCTACCGAGCAGCACCGTGGCGTTGAATGCTATCCGCGGTTCAGACGCCCCTGCATATCACGGTACGCCGCTACGATCAGCTCCGTCAGAGCCGAAAAGTCGATTTCCGTATCGGGCCTGAGCTTGACATGACGCATGAGCTTTCCCGTCCCTTCCAGCAGCCCACAGGGATCGGCAAGCTCGGCGCCACGAAAGAACCCGACGTTGACGTGTGAGGTGAACGCGTTGACATAGCCAAACGCCGCGTCGCCGACACAGATCGTCGGGTGGCCATCATGCAACAGCTCGCGCACGTCCTCTCCGCAGTTGCGCATAACCGTGAACCAATGCAGAGCGATCGTCCCCAATGCGCCGGCATGCTCGCGCAGCCAGGCGTCAACCGCTGGATCGCGTTTGACGGCGGAGGGGAACAAGAAAAGTGCGCTCATGGTGATCCGATCTAGCGGCGTCCCTGCCTCGCATTACTAAACAGAAAATGATCGATCTCGCAATTCGGCAGGGCTTTTTGCAGGGCGTCTATTTGCTCTTGAGGGACGTTCGTCTCTCGAAGTTTGAGCGTCGTTAGCCCGGAAAGACCGTCCAGCGGCGATAGATCGCGGATCTGGCATCGATTCAGCGCAAGCCAGCGTAAGGTTTTGTGCTTTGCCAGCGGCGTAAGATCGCGTGGAAATTGATTGTCGCCCATCGTGTAGTCCATATCCATGCCGCCGCAATTAAGAGCCTGCAAGCTCGAAAAGCTGCTGAGCACATTGAGATCTCGGTGGGCGTGCGATTCAATTGAAATACCACGGACTCTTTCGCCCAAAACTTTGCGGGCAAGGTCGCGCCACCAGGGTTGCGGCTCGAGACGCTTCCGCGGGTCCCATAAATCGAACGGGCCGCCCAATTCGACCGCCACCCCATACAGCTTGTCGAGTTGTTCGGCGAGTTGCAATTCGTGCGCAGACTGTCGTTGTTCTTTGGCGACCCACGCCAGCGGGAGTGCCAGAACCGCAATCGCGATCATCAGCGTCCGTAAGCGAAAGTGCAATCTGCGGCGGTTACGTGCGTCAGGCGTTGCCATTTCTCCATAATACCCGCAACAAACTGCTACCGCCCGCCCCTTCCCCTTCTGCCCCCAGCCGGGCTTGGTTAGCATGAAACAATTACCGCCCTCGCGGCCTACAGCGCTCACCACAGAACCTAGAATTGTCCATGGCTGACAACGCGCCAAATTTTGCCGGGCTGCGGGTAGCGGCGTTCGAGAGTCGCCGCGCCGACGATATGACGCGCCTCATCGAACGAATGGGAGGCCGCGCGAGCGTCAGCCCTTCGATGCGCGAAGTCGCCCGGCCCGAAAATCCCGACGCTGTCGATTTTGCCTACCGGCTAATTAGCGGACAGATCGAGGTCGTGATCCTGCTGACCGGCATGGGCACGAAGCGGATGGTCGAGCAGATCGTTCGACACGTCCCGCGCGAACGATTTCTGGCGTCGCTGTCTGACGTCACCACCATCGTCCGCGGCCCCAAGCCAACCGCCGTGATGAAGGAGCTGGGGATCGAGCCCACCTGGCGAGCGCCAGAACCGAACACCTGGCGCGAGGTGCTACAGACCATCGACCAGCATGTGCCGATCGCCAATCTGACCGTCGCCGTGCAGGAGTATGGTCAACCAAACGCCAGCCTGATCGCCGGGCTCGAAGCCCGCGGCGCCGAAGTCCGCTCGATCAAGGTTTACGACTGGGACTTTCCGGAAGACACCAGGCCGCTGGCCGAGAACCTGCAACGGATCGTCGCCGGCGAGATCGACGTGGCCCTATTCACGTCTGCCCATCAAGTGATCAACGTGCTGCGACTGGCCGAGCAGATGAATATCGGCCCGGCGCTACGGCGGCAGTTCGAGCGCGTCGTTGTCGCCTCGATTGGTCCCACAACGAGCGAAACGCTCCGCGAGTGCGAGTTGCCGGTAGACGTCGAGCCCGAGCATTCGAAGATGGGGCACTTGGTCATCGCGGCCGCCGAGCAAGGACATCGCCTGTGCGAGCAAAAGCAAAAGCTCGCTGGTGGCAACGGCGCGACGATCTTCGCTACAGCCAAGAGCGCCACTCCAACCGCTGCGCCCGCGCCGAGCGCTGCGCGCAGTGGTCCCTGGGATGATGGCCCCTTCATGCGGGCGTGTCGACGGTTGCCTGTCGAGCGGACGCCCGTCTGGCTGATGCGACAAGCCGGCCGGTATATGCAGGAGTATCGCGACGTCCGCGCGAAGACGACCTTCCTCGAACTCTGCAAGAACCCGGCCCTCTGCGCCGAGGTGATGCTCACGGCCGTCAAACGACTCGACGTCGACGCGGCGATTATTTTTTCCGACTTGCTGCCGATGCTCGAGCCGATGGGGCTCGACCTCGAATTTGCGCATGGCGAAGGCCCCGTGATCCACAACCCGGTGCGCGACGCGGCCGACGTCGATCGCGTGATCGAGCTCGAAAGCGCGGAGTCTTTGCACTTTGTGATGGAGACCGTGCGGCTCACACGCGCGGATCTGCCGGCGCACATTCCGGTCTTAGGATTCGCCGGAGCCCCCTTCACGCTGGCCAGCTACGCGATCGAAGGGGGCGCCAGCCGCAGCTATCTGCACACGAAGACATTGATGTACCGCGACGCCGGCGCCTGGGACGCGCTGATGTCTCGACTGGCACGCAGCGTCGGTCGGTACCTGAATGCCCAGATCGAAGCCGGCGCTCAGGCGGTGCAAATCTTCGACAGTTGGGTGGGCTGTCTCGGCGCCGATGATTATCGTCGCTACGTTTTGCCTTACACGCGGCTAGTGATCGAAGCGATTCCGGCCGATGTGCCGGTGATCAACTTCGCTACCGGCAACCCTGCCCTGCTGCCGCTATTGTCAGAAGCCGGCGGCTCGGTCATCGGCATCGACTGGCGGATCCGGCTCGACGACGCCTGGCGGGCGGTCGGTTACGACAAGGCCGTGCAAGGAAATCTCGACCCGCTGATCCTGTTGGCCGAGCCGGCCGAGATCCGTCGCCGTGCAAAAGAGATTCTCGATCAGGCCGGCGGACGACCGGGGCATATCTTCAACCTGGGACATGGCGTGCTCCAGCAAACGCCCGTCGACAACGTGATTGCACTCGTCGAGGCGGTGCGTGAGCTGAGCGCACGCCGCAGCGAATGAACGCCCCCTCCCCTACCAATGCGCGGCGGCGGATCGCCATCGTCGGCGGTGGCGTCGCCGGGCTCGCCGCGGCGCACCGCGTCACCGAGTTGCAGCCCCAGTACGAAGTCGCGTTGTTCGAAGCGAGCGCTCGCCTGGGGGGCGCGCTCCGCACAGAGCGCGAAGATGGCTTTCTGCTCGAGTACGGCGCCGATAACTTTATCTCGAACGTTCCCTGGGGCGTCGATCTCTGCAAACGCATTGGCATTACCGATCAATTGATCGAGACGAACCCCGGGCATCGCCGGGCGCTCGTCGCGCGCGGATCGCAGCTCTATCCTGTGCCCGAGGGTTTCATGCTGATGGAACCTCGGGCGGTGACGCCATTGCTGACGACCAGACTATTGAGCCTGCGCGGCAAGGCGCGAATGCTGGCCGAGTATTTTGTGTCCGCTCGTAAGTCCGACGGAGACGAATGCCTGGCGTCGTTCGCGATCCGGCGATTCGGTCGCGAGGCATTCGAGCGCCTGGTGCAACCACTCGTCGCAGGCATTTACACAGCGGACCCGGAAAAGCTGAGCCTGGCCGCCACGCTTCCCAGATTTTTGGAAATGGAACGCCAACACGGCGGCCTGATCCGCGCAGCGCGCAAGCGAAAGACTCAGGAAGGATCCGACGGCAGCGGCGCGCGTTATAGCCTGTTCGTTACGCCGCGCGATGGAATGCAAACGTTGCCCGCGGCGATCGCGGCAAAATTAACGCCGAACGCGGTGCGACTTAACGCACGCGTTGAAGCGGTGCAACCTGTCGCCGCAAGCGGATGGGACATCAAAATCGCCAGCGAGGCCGCGCCGCAGCATTTTGATGGCGTGATCCTGGCAACCTCAGCGCAGGTGACTGCACAGTTGACGCGGCCTTGGGACGCAGAACTCGCAAACGCTCACGCGGAGATCCCTTACGCCGGATCGGCCATCGCGCTCGTCGCTTACAACGAGAATCAAATCGCCAGGCCGATCGACGCCTTTGGGCTTGTCGTGCCCGAGGTCGAGCGGCGTGACATCATTGCGGCCAGCTTCAGCAGCATAAAATTCCCCGGTCGAGCGCCGCAGGGCAAGGTCCTGGTCCGCGTGTTTCTTGGCGGCGCGATGCGGCCGGACCTGGTTACGGCTTCGGACGAGCAGATCCGCGCAATCGTCCGGCGCGAACTGGGCGAACTGATCGGCGTGGCCGGCGAGCCATGTCTGTTTCGCGTTGCTCGCTGGCCGAGCGCCATGCCGCAATATCATTTGGGACATCTCGACCGTGTGTCGCGGATCACGGCGCGCGTGACCGCGTGGCCAGGATTGCAGGTTGCCGGAGCCGCCTACACCGGCGTCGGCGTGCCGCATTGCATTCGCAGTGGTGAAGCGGCCGCAGCCGAAGTGTGCCAGTAAGACGCTGACCGGCGCGGCCCTGCTGGACAAGCCAGCAGGGACACATGCAGGAGCGACATTTCAGGCGGCAGCCGGCGCGCGGCGTCGTGCGCGCCTGGCAAACTTCCACGTCGAGGCTTTCTCAGTCGCCAGGGCCAACTGCGAGGCCGGCGAGCTGGTCAACGTCAGCAGCACCATGAGCAAGGTCGCCACGGTGTGCGGCGAGCAGGACGTGAGCGTGCTGGTGATTGTCTTGCCCAGCAGGTCGCGATGAATCAGCAGCGTGATCGCCAGAATCAGCCCGGTCGCGCCCCACTGCCAGCGCTGCGCTCGACCGGTGGCTAGAGTTCGCGCGATGAGCAACACGGCGGGAACCACTAACATCAAATGTTGCAACCAGCACAGCGGCGACAGGATCGCGCTGAGGATGCAAACAGCCGACCATTCGGCGCCGAGCGAGACACCACCATCGGACGTATCGACGGGTCGACGAAACCGCCAGGCGAGTGCGCCGGCCAACATCAACAACGCGCCTTGGACAATAAGCTTCGTGTCGTGCGCTGACAATTGAGCGAACTGCACCAGGCCTACATTGCTCTCGCGCAGCGGATGATCTGATGGATACGCTTGAAACAACCTGGCGATGGCCAGCGCCAGCGCCTGGTTGTGCATTACCGGTGGCTCGACGCCATTTTCCGATGGATCCTCAAGCGTCATATTCTTGATCGTGAAGTCCAGCCACTGCCGGTGCGCGCTGACATTTCCCTGCCAGCCCAAGTATAAGGCCGGCGCCAGACTGATCAGCACGGTCCAAACGCCCATCCAGGCCGCGGCTTTCCATTGCCGCTTCCAGAGCAAGAACGGCAGAAACAGTAGTGGCGTCAACTTATACGCCACGGCCAGGCCGAGCGAAAATCCACAGAGCCCAGGACGTCCACGCAACAGCGCCGCCAGCCCGCCAGTCAACATGCACAAGAGCGCGATCTGCAGTCCGCACTCCGCCAGGTCGCGCTGGAGATAACTCCCCACGGCGCCCAATCCCAGCAGCGCCGGTCCCAACCAGACGCGAGTTTGCGCCGCTGGAGAATTTGGATCGACGCCCAACAGCGACCAAAAGCGCACGCAGATCGCCAGGCCCACGCACATCGATAGCAGCCACACCGCGCGATCGACGCGATAAGGCATCCAAACCGTGGCGGCGTCGATCATCACCCGTGCTGGCAAGTAATGCCGGCCGAACTCGTACACGCTGCGGTTGACGAACGTCTCTCCCAGGCCGCGATGCCAGAGAAAGTCGTTATTCTTCAGCACCACGCAGTAATAGAAGTCCCCGAGCGCCAACCCCGCGACGAGGAGCGCCACGGTCCACCAGAGCCACGTCCGCTGACGTGGCTCTTCGCCGATGGAATTTGTGCGCGCAGCGACTTCAGGCATTCGAGCCCCCCGGGTTCTCGTGGTCGAGAGTTCCACGGCCATGATCGCCGCGGCAAGGCCTGACCGAATCGACAGGAACATCGTGCGACAAAATCGCCTATTGCTTGATCGGACGGGCCTACGACCGATCGCCAGCAAAATCGTTAAATTCCCCCGAAACTCTCCAGAGGTTTGCTAGCAAGCGAGGAGGATCGCTACTTTTGTCGGGCGCCATGCTCACGCTTGCGTGAGCATGCTGTCCAACGTAAGTCCGCTGAATCTACACCGCTTCGCTATGGCCACGGCCAGCGTGGCCATGGCGCCAAAACCCGAACTTCGAGGTGTGGCAGAGTCTAGGAGCGAGAAGACCAAACTTGCGTCTGTCAGACTGTCAGCTTCCAACCGTCGGGCAGCACCGCCTCTTTCGGCACGACGATGATCCCTTCGCGCACGGTCGCCTGCGCCGTCTCGGGCGTCGAATCGACTCCCTTGTCATTGACGATCCGCACGTTGCGGCCAATGCGGCAGTTCTTGTCGACGATTGCGCCGTCGATGTACGTCCCGGCGCCAATCCCCATCGGCGGCACGCCACAAGAACCGTCCGACTTCAATTCATCGGGCGTTTCGTAGCTATCAAGGCCCATCAAAATCGAGTTGCGAATCGTGCAGTTCGGTCCGATCTGGCAGCGCAGGCCGATCACGCTGTTTTCGATCGTCGTTCCTTCGCCGATATCGCAACCGTCGGCAATCAAACTGGCGCGGATCGTGGCGCCGCCGATGCGCGTGGGCGCCAGAAAGCGGGCGCGCGAATAGATGGGCTGCACGGCCGAGGTGAGCGCAAACGGCGGGTTGGCCGCGGCCAGGTCAAGGTTCGCCTGGTAGAACGAACGGATCGTGCCGATGTCTTCCCAGTACCCGTCAAAGAGATGGACTTGCACTTTTTGGGTGCGAATCGACGTCGGAAAGATCTCCTTGCCGAAGTCGTGATAGTCGGTCTTCGTCAGCAGGTCGACCAGGATGTCTCGATTGAAGAGATAGATGCCCATGCTCGCCAGGCAATCTCTTCCGCGGCTGGCAATGCCGTGCGCGTCGATCCAGGCTGGATCTGTCCGCACGAGTTTCAGGTCTTCATCCGTCTTTGGCTTTTCGAGAAAGCCGACCACTCGGCCGGTGTCATCAAGGCGCATGATGCCGAAGCCGGCCGCGGCCTTGCGCTCGACAGGCAACCCAGCGATCGTGACATCGGCGCCCGTTTCACGATGCGTGCGCAGCATGTCGCGGAAGTCCATCCGGTACAACTGATCGCCCGAGAGGACCAGCACCAGATCGACGCCAGGCTGCTGGATCGACCGTAAATTTTGCCGCACCGCGTCAGCGGTCCCCTGGTACCAATCCGAAGCGTCAAGCGTCTGTTGCGCCGCCAGCAGCTCTACAAAGCCACCGCCAAACGGATCGAAGTTGTACGCGCGGCGAATGTGCCTGTGGAGACTGACCGAATTGAATTGCGTCAGCACATAGATCCGGTTCAGCCCACTGCCGATGCAGTTCGAGATCGGAATATCGATCAATCGATAAGCGCCCCCCAGCGGGACCGCCGGCTTGGAGCGAAAACGGGTTAAGGGGTACAGCCGCTGCCCACGTCCGCCACCTAAGACCAACGCCAAGACATTGCGCATGGAGAATTCCAGAGTTGAACGCTTCGAACCACCGACCGCCTCGGCGCCGGCGAACGCTCGCGGACCTTTCGCCGAAGACGTATGTTAGAGATATTCGCACCCTTCATCCAGCCCCGGCCAGATCATCATGTTGCCCCTAATTCGGTCCCGATGTTTGGCTCTGACAGTGCCCGTTTTCGTGAGCGCGGTACTTTGGCTAGACGTCCGGCCGGCTCACGCTGTGAATACTCAACCGCCGGTCGAAACCGATGTCTTCGTCAGCGGGACCGAAGGCTATCATACGTTTCGGATCCCATCATTGATTGTCGCGCCCAATGGCGCCCTGCTCGCCTTCGCCGAGGGGCGCAAAAAAGGCCGCTCCGACACCGGCGATATCGACCTCGTCCTCCGCCGGAGCAAAGATAACGGCCGCACTTGGTCGAAGCTCGAAGTTATTGTCGACGACGAGGGCAACACTATCGGCAACCCCTGCCCCGTTGTCGATCGTTCGACCGGCGTCATCTGGCTACTGCTGACACGCAATTTGGGCGCCGACCATCAAAAACAGATCATGGCCGGCAAGTCGACTGGCTCCAGAACGGTGCTGGTAACTAGCAGTGACGACAATGGCCTCACTTGGAACAAGCCGGTCGATATTACGCCAACCGCCAAGGAGCCAGGCTGGGGTTGGTACGCTACCGGACCAGGCGTGGGCATCCAACTCGCCAGCGGCCGCCTGCTGATTCCTTGCGACCATAGCATCCTCCCCTCCGCAAAACTCTATTCGCACGTGATCTTTAGCGACGACCACGGCAAGAGCTGGCGCCTGGGAGGCGCACTGCCCGAGAACACCGACGAATGCCAAGTCGTCGAGCTAGCTGACCGAACGCTGCTGCTCAACATGCGCAGCTTTCACGGCAAGAACCGTCGCGCGATTGCCCGCAGCAAAGATCGTGGCGCCACCTGGAGCGAAATCTCGTTCGATGAGCAGTTGATCGAACCGGTCTGCCAAGGGAGCATTCTGCGGCTCTCATTGGCCGACAAAGAAACTCCCGGGTCTCGCAATCGAATTCTCTTCGCCAATCCGGCCGATAAAAAACGCCAGAACCTGACGATCCGTGTCAGCGAAGACGAAGGCGCCACCTGGCCCATTGCGCGACAGTTGTGCGCCGGAAGTAGCGCTTATTGTTGCCTGGCGGTGCTGCCAGATGAGCAAATTGGCTGCCTTTATGAGCGCGATGACTACAAAAAGATCGCATTGGCGCGCATTTCGCTACCGTGGCTGCTGGCAAACGAGACGAAAGCCGACGCCACGCCTAAATAGCCTGTGGCAAGCTAGATTTCTGGGGTTATGCAGATTTACGATTCCAGCCTGCCGATGAAACAGTCGCAAATATCCAATGTTCTGAACGACGATCGCCTGGTGTTTTTTCCCACCGTAGGCCGGCAAGACCACGAAAGCGGTCAGTGGCTGCTGCCCATCCACGGCTGGATCTTTCGGCAGGAAGATGATTCTCGCCGTCGCGCGGCGGGGCTGGCCATCCTGCATCGTGTTTTGCGGCTAAGCAAGCAGGATGGTGAGACCGAAATGCTCGACCGCCGCTTGCGGGCTTTCATGGTCGACAACCAAGGCGAAAAGCTGGTGGTGATCCGCATCGCCGGTCTCGAGTACCCGCTATCGCCTTCCGAAGCCAATGGCCACTTTATGGATGTGGTGCGGTTGCCTGAGCAAACCGTGGCGATTGCCGGGCAGTCGGGCTCGTCCGACGGCGCCACGACGATCGACCGTTGGATTTCCTTCGAAGCTATTTTGCCGAACGCGGATGCCCCATTAGCGGCCGGCGTCGTCCACCTGTTGCCAGACGTGGGACTCTCCGTCATTTCGGACATCGACGACACGATCAAGGTCACGCATGTCGGCCAACGGCGCAAGCTGCTGCGACAGACGTTCACGCGCGAGTTCGAGCCCGTCGCTGGCATGGCCGAGTTGTACGCGCGGTGGCAAGCCGCGGGGGCGGCGTTTCACTACGTCTCGCGTAGTCCTTGGCAGCTTTATGAACCGTTGGCCGCATTCATCGCGGCGTGCGGGTTCCCGCTGGGAGCGTTTCACCTGCGGCACTTTCGCTGGCGGCAAGGTAGTACGCTACGCGCCGACGCTGACCGCGATCTGAAGCAGCGAATTATTCAGGAGATGATCACGACGTTCCCGGAACGCCGCTTTGTGTTAGTTGGCGATTCCGGCGAGCGAGATCCGGAAGTCTATGCTGAGATCGCCCGCGCGTTTCCTGATCAAACGCAAGCGGTGCTGATCCGCAACACGACTGGAGAGCCCGCGCGCGGCGAACGCTTTTTGCAGGCGTTTGCGGACATCTCACCCGAACGCTGGCAGGTGTTTGATGATCCGGCGGAGCTGACTGAGTTTCAGTTGGCGACGGGATAGAAGACCCGCGCCAGGCTTTCAAAGTAGGTCACGCACCCCGTGCGTGACATGAATCGCAAAACGGCCGAGCCCTGCGTAACTCTCTGCCCTCATCTGGTTCGCTAACGCGAACCACCTTCTCCCGGAGGGCGAAGGATTCGTTGTCTCCCTCTCCAAGTAGGAGCAGCCTGTCGTAGGGTACGCACTCCGTGCGTACCAGATTGCGCCACTTCGATTGGTACGCACAGGGTGCGTACCCTACGGCTTGTAGCGCTGCCTTTATCCGTCCCGGCGCAACGAAAAAGCTCGCAGGACGAAACACGCCCAGTGCGTTTCGTCCTACGAGCTTCGGAACTCTGCGGATCGCGGGAGGAGAGCTACCGGCAAATCCGCGCACGTTATGTCTGATTAGTAAAGTCTGACTATCGCTTCAAAGCTTGCGGTTGTCGGCGGGCCGCTTCGACCGCGGCTTGCAGAGCAGGGTCGTCCACTTCAGCCGATTGCGCCGAGCCGTTGTCGTTGACGATCGGCTTGGCGACGGTCTGCACCGGCAGGTCAGGCGAGACGCCCACGCCGCTGTAAGGTTGATTGAGCGGCGAGAGGAACTTGGCCGTGGTCAACCGCAGCCCGGCGTTGCCGATCGCCAGCGGGAAGATCCCTTGGACCGAGCCCTTGCCGTAGCTACGCGAGCCCACGATCACGCCGCGGCGATGGTCGCGAATGGCGCCGGCGAAGATCTCGCTGGCACTGGCGCTGTCGCCATCGATCAACACAACCAGCGGCATCTTCCACGTCCCTTGCGGGTGGGCCGAGTACTTGTAGTCTTCTTGAGGACCGCGACCGCGAGTCGAGACGATCACGCCATTTTCGACAAACCGATCAACGACTTCCACGCTCACGCCCAACAACCCACCGGGGTTGCCGCGGAGGTCGATGATCAGGCTCTTCATGCCCAGCGCGTTGAGGCGCCACAGCTCGGTATCAAGATCGCGAGCCGTCGACTTCTGGAAACAGGTCAGCCGCATATAGGCGACGCCCAATTCCTTGTCGACGATCCGGCCACTGTCGATGCTCGGCACGTCAACTTGCTCGCGACGGATCCGCAGGCGACGAGACTTGCCATCGGCGCCTTGCAGCGTGACGTCGACCATGGTGCCTTCCTTGCCTTGCAGCAGGTTGGCGGCCTGGTCAGTCGACATGTCGGCAGTCGTGTGATTATCGACGGCCACGATCCGATCGCCGGCCCGAATGCCAGCCTTCTCGGCCGGACTGCCGACGATCGTCTTGACGATCAACAGCGAACCTTCATTGGCCTTCAGCTCGATGCCGAGGCCGACAAAGTTGCCTTCAATCTGCGAATAGACTTCGTTCAGTTGGTCCGCGGTCAGGAACGTCGAGTAAGGGTCCAAGCCGCTGGTGGCGCCGCAGGTGAACTCCAGGATCGTGGTCGAAACCCCCAGGCCCAGTTTCTCATTGCCCATGCGAGCGATGTAAGCGACTGCGTCCCGGGCGTGGTGACGATTGGCAATCTGCCAGGCGGCCACATGCTGGTTGACATCCGCGCTGAAGCGGTCAACCTGAGCTTGCGAGACGTTCGACAGGTTATGCTCGACAAAGACCGGGTCGGCCAGGGCCACCAGGTAGGCCTTGGTGCTGTAGTCGATCAAGTCTTTCCAATTCGGCGTGTCGACATAGTGCGATTGGACTTTCAACAACACTTCGCCATAGAGATCCAGTGCGTCTCGCTCTGGCAGCCTGGTGAGGGATTTCTTGAAGCTGTTGTCGTTATAACGGCGGCCGAGATCATAATGGATCCGCGCCAATTGCAAACGCTCTTTGATGGCCGTGTCACGTGGAAAACGGCGCAGCGTGTCTTCATATAATGTCAGGGCTTCGCCCCAGCGACGCTCGGACTCGAGCGTTTGGCCTTGGGCGATCGATTGCTTGATGTCTGCCGTTCCGTTGGAAGCATTGTCGCTGGTCGCGCTATCGCTGATCGTGATGTTGTTGCTGGGAGCTTGCTCAACCGACGGGTTAACGAGCTTGATTTGCGCCTGGGCAAACGTCGGCGCGAACACGACAAGGCCAACCCAACACAAAATGGCGGACAGAGCGAGCGACACCCTACGTTGCATGTTCGATTCCTGAAATGTGCCGAGAGCTTCGGGGAGGGCTCTCACGGCCGAGCCCGCACGAGCGGAACAACCGGCAGAGAGAGAAGGCGTGCAGGACACGGGGGTGGATAGTGAGCAAGCTGTCGGTTGTAGGCCCCCACGCTGGAGGTCGAGGCCTATGGCCAAGTTCAATATAGGACGCGTTTCCACGGTTGTCCAAAAACTTTGAGGACGGATGATCGTCGCCATCGTTGCACGTCGCATAGTCACGGCGCCTCACTTCGTGTTGCACCAACCAGCGCCGAATTACGCAGAATTAGGCGTGCGCCGGTTGATCATTCTCGCGCGAACGTTGCGACAGCGCCGGTGGCGCAGGCCAGCCGGAACAATCGCGCATCCCAGGAACGGCCGTATAACCGGCAACGATTGGGGGGCGCCGTAGAGCCGCCAGGGGGCGAGCGCGGCGCGAACTTTCGCGGTGCGCACAGCCTTGTGCGGGGTTTCGCGGTGGCGAGAGCGTCTCGGCCGCCGCGGTCCTTGAAGTCATCCATCGCCGCAATACCCGGCGACAAAACCGTCTACTTTGCCGACGGTTCAGCCGCTCGGGCGAGCGGATGGAGCTCCATTTCCTGCCTCATCTCGGCCGCAATAAAAAACGAGCCGGTCACGCACAACAGATCGGTGGGAGCAAGTAACGATCTTGCCATGTCCCATGCTTCTGCAGGCGTTTCCGCGGGACGGCAATGTTCGCCTCCCAGCTCGGCGGCCAGCGACGTCAGTTCTACGACCGACAGCCCTCGAGGGTTCTTCTCAAATCGTGTCAGAATCATCAGATCGAAGGCCGGCAGCGCCAACTTCAACATAGCGCGAGCGTCTTTATCGCGCGAACAGGCAAAGATTAACACCCGCCGATCGGCCGTAAAGCTGGCGTCGAGCGTGGCGACGAGCGCCGCGATCGACGCGGCGTTGTGCGCTGCGTCAATAATCACCGTCGGACGACGGGCGATCACCTCGACACGCGCTGGTGTACGAACGGTTGCAAGTGCGCTCCGCACATCGCGTTCGCTGATCTGCCAGCCTTGCTCGCGCAGGACGTCAATCGTTGCCAACGCGACGGCGGCGTTGGCGCCCTGATGTTCACCTAGCATGGCAACTTGCACGTGCTTAAGCGCTGGCTTGAACCCACTCTGATCCGTGGCGGCGGCGCGATCGTAATCGACCGAGCCCAGGTCCGACGAATGCTCCACCCGGCGCGGCGGCGAATATTCAAAACGGAAATCCCGCCCGGCCTGCACCAGCGGGCTGCCCCGCTCTTGGCTGATTTGTTCGATAACCCGGCGCGGTTCGTCGGCCAGGACTCCGCTGACCACGGGGACGCCCGGTTTGATAATGCCCGCTTTTTCGGCGGCAATTAGCGCCAACGTGTCACCAAGCTGGCGCGTGTGGTCGAGGCTGATACTGGTGATGACCGCGACCTCGGGCAGGCAGGCGTTCGTCGAATCGAGCCGTCCCCCCATGCCGACTTCGAGCACCGCCGCAGCCGCGCCGCGATCGACGAAGTGCATCAGCGCCATGGCCGTGGTCAGCTCGAAATACGTGGGGCCCACTTCGCCGGGGCGACGGGCCGCCTGCGCGTCCATCTCGGCCGTGACCCCGCGCAGCCGATCGACCAGCGACACCAGCTCCTCGGGCGAGCACTGCTGACCGTCGACGGCAATCCGCTCTTCGAGATCAATCAAATGGGGCGACGTGAACAAACCCGTGCGATAACCGGCGGCCGTCAGCACCGCGGCGATCATCGACGACGTGGAGCCCTTCCCCTTGGTGCCGGCGACATGGACGATCTTGACCTGCTGCTGCGGATTGCCGAGCCGGGTGAGCAGGTCGCGCATTCGTTCGAGCGGAAAATCGGCGGCGCCGTACGTGTCGGCCGCGGCGCGCTCATAATTGATGCGGCCGTACAGGAATTCGAGCGCCCGATCGTGGTCCGTCGAATTCACGCGGCGTTCCTTGGCGTCGGACTGGAAGTGCGGCACGGCCTGCTGATCTGTCCAAACCGGACAAATGCCGAAAGGCTGGGATGTGCGAACTGCCATTGCAGTGTAGTCGCTTTATTTGAGGCTGTCTGCCGGCCGGAAGCCGAGGTCCGCGCATGCGGGAGGGCCGGAACGGTGCGGGACCGTTCCGACCCTGGTGTGTGTGGGGAGTGCGGCGGGATATGAGGTGTGATTCAAACTCAACCCCTGCGCGGCGCCGAATGGTTCGGGCGACCGACAGAGGGAAAAGCTATTGGTTCGTCACGTAGAGCGTGGATTGGGGCACGCCCGAGGCGACGGTTTTAACCTTGCAGCAGCGAGTCGCAGCGAACTGCCTGGCAGAGCTGGCGGAACTCGCCCATATCGCGTTGAATCGTGCGAGCCAGGTACTGCTCTGTCGCGCCAGACGCGGTTTGCCACTGGTCGTAGCAATCGTGCAGGCGTTCGTGCAGTTCGGTCATCCGGAAAAGCTTGGCTTGGCGGTCCATCTGTCTCGCTCCGAGTCATCGAGCATTCCGGCTCGACTGGTTACGGACGGACCTAAAGCATCTGCCGTGCCGAAAGTCGCTCGCAGGCCGCTTCGCCGGGCAATGCCACGACCACAAGCCGTATTGCCGCAGAGGTTTAACGAAACGCGCGGAAGGCAGAAATCAAAGATGGCCTGCCGATGCTGGCAATCTGACTTTGCGGCAAACGCAGAAGATTTGGGGCCAGCGGTTGTAAAAGCGACAACCAGGCGTCTGAGTGTCTGCCCTCACCAACCCGAAGCGCAAACGAGGGTTCTTCAAGACCGTCGCAACAGAAGACGCCCAAAAACGCTGACATTCGCCAAGCTAGCAGAGACGGGGATCCTCGAAACGAAGATCCCTCGCTGGCGCTTCGAGCTAGTGGCCGATTCGGCAGCCTGCGCGGACGCCTCGGCCAGAATTACTCAGCAACGTACGGCAGGAGCGCCATGAAGCGAGCGCGTTTGACGGCGCGGGTGACCGCGTGTTGGCTGGCGGCGGTGCAACCGCTTTTGCGGCGACCGATCAATTTGCCCTGCCGGCTGGTCAGCTTGGAGAGCAATTCCAAGTCTTTATAGTCGACGAACATCGGCCGCGGCCGCTTGCCATCAACGAAGACCGGATCCTTCTTTTTCGCGCGATTGGTGACTTTCGAGCGTTTTTTGGGGACGAACTTACCCATTCCAATATGATCCAGAAAACCAGGAGAGCGTGGTGCGGCAGGCGTTTGGGGCCAAAATCCGCGTAATTTACGGTCCGCGTTGAGGATAGCCCGCCGGGCAAAGCCAGTCGAAACAGTCCGCGGACGCCGTAGCCGAAGTTCGTAAGATACCCACTCCACGGCCCGAGGTCAAAAGGGGCTTGGCGTGGATTTTTTCGAGGCCGGAATCAGGGTTTGGCGTCGGCCCGGCCAGCCGGGGCCGGGGCTTACCACCATCGCGCGTGCGATTGCGTCAGGTTGACCAGCCCGCCGGTCCCCCTCGTGGATCATCCCGAGACATTCCCCTCCACCTTGCGCCGCTTGACAAAGTGGCGAGATGGGGCCTAATTACGGGAGCCAAACTCTCTCTTTGTGCGCGTCCTTCGTCGATGCGGAAGCATCGCGCCCCCAAACTCTTGCCGCTGCGGTCGCGCGAATTGCGGCTTTTCCTTTTCACTTACCCATAGGTAGCGATAGACCATGCTCTGCCAGCTTCTTCCGACCGAGATCGTCTCTGCCGAGCCCCAACTTCCGCTCGACGAGAAGTCATGGATCGTGGCCGACGAAGAAGCGCCAGCGCGCGACGAAGGGGAAGAGTCGACCGAGGCAGAGATTGAAGAGGAAGATGTCGAAGACGACGACTTTGATGATGACTTCGACGACGATTTCGAAGACGAGCTCGACGATGAGTTCTCAGACGAAGACCCTGACTTTGACGAGTCACTCGAAACCGAAGCCGACGGCGAAGGCGAGTTCGAAGAAGAACCGGAAGACGATTTTTAGCACCCCGCCGGAGTGAGCTGAGGGCGCAGTTGCCATGGGGCTACGCTCGACTGCAACTTTTCGTATCGCATGACGGGGGCAAGCAATGCAACGCGTCCTATTGTCGACGATCGCAGCGATCCTCGTATGGTGCGGCAGCTGGACATTGGCGGCAAACCCTGACGACGCCACGCCAGCGCCGGGAAGCTTCACCGCTGAAATCGAGAAGACCGTAGCGGCGTATAAGACGCGCGAACGCCTGTTTTACGATGAGCTGCGACTCGTCAAACAGGACAAGGCCAAAGTCTCGAAGGCGAACGACGAGTATCGCGAAGACGTCGGTGTCTTGATCAAAGCGTATATCGAATCGCTGAAACGGCACGAGTCCGATCCGGCGTTTCTCGATGGCGTTGTGGCGCTGGTCGCCGATTTGTCTTATCCGCTGCCCGACGAGATCAAAGCGATCGTCATGGATCGCTTTATCAAGGACCCCAGGATGGGCCGGATGTGCGCCGAGCTCGGGAGCCGCGGCAGCGAGACGTGGTCGAAAGAAATCCTCGAGGCGTTGCTAGCGCGCAGTCCCGATCGAGAGACTCGCGGCCGCGCGGCCCTGGCGCTCGGCGAATACTACCGCTATGCGATTTTGCCCTGGGGGCTGAAAAAGCCAGCCGACGAAGCCGACGCCGCGATCGCCAAGGCCCGCGAATTCTACAGTCTCGTAGCGCTCGACTACGCCGATGTCCGCGGCGCCGACGAAAAGCGAACGCTCGGCCAAACCGCGGCGCTACAGCTCACGCGGCTCGACAATCTGCCGAACTTGAAAGTCGGCAAGCTGGCGCCCGAAATCGTCGGGAAGGATCTCGACGGCAAAAAATTGCGGCTCAGCGAACACCGCGGCAAGGTGGTTGTGCTCGTTTTTTGGGGAAGCTGGTGCGGTCCCTGCATGCGGATGGTCCCGCACGAGCGCGAGCTTTTTCAAAAGTATCAGAACAAGTCCTTTGCGCTGATCGGCGTCAATTCAGGCGATGACCTGGAAAAAGCTCAGGAGACGGTCGAGAAAAACGAGATGTCCTGGCGGCACTGGTGGGACGAAGGGGGAACTCGCGAATCGCCCATCCAGATCGCCTACAACGTCCAGCAATGGCCAACGGTCTACGTGATCGACAAGACAGGCGTCATCCGCCACATCGACCCGTCCACGAAAGTGCTCGACGAGGCAATCAAAACCCTGTTGGCCGAAGAAAAGTAGGCCAGACTTTTTATCTGGATCACGACGGGCGCCTCCAGGCCGGAGATCCAGTGCGACGCTTTTTCTTTTGCGCGCTCAATATTCTGTCTATCTCAGCGAATACCAAAGCGAGGGGCACGGCAAACCGGAATCGCTTTGGGACGCGCGCGCTATGGTCGTCTTTCTGCTGTGGGTGCTGTTGCTCATCGTCTGTTGGCCACTGGCGATTGGCGTGCTGCTCGTCTACCCGCTGGTCTGGACGATCCTCTTGCCTTTCCGCTTGATCGGCCTGACATTCGAAGCGCTCTTCGAAACGCTGCGCGCAATTTTGCTGCTGCCCTCGCGCATTGCTCGCCATTTGGCATAGGCCTCGTGTAGGCGTTGCGCGTTTTCTGAGTGTTTGCATTCGTGCGCGAATTATTTTGCACGCGCAACACATAACTTTTTTGTTAATTACGAAACGCAATCGTTGAAATTGAATAATCGTTTGCTATTCTCCTTCGCAATGTGAGCGCGACGCAATCTGTAAAGCGTCGACCGGACCGCTTGCATCACTTCTCAACAAGGGGCATTTTCCAAGAAGGGGAAACGCTAATGCTACGATCGATCCTTGGTGCTGCGCTGTTAGGGCTCGGACTGTTCTCGTCCGGATTCCTTTGCCCGAGCGTCGCGTCGGCCGTCCAGGTGGCCATCACAAATCCTGGTTTCGAAGACCCTGTGCTAAATGACGGCATCAGCTCTCCGATCACTCCTGGCTGGGGTGGACCGTATGGTCCAGATTACCCCGGACCACCAGGCTTCTATGGATTCGGCTGGTCGCTGAATCCCAGCACTTCCGACATGAATGGCGGGAATGCGCCGGAGGGCAATAATATGGGCGCTGCCATTCAAATCGGCGAAGGTGGCAATAACATCCCCACTCCGCTCTATCAGCAGACAGCCGCTCTGCTGACTGCAAACACGTTGTACACCTTGCACGTGGCCGTCGGTCATCCCATTCCCAACGCACCCACCTTCGGGGCTCCAATCACCTACGCCGGCTACACCGTGGAACTCGATGCCGGCGGCTCAGTGTTGACGATGGATAACTCGTCCGTGTCGATCGCGCAGGGCGACTACCAGTACATCGACGTCACATTCACAGCACTGCCTGGCGATCCGCAACTGGGACAACCGGTCGTAATCCAGCTATCATCGCCAGGTCTGGCGACATACAACGGCGCCTACTTTGATAACGTCACGTTGACTGCCACACCGGTTCCTGAGCCCGCGACGATCGCACTGTTCGGGCTGGGCGTCATCGCCTTGATTGATATCCGACGACGTTGCAAGTAGCGCGAGCGATCGTACTGCGACGATTGAGGCTTTCGCGTTGAACGATTGCGCAGCGCTGGCCAATTACATTGGCCAGCGCTGCGAGCTTTACTTCGGATACGTTCCGTCTTGTGTCAGGACACGTTTGTCCGGATACATGTCAACAACAGCCGCGTCGAACGTGAGCGTCATCACGTGCCCGTCCAGGTAGAGGTAATTTGCCGCCTGGCTATGCCGGCGATGAGCGATCCACGTCTGGATGGTGTCTGTCCCCAACCAGATGTCGTAGTCGTCCTGCCGTGGGTCTTCGTCAGCCGGCGGAGTGAACGCGGTGGCCTCGCGCTCGGAAAAGCAGACGAATTGCGACATGCCGACCTCGCTGATAAACCGCGGATGATTCCAGCGACCATAGCGGCGAGACTTGTGGCTCAACAGCGAGTTCATCAAGTAACTCGTCCGGTGCGAGAGGCCATCCGCCACGCCATTCTCGCCCAGAAAAGGCGCCATCTCCGACGGATCGGTCGGACAGCGATAGATCGCGGCGCTGCCGGTCACCACACCAGCGCGGGCGAGCGCCTCGTCGGCTTCGGCGGCGCTGCCGATAAACGGCATGATTTTGTCTTCCCAATAGATTTCAGCGAACGACTCCGACGCGTTCGTAAACGTCAGCACGTCCGCGTCGAATGGGTGATGCAGGAAAAACTCGCCGTTGTAGAGGTCGTAGTACTGCTGCACGCCCAGCGCGATCTGCCGCAGGTTCGACTTGCACTGCGAAGCACGCGCCGCCTCGCGCGCCATCTGCACTGCCGGCAGAAGCAGCCCAATCAACACGCCAATAATGGCAATCACGACGAGCACTTCGACCAATGTAAAAGCGTGTCGCTGCGCACAGTTGCAAATACACGCAGCCTGCGATTCGCAGCCAACCGGAGATCTTTGAGTCGTCATGAAACCTGTATTTGGGATCTAGCGAATGAAGTCATACGCATATGCCAGCTGAGGAACTCGCAAGCTCCTGATCAAAAAATCGCCCACACGGTGATTCTTTGCGCACGCCGGAATTGAGTAGTAACCGCCATTCGGCAGTGAGCGCGCGAATCAACTGGTAATTACTTGTTTCGCCACATCGCGCTAGCTATAACGCGCTTGTACTTCGGCATTTTCGGCGAGGGAACTTCTGGAGATCGGCGCATGCGATTGGGGTATTTCTGTGGGGCGTTGTTGACGCTAACGCTTTGCTCATTCCATCTCGCTCGCGGCGAGGACGAAAAGCCGGCGCCGACGCGCGAGTTTGAGATTCGCAACGAGCGCCCCTTTCTGGGCGGCAAGCCGATCGATCTGTGGGGATTGCGTTGCGGCAACGCCCAATACAGTGAGGCGGTCACCGAGCGCCACATCGCCCAATTCGACAACATGGCCGCGCATGGCATCAACCTGATCGGCGTCTACATCCAGGGCGCCAACGGCGGCTGGCCAAACTCCGAGGCCGGACTGAACGGCCTCACGCGCGACGGCAAGCTGAAGCCGTTCGTCGCCGACCGTATCGAACGACTAATCCGCGAAGCGGACAAGCGTGGCATGGTCGTGATGGTGGGCATCATCAGCCCTCGCAAAGATCAGGACTTCTACGACGAGGCCGCGATCCGCAGCGGCATTGAGAACTCGGCTCGCTTTCTCAAGGAGCGAAACCTCAAGAACGTCTTCGTCGATATCGCCCACGAGTTCAGCCACCCGGAGCGAATGGATCACGCCCTGCTGCGCGAGCCGGACGGCGAGAAAAAGAAGATGCAACTCACCAAGTGGTTCAAAGACATTGCGCCTGATATTGAGTGCGGCATCTGCCCGGATATCGACTCCGGCACTGCTGACCATTACCCGACGATGGACGTGCGAATCATCCAGAAAGAGATGCCGATTCCTTCGTCCGGATTTGTGGTGAATGTCGAGACACTGCGGCAGGATGTTTTTCAGCACGACGGAATCTTCACGCAGGCAAACCTCGACTACACGTTTGCCGAGTGCCAGCGTTACCTGGAGAACCCTCGCGCGGTGATGCTTTTTCACGCCGGGTTTATTCAAGGGATCACAAACTCGAGCGGCACAGCGCCCCACCCCGAGATGGGCGGCTACGGCACAGACGTCAACGATCGAGGCGTGCGGTTTTATTACGAATGGGTACGCGATCACGTCGGTCGCTGGGAGTATCCCAAACACGTGCCGGTCGAAAAGCCGGCTGGCGAACGCAAGACGAAGCCCGGGAGGGTGCGGTTGGATCTGCAGTAACTCGCATCATTTGAACTTCGACGTCTGAACGTTGCAAACATAGGAGGGCAGGCCATGGCGCGGCGCGCATTTACTCTGGTCGAATTGCTGGTTGTCATTGCCATCATTGGCATTCTGATTGGGCTGCTGTTACCAGCGGTGCAGATGGCGCGCGAAGCAGCCCGGCGCGCCCAGTGCAGCAACAATCTCAAGCAACTTGGGCTGGCGATCCATGGTTACGAGTTGCTGATCGGCAGTCTGCCGCCGGTGTCGATTGTGCTCAAAGGGCCCGGCGGAGTGCTTCAGCCAAGTATCTGGGCCCGCATGCGCGCATCCTTCCGTTCATCGAGCAAGGGAACATCACCAGCGCGATGAATCTCTCGACGCTCTACGGCGACTTGAACAATAAGGCCGCCACCGGGCGTGTGATCGACGTCTTTCTCTGCCCGAGCGAGGCGCAGCGCGAGCCGCTGGACCATGCCACATTCGGCATGATTGGTGGCGTGAACTACGGCTTCTCGATGGGAGATTGGTACGTCTGGATGGGCTTTAACAACGGACAAAACGGCGGTCCGCCAACGCGATCGGCGTTTGGCGTGAACCTCAGCCGCCGCTGGGCCGAATTCACCGACGGACTAAGTAACACCATGCTGATGTCGGAAGTGAAAAACTACCAGCCGTATATTCGCGACTGCGGCGCCTTTGCGAATATCAAAGACCCCAACATGATTCCGCCGCCGGACGCAGACCCCCTGACAGTTTGCCCGGAGTACAGTGGTAGCGGCTGCTCGATATTCGACAACGCTCATTCGCAATGGGCCGAGTTGACCGTCCATCACAACGGATTCACCACAGCCTGGCCGCCGAATAAAGTTACGCCCGGCGCCGGTTATGCTGACGTCGATATCAACAGTAACCGCGAGCGGATCGGCGGGCCGACGTTCGCGGCCATCACTTCGCGCAGCTACCACCCCGGCGGCGTGCAAGCGCTCCTGGCCGACGGCTCGGCGCGCTTCATCCCACAAAATATCGACGGCCAAATTTGGCGTGCACTCGGCACCGTCGCACAAGGCGAACCAGTAAACGCCGGCGGGCTGTAGGGATGCAGTGAGGCAACTAAAGATCGCCTTCGACTTCGCAACCAACGCCGCGGGCGCCTTCAACCAGTCCCCAATCGCTTGTGCAGGATCTTCAGGTGATGCTCGGCGTGGCCGTACATCACGCGAGCCATGGCGCGTACCGTGGTGGGCTGATCCAGCACCATGCCGCGGCGAGTCCAACTCTCTGGCTGCAGATGTTTGAGCAGCAAAAGGTAGGACCGACGGACGAGCTCGAACTCTTCGACCAGTTCCGCAAATGGCCAGCGGTCGAAGTCGGCCGCCTCCATGAACACCGTCTCGTCGAACGACGCCAGCGGCGCCACGCCACCCCGAGCGATCCAGAGCACGCGATGGCCGAAGACCCGTTCGCAATCGGCAATGTGACCGACGACTTGTTTGACGCTCCAGGTGTACGGAGCGTGCCGCACGAGCGACTCCTGCTCGCTGACACCTTGTAGCAGCGACAGCGTTGCATCCAATTGCGTCGACAATAGCTCGCGGATATCGCCAGCCGGCGCCTGCTGGACGTAGTTGGCAAATGGCGCCGCGTATTCTGTGGCGTCAGGCTGGGCGAGAATCGGATCGGCCATGGCGTCTAATTGCCTCGAGTGATGCTGCTGACAGGTCTCCAAGCAAAATCAACGTGGATTGTAGTGGGCGATTCGGCAAATGTCGTCCACTTCGGCGCGCGTCGCCGCCTTAGAAGATCAACTGCGCCCGCACCCCCAGAATCAGCGACGGCGAGATCTCCGAAAACGCCGGGATCACCACTTGCAGATCGGGCGTAAGCCGGACGGCCGGCGTGAGTTCGTAGTTGTAATAACACTCCACGCCTTCGCCGTTCCCTACCTGCCCGACTTGCGACGTGATCAGCGGGCCAATCTGGCTGCTAATCGCCGCGTGATACCAGCCGACGCCGAACGTATCTGCCGGCCGTCGGATGAGCGGACTACTACCACCGACGCCAAAACTAAGAAACCAGCCGAGCGGGCTCGTGTTCTCGTCCGCAAACCCGGCGCGCGAAAACACGCCCCAGCCACGCGCGGCGTCCATCGGGTCGACAATCAGGTACTGGTCCGCATTCCAATACAAGCACCATGAGCCATTGGTGGTCGGAATAACGACGTTCGGGTATTCGAGGTACGCATCGCCGATCGAGCTGTATGTGCGACTGTTCCAGGTTGCTCCAAAAAGATGATGCCCGGGTCGGCTCCAGAAATTCGTCGGCAAGCGCAAACTCGCCGATAGCAAAAGCCCGTCGTTGAATAGTTCGCGAAAGCCGCTCGTGTTCGTCGTGTCGTGCGAGTTCAGCACCGTGAACATGATGATCGGCACGCCCTCGTTGTGAATCATCACTCCGGCGCCCAGCGTCGAGTACGGCACGGTCGCGCCGACGATCGGATTGAACACAAAGCCCATATTCGAGAATTGCGTTTTGCCGCGCCCGTGCGCGAAGGCGTTTAGATCACCATCGAGCGTATCCATCTTGCCGGCGAAGACCGCCACGTTCTCGTCCAAGGCCTGCGAAAGCAGCACATTCGTCAGATAGAACTGATCGCTGTTGTAGACCGGCAGGTCGGCAGTGATGGTGGGCGAAATGAAACAACCAACGTTGCCGACGACCGTCTGGCCGAAGCGATGCTCGCCGCGCAGCTTCAACGACAAGCCTTCGCGAATGCCCAGCTTGTCGCCATCCATCAGCAAGATGAAGTCGTCATGCCCGGCGTACACCGCGCGCTGGCTCACACCACCGGTAGGGTTGCCGAAGAAAAAGCTCGTGTTGTCCGCATAGAACGACGTCCCGCCTTCGGCCAAGTTGCTGCGGGCCCCAAGCCAGTCGCCGGTTAGTTGGGTGGCCGTCCAAAACGAGGGGCAGTCCGCATCGAGACCGCTGCTGCATTGCAGTTCGCAACCGCAGTTCTGCGCAAAGGCGCCGCGCACCGATAGCAGCATCAGGCCGAGGCACGTCAGACCAAACGCGCAGCCCCACCGGCCCAGCAAAATCCGCAGCAGATGCCATTGCATAGTCGGAGAGCGTCGCCGGGCGGGAGAAGAAGCTTCGAGCCGGCAAAAACCGGCCGCAATGCTGGCATCCTCGACACACCCTGGTGGCTTTCTTTGTCAAAAGCCACAGCGCGGCACAGCGGAGTCCGATAAGGCAAATTGCGCAAAGAATGCATGCGTTGAAGGTTGTCGATCCCGGCAGGGATCGAAGAAATTAGCCGGCGGTTGAGCGACAGCGACACCGCCGGATAGAAGCTCGAATCAATTGTCGTCGACCCTGGAAGGGTCGCACACGCATGTTGGAGACAGTGCGACCCCTGCCGGGGTCGAATTACGACGATATTAAATGTTTGCGTACCGGGGGTATCGCTGCGCTCAACCACCCGGCTAATATCTTTGATCCCTCCGGGATCACCAATGCACGCTGATTCGTTGCACTATCGGCCAATCGTCGCGCGCGACGGACGCGTCGCGCTGCTAACTATTCTTGACGCCGCTATCCGTTGTCGACAATGCCACCGAGCGCCGCCACCATTTTGGTCCAGCCGCCTTGCACCCGGTCGGCGTAGTCGGCCCACTTCTGCGCCATTTCGTGCGTCAGCGTAAGCTTTGTCTCGACATTACCGATGACGGACTTGCCGGCAACGAGGTCGATCACGACGCGCGACGTTTCCGGCAGTGTGTCGGCCGTGCTCCAGGTGAAGACCAGGCGTCGCGGACGATCGATCTCCAGGTACTTGCCCACATGGTCGATCTCTTGCCCACCGCGCCGCACCAAGAACGAAAACGCCCCTCCCACGCGGGCGTCAACCTCGATTCGCAGCACTTCTTCTTCGCGCAGCGCCGGTCCGAACATGAATCGACCGATCATTGCCGGGTCGAGCCAGGCGTCAAACACTCGCTCGGGCGAGGCCTGAAACGTATGTTCGACGCGCACCAGGATATGCGAGTTGTCGCTCATGGTTTTCTCTTCGTTTTACGAGGGTGCTCTTCTTTGTTCAGCTCACGCGCGAGCGCGTCGAGCCGCGTGGTCCAAAACTGGCGAATCGCGCGGAGCCAGTCGTCGAGCTGCGCGAACCCGGCGGGGTCGAGTTCGTAGATTCGGCTCTGCGCTTCCGCCCGCACGCGCACCAGTCGCGCCTCGCGGAGCACTTTCAAATGCTGCGAGATCGCCGGCCCGCTGATCTCGAACCGCGCCGCGATGGCGCCCGCCGGCCGTTCGCCACGCGCCAACAGTTCGACAATGCGGCGGCGCGTCGGATCAGCCAGAGCAGCTAAGGCTTCCATGTCTGGATCCTATCGCGAGCACTATTTAAGTCAACACTTAAATTAGAAAACCGGGGCCACTAGGCGCTCACGCCCCCTCGTCGCTCTAATGCGTAACCGCGCTGGCGAGAGACGCCCGTCGCGCGAGATCACTATTTCCAGTGAGGACACTATGAGTGACGTCACACGCCGTGGGTTTATTGGCGCCGCGGCCACCGGACTTGTCGCTGTCACTGCCGCCGAGGGGGACGCTATGGACCCGTTCAAGAACAACCTGCCCGACCCTGTCCTGTCGGGCAAGGAGCTCCCGACGTTCAAGTTCGAGCTCGAAAAATCAAAAGGACGCGTCGACGGTGGCAGCTACGGCAAAGAGGCCACGGTCGAGCAACTGCCGATCTCAAAAGGGCTGGCCGGCGTCTCGATGCGGCTCGAGCCGGGCGTGACGCGCGAACTCCACTGGCACGCCACGGCCGCCGAATGGGCGTTCGTCATCGAAGGCCGCTGCCGGATCACGATCGTCGACCCCGAAGGTCGCTCGCAAACGGCGGATTTCGATCCTGGCGACGTCTGGTACTTTCCGCGCGGCTTCGGACATTCGATTGAATGCCTGGGCGACAAGCCATGTCACTTTATTCTGATCTTTGACAACGGTTACTTCTCTGAGTTTGGCACGTTCAGCATTACCGACTGGTTAGGTCACGCCCCCAAGGCGCTGTTGGCCAAGAACTTTGGCCTGCCAGAGTCGACATTCGAAGGAATCCCCAAGGGCGAGGTCTATTTCACGCACGGACCGATTCCGCCCGAGACTCCGCAGCCGCCACTGCAGGGAGCGCTCGATTCGACGCCGCTCAATCACCGTTACCGGATGATGGCGCAGGAGCCGCATTCGATTCACGCCGGTGGGCGCGAGTGGCGCGTGACGCAGGAAGATTTTCCCGTGTCGAAAACTGTGACCGGCGTGGTAGTTGATCTCGTGCCCGGCGGACTCCGCGAGCTGCATTGGCATCCTAACGCCGATGAATGGCAATACTTGATCAGTGGGCAAGTCAGCGTAACGATGTTCGGCTCGCACGGACGCTTTCGGACCGAGACATTGAACGCCGGCGACGTGGGCTACATCCCGCAAGGCTACGGCCATTCGATCGAGAACGTCGGCAAAACCACCGCCCGCGTCTTGATCGCCTTCAATACCGGCCATTATCAGGCGATTGATCTTTCGCAGTGGATCGCCAGCAATCCGGCTTACCTGCTGGCAGATCATTTTGGCAAGCCGGCGGCGCTGTTTGAAAAGTTCCCCAAACAAGACGTGTTCATTGCGCCGGTCGAGCCGCCAGGGCCCGGCAAGCGGCCCAGTCCTTGAGCGTCCCCTCGTAAATCACTCCCCTTGCATCTCAGTCTTCGCACCAAAGCACTTCATGTCTTCCACAATAGCAGTCATTGTTTTCGCCAGCGCATTCGGCGGCGCCATCCTGGGTATGATTCTGCGGACAATGTTGCCGGATGGCCATCTCTCCAATGAATCAAAGGAAGTCGTCAAGGTTGCCACCGGACTGGTAGCGACCATGGCGGCGCTGGTGTTGGGCCTGCTGGTCGCGTCCGCGAAGTCAGCGTTTGACGCCCAAAAAACCGGCTTTCAAGAGATGGCGACCAATCTGGTGCTGCTCGACCGAACGCTCAAGCACTATGGCCCCCAAGCGGATAACGCACGGCAAGTCCTGCGCGAAACAACCACGGCCGCGGTCGACCACCTTTGGCCGACCGACGGCGCAAAGTCGACCGGCTTTGGCGATAAGAAAGTCACCGTGCGTGGCGAAGCGCTCTACAACGCGATTCGAGAGCTGAAGCCGGAAGATGACGTGCACCGAGCCATGCAGTCCGAAGCGCTATCAATCGGCGCCAGCCTGGCCCGCACCCGCTGGCAGCTCAGCCAGCAGGACGACAACGGCAACTCGAAGCCGTTTATGATCGTGCTGATCTTCTGGCTGTCGATGATCTTTCTGAGCTTTGGGCTATTCTCGCCCGCCAACCCGACGACGGTCACTGCACTCTTGGTTTGCGCACTATCAGTGGCTGGGGCGATCTTGTTGATTGTGGACTTGGACCAACCGTTCGATGGTTTGATCCGTGTGTCCGACAAACCGCTGCGTTATGCGCTTGAGCAACTAGGGCAATGAACGAGGGCCCCTGATTGCAATCGATTCGATCGAGTGAGAGAGCCACTGGCTCGGCCAGTGCTGGCAGGGAATTGAACGATTCAACAGGCACTGGCAATGCCAGTGGCACACAGACTTTTCACTGCCTGTTCGCCGCCAGGCCGAACTAAGCAAGTTCGCGCAGCGCCAGATAGCTGGCGAAGTCTTGCGAGCGTTTGATTTCCCAAAGACGCCGCTCGAGCAGATCGACTAATTCAATCAAGTGATCGACCGCTTTGTCTTTGACTTCGTCGAAGTTGGCCGAAGACGCAATCTCGTGGGCGCTTGGCAATCGCTGGTTGGAAATCTGCGCGTCCATGTGCCCGACGACAAAATAGAACGTCTCACTATCGGCTGGCTTGGGACTTTCGGTCGCGCTTGGCGCCAGGCCGTTCAGCGCGGCGTTCTTGGCAGTTGACTTGCTGCCTTTGCCTGACTGCCTGGTCACGGCTTTTGGCGAGGTCGATTTTTTGGCGACCGTTTGCAGCGCGACAGGTTTGCCGGGCGCTGGCTTGCCCGCCGCCGGCTTAACCGTGCTGGCCTTGGCCGCGGCTTTCGGCGAAGCCGACTTCTTTGCGGCAGGTTTCGCAGCCGCGACGGGCGCCGGCTTCGTCGCAGCGGCTGCTTTTTCCTTGGACTTTTTCGCGGCCATTCGAAAGACTCCTGATGCGCTCAGGCCAACATGCTCGTACAAAACACCTCGATGAGTTTACCTTAAGAGTCGGCGACGCGCAGCCAGATTTAGCGGCATTTCTGCCCCATTCGCCAGACCGCTGCCGGGGCTTGCCGAGCCACGAGCGCCAAGCGATAACAGCGGGGTTCTCCCGGTTTTGGCCCCCTGAATAAAGGAATTTCGATGGGCGATTGGCTCGAAGAAGGCAAAGCGGCGCCAGACTTTACGCTCGCGGCAGACGACGGAAAAAAGGTCAAGCTCAAGGACCTCCGCGGGCAGCCGGTGGTGCTGTATTTCTACCCGCGCGACGACACGCCGGGCTGCACGAAACAGGCCTGTGCGTTCCGTGATCGCCAGCGCGATCTGAAGAAGCTCGGCGTTCACGTGTTGGGAGTCAGCACCGACGACGTCGCCAGCCATCAAAAATTTCGCGACAAGTTTCAACTCAACTTTCCGCTCCTGGCAGACGTCGACCGCAAAGTGGTCGAAGCCTACGGCGCCTGGCGCGAGAGGAACATGTACGGCAAAAAATCGATGGGCGTCCAGCGCAGCACGTATCTGATCGACGCCGAGGGGAAGATCCGCAAGATCTGGAAAAAAGTCTCCGTCGACGGTCACGACGAAAAGGTGATCGAAGAGTTGAAAAAACTAGCGGCAGAGAAATGAAATCCTTCTCCCGCCGTGAGAAGGTGGTGAGCGTCAGCTCACCGGATGAGGGCAGAGAACCGCGCAGGGCATTGCTAATTTGCGCTACTGCGCAGGGTTCGCTATTCGCGATTCATGTCACTTAGGGTGCAAACCTAAACAGCTGCTCTGCCCTCACCCCAGCCCTCTCCCGGAGGGAGAGGGGGAATACTACACAACGCGGCAGATGAAGCACTTCAGGTATTCGCTCTCCAGGCACGTCGCGCTTACCGGATGATCTGGCGCCGCGCCGCGTTGTTCGAGCACCTGAATGTCTCGGCCGGTCTGCTGCGCGACGCCCGAGAGCATGTGCAGAAAATCCTCGCGTGTCACGCTGCCCGAGCAACTGCAAGTGACCAGCGTGCCGCCGGGCGGAATTAGCGCTACCGCCTGGCGATTGATCCGGTGGTACGCCCGCAGCGCTTCGTCGAGCGAGCGGCGCGTGCGGGTGAATTTGGGCGGGTCGAGAATCACCACGTCGAATTTCTCTCGTCGTGAAACGAGCGAATCGAGTGCTTCGAAACCGTCGCCAACTTCGAAACTGACATTGGTGACGCTGTTCAACTCGGCGCCAGCCCGCGCGACGGCGATCGCCTTCTGGCTGGTGTCGACCCCTAGCACTTCGCTTGCTCCGCCGAGTTTGCCCGCCGCGAGACTAAAGCCGCCGGTGTAGCAAAACATGTCCAGCACGCGAGCGCCGCGGACGTAGTTGGCCACGGCGCGGCGATTCTCGCGCTGATCGAGATAAAAGCCGGTCTTCTGGCCGACGGCCAACTCCACGCCGTAGCGCAGGCCATGCTCTTCGATGAAGACCGGCCCACTCGGCAACTCGCCCCAGGCCTGATCGATCTCGCCGCCGAGTCCTTCAAGCTTGGCCATCGCGCGGTCGGCACGGACCAGAATGCCGCGAGCGCCGGTTGCCTCGGCCAGGATCGGTAGCATTTCGCCGATGCGAGCTTGCATCGCGAGCGCCGTAATCTGCACGACCAGGTGATGACCGTAGCGATCGACGACCAGCCCGCTGAGTCCGTCGGCCTCGCTATAAACGACTCGCGCGGCGCCGCCGGCTTTGTCGTAGCCAATGTGCTGCCGTAGCGAAACGGCTTGTGTAATCCGCTCAGTCCAGAACGCCGTGTCGATCGGCTGGCCCGCTTCCCACGTGTAGAGCCGCACGCGAATGCGGCTGTGTGGATTGTAGAGCCCACGGCCGACGAACTTGCCGTTGTGGCTCATCAGATCGACGATCGCCCCTTCGGCCGGCTTCCCCTGCACGCGATCGACGGCCGAATCGAGCACCCACGGATGACGACCGTAAAACGGGCGCGCCTTCTTAGGCTTTAGAATCACCTGCGCCGCGGCGAGGCCGGGCTGAACTTGCATCTCGGACGACATGGCGCGGGGAGCCTGACTGTATAGAGAAGTGCTGCGAAAGCGGGGGCGGAGCGAAGAATCAAGTTTACGAGAGCGGGGGCCACGGCACAACGGACCAGTGAGCCGCGAGGCGTTCCATGTAGGGTACGCACCCCGTGCGTACCAAGCAGCGAGAATATGTTCTAAGTCCCGAAGAAATGTGAGCCGCGAGACGCTAGCCGCGGGTTCTTCGTACTTCGCTCAATTGAACGACGGACGCGAGACAAGCACTTCGAGGAACTAATCGGCTGCATGCTGGCCCCGGTACGCACGGGGTGCGTACCCTACGGCCTGGATAGCGAGTTTTAATCAACTCGATCAGTGTCAGCCGCCTGTGCACTACACGCAGCCGAACCTCGTTTTTGCCGCCGTTCCAAACGTGCGACCATAACGTTGCCGCCCACTGCTAGCAAAAAGATCGACGCCAGCGCAAGTAGTGGCGTGTACGTGAAGCACAATAAAACGAGCAAGAGCGTTATGACGTTTAGCGCCCCTCGGATCGGCCTTCCGAATAGCGCCCCGACGGCCGCGCCCAGCGCAAGCGTCGCACCAACAAATTCGAGAATGATCCAACGCAGGTTCTCTGGCTGCGGACCGCTCGGAACGATAATCGGGAGCCTACCTGCTGAACCGACGAGCAACGCACACACGGCAAACCAGAAGGTCGCGTGCAACATGCGGGCGATCGTGAATTGAAACCACTGCGGCGCGGCGCTCATGCGTCAATTGTATGCATTCTTCGCAGCGCACTCAATTTTGGCGATGTTCGACAATCATCGCCGCGAGAGAAGCAATGTCGAAGGACCTTCATTGCTCGGCGGGAGCCTCGCACTCCCGCCTGCGCAGCTTCAACCGTTCATCGAATAACACTACCGTGGGTCACGCGCCCATTTCGCGGAGCGACGCAATCGCTGCGTTTGTTTCCACAAACGCCGGCGCTCTGCTCGCCTCGGCGCCGCGGCGGAGGTCTATCAGCAAGTTGCCGACCAATTCGCGTTCCAACCATTCCGATAGCCAGGCGGCGCGAGATTCGGCGTAGCGCGTTTGCAATCGGCGGAACAGGCGAGCGGCGGCCTGGCCCACGCCTTCGCTCGCGGCGCTCACGGCCGCTTCGCCGCCGACGGTGAAACTGCCGGCGATCGCGGCTTCGGCCGCCAGGTTGCCGGCGCCGTGGCCGGCGATTTGCACAGCCGTCTGCCCGATCATTTCGCTGCCGACGAACGTGCCGGTGACGAGCAGGCCGACCGTAATCGCCGGGCGCGCGATCGCTGCTGCGTGATCAAGGGAACGCAGGAACGAGATCGCCCGCGGGTTCTCGCGCCCCCACGTATCGAGCTCGGCTCGGAGCGTGGCGCGGTAGTCATCGTTCAAGGCTGGCAATTGCTCATGAGCGGCTTGAATGCGGGCTAGTAGCGTCGCGCGAGATTCCCCGCCCAATACCGCTTCGAGCCGTGGCCGCAGCATTTCGTTGCCAACGCGGCGCAGCCGGTCGAGTTCATCGAGTAGTTTCTGCACCGCTTCGACAATTGCCGCGCGCTCGCGCTGCCGGAATGTGGCCAACGGATCGGTCGGCGGGCCGTTGGCGGCGCGCCACGCGGCGCGAACCGGCCAGGTCGCCGCGCGGCCGACGACGCGGTACGTGCCATGCACGCGACGAGACCAACTGCTGCGGCGCTGGTCCCACCATTCCGAGATTTCATCGACCAACACCTGCGGTGGCACAACCGGCCACTGCACGCGGGCCATTTCAGCGGTCGAGAGAGCCTGCGCCGCCGAGGCAAATTCGGCAGATCGCGCTCGCACACGCTCCATGTAAGCCGGCGCCCCCTGCTCGCGATCGAGCACTCGCGCTAGCGCGCCGCGCAACGTGCGAATTTTAATTTCGTCGAAATGCAATTGCGCCAGATCATCTCGTAGCGAGCTCGATTCGGCTGGCGGCTGCAACCCATCCGGGCCAACCGCATGAAACGACAATCCGACCGAGTTCGCGCCGCTGCGATCATACGGCACGACGTAAACCAGGTCTGGTTTAGCGCCGATCTCATCGCAAAATGTCTTCAGCCATAGCGGCCAATATTCACGGTCGCGCACTGGATCGCATTGGTTGAAGACGACAATGATCGGCTTGTCGGCCGCGGCCGCTTTGCGAAAGAATTGTTTGACAGCGGCGTCGTTATATTTCTGCTGCGTCAGCACCGCTATCAAAACATCTGCGGCCTGACGAATCGTGTCAGCCCTCTGCCAATTGACAGGGGCGTCGGAATCAATGTCAGGCGTGTCGAGCAGCAGCAACCGCTGGGGCACGGCGTCTCCGACTCGCCAAAACAAAAAGTTTTCGTCCGCAGTATCCAGCGGGTCAGCGGCCGATCGCCAGCCGCGAAGCGTGAAGCCATTAAAGATCCGGGCCAGCGTCGGTTCGTCGTCAAAGCCGCGGGGCGTCAAGCAAACCGGATGACGCGTGCCGGCGGCCAATGGATTGACCGCGCTCGCGTTTTCGCCGGCCAACTGATTGAAGATGGCGGACTTGCCAATGTTGGTTCCGCCGACGACGGCCACGACCAGCACCGGACGAGTAGCAACCTGGGGGGCCAACTTGTGCGTGAGCAGTTCGTGCCACTCTTCGCCGAGCGGCGGCGCCACCCCCAGAATCTCAGCCAACGAAGCAAGGTCTGCCAGCGCGCGGTCCAGCCGTCCGACTTGCCCCGCCCATGCGTGATAGTCTGCGGCCATTAGCGGTTGAGCGTAACGCGTGAACCCCTCGGAATATAGCACTGCCGACGCTGCCACGAGCGGCGTCGCCAAGATTCGACGAGCGGAGCGATCGTCGCGTTAGTCGGTTCGTCCCGCACTTCCTTCGCCGAATGGCGAAGATCGGCGCCGGAAACCCTACCTTTACCAACTGCAGGGCAGCGGTTTCTGCGGCCCTCAAACTTTACCAAATCGACGCTACCGCAGGGCGCCGGCGCTGAGTCATGGCGCCGCTAGTGGCGCCACTAGCTGGCGACTCGAAAACGGCAAACTGCGTTGACTTTGCCGTCCCCGTTGAGCGAGCCGCCTGCAAAGCTCTGCGCGGTTGCTTAAATGGCGCCGTGCAAACGACCAGATGAGTTTAACGCTTATTCCGGTTGTGACGTTTATTCCGTAGCGCACGGCAGGCGGAACGCGTCGATTGCAATCGTACTGCTCATGGGTCGGATTTGTAGCGACGATTGCTATGTAAGGACAACAGGGTCCATGCCAGCGTTTCCTTTGCCCACGAGCGGATTGCATGAGTTGGTCTACCCGAATACTCTCTCCCGCTATGCCGAGGCGGCTCGCCTATTGGGCGATCCATCTGGGCGTGTCGGCGTTTGCCCTCTGGGGCGCGTGGGCGTGGATCGAGGCCGTTTCCGCCAGCGACGCAACTGGTGGGACGCCAGCCAGCGTCGTGAGTGATCGTGCAACCAGCCCTCGTTGGGACCGAGACAACCTTGCATTGCAGTGTGCCGCGACGGACGAAATCGCGCCGGTCGGCGCGACGTCTGCTGAATCAGACCTCGGTCGTAAAAGCTATTCCACCGTTTGGCTCCAAGAGGGGCAGTCGGAAAAAGCTGGCATCAAGATCCGCGGCATGTCACGCATGGGCGCCGCGCCGAAGGATCCGGTCACTCAAATCGTCGAGGCCGGTCGCCCGGAGGCGATTACCGCGCCGCTCGAGCAGCCACGCGCGATGCATCGCACAACTGGCCCTGTCGTCAGACCGGCTCAGACGGTCGCGTCGAAGCCAACGGGCGCATCGACCATCCAGGCGATTGACGCTCCGGTCGCCAAGATCTCCTGGCCTAGCAATGCGCCAAGCGCCAGCACTTCGGCATCGCGACAAGACACCGCGCAAGACGATGAGCCAGTGGCGCCGGTTGCTGAAGTAGCGACCAGGGCCGACAAGCGCGAGACCAAGGTCAGTCCGCCGGTCGTCGCCAAGGCGCCAGCCGTTGAACAAGAGGCGAAAGCTGTTCCGTCTCCAGTACTGGTCGTGAAGTTGCCAGGCGAGGACGCGGCAGCCGCCAGGGCCGCTGCCACGGCGCCGAAGCAGCAAGCGCCGCACGAGGCGCCAGAGACATCGAAAACGAAAGTGGTCTCGAAACCGATCGAGTCGAAGCAACGAATTGCAATGCGTGGCGGCGTGAAAACGTCCGCGGCCCCCATCGCAGCGGCGCCGGCCAAGCCACAACCGAGTGAAGGGACCTGGAATCCCGAGGCGCTCCCGGTCGTCGAGCCCCCCAAGGTTGCAGAAACGCCGTTTGCCGCGGAACCCGAAGCAATCGAGCCTGTAGCGCCCGCCCCGGTGCCTGCCGAACGCGTGGCGAGCAAGCCGGTTACAGCTAAGCCTGCTGCCGAGCGAGTGGCGACTGTCGCGCCAGCAGCGACGGTGGCGCGCCCCGTGGTCGCCGCCCCTGTTGCGACGCCACCCGTCAAGCTAGCGCCGATCAACACAACACCCAGCGCTACACTGGTCTCGCAACCAGCTCCAACTCAGGCATATCCGAGTGTCGCTGCTGCTGGGCCGCATGCGGCGTCCCCAGTTCAAACAAGGCCCGTGGCTCAGCCCGCCCTGCCACCGCCTCCGGTGTCGACGCCTTACGTGTCGTCCGAAGAATCTCGCCACCTGGCGATCATTTCAAAGCGAGCGCAAGAGCACGTTGATTATGGGTTCGACCTGGCGGAGCGTGGCGCGCTCTATTCGGCCGAGCTCGAATTCTCGCAAGCCCTGCAGTTGGTGGCCCAGGCGTTGGACGCTTATCACCATAACCAGAAACATAGCAAAGCGGTCGCGGCCGGTCTGACCGCGCTGCGAGAAGCAGATGACTTCGTGCCGCGAGCGGGTCAACCGCCAATCAAGCTCGAAGACGCGATCGCCGGACATAAGACACCGGTCTGGCGCACGGGCGAAACCGAAGATGTTCCGCCGCTGATTGCGATGCAGCGATATTATGCCTACGCCCAACAGCAATTCATGGTCGCCGCGGGCAAGGACCAATCGGCGGCCATGGCGCTCTACGGGATGGGCCGGTTGCAAACCTCGCTGGCCAACGAATACGGCGTGAAAAAGATGACCGCCGGACCGAAGGCGATGGCGCTTTACCAGGCCACGATCGGCGTCGATCCGCAAAACTATCTGGCCGCCAATGAGCTCGGAGTGATGCTCGCTCGGTACGGTCAGTTGCGAGACGCCGAAGCCGTTTTGCGACAAAGCGTCGCGGTCGCTCCTCGACCAGAGAACCTGAAAAATCTGTCCGAGGTCTACGAGCGGATGGGCGATCCGCAGAGCGCACAAAACGCTCGCACGCAACAAATGTTGGCAATGCAGTCTGGCACGCGTCCCGGCCGTCAGACAACGGCCGATCGTCCGCCACTGAAGCTGGTCGATAACGTGACGTTTCAACAAGACTCCGGGGCCGTCGGGGCTGACGACATTCTGACGGCTGAGAAAACAGACGGCAAAACAGCGGCGAACGCCACGAAGACGGCCGACAGCAAAGAATCGAAGAAATCACTGGGTTGGATCGGCGACAAGGTGTCTGAAGGGATGACACGCGTCGTTAATCCGAAGCAAAAACCGGCACAGGTGCGATAGTCGGTTTCAGCAGTGCGATAACGGATTGAAATCTGCAAGACCCGGCAAGTGGGTCGCTTGTTCTAAAAGCGTGGCGCCATGTAAGGCGTTCGCCATCGATCGAAAGGGAGTTCGTCGTGCAGCCAATGGAACGATTGAGAATCTCTCGGCAGCGAATCGTGCGAGTAAGCGTCGCCACGGTGCTGATGGCGCTCGTCGCGACCTGTGGGCAGGACACGTACGGACAGCAGTCGGCCGCCAACAAAGTGACCGGCCCCAATGGCGCCATGATGACGCGCCGCAACGCGTCGGCGCCCCCGGCGCGCGTGACAACGCAGGTCGTCGAAGCGCAACCAGCGGTCGCCAACGATCCAGGCGCCGCGCGTGGTTTTGTGCCGGCTCAACCCGAAGTTACCCCCCTGCCCGTACCGCAGGCCGATGCGTTAACCGGACCCGTTTACGAAGGCGACGCCCCCGCGCGGTTTTACAACCTGCCGATTGGCCCCGGCATGGTCGAAAGCGACTGCCCGCCGCAATCGCCCTGGCGAATGGGTGTCGATTGCAAGCAGGGAGGACCGTGTTGCGAGCTCGGCTGGGGCGCCGTTCGTCCGATTCCCTGGCAAGTGTTTGCGCAAGGCGAATACATTGGCCCGGCCCGCGTGCGGCACGTGGCTGAATATCGGTTGCGAGTGAACGACAAATTGGCGCTGGTCTTTCGGTTGACGACGGTGCCCAGCGCGCTGCCGTATCGGTTGACGGTGGGCGATGAGCTGCAAATCGAATCGCTAACCAGCGAGGACGTGCAGCGCAGCGTGTTGATTCAGCCTGACGGCACGATCACGCTGCGACTGCTGGGCCAGGTCCGCGTTGCCGGTCGCACGGTCGATGAAGTGCGCAAGGACCTCGACGAACGCTACAAGAAATTCATTCGCGAGCCTGCGATCACAGTCACACCGACCCGTTTGAACTCGAAGCTCGAAGAATTGCGGGCGACCATCGACGCGCGAGCCGGCGTGGGCGGTCAGCAGCGCGAAGCCAAAGTAACGCCCGAAGGAACGATCCAGCTGCCAGGCCTGGGCTCGGTGCCAGCGCAGGGCCTGACGCTGGATGAACTGAAGCGCGAAGTCGACGTCCGCTACACGCAACTCGTCGAAGGTTTCGAAGTCACGCCGATCCTGGTCGAGCGCGCTCCGCGCTACATCTTTGTCGTCGGCGAAGTCAAAGTTCCCGGCCGCTATGAGTTGACCGGCCCGACCACGCTGATGCAGTCGATCGCGTTGGCCGGCGGTTGGAATGTCGGCGGTAACGTGGGCCACGTCGTCGTGTTTCGTCGCGATGATTGCTGGAATTTGATGGCCACTCAATGCACGATTTCCGGAGCCTTGTTCGGCCACCGCCCGTGCCCGGCGGACGAAATCTGGTTGCGTGACTCAGACGTCGTTGTCGTGCCGAAGCGGGCGATCCTGGTCGTCGATGACGCGATCAGCCTGATCTTCACGCGCGGTCTGTACGGCGTCGTGCCGTTCAACTTCACAGTGTTCAGCGGCATGAGCAGTGGCTTAGTGGGCGGTAACTAGTGACCGCTCGCGCTCCCTACCGGCGCTGAGACGTCTGCGATCTTTTGCCGGACCGGGGGGGTGAATCCCCCAATTAATTTCTGACTTTCTTCTGCAGCGTGGCCGGTCTCAATTTGAGCCGCGCTGCGCGCCGTCGCCCCGCGCTCGACACAGCGCAAAGTGTTGCGGCCGTGCGGAGATGCGCTCGACGATTCGGTCGATTTGCGCAGCGCCGATCAAAAACCCGCAAAAAATGCGGGTCTGAGAAGTTTCTCTCGGCTATCGACACGGCCAATTCCGCGACTACCATGGCAACGGAAATGCCTCACAGCCTCGTGCAGTCGGGCATGTTCCTGGCATCTCGGAGAGAAGGCCGAGAGGATGTCATCCGGCAGCGCGGCAAGTAGCCGCGGTCGAGAGGACAACGAGCTCCGCTGATTCGGATCAATCAGCGTCGGGCGACGAAGCACCTTGGACGGATACAACTATGGCACTCAGCGATGCGTCGGCGCAAGCCGATAATCGAGCAGCGCGCGCCTCGGCCGGCCGACGGTCTGAAGTGCGACATCATTTGCGCGATGCTCTTTGGCTGTTGCTGCAGGCGTATGAGTACGCAGAAGAGCTGGACCAGGACGTCTGGTCTTTCGCCGTCGAACTGCATGCGCTCCGCGCCGCGCATCTCACCACCAGCGACCTCCGCTGGTTGGCGTGCAAGTACTATGTCGAGCACGCGTCCGAAACCACTAAGCCGCAGGATACGCGACGTCATTTCCGTCGCACTGGTCCTGCGACATTCGTTGATGAAACCTGCGTCGTGCTGACACCCTCGGGCTTGGCGCTGGCCCGTGAAATCTGCGCTGAAGGCGCCACGATTGCGGCTCCCAGACCGCGAACGGCGTCGAGCCGTTCGTCCATCGCCAGCACGCGGATCGGCCGACCGAAGTGGGATCGCGATCGACGTCAGGTTCGATTTGATGGACGGATCGTTAAAGAATTCAAGCTTCCGTCGCCCAATCAAGAAGCCGTGTTGATGGCCTTTGAAGAAGAGGGGTGGCCGGCGCGCATTGACGATCCGTTGACACCGACGGCCAATCTCGACCCGCGCCGCCGGCTGCACGACACGATTAAAGCATTGAACCGGAACCAGAAAGAAAACTTGCTGCGATTCATGGGCGATGGCACCGGCGAAGGCATTCGCTGGGAGCCGGTCCTGGAAACACAAACCGCGGTATTAACGATCTCACCAGATTAGAGGGTCGCGCGGCTCCCATGGGGAGTAGCTGTGCGCCAGACGTTCGGAATGTAGGAATTGTCCCTTGTGCTGCCCTGTTTCTCACCCCGGCTGACCACGATTCACAACATTTTTGAGTGCGCGAATTCTGTTTTTCGGCACTCACTTTGACTGCCACGGCCATCGCCCCGCCCTCGATTCGCCTCGCCGCCCAGCGTCGTATCGAGAACTCACTGCCATTACAAGAGTTAGTGTTGGTTAGAGGCCTGCCGCCCAGCGGGGCGACACGCTGAAACGACACTGCAACGGGAATCTCTGAATTCAGGCCACTTGGCGATTTTCGAGCTAGGCTGTCGTGATTGGTGTTTGCGCAACGGTTATTGCAAATCGGCGCGCTTCCATACTGATCTCGTTGGCAAATGTGGAGTCGAATGCTTGCTAATTAGACAGGTTGATACTGTGCAACACTGACTTTGGTTGTAGCTCCGGAGAGCGCCCACGAAGCTCCCCCACTACGACCGTTGCTGTCCCTGCGGACTCGGTTCTAATTTTTCTCGGTTAATTGCGCGTTGAATGTGTTTCTGAATCAACGAGAGATTCCCTGATGGCCACACGACTTATCCGACGATCGACCGCACGCGACTTTTGCCGCGTCCTGTTCCGACGCCAGCGCCTGATGCTCTGGTTTTTTGCCGGCACGATGGCACTCGTGACGCTCGTCCTGGTGATCATGCCCAGGACTTACGTTTCGGAGTCACGGCTCTTTATTCGGTTGGGTAAAGAAAGCGTCGGGCTCGACCCCACGGCCACGACCAACCAAACCGTGCC
>Ga0268266_10000210_pt1 | contig 101178 bp, 69 predicted proteins | sample KBSS13metaG_FD_190356 | JGI IMG/M metagenome (GOLD analysis project Ga0268266, IMG submission 190356) | Switchgrass rhizosphere microbial communities from Kellogg Biological Station, Michigan, USA - KBS S1-3 metaG (SPAdes) (version 2) | ecosystem: Host-associated > Plants > Roots > Rhizosphere...
GAAAACGATCTCGCCCAGAATCCGTTCAATCTGCGAGCAGAACGCGGTCTATCCCTGTTCGACGCGCGTAACCGGTTCGTCGGGAGCTATGAATGGGCTCTCCCGTTCTGGAATGATGGGAAAAACTGGTACCAGTCGGCTTTAGGCGGTTGGCATTTGAATGGTATTGGCACGCTGATGAGCGGAACGCCATTTACCGTATTCGATTCGAACGATGTTGCGGCGCAAGGAAGCGCACCAGAGATTACGGGATTCTCCGCGCAGCGGCCGAATCTCATCGGCAATCCCAACAACGGGCCACGTACGGTAGGCGCATGGCTCAATTCCAGCGCGTTCCAGCGACTCGATCCATTAGCGAACGCAGGACAGTTCGGAACGGAAGGCCGAAATGTCAATTTCGGCCCCGGTTACGCCAATTGGGACTTCGGTGCTCTCAAGAATTTCAAGTTTACAGAATCAAAGCAATTGCAATTTCGCGCGGAGCTATTCGACATACTGAACCGCACGAATTTCCGATTGCCCGACAGCGATATTAGTTCGCCGACGTTCAATCACATCCTTGCGGCACAGGCTCCACGCCAGATTCAGTTTGCATTGAAGTTCATGTATTAGCGGGCTCTGATGAGGAGAAATGGGATGAGAGCAGAAAACGGTGCTGCAGTGGAACAGATGATCAAATACGAGATCACATCTCAGTCTACGGAGGCTATTGCGCTGGTTCCGATGATTTCGCGGATGTTTCAGCTCGCCAGGCGGAGGGGGTTCTGAGATATGAGTTCAGAATTTCCATCCGATGTTGTGCAGGTGGAGGCACCTGAATGGCGTCGAGCGGCACCATCTTCCGCGAATATGCCTCTGACGGATGAACGCACAGCAAATGACGAGATCCGTGCCTTGTTCGCGCAATACCGCGAGCGTTTTGCTCGAACGAGCCTCCCCGGGATTGTGCTGTGCTTTGCCGCAAACTCGGTGCTGCTGAGAGGCATGTTGGAGATCGCCGAAGGCTTCTTGTTCGGCGAAAGCCTGCTGGGCCGCCGACACAAGGAGATGATTGCCACCTATATCTCGAGACAGAACGCATGCCCCTACTGTGCCGATAGGCACGGTGCTTTGCTTGGAGCGCAGGGAGGATCACCCGAAATGATTTGCGCTCTGCAGCACGGTAATCTCGATGCGCAACTGTTCACAAGCGCAGAGCGGGCTTTGCTGAAGTTCGCGCGCAAAATAAACGAAAATTCGCCGGCTGTTACCCGCGCAGACGTGGAAGCAACAACGCAAGCCGGCTGGACGGAAGCGCAAGTTGCCGAAGCGGTACACATCGCAGCTCTCTTCGCCGCATTCAACCGCATTGCCAACGGCTTTGGGCTACCTTCTCCTTATCCTGAAAGTTTGTGAGACTGGTTATGACTGAACCCTCTAATTCGCGGCGGCCAAAGCGCGGTACATGGACTCCACAACCAGAAACCCTCGCGCTCCTGCGTACCTCCGGAAATGAAATTAATGGTGTTGGCGAGACCACGCCCCGCCGACCGTCTCCGTTTTTCTGGCACCCGCCGGATCAACATCCGTGGGGCGAACTGCAACTCCTGGCGCGCAAGAACTCTCGCAAATGCCCCGGATCGACAGAGGCATTTCAGGGGGCCTACACTTATCCTGAATTAATCCCTGTTGCGGATACGCTCAATGGATCGCCGCCTCAGAAACTAGCTGGAGCGGTCAGAAGCTTCGCGCTTTCTCATGAAGCAGATGACATTGGGATTGCGGTCATGGAGCCGCTCTATGTATTTGAGGGCTACACGATCGATCATCCTTGGGTCATCGTCCTCGCTCTCGCTCATGACTACGAGCGCCTCCGCGAAGTTCCGTCTGATGAAACCAATGGTGTAGGTGTCTGCGATGTGGGAGATCAATATGCCAGAGGTACAAGGTCTTCTTATAACTTGGCAAATTGGATTCGTTCGCAGGGTTATCACGCTGATCCGTATCCCGGTCCAATGGCCGGTGCGCTGCTACTCATTCCACCGGCAATTGCTGCAGGACTCGGCGAACTCGGCAAGCACGGGTCGCTCATTAGCCCACGTTTTGGCGCCGGCGTTCGGCTTGCCGGTGTAACCACGGACATGCCGCTCGTTCCCACCAAGCCGATACATTTCGGCGCCGATGAGTTCTGTGCAAGCTGCCAGATTTGTACACAGGCGTGTCCGCCCGGCGCAATCGCACCGACTAAACAAATGGTGCGCGGCGTCAAGCGGTGGTACGTCAGTTTCGACAAATGCATTCCCTATTTCGCCGAAGCTGCATCATGCGGTATCTGCATTGCAGAATGCCCCTGGACACGGCCTTCTGTGCGGCCAAAACTTCTCAAGACAATGGCTCAAAGAATCGCTCAAGAACCGAAATGAATGCTCATCCTCTAGACCAAGAAAACTCGATTCGATATCCCGGCTGGAGTGTTCTCGCCGCCGCATTCACCGGCGTGATGGTGAGCTTTGCTCCGATCGTTCCGTACACTTTCAGCCTATTCCTCGATCCGTTGCATGCAGCCTTCGGCTGGAAGCGGGAAGCGATGGGCGGTGCATTTGCACTAGCGGCGATTACGGTCGCATTTGTTTCCCCTCTGATCGGCATCTTGCTAGATCGCTTTCCCCCGCGTCGCATCATCCTCCCCGGGATTCTGATTTTCGCTGCCGGGCTTGCCGCACTCAGCCGACTGACGCCGAACATCGTTCAGTTCTATGCCACATTTTTTGTAATTGGTCTGGTAGCCAACGCTACGGCGCAGTTTGCCTACACACGCACAATTCTTACCTGGTTTACGGCTCACAGAGGAATCGCACTCGCATTGTTGCTCACCGGAAGCGGTGTCGGCTCCATCCTGATTCCGCCGCTCACACAGTGGATGATCCTGCATCACGGATGGCGCAGCGGATTTCTGCTTTTGGGAGGCATAGCGACTCTAGGCTTTCCTCTTACTGCTTTGCTGGTCCGCAATCGACCGGAGGCAGCAATCGTTCGTTCAGAACACCATGCCCATACTGGACTGACGGTCGCAGCCGCTTTGCGAACCACGGCGTTCTGGATCCTCGCCTTCATCACTATCCTCTCCGCCTTTAGCGAAAACGGCCTGGTGACCAATCTTGCTTCTATCCTTACTCAACATGGCGTACTTGCTGCTACTGCCGCTCTCGCACTGTCGGTGCGCGGGGGAGCAGGAATCATTGGCCGACTGGGCGTGGGTTTTGCAATCGATCGAGTTTCTCCAGAACGCATTCAGTCCCTTGTTCTCGCCCTCGTCGCAGCAGGCACGCTGATCCTCGCTTTCGCGGGTTCTGCGTGGTCGGCGCTTTTGGGTGCGGCGATACTTGGTGTCGGCCTGGGCAGCGAGGCCGATGTCGGCCCTTACCTGCTCGCGCGTTATTTCGGACGCATGCATTTCTCTGTGCTATACGGTCTTACCTGGACTGCGTATGCCATCGGCGGCGCTACCGGACCCCTCTGGCTTGGGCACCTGTATGATCGTGCCGGCGCGTATCTGCCGCGATTCATCGTCTATCTTGCGGCGGTGGCATTTGGGGCAGTGATCCTCAGCTTCTTCCTGAAATCCGACCTGGAGAGTATTAAGTCTGAGCGGGAGACAACCGTAAACGCGTGCGCGCCGCTCGAAGGCTAGCAACTAAACGATCCACTTAACTCTCGAGGTACGATATCGCCTGATGTGAGCCGCTTTCAGCGGATCTCCGCCATGCGGTTGACTGGATCGTTTTTGGATTGACGCGCACCATTCGAGACGCCTACCGTACTGATAGATTGATTGCTAGGTTGGCAACGCTCATTGGGCGTTCGTATCTGTGACATCGGATTGGACTTACAAAACCCCAATCCGAAAATTTTCTGTGACCTCAATAACGAAACTTCGCGCCTAGCTGCACCTGTCGCGAAGACAATGCAGATGTAATCGTCCCGAAGTTGCTGTTGACGTTGACCCCACTCGCGCCTGCGGTGAAGGTGGTGTTTGGCATGCCGAGGTTCACATGATTGAATGCGTTGTAGCCCTCGATACGAAGCTCGAGGGAGGTGCCCTCGGTGATACGTGTCGTCTTGAAAACAGAAACGTCAAAATTGAGCGTCGCCGGTCCGCGCAGTCCCGAAAAATAGCGTGGGCTATTGCCAAAAGTGTAATCAGGCGGGTTGATGAAGGCGGACGGATTGAACCATTGACTGCGGCTGCGGTTTGGCACAGATAGGCTTATACCTGGGACCAGGTTAGGCCGTGTTGCCGTTCCTTGGTTAGAGGCACCATTAATTCCGACGGGGCGTCCTCCTTCAGCCGTCACAACGACGTTCAGCTGAAACCCGCCGATCAGACGATCTAGGGTTCTCCCCTGGTTGAAGTAGAGCTGATCTTTTCCGAATGGAAGATTATAGATTGTGGCAATCGTTGCCCGATGCGTCACGTCAATCGCATCCACACTGTATTCTCCGTCAAGATTGCGCCAGTTCTGGATAGTGCTGGCAGTAGTCGTGATGCCGGAGGTGGTAGCGAGGTCTGTATATATTGGCAAGCTCATCAGCTTGCCATAGGTGTACGCTGCCTGTAATTGGAGTCCCTTCTCAGAGCGACGCTGTGCAGCGACATAAAGATAGTTACCGTCAAAGTGAGCACCGCGCGGATAGCTGAGATTTACTTGCTGCATATAAGGATAAGGTTTGAGTAGATTGGCGCGAGTAATCGTAGCTGCTCCAAGAGAGCCTGGAACGATTCCGACATAGGGGTTAGGAACAGAGGCGTTCAAGTAGGCAGTGCCGAGGCTGTAGTAGCTAGGATCGAGAGTGTTGATGTTAAAGCTGCCTGTTGTGAAGTTTCGCCCATGATTGCCGAGGTAAGAAATATCCAAAACAGTCTTTAACGGGAGCTCTCGTGAGATCGTCAGTGTGTACTGCTGCGACTGAGGATCCTTCAGTGCTGGTGCCACATAATATCCAGTTTGTCCGAGAAATGCATTCGGCCCTCCCGCGGCTCCGAGTGGCAAACTTGCTGGATACGGTAGGCTATCTCGAAGTGCGAACACAGGACCATTTAGTGTGGTCGAGTTCCAGTTGGTGAAGAGGCTCCCAAAGCCGAGGGAATTTCCGGCTCCCTGCACGAACTCATTCTGTGCAGTCGTTGCATAGTAGATAGCATAACCTCCACGCGCTACGGTTTTATTGTCTGAGGTAAGCACCAAGGCAAAACCGATTCTTGGGCCCCAGTCATTCCAGTTCTCTCGAACGAAGTTGCGTCCGTTGCCGCCTACACCCGCGTAAAGTGCGGTGCCAAGGAAGCCGGTAACCGGGTTCCTGACCGTGATATCGAAGTTCGAAAGACCATTATGCTTTTCGTAAGGCTGAGCCTGAAAGTCATAACGTAGGCCAACGTTAAACGTCAATCGTTGCGATGCGTGCCAGTCGTCCTGAATATAGCCCGCGTATTGCATCTTGCGATACTCTGCTCCCTGCGCCAGTTGTGCCGAGGCGTTGGCTACAGCGCCAATCAGAAAGCTGGCGTAGGTTTGTCCTGGCGCTACGTTCGACTGAATAGTGGTGCTGGTTCCAGCAGCCGTTTGATTTGCGCTGAAATTGAACTGACCGCTCGCAGAGTTCGACTGTATGTTGAACGATTGCACGAAGCGCATATCAAACCCCATGCGAAATGTGTGCGAACCGAAGCTCTTGGTTAGGTCGTCAACCCCTTCCATTGTCGTGGACGCGCGAAAGCCAAGCGCAGTATTCGGAACCGACAAGCCGTTGGAGAAGACAGGCACCATGTCCGGTCTGGAGTTTTTGATGCCAAGTTTGGAAGCATAGTTCTGGTTGACTGTAGTCGGCTGAAACGGAAGAGTAGATCGAAGTACGGCTATGCGGCCATCGTTAACCAGCGATGCAGAAAACAAGTGAGTTTCAGAGAGTACGCCGCCCCATGTTGTGAGCTTATCGTCACGATAGTAGAGCGAGCTATAACCGCTATTCCCATTGTTTTGATAGTTCTCGTAGTAAGCCACGCGCGCAAAGACTGAGTCTTTATTTGATAGTCGCAAGTCTACGCGCCCAAGACCGGTTCGTTCGTTGGAAATGAGCTTTGGATTCGCCACATAATTGTTGGCGTGCGTGCAATCAGAGTAGCTGCCAGTCGTATTGTTTGGATGCGGATATAAGAGCTCCTGGGCAGCCAGAGCCACGGGATCCAGGTTGGTCAGTTGATTATTTGCGTATGCCGTACGCGTGGTTGTGGGGCTGGCGGTATACGGATTGTAAAGCTGAAGGGTCGTATCAGTTGGATATCGCGAACACGTGGTTGCACCTCCTGATGTGACTAGACGGCCCAGGTCGCTGTAGTCTCCTCTGCGTTGCTGCTCGGTAGGAACAGAAGAGTAGTAAGGCTGCGCGTTGACGAACCGATATTCTTCATAGTTGCCGAAGAAAAACGATCGGTTGCGTTTAATTGGACCACCAAAAGTGCCACCGTAATTGTTGAACCTCAGCTCTGGCTTACCGAAGACCGGTTTCGGTAATGCCAGCGTGGCATCCAGAGCGTCGTTGCGGAAGTACTCATAGGCTGAGCCATGGAACACGTTACTGCCTGAACGGGTGATGACATTGACAACGCCACCTGAGGTATAGCCAAACTGTGCAGGAATAACCCCGCTCATGATGCGGAACTCCTGCACGGCATCTGCCTTTACGTTGATGCCAATCTCGCCATGATAGTTCTGTAAATTATTCACGCCATCAAGCAGGTTGTTGTTAATGCCGGGAACCCCGCCAGCTATACGGATTGCGGAGGGTTGCGTTCCACGATTGGTAAACCCCTGACTTGTTGGCCCGACAGCTGATTCCACGCCTGGTGAGAGTGTTGCCAAGGCCAACACGCTGCGGCCGTTGACGGGAAGGTCCTGTACGGCTCGGGTATCCACAGTATTCCCAATCTGCGCATCTGCCGTATTCAGCGTGGGCGGTTGTGCATCCACGTTGACCGTTGTTTGTGTTTGGCCAATCTTCAGAACAGTATTCGCCGTCACACGAGCCGCAGCATCAACAACAACATTGCTGACCGTCGTAGTTGAGAAATTGGCAGCCGCCACAGTCACGCTATAGCGAGAGGGGCGCAGGGGCGATGATGTGTAATAACCTGCTCCGTTTGTTGTCAGATCCAGAGAGATGCCCGTGAGGTCACTTTGGATATGAATCGTTGCGCCAGGCACAAGGCCACCCGACGTATCTGTAACAGTGCCGCTTATATAGCCCACATCCTGCTGAGCGTGGGCATTGGGGGACATCCCTATGACAGCGATCCCGAAAAGAACGAGAATATTTGAGCGGATGGAAGAATTTGGCCTCATTTAAGATACTCCGGAAGTTTCTGTAAACGACGGGAAAAGCAGAAGCGATTTCAGGTCTCCACCTGTCTTTAGCTCATCCGTCGGAGTTCAACCAGGATTCCTGGTGAAGAAGGCGAGCAGTACCGCGCATGCCTCGTCGCGATGAACAGCGCTGCCCATATCTACTAAAGAAGCGTTGGGTGTCGATCCCTTCATGAGATTCGTAAGCCAGGCGCGTGAGTCGAAAGAGGTAGAAGGAGTGACTGTGGTGTCCAAGGCATGCAGCGTATTCAACAGCTCAGTCCACGAGACAGTCTGCTCCGGATGGAAATCGGTGAATGCTCTCGACTGACCGAATCCGCCGAATTTTTCCTGCGAGTATCGACCAAATTTCGGCCATTGAGACTCAACACCGAAAGCGCTGAGTTGGCCGGCGTCGTATAATGTTTCAATCTCGCGGAAGTCTGGGTGAGTCCATGGCACGTCTTTAAAGTGCTGGTTGCTCACGCTGGGACTGAGGCGTTGTGCACGAACCATCCAACTGGCGAGGGTGCCTCGAGTGAGCAGTGCTTCCGGGTGAAACTCTCTTCGATCGCCGCCATCAATCTTTGCAAGCAAGCTGAATTGGTCGATTGCGGCGAAGTGCGGCTCAGTAAGGGGAACGTCCCAAAAGAAAACCAGCCGGCAACGCTGCTGCAGAAGAGTGGACTGGAGAGCCGAGAGTGGTACGTCACGAACTTTAGTATGTTTTTTGAGACTCAGTGCTGCCGCGGTTCCTGCCGCCTGGCCGAGCTCCATCCATGTGGGATCCATCCGAATAGCCGAGAAAGCAACGTGAGTTGCAGACAAGGCAACGGGCACCAGAAGGTCGTCTACTTTTTGCGGAACGATAGAACCGTAAGGAATTTGGAATGGCTGTGAAGCGTTAGCGAGAAAAAAATCTCCATCACCCTTATCTGGGAGCGAGAGGTCTGTCTTCTCTCTAGCCGCCTTTGCATCGATAGGGTAGTGGCCCACGCCAATGCTGTCAGTGCGGAAGGGCAGGGTCAGCCCGCGGCCAAGCACGAAAGGATTGATGTCTGCCTCAGTCATCGTCACTTGGCCATGTATTCGTCGACCTTCACGCAAAAACATGCGGTACGGCACGTTGTCGTTGTCAGTGTAGTCATCGGGAGACAAGCCGATCTCGGTGTGGTGGCGGTCGTGTTGCAGGTAGTAAAGATAACCCAGTGCATGATTGCGATACTTGTCCTTGAGAGCTGCACGCTCTTCCGGCTTTAGCTCCGGCCAGTCCCAATTCGCGCCGGGTAGCTCGCTGCCGACCGGATTTACGTTAAACTCCGTCTTATTTCGAGGCACGCTCTGGAAAAACTTGTAGTCACCTGCGGCAAGATAGTTCTCGGCTTTATAGCCTGGGGGAGCCTGCTTTATGAGTGGAGCTTTCTCTCCGGAGCCTGCGTAGCTCTTAACCGTCAGCCGATACCCAGATGATGGTATGCTGCGGTCCTGCTCTCCAGTGCTGCCGCGTAATATCTCGCCGGTCCAGTCAAAGTAAAAGATGCGGCCGGCATGCGGCTCCAGTGCTGAACGGGCCTCGCGGCCAATGGAATAGGGGACACCGGCCCAGGCGGCAATGTCCCCCTCATGGGTCGCATCGATAACAATTTTGCCTAAAAAGGAAATGTCGCTGCCATCCTTACCGCGCGCCGTTACTCCGAGAATGCGGTTTCCGTTCATAACGACGCCTGTCGGAGTCTGGTTATAGAACACCTCGATATTCGGGCACTCCCCCATCATGTCGCGGAAGATTTGGGCCGCAACATGAGGCTCCCACCGGCCTCCTTCCTGAGGAAGGTTTGACTGCTGCGATCGTCCATCGAGAGAATTCGCCGGATGCGATCTCTCCCGAAAGATAGGGTCCATCGGATGGTTCTTGGCGTAGTAATCCTTTACTCGGAGACGGAATTCTTCGAAAATCCCACTCAAAGATTCATACGAAAACGTGTCAATGTTTGAGATGCCGTTGGAAAGCATTCCACCGAGGACTGGCGTATCTTCCACAAGAGCAACGTGCACTCCCATACGGCACGCCGCCAGAGCTGCCCCAAATCCGCCAGAGCTTCCACTGACGACGACCACATCGAACTGCTTGCTCTGGGCGGTTGATGCAGACACAGCATAGGCGGCGGCCGAGGGCAGAAGAATGACAACGAACAGGACCCAGGATTTTCGAACCCAATGCATGATGGCCAAAGTCTTCTTCGGAGATCGATCCCGTCAACGGTTGATCAGTCAGCGAACCGTTGCAACCGTTTGTTGTCGAAGCTAACGGCTTGGCTTGCAGCAATTTACGTAAAGAGCCTTAAATTGAAAGACTGCTTGCCTTTACAGGGAGCGCGGCACAGGCATGAGTTCATGCCGGCCCTTTTGCTTGGGTGCTATGCTTATGACCGATATGACAGAGGCGTGCAGTTCGCCGCAGGAGACTACTGAGTCGAAGCTTGCGGCGCTTGCTGCAATCGAAGCGAGCCCGACCTTTCAGCGGCACGAGCAATTGCGTGCTTTCCTGCGGTTCGTCTGCGAATACGAGATGGCGGGCCGCGGGGATCAGCTGCACGAGTATTTGATTGGCGTGGAAGTGCTGGGACAGAAACCGGGCTACTCCACTACAGAGAACTCCGTCGTCCGTAACAGAGCTCACAGTCTGCGGCGTAAGCTTGGGGAGTACTACGCAACAGAAGGCCGTGAAGCACCTCTACGCATCGACATTCCAAAAGGCTCGTACTGCCCCCGCTACGTTGAAGTGACTGGTTCGGAACTCCAGGCAGGTATATTGCCACACGCAACCCCATCTCACCAAACCTACACAAATAACGTGTGGTTATCCATCTTTGGCGCAGTCGTCATTGGATTGCTGAGCTTCGTCATCGGGTACAGATGGGGGCATGTTCGCGTAACACCTTCTATAGATCCGACGATCCGGGAGGCTTGGGGATCGCTGCTGAACACAACATCGCATACGATTCTCTGCATTGCAAATGCGCCGGAGTTACTCGTCCGCAGTCTGCCCGACGGCAATGCAAATTATGCGCAGCTACCTGAGGAATTGAACCTGCGATCATGGTATTCAGAGCGGTATCCGATAGCGGAGGGAGACAACTTGTACATAGTGCCGAACCACAATTCTCCTTTGTGGGGAGATGCTGCCGGCGCTATCACGGTGTCCCATCTATTGACCCGCGCTGGCGTAGATATGGAGGTGCTGCCCGAGCGTGTACAGTCCGCGTTTGCTTTACGTAATCGCAATGTGGTGCTAATTGGCAGACCGGAGAACAGCCCTGCCGCCGATCTCTTTCTCAAGGGCCTGTATTTTCGGATGCGGTATTCACCGGAGATCCGTGATCAAGAGATTTATTGGGCTGATTCTCGCGCCGGCACGAGTGGTGAGCTAGCACGTAAACCTGATACTGTACATGGGCTTATTAGTGTTATCAATATGACGGCAAACGATGGTACACAAACGAGGTTGTTGGTTTTCTCAGGAGAAAACTCTGCAGGAACTATTGCTGCTGCCGAGTATTTCTCTTCTGCCGAGCACTTGCGCGAATTTCTTAACCGTCTACATGTTGATGGAATTGAAGGATTTCCACGCGTCTATCAGGTCGTGGTTTCCACTGAAGAACATAACTACCTTCCATTCAACTATGCGTTGGAAACATACAAGGTGATTGAGCGATAGGTAGAACCGTCTCATCCTTTTCACGGGTTGCCGACAACTCGAAAACACTCCCGGTCGAAGACGGCCCCAGCACGATGAAACTGGCAATTGGACCGCTGCAGATCGACCGCCAATGAAGGAGACTTCGCGCAACTAACTAATCGTGAATGAGTAGCAAATCGTCGAGTATCTAATCGAGCGATTCGCCGGAGCTACATGACTCAACGGGCTCTAAGATCCGGACGAATTCGGAACCTACTATTTCTTGAATCGCCAACCGCACAAAGGAGAGCAATCCCGTTACTCGCCTTCACAGCCAGGAGGCGGCACGACTGATTCTTCGGTCTATGCCCTGATATGTTATCGACCAGAAAACCAGGGAATGCGAAAGGTATTGCTTCTTAGCGGCCTTTGGCAATCTGGCACGGAGGCCGCAGGAAATTATGTTTTGAATGATCGTCAGTTCGGTAAATTTCTTGCCCGGATAGCAAAAAAAATGGGACGATACCGGGGTTAGAGCTTCTGGTGCAGGTTCACAGTATTGCTGGCAATGCATTTGAATCTGTCATTGTCGCGGATCGGGTTGAATGAAATCCCGATGGAGCGGCAATAAAGCGACGATCGTTCTTGTTTAGGGATAATGATGCAAAATCGGTACTGCAATTTATCGAGTATAGATTGGCAATGGGAAAGCGGCTTGGGTCAACCCATCAACGGCTCAGCTGGCGGAGAACAGAGCTCATTGAGGTCGGAAGGGAAGCGCCTCTCACATAGATGCCTGCATCCTCTCGTTGATCCCAATCCGAAAAATCGCGCTCTTCCAGCCTGAGTTGATATTCCAATATCAGAGCGGTGCAAATCGCGATGAATTGAAAAGCCAATTCGAATCCGATTGCTGTCTGGCAAGCATATGATCGTCGGCCCAACCCTAACGCCGAGGCGTTGAAAAAGAACATCCGACTTGGAACGTGGCGGAATGGATTAACCTACCCAAGCCCTACGTTACAGCCCGGATCAGACCAACACTTCCGTTTGATTGATGGTGAAGAAGCACAGGTCCAGCTGTATTACGTCTTCCTCGCTCGTTCCAACCGAAATGTGCTGCCGCTCGCATTCGAGTTTACGCCTAGCGCAGTTCGACGATGCCGGGCGTTTTGACGTAATCACGAAGGACGGGTTCATCGACGCCGCGCAAACACTCGCGAGGCGCAGGTCAGATTGCATAAACACGATTGAATCTCTCGTACGGAGGCACCCCTTCGGTGATAATTCAGGTCAGCACCGTCAACTGGCAATTACCGGCGCTCTGAAGCCTTCTGTGCTAAGTCATATCTCCAACAACAGGAAGCCATTGAAAAAGGCTGGCGGCGCTCATTCCTAGGCTCCCGTATTCTGCACATTTCAAGATATATAGAGCGTAGCCTTCGAATGGAAAGGCGGTTCACGACCAATGCGCGACCATCTATCCAAGTGTCATGTTTCTCATAACAGGACTCTTAGCTCAAAACGTATAAATGCCTCCCAATAGGGAGGCTCAGGGTGGATCCCTCGTAAGTCATTGATTCTAAATGGTGGCCAGAGACGGGATCGAACCGCCGACGCCGGCCTTTTCAAGGCCGCCTAGCAAGCGAACTAAAGTGTTCTGGAATCAGCGGATATGGTTGAATCAATTATCGTTATGTCTCCTCCATTTAGGATGATTTAGGACCATTTGGGATGGTTTCGACCGTACGATGGTCGTGTATTGGTCGTGCAGTCCTGGTCCTCTGCTTCTCGGTAGGCGTCGGAATATTACCGGAATAACACTAAAACCCTCTACGCGAGTTGGACGTCTCCTTTACGGAGTGGCATCAGGAAGGAGAGCTTATGGAGTCGACAACACAATCTAATGCGAAGCTGGTATTGAGCACGAAAGATGCGCAGAACGCGTCAGGCCTGTTCTCTTCCGAAGCAGTACTTAGCATTCTGCGGTTGATTTTTGCGGGAGCGCCGTTAGCTGAAGTGCTCGCCATCATTGCTCGACTGGTTGATTCCCCGGACGACGGTACATTGTGCAGCATCTGGCTTCCGACCGATGACGGAAGGCAACTTTATTGTGTGGCGGCTCCCAGTCTTCCTGGTTTCATCGAGGCCGCAGGGTCAATGCTTATCGGTCCAAAAGGCGGAGCCTGCGGCGCAGCCGTTCATCGAAGAGAACCAGTCTACGTTACGGACATCCTCACTGACCCTGTCTGGGATGTTTATCGTCACCGGCTCCTGCCTTTTGGAATTCGTGCAGTCTGGTCGCAGCCGCTGTTCACGAGAGAGGGCAAAGTTCTGGGGACTTTTGCGATTCATTATCGTGAAGCACGTAGCCCTGACGCTATCGATCTGGAGTTAATCGAGAATTTCAGTCACATCGCCGGAATCGCGATTGAGCGTCACCTGAATGAAGAAAAGTTACGGTATGAACGCGATCGCCTGCGATTGCTCCTGGAAATCACAAGCAGCGTGACATCCAGGTTGAACCTCCGGCAAGTGGTTGAGGCGCTTTCGACGAATCTATTCACGATAATGCAATGTGACGTGTCCGCCTTGTTGTTACCAGACTCCGAGAGCGGCGAGTTACGCGTTGCTAACTTATACAATCCAGACGCGAGAGGACCCTTCCGCGAGGGATCGTTGGTGCCGATGAATAGTTCGATCTCGGGTCAGGTATTGCGGAAGGGCAAGAGCGTCCGGATCGATAGCTTCGAACAGGTCCGCGAGGCTCCTGAAATTTATGGGAATCCTGACGGCAAGCTTCTTTACGAGAGCGTGATTGAGGAAGGCCTCAGCGTGGGGTGTTATCTTCCACTCGTAGGCCGTGATCGCGTGGTTGGCGTTCTGATGCTCTCCAGGCGTTCGGACAATGCTTTTGCGAATGACGACGTCATCTTGCTTGAGCGGGTGGCATGTCAGATAGCCATTGCAGTTGAGAACACGTTGGCGTACGAAAAGGCGACAAAGGATCGAGACGAAGAAACGAAGCAAAGACTGTATCTCGAAGAAGAAATCCGAGCTGAGTTTGGGGAAATCGTCGGCGAAAGCCCCGCCTTGAAGAGCGCCTTGCACTTGGTGTCAGTAGTGGCACCTACGGATTCGAGCGTGATGATTCAGGGTGAGACGGGCACCGGGAAAGAACTGATTGCACGGGCCATTCACAATCTGAGTGGTCGCCGGGAGCGGGCCTTCGTCAAATTGAATTGCGCCGCAATCCCGCTTGGGCTCCTCGAAAGCGAGCTGTTCGGGCATGAAAAGGGTGCATTTACCGGTGCCATTGCGCAGAAGACTGGGCGCTTTGAACTCGCTCACAAGGGAACACTTTTCCTAGACGAAGTCGGCGACATTCCTCTGGAACTCCAGGCAAAATTGCTCCGAGTCTTGCAAGAGCAGGAATTCGAGAGGCTGGGCAGCAACCGCACTCACAAGGTTGACGTCCGCCTCATCGCAGCCACCCATCGTGACTTGACCACGATGGTAAAGCAGATGACATTTCGCGAAGACCTCTACTATCGGCTGAAGGTATTTCCGATCAATGTTCCCGCTCTGCGGCAACGTACGGAGGACATTCCGAAGCTGGTCCGGCATTTCACTGCGCTCTACGCGCGACGAATGAACAAGAGAATCGACACAATTCCGTCCGAGACTATGGATGCGCTCGTGCGATATCGCTGGCCGGGAAACGTGCGCGAGTTGCAAAACTTCATCGAGCGCGCCGTGATCCTTTCTCCCCACACCGTATTACGAGCGCCAACTTCCGAACTGGAACCCTTCACCGCTCACAAGAGCCCAAATATGACCATGACAGGTCTTGAAGAAGTTGAACGAGATCACATCCTCCGTGCGCTTGAGGCAAGCAATTGGGTCGTGGGTGGTCGAACCGGTGCTGCGGAGCGACTGGGAATGAAGCGCACGTCGCTGGTTTACAAAATGCAGAAGCTTCGAATAATACGTCCCGCGTCCTTCCAGCAGGAGAGTCGGGTACGCTAGGTGTGACTGTCTCCATGCCGCGACAATTGTCGTGACGAGAACCCGTCACTGGCGGAGGTCAGTCACAAATCCGTCAGCGACCGACTAAAGCATTCTGGGCTCCTATCAATTGTATGTTCCTGTAGATAGAAGAATCTATCGCTTCATAGTCTCGTTTCGAGAGTCCTCGTGTGATGGCAAGTAATTTGCTTCATTAAAGTCGCGCCTGAAATCAGTAGCGAATGGTACGTTTCGGTCGAGCCTATCGCTAAGCTTGGTGTGACCTGAGAATCCGGCGAATGAAACAAGACCATGTCGATTCTCTACTTGAAATACAAAGCAGTGCGGTTGATGACCTCGTCTCTCACGGCGAGTTTGTCCGCCGAGGATCAGATGGTCCAATCGTGCCCTGAAGCCAGTCCAGTGAAATGGCATCAGGCCCATACCACCTGGTTCTTCGAAACATTCGTGCTGAGGCCGTTTCTCGCGGATTGCAAACCATTTCGTGAAGAATTCCATCGTCTCTTTAACAGCTATTACATCTCTCTCGGCGAGGAGATTCCCGAGAAGAAGGGGCGTGCCTTCTTTTCTCGCCCGTCGCTCGATGAGGTTCTGGCCTTTCGCGTGCACGTTGACCAGGAGATGGGAAGACTCTTAGAGCGCCCTATGGATGAGGAAGTGTCACGTCGCATCATGTTGGGCCTGAACCATGAGCAACAACACCAGGAACTGGTGCTGACGGATATCAAGCACGCATTCTTCTCGAACCCCCTGCGTCCCTCGTATGAAGCGCCTTCGTTCGACAGCCAGTCTAGTCACACGATCTTGAAGCTCAGATGGCACGATGTTCAGGGGGGACTGATTGAAATCGGTCATCCGGCAAACGCGGAGGACCCGATAAATTTCTGCTTCGACAACGAAACTCCCCGACACAAGGTCTACTTGGAACCGTTCCGAATCGCAAACCGACCAGTTACATGCCGCGAGTATCTGGAGTTTATGTCGGATGATGCGTATACACGTCCCGAATTCTGGCTGTCGGATGGTTGGGAAACGGCGAAGCTGGCAGGTTGGGAGGCTCCCCTGTATTGGGAGCGCGATCCCGGTGATGAGACGGGCTGGCGCGTCTTCACTTTGAGGGGATCGCACGGGCTCTCCTCCCTTCTCGACACCCCCGTCTGCCACATCAGTTTCTTTGAAGCCGATGCCTTCGCCCGCTGGCGCGGTTGCCGACTCCCAACAGAGGCGGAATGGGAATACGTTGCCAGCGAGAAACCGCAGAATGGGAATTTGCTCGCTACGGGGAGGCTGCATCCGGCAGCGGCCACCGGAGAGAGTGTTGACCAACTCTTCGGAGATTGCTGGGAATGGACCGCCAGCCCCTACACGGGCTATCCGGGATACAAGCCTCTTCCAGGAGCGCTGGGCGAATACAACGGAAAGTTTATGTCCGCTCAGATGATTTTGCGCGGGGGGTCCTGCGTCACGCCTCCGGATCACGTGCGCGCAACCTATCGAAACTTCTTCCCACCCGCGTCGCGTTGGCAATTCACTGGAATACGCTTAACGGTCTAAGAGTCTTAGCTCGTATGGCGTCATGCTTTATCGTGGCAGAGCTCACGACCGACTCCCGTCAGTGTTGGACATCCGTCGCGCATCCGTCAGTGAGAGCGACGGAGATCTGTGTGAATTGCGAATCGATCCCTTCAAGCCAGACAGGAGTTAGCTTTGCTGCCGGCTGTGGAGTAAGGGCATTGGCGTTTGGCATTGCGGTTGCTCTCAAATACCAGAGGCGCTCCGTCGCCACAGAACAAGCGCTATGGAGCAGGAGAAATACGAGTAAGTAGGCCGCAGTCAAACAGATTACAGACAGTCAGAAGGAGTCTTATGAGTGCTGTTTCCAAGTTCTCTGTACCCGTGACATCAGTTCACAAAATCAAAGCCGATGGAGTCGAAGTCTTCTACCGTGCGGCCGGTGACCCGAGTGCGCCGATGGTGCTTCTACTGCACGGATTCCCGTCGTCGTCGTTCATGTTTCGCGCGCTTATTCCACGCCTCGCACATCAGTTCCGGGTGATCGCGCCAGACTTGCCAGGTTTTGGATTCACGGAAGTACCGAAGGAACGAACATATACCTATTCGTTCGACGCACTGGCGCACACGTTGGAGGCGTTCACAGATGCGCTCGGTTTGAATCGCTATGCGATTTATGTGTTTGACTACGGCGCTCCAACGGGCTTCCGTCTGGCGATGCACCATCCTGAACGAGTAACGGCGATCATTTCACAGAACGGGAATGCCTATGAAGAGGGGCTCGGCGATGCGTGGGCGCCGATCAGGAAATATTGGTCCGAACCGAGCGAGGCAAACAGAGATGTCATCCGCCAAAACATCCTGAATTTCGAAGGAACTCGCTGGCAGTACACTCACGGCGTAGCGAATCCTGAAGCGGTTGCCCCTGAATCGTACACGCTGGATGCGGCTCTTTTGGAGCGTCGAGGAAACAAGGAGATTCACCTCGACCTGTTCCTCGACTACGCATCGAACGTGAAGCTTTATCCGAAGTTTCAAGAGTACTTTCGCGAATCGAAACCTCCTTTACTAGCGATCTGGGGCAAGAACGATCCCTTCTTCATTCCCGCCGGAGCAGAAGTATTCCGGAAGGACATTCCCAATGCTGAGGTCCGTTTCCTCGATACGGGCCACTTCGCCATCGAGACCCACCCCGTGGAGATCGCTGCCGCGATGAAGGAGTTCCTTGAGGCGAATGGAGTCCTTGGCCAGCGGTAGAGGTGGCGATCCCTTCTACTCAAACGTCACGGTCGTGTTGGTTCATTGAACGTGCCTGGGGACTATTGCAGGCACTTTACTTGGAACGAGGAGAAAGTTTATGCAACGTCGTAAGTTTTTAGGTGCGCTCACAGGTACATCTCTGGGTGTTCTAATCAACGGGTCCCTCAGCGAACTTGCGCAGGGGCAAAGCACCACACATCCCGTGAGTTCGCATGTTTCCAGGACGAGTCAGTTTCCTCCGAACTCAACAATCATTTTGGTGCATGCGGCGTGGGCCGACGGTTCGTGCTGGCGCAACGTCATCCTGCCTTTGGAACGCCGCGGTCTTCATGTCATCTGCGCACCGATTCCGCTTACGTCCTTAACCAATGACGCTACCGCACTGAGCCAGGTACTCGAACAGACCAGCGGCCCGGTGGTTCTGGTGGGACATGCCTACTCAGGCGCCGTGATCGCTGCGGTGCGTAATGACCGGGTTAAGTCTTTGGTCTATATCACGGCGCTCGCGCCGGATGAGGGCGAAACCGTAGCCAAAGTGTTCTATCTCAACCCAAATTCTCCGGAAGCGCCGAAGATGGTTCCTGATTCCGAGGGCTTTGTATGGCTGCCGGACGACGCCTTTAGCCGAGCGATTACTCACAAGGCTTCTGCGGATGAATCAAAGATAGCGGCGGCTCTGCAACGGCCGATTGGTGTTCCCTGTATTCAGGAGCGAGCTCCAACACCGACATGGAAAACAAAGCCATCATGGTTTTTGGTAGCAGAAGAAGATCGCATGATCAATCCCAAAACTCAGCGTTTCATGGCGGACCGTATGGGCGCAAAGATTCATTCGTACCCTGTGGATCACTCTCCGATGATCTCGGAACCCCAGGTTGTTATCAACGTGATCCTAGAGGCAGCGCGCGAAACCCTCTCGCGATAACGTCTTGCCGCAACAAGTTTAGACCCCGATTTAATCCTGTGGGAGAGGTAATCACATGGCTGTCAGGAAATCCGTTGCTATCGTCACTGGCGCAAGTCAGGAAATCGGTCGTGCTACTGCCGTGCGGTTAGCGCGAAACTTCTCTGCCGTTGTACTCGTAGCCAGAAATAAGGACGAATTGGAGAAGACTGCAGCGGAGGTCAACTCCTCAGGCGCGGAGTCACTGATCTACGCGCTAGACCTGCGGGAACCTCGGTCGCCCGAAATTGTCGTCAAGGGCACTCTCGATCGCTTTGGCCGAATCGATGCTCTAGTCAACATTGCCGGTGCGGTGCCACAGATTGATTTGTTCGAGATGACAGATGCACAGTGGGATGACGGCATGGCACTTAAACTTCACGGTGCGCGCCGCCTCACTGTACAAGCCTGGGATGCACTGAAAGCTTCGAACGGATCTGTCGTCTTGATTTCCGGAAGTGCTGCCCTGGACCCGAAGCCAGGTTTCGCGGCCGTAGCGACCATCAACGCTGCTATCATTGCGCTGGCGAAGGCCTTTGCCGAACAAGGTATTAAAGATGGGGTTCAGGTCAACAGCGTAGTTCCGGGCGCGGTCATGACGGGCCGTCGCCGCTCCTTCATGGAACACTGGGCTCCGGAGCACGGCATGAGCGTTGAAGAGGCCATGAAGCAGTTTCCAGAAAAGGTGGGCATAGCTCGCTATGGCAAACCAGAAGAAGTTGCGGACCTAATGGCCTATATGGTGTCGCCCGCTGCGAAGTGGATGACGGGAACTTCCGTGCGTATGGACGGCGGCGAAGTCAAGGGTGTCTAATGCAGGAATCTTGTGAGAGCTTACGGCACGTAGAGCCCAAACGCATCACGGAGATCGTCGCGGCCTTGCGCACTATCGAAGATTTGAAGGGTCTGACTGAAGAGGACTTCACCTGGCTTGCAACTTACGGAACGGAGAAGTTCGGTAACGATGGAGACTTGATTTTCAGCCAAGGAACCCCGCCGCATCACCTGATGTTTATCCTCAATGGCGAGGTACTTGTTCATCGCCACTCACACAGTCCGGTATCCGTCCTAGTCGGGCAGACGGGACGAATCACAGGAAAGACCCCCTTCTCGCGCATCGAGGCGTGGAACGCGGACGGAAGGTCATCTGGGAAAACGTGGATTTTGGAGCTGCACGACGGTCATTTCCCAGAACTCCTTAATGCCATACCGTCGATGACGCAGCGGATTGTCCGCGTATTGCTCGATCGGAACCGGGAATATACGCGAGCAGAAGAGCAGATTGGTAAGCTGGCTGCCCTCAACAAGCTTGCTGCAAACCTCGCTCACGAACTAAACAATCCAGCGTCGGCTGCTAAGAGTGCGGCCTCGCGGCTGATGAGCACGTCTAGTAGTGATTGCGAGCATACTCGCTATCGAATTGGGATGGCTTTGGGCACAGAGGACAGACTCAGTGCGTATTTGGACTGGCTATCTAAATTGCGTTCACAGGTTTCCTTCTTCCGCCACATTGCGACTGAGAATACCTTTGTAGGAACTACATCGCTTGAAGATTCGCTGATGTATTGGCTGGAATCGAAAGGGTTCGCGGATGCGTGGAAACTCGCTCCAGTACTTGCTGAATGTCGTATCCCTCTATCCTCACTTCAGGAACTTGAGCAGCTAGTGCCGGCTCATTCGATATGCCTTGCAATCAGCGACGTCCAGGTAACCCTCGCCTCGTACACGGCGATACTTTCGGTAATCGATGCAGCCGACAGGATCTTCCGCCTTGTCACAGGAGTAAAAGACTACTCGTACATGGATCGACAGCCCGTTCAAGACGTCAATATCTCCGAATCGTTAGACATCGTTCTGAAGCTCTCACAGCCTAAACTGACTGGCATCACGGTCATACGTCGCTATAGCCCAGATGTCCCTCTGTTCAAAGCTTTTGGAAGCGAGTTGAATCAAGTTTGGGCAGCGCTCGTAGAGAACTCATTGGATGCAATGGCTGGCTACGGCACACTCACCCTGTCAACGAGATTGCAGGGAAAGACGATTCTGGTCGAGATTACCGATACCGGCCAGGGAATCCCCACGGAGTATGCCAATCGTGTGTTCGAACCGTTCTTTACAACGAAACCTTTCGGGACGGGCTTGGGGCTAGGGCTTGATACCGTCCAACGGGTTATCCAAAAGCATTTCGGAGCGATCGCTTTCGATTCGCAACCAAACAAGACGACTTTTCATGTGCGGTTGCCGCTCGATCGCACAGAGGTCTATTGAAGCGGCCTGGCGACCATATTTATACGTCATCGGCCAGTATGGCGGTACGGATCTCGAACCGCGCGACTAACACCCGTCAGTGCCGGGCATCCGTCGCGACTTCATCGGTTGGACATTAAGGTTGTGACGAAGTTTCCTATCGATTCTGCGGAGCAGAAGAAAACTAGCTCGACAATCTCCCACCAAGGAAGAGCCGTTGTGTTTGGTGTTTCGATTGCAATCAGTCAGATGAATTGCGTTACGTAAGACTTCATGAAAGATGACGGGAAGGCCAGCAAAGATGAAGACCCTATCAACTCTGGAACAAGGCGCAGTCTCTCACACACAAGCCAAGAGCAGGTTGACCAAATTGGCTGCATGGATAGCTGATCGTAATATTCCGTTCCTGGTCACTAGTATCGGCATGATTGTTATGCTCCTTTGGGCCGGAGCTTACAAGATGACTGCGCCGGGCGCTGATGGCATAATGCCTCTGGTATCTCACAGCCCGCTGATCGGTTGGCACTTCAAAGTATTCGGGCCTTATATCGGTTCCGATTTAATCGGTCTTACCGAGTGGATCGCCGCCATATTGTTTGTGGCAGGTTATATAAAACCTAAAGCAGGTATTGTAGGCGGCTTCGTCGCGACACTCATGTTCTTTATAACCAGCACTATGATCATAACTACTCCCGGCACGACGAGTGTGGTTCACGGGGTGAGGTACATGAGCTTCCTGGGTCTGTTCCTTTTCAAGGACGTCATATCCCTCGGGGCATCCTTTCGCCTGATCAGCTATTTCGGGAAAAGGGCTATCCTGGCGGAAAACGCAGCGAGTAGTTAAGGCAACCGAGGCCTCAGTAGATTCCCGCCTTCATTTGAGTGCCTGCTTTTTCCATCTGCTCAGTGTCGAGATGAAAATGATTGGGTCGTGGCGAACTCAACGGATCGGGTTCGACTGGGGCGCTCCCCCCTAAAGGCGTAGAGGGCTGCGAAGCCTAATAGAGTCTGTCCTGAGGCAAAGATGGCCAGCGCAGTGCTAAAGCCGAACGCGAGTAGATGCTGAAAACACAGAGCTCCTGCGCCCATCCCGAGGAAGTTGGCGAAAGTTGCGAATCCAGTAATCTGTCCTCTGTGTTTGGGGTCCAATGATGTCGTAATACTGGACATCAGCGGATGCGTCGCGTCGAATCCAACCGACAGAGCTGTGATGACAAGCGCGGCGACGAACCGCGGACTTTGAGGGAGCAATAGAAAAGCGCACCCTGCCGCCCAAAGAAATCCAAGCGGGACGACATATCGCCTTCCGTAGCGATCTCCCCATCTCCCAATCGTGGTCCCGAAGAAGATACCTGGCAGACCGTATCCTGCGAGGGCTAAACCGATGCCGGTGTCATGCAGATGATACCGGCGTGTAAGCAGAAAGCCGAGCCAGGCGAAGGTGCCCCCATGGAAAGCTCCGTTGCAGAAAATGAACGCCATCGTTCGGCCACCTCGCGGAGTGTCCAGGACAATGAGGTACTCGCGAATCACTTGCTCAACGGAACTCGGCCTTCTGTGCACACTGATGATTGAGCGAGCGTTTCTGAAGACCAAGATGGCACCAAGACAGCACACACAGGCGATCGCTCGAAACTCATTTCTCCACCCGATGAGCGGATTCAGAATGGGGCCCAGTGTTGAGCCAAATCCGATGCCCGCTGCGATCGCTCCGAACATGCGGCCCATGGGGCGTCCCTGAATCGCATAAGGATAGCGGTCACCCACAATCGCTAAAGCAACTGTCACGATTCCGCCACACCCCACGCCCGATAGTATCCTCGCGGCGAGAATGGCCCGCCACGATCCCGCAAATGACACCATCAGCATGGTCGCGGTGGCAAAACACAGAAGAGCCACTAGCGTGGGAGCGCGTCCCCACCAATCAGACAATGCGCCGTATACGAGCGTCGATATCCCATAGGGGATCAGATAGCCCGCAATAAGCCAGCCCAGTTGATAGGCGGGCACTGAAAACTCCCTCGAAAATGCAGGGATCAGGGGCGCGACCATGTAATTGCTGTAGAAGACAGCGAACGCGATGGTTGCCATTAGCCAAAGCTGAGAGTCGTTGTTCGTAGTAGAGGGTTCCGTCAGGGTTCTCATAGTATCGGTGCAACCCTTACTGGGCCATTGATGTCCCTTGGTGTTGATTGAATAACCGCAATCGGGCGAGAACGACTTGCTTGACCGATTCCTCCGCGGCAGGCAGAAGCTTATAGGGGACAATCTCCCGCGGCTTTTGCGCGAAAGCCTCTTCCAGGCCGCGCCGCCACGCAACCCGCAGCTCGGTGTTGATGTGAATGATATTGATTCCGGCCGCGATCGCCCCCCGGAGGTCGCTGTCTGCCGTGCCGGAGCCTCCATGTAAAGTCAGTAAACTCTTGGACGCATTCTTAATGTCCTGGATACGTTCCAAGTCGAGCCGCTTTTTAACGTCACCTTCGACCATGGCTTGCACCATTCCGTGACTATTACCGACTGCTGGAGCGAGAACATCGACCCCGGTACTTTCTACGAACTGCCTTGCTTCCTCCGGTGTGGTGAGCTCCTTAGAACGGTCAGGGACCGATTCATGAATCTCAGACCCTGTCCCAACGTTCCCAATCTCCCCTTCCACAAGAATCGTTGGATTAATTGATTTCAGTGTTTCAACTGCTTGCTTGGTTTGCTTAACGTTCTCCTCAAACGGCAATGCTGATAAGTCATAAACGACCGAATCGAATCCGGTTTTGGCCGCCGCGATTGCGCTGTCCAGAGAATGTGTGTGGTCAGCATTGAGAAAGATGGGGAAGCCCTGTCCTCGCGCAGGCTTTTAACCAGAGCCGCAACTTGAGCGATACCGAGAAATGCGCGCTCGCCTTCCGATGCACCGACGATTACTGGGACCTTTAATTCCTGAGCAGACGCGAACACAGTTTAACAAGATCCAATCCGAGATATTGAAGTGACCGATGGCCGCTCCGTTGGTCTGCGCGTCTTCTAATAGATTTCTGAGCTGGAACACTTTTCCCCCTTTAGCCCTGTTCACGCTTCCCCGGGCGAAACGCACTTGTAATCGCTTCTGCGGGCCTTGTTCGTCCTGAAGACGGTCCGCCCTTTGCGCATCAAAAGGCTTTCGGTAGCGAAGGTGCGGACGAGAACAACGGACTGAGTCCTTCGACAAGAGTTGGGTGGGCCCAGATGGCATCGCGGAGTGCGGTATAAGGCAGCCTAGCCATCATGGCAGTCTGGACCGAAGCCATGATCTCTCCGGCGTCGACAGCGAAGGCGGTGAAGCCAAGAATAAGATCGTCGTTTACCCCTACCAGCGCTTTCAAGAATCCGCGTGTCTCGGATAGAGTGTGGGCTCGCAGCACTCGTTCCATTGGGACTTTGAACAGGCGGTAGTCGATCCTTCGCGAACTGGCTTCTTTCTCCGTCAGACCTATGCGTGCAAGTTCCGGGTCTGTGAAAAGGGTGAAGGGGATTTGCCTGCCTGTCGTAACGTGATTGCCCCCTGCAAGGTTGTCGCGGACCACGCGGAAGTCGTCAACGCTGACATGCGTGAACTGAGGAGTTCCCGCCACCTCGCCGATAGCCCAAACTCCTGGCGCGGTCGTCTCGAGCCGTTCGTTGACCTTGATGTAGCCGCGATCATTCAGTTCGATGCCGGCCAGCTCCAGTCCTATGTTCTCTGTGTTTGGCCGTCGGCCCGCCGCAACAAGCAGATGAGTGCCCACGAGAGTCTTTTCTCTTCCCCCTTGCTCGACAACGACGATCACTGAACTGCCTGATTTGCCAGAAATACGTTTCACTCGCGCATTCATGACTGTGTCGATGCCTTCGTCCCTGAACAAAGTGGCCAGTCCGCTCGTCACGTCATCGTCTTCTAAATGCAACAAACGGTCATTTCGATCGATGACAGTAACGTTGCTGCCGAACCGACGCATCACCTGCGATAGTTCCAGTCCAACGTAGCCACCACCGATCACAATAAGCTTCCCCGGGACCTCCTCCAGTTCGAGTGCCTCGATGTGCGTCAATGGCTGCGCGTCCGATAGACCGGGAGTCGGTTCAGAAGCAGCGCGCGTACCCGTGCTGACGATTACATTGGCCCCGCGAAGTCGGCGAGCCGTCCCATCAACAAGCTCGACTTCCAGTGTTTTCGGCCCTACGAAGCGCCCTGATCCGAGAATGAATTCCGCTCCAGTCTGCTTGAAATTATCGAGATACATATCGTTCAAGCCCGATACCATCGCGCGCTTTCGCGCCCGCACTGCCGGCATGTCGACGCGGAAGCCATCTGCGACGGCGCCGAACTCTTTGCCTCGACGAAAGTAGGACGCTACCCTTGCACTCTGAATAATATTCTTGCTCGGGAGACATGCGATGTTCGGGCAGGAGCCGCCTATGTACTTGCGCTCAATCACCGCAACGCGCTGACCTTGACTGGCAAATGTCCATGCGGCCAGCGTCGCTCCTGTGCCGTCGCCGAGGATGACTAGGTCGTAGTCCTCCAAAGCGAGCGCCTGAGTTGCATGGTCCGATGGAAGTCTCTTGCCTTTACTTATGTTCATGCCGCGACGAGGATGCAACCAACGTGCCACTGGGTAGGGATTCCGTTAGAGGAAGAGCGTATGACCTAAGTGCTTACGCCGCCGTACAGTAACGCACGGAACGGATGATTGACGTTAGGCCTTGCGTGACAAGCTCGCGACTAATCGCCGACACTGACGGGGAGCGGACGCAGCAACCGTCACAGAACGCGCCGTCGCGATGAGTTGAAGGACCGCCAGCGCAGCGGGTTGGGGTGCCTTGAGCGTGGCACGCTGACGCAACAGGGACGAAAGACAGCAAGGCATGAAGCACCAAACGCCTAACGCTCGGCGTGTCTCCTCGCCTCCCCATCGTTCTCCGATGTATGCAGCTCTCTTGGAAGGGCTGGGGATCGCGAGATGTATCGGAGAGCCAGCCGATCAGTTAAAAATCCTATTCTGCTTCATTAGGTACACAGATTTGAGGCTGGCGTCGCCAGTTATCATTGACTCGCATTCAACACACTCCACAGGTCTTTAGAAGAGCACTTTCAGTTAGGAATGCAACGAGCACGACCAATACGCGACCATCTTGGAGCTTGTCATATCCCTCATAAATAGGAACTTATCCAATAAACAAGAAACCTCCCGAAAAGGGAGGCCTATTCTGAACTCTCGTAAGTTATTGATTGTAGATGGTGGCCAGAGACGGGATCGAACCGCCGACGCCGGCCTTTTCAGGGCCGCCTAGCAAGCTAGCTAAGTAGTCCGGAATCAGCGGATATCATTGAGGCGATTAGTGTTGTGGCCTTCTCCATTTAGGATGGTTTAGGACCATTTGGGATAGTCTCGACCGTACGATGGTCGTGTATTGGTCGTGTGACCCCAAAGTGGCTGATCTCTTCGTCCTGGACCCATAAAGTCTGTAGTCGATCACGTATAGACACGACACATTGATCAATATCTGATGCCAACTTGCAGGTAAGAGAAAGCGTAAGTAATTAGTTCCCTACGAATGCATCGGCGATTAGTCGCTAATGAGTGATTACGTACGAGCATAACAGCTTTTGCCATGAGCATTTGAAACTTCGCCCCCGGCTTTAATAGAGATCTATATTTGCGACTCGATGCGATCAGTTCTGGCTCATCCATTTTCGAAAAAAACTCGAGGTGCTCCCAACTGGGCGATGTTTACTTTGTGGGATAGGCTCTCGTGTCGCGCCATCCCGGATCAATAGGGCCTCGACGAAGATCATTTGGTTAAGCAGTATCTCCAGTTCCACGAGAAGAAATAGATGTCCTCACTGGAAAGTTTTTATGGCACGACAGGAGCGCATGATTAATTGCGAGATGATGGGAGAGATCCTCACGTTGGTTTGCTACGCCCGAAGCCTCATGTGCTGCAGCCTATCTCAGCAATGCTTGTGATGAGTTGGGCATGATGGTCTGGGAAGAGATTCCAGGGAGCAATCACTCACAGCTGTCACTTGACTTCGATTAAATGGTCAGCCTGCTGTACTGCTCATTGCATAGAGAACACTGTTGCGTTCAATATTACCGACGGGGCGGTTATCGTCTAAGGAATTGGAGGGCGTTGCTTCGTGAGGCCATTAACCCTGGTTGGTTTGTCAGTTATGCTTGTGTCCAGTTTCGTAGAAGGACAGAATATTGAAGGATTTCCTGATCCCACCGTGCAACAGACATATACGATGTATCGGTCATCAAGCCGCGAAGCAACAGGAGCAAATGCAGACTTTCGCACTGTTACACCGGGAGAGACGCTGACGATTCTTGATGTCGATGGGCCCGGCAGAGTATCTCATATCTGGTTCACGCTTAATGCTCAGGAGAGCTATCACCTGAAACGTGTCGTTCTGCGTATGTATTGGGATGGCGAGAGTACACCAAGTGTAGAGGCTCCAATCGGGGATTTCTTTGGATTAGGCACAGGGCAGTATTATTTCTGGTCGTCACCGGTTCTATCGGTCGGAAACGATCGCTCTCTCAATAGCTATTTCCAGATGCCATACGCGAAACACGCTCGCATCACGGTTACGAATGAAGGTAAGCAGTCAGTGAACAATCTGTACTGGAATATTGACTACCGAAAAGAAGTTAAGCCTTTACCTGCCGGGACTTTATATTTCCATGCACAGTACAGGCAGGCCCAGCCGAATCACGGATGGGTTTCTGACTGGTATGACAATGGCGATCCGAGAGTGAATTACCGGCGCAATCTGGACGGCAAAGACAACTATGTCTGGTTTGAGGCTAAAGGGCACGGTCAGTTTATTGGCGTAACCATGTCAGTTCTACAGAATCAAGATGGATGGTGGGGTGAAGGTAATGATCGTTTTGAAGTAGATGACGGAGCCATCCCTACAGCTGTTGGCACTGGATCGGAAGACTATTTTCTGGGTGCATGGGACTTCGGTACATCTCAAAGCTTTCCGCTTCATGGCTCGCCAGTTGTGGGCCCTGAGCTTGCCGGGTCACGATCGAGCGTCTATCGCTTTCACTTGGATTCGCCAATTCCATTTACAAAATCGATGAAAGCAAGTATCGAACACGGACATGCCAATGCGCGGTCCGACAATTTCTATTCGGTCGCCTACTGGTATCAAGCCGAACCGCATCTTCAATTTCCTCCGTTACCGGAGATGAGCGCGCGTATCCCGGCGATGCAGGCGGTAGGTGGACCAGGGAATGCCAAGGAGCCACGCAGAGAAGGAGATCCACAACCGCGTTAGAGATGATGGTGCAGTTCAATCAATCGTGTTGGAGAAATAATGGCGAAATCTGTTTTTGACGCAACGCGCCGCCAGTTCGTCAAGCTGGCTGCAGCGGTAGCCGCGCCGGTGCCAGGCTTCACAAGCACAATGCAGAAGGAAACGCCTCGTCAACAGCACCCAAGAGGCGAGGGGCCTAGCGACGCATTCGAGTATCCAAGACGCTTCACGGGCGAATATCTGGATCGCATTGCATTTCCAATTGGCGGGATTGGAACAGGGGGCCTTGAACTCGGAGGGCGTGGAAATCTGAGAAGCTGGCAGATCTTCAATCGCCCGTCAGATCACGAGATTCAGGCTTATATGTTTCCTTCAATCTTCGTCCACTCTACAGGTAGACCAAATTTTGCGTCGTTTCTGGAGAGTTGCGAATTGCCTCCATTCGACCTTCATGACAATGGTGTTCGTCGTTATGGGTCTCCCGGAATGCCTCGCATGTTAGAGGCTGAGTTTCAGGGGTCATTTCCCTGGGCCCATATCCGTTTTGTGGATCCGCATTGTCCGGTGAACGTATCTCTCGATGCGTTCTCGCCATTCTTTCCGATCGATGTAGACGACTCTGGTCTCCCAGCTGCGGTGTTGACTTATACAGTCAAGAATCCCCTCAAAGTAGCTGCCGAAGTATCGATTGCATGGAACGTCTCTAATCCGTCGAGCAATGACCGGTCTCGTGTCAATGAATGGCGCAGCTCCGCTCACTGTAAGGGCACATTGATGACACAACCGTCGCTGCCTGCCGATTCGGCGCGTCGAGGTAGTTTTGCATTATGTGCGTTGCCGGGAGAAGGAGGCACCGAGTCCCATCTGTCGATGTGGAGGGATCTTGGTGGTGCCTCCGCAATTGATATCTTCTGGGATAAATTCTCTAAGACCGGAGCCTTACCGCCAGCACCGGAGGATATTTCAAAGGATTCTGCGACCGTTGCGACAGCTAACATCCGTCACTCAATTCCTGCAGGAGGGACGAGGACATTTCGATTTCTCCTGACATGGCATTATCCAGTTCGAACGGCAGGAAATATGGGTTGGGATGCGGTGAAGGGGCATGAAAAAGATTTGCTTGGTAACTATTACTGCACCCGGTTCGCCGATGCCTGGGAAGTAGCCGAATATGTATCCGCAAACCTTCCGGTTCTGGAAAAGCAGACGAAGGACTTCACGGATAATATCCAGCTTTCAACGCTGCCGGATTCGGTCAAAGATGCGGCGGCATCCAATCTCTCCACTCTGGTGTCGAATACCATTTTCCGCATTGCAGATGGATCATTTCACGGCTTCGAGGGGTGCGGAAATACTGGTGGTCTGGGTTTTGGCTCATGCACGCATGTGTGGAATTACGAGATGGCCACACCACATCTCTTCCCTAAAATTTCACGATCGATGCGCGATACAAGCTTCGGATACGCGACCAACCAAGATGGTCATATGGACTTCCGCCATAAACTTCCTGGTGGTCTAGAGCATTGGGGAAACGCTGCAGCGGATGGCCAAATGGGTCAGATTGTGCGTCTTTATCTAGACTGGCGCGTATCCGGCGATACCTCGTGGATGAAGTCGCGTTGGCCAGCTGCGAAACGCGCACTGACTTACGCATGGAGAAAGGGAAGCTGGGATGCCGATAAAGACGGCGTGATGGAAGGAGCGCAGCACAATACCTACGATGTAGAGTTTGTTGGACCAAATGCTCTTTGTCAGGTGTGGTATCTGGCAGCTTTGCGAGCGTCCGCTGTTATGGCTGAGGCTGCAGGCGACAAACTGCTTGCTGATGAACTGACACGACTGTTTGAAGGTGGTCGTTCCTGGACGGACGAAAATTTATTCAATGGTGAGTTCTACATACAGAAGATAAAAACTTTTGCGAAGGACAAGATTGATTCCGGAACACTGAGTGGGTCAGTCGATCCTTCAAAACCGCGTTTCCAATTGGGACACGCATGCCACTCCGATCAGCTTGCAGGTCAACAGGTCGCTAAGATCGCAGGACTTGGCGATCTCCTCTCGCCTGTAAATCTGCGTAAGACTCTGGCCTCTATTGAACGCTATAACTATAAGCCCAATCTCTCAAGCTGGCTTGGCAGTCTTCGGACCTATGCGCTGAATAATGAAGCAGCGATCGTAATCTGTGACTATCCGAAAGGCGGTAAGCCTGAGGTTCCGGTGAACTACTACAGTGAAAACTGGACCGGCGTGGAATACTCCGTTTCACAGCTTATGTGCATGTATGGAATGGAAGATCATGCCATTACTCATGTGGCAGATATTCGGAACCGGTTTGACGGTAAGAAACGTAATCCGTACGACGAGCCTGAATATGGGCACCATTATGCTCGTGCGATGTCATCCTGGGGATTAGTACCTACACTTTCGGGCTTCCGGCATGATGCCGTTATTGATGAATTGACAATTGTGCCCCGCTGGAAAGAGGGGGTTAACTTCCGTTGCATCTGGAGTGCACATCGCGGATGGGGTTATTTCACGAGAAACCGGCATTCGCTTACGATTTCCGTTTTATACGGAGAACTAACAATGCGGAGCTTAATAATAACGATGAGCGTTAATGATAAATCTCATCCCAAGATTGAGGTGGATGGCAAGAGGCTCGAGGCGCGACTTCAATCGGTCAGCACAGATGAAGGAACCTTTCAATCTGTTCAATTTATTGAAGAAGTCACTTTGAAGTCTGGTTCTCTATTTCGATTAGGGTAATGAATCCATTTGATTTACAGCTAACCATGTGTCTCTCTGATGGTTGGTCTGGCCTCTCAAGAGAGGACCTGATAGCGCCGGATAACCTCAATAATCCGGCGCTAGCCGTTCGGAGCCTCACTTTTTATTCAAGCCGCGAAGGTAATCTCCAAGCTCGGTGTGAATCTCAGGACGATCCCACATGAACTTTCTCGGGAATTGCCCTGTCAGAACATAGGTGGCTGGTTCTGGCGGCATCATTCTCTCCATTTCAGCCTTTGTCGCTCGGTATTCGCCAATTCGGAAACCGTACATGTCGAGATGGCGTATTCCAAGCTTCAACGCATCTTCGCATACGCTTTTGATCTGAGCTGCTGTTGGATATTTTGCGGGAGCGTTGTTCAATTCTTCAGCTACATTTGCAGACCAGAATGTATAAATAATCTTCTTTTTGTCCCCAACCACATTGCGAACGCTTTCTATGGCATGTTTTGTTAGCTCCGACACCTTTTGGTCCGAGTCGGGAGCAGACGTCCACCGTGGCATCGTGTAGCCGCCAACCGCATCAAAGTGACGCGCAACCCTCGCAAAGTCTACTCCGCCGATCGAATTCCTGGATTCATTTGTTATTCGGTCCGAGGTGTCTTCCAGGTAAATCTCATGTCGTTGGTTTGGGTCAACGGCGCGAAGGTACTTCATCGTGTCCTTCGCCCAATCTTCCCACCATTCCTGGCGTATTTTCGTCCACTCCTTCCAGCGCGGATCAGTAGGCTTGCGAGGCAACGGTGCGCCGAACGCCTTTTCCTCATACGAACCATAGGACACATTTCCGCCGCTGAATGAATCGTCGAAAACATAGCCTGCCATACCTGGTTGATGTCCATATATTTTCGCGATTTCTTGAAGATAATTTTTCCAATAGGTTGAACGCCATGCGGGATTGAACACATCGAGAGAATCGAGAACTTTGCCGTCAGCGTTTATGTGAACAAACTCCGCAATGCGCGGAAGAGAATTAGCTTCTGGCTGCCAAACGATCAGGTAAGAGCCCATACCAGATTTATAGGCCCAACGCATTGCTTGTTTGGTGTCTTCTTTGCGAGTGATGAGTCCTGCTGTGTCTAATCCCCATGACAGAAGCACGTCCGTAAATCCCAAGTTCTTCATGGTGGTAAAGTCACCTTCCCAGTCCGTTTTGGGAGCGGAATTTAGCCAGTACCAGGCGCTTATGCGTATCGCTGGTTTCTGGGCGAACAGGAAGGGACCTGTACAAAGAATGATAAGAATATAACTTATCGCGCGTGTAAACATGTTTGCTCCTGATACTCGTTTTGTAGCGATCAAATGTGTGGCATTCATTACTTCTGCGCGGATGGCGACTATTTGACTGTAAAGACGTACAGCCATTGGCAGTCAAGCTCTACCGTGCTCAAGTTCAGCATGATGGATGTTGTTTTTAGAATCTCCTCTGTTTCGTATCCTGCGAATTAAACTCGTCGTTTTGATCGTCGCCCATTATTTGGAGGAATCATCGATGTAGGGATCAAGGAACACACAGTGCGGACAGTTAGCCACAAGGAAGCACTGAAGTAGCCTCCGTTTCCGCATGCTATGGTTGCGGCTTGCAAGGCTAACGTTAGTAGGTTGAGGTGCGATTCGTTTCATCCAGCCGCGTGGACGGTCAATCTGAAATAACTTGCTCCAGTGAAGCGACCACGCCAGAATGATTACCGTATTGATTTCCTGTTCATTGAGCTAATCATTTGCATTTGTTTACGCGTATCAGACCAGAACAAGTTATAAAGAAGGGCAAATTAGATCATGAGTCAGCAATCCGGACAGACTCCTCAAAATATTCTGGCTTATGTTTCGGACGAGAACTATGTCGCATTGTGTGGAGTAAAGCTGGAAGTTATCTCCAGCGATGGAACAGTTGCTTTTCTGGAGTCATCTCCAAGCGGCTCAATTTGTGGAGATGTTTCAGCTGGTACCTACCATGTCGCGCTGGCAAAGGAAGGCTATACTTCGAAGCGGGTAGCTTGTCATCTTGGCTCAGGCGAGCCTCACCAGTTTCGATTGCTCAGCCGGACCTTGATGGGCTATATGTGGCCGAAATGGGTAAGAAGCGGAGAGCGATCCGAAGTCAGAGCTCACAGTTCTGAGCAGTTTCAATTAAGCCTTTGGCGTTATGGTTTAGCCAAGGAATTTGTACGTACCATTAGCTGGTATGACGAACACGGCCCGGATGCTGTAGCACAAATTACCCCGGATGGAGACTACTCCCAAACGGGTGTGAACTGGAACAAAGTAGGGTATCCTTCACCGCATATTCAACAATTTATTGAAGCGCCCAAGCGCTCCGGACTTTATTACCTGTGGGCACGTACGCCATCGGGAGAGAGTTACTCCTTCCCCTGGGTTGTGTCGCCGGCGCAGCCGCATGCAAAGATCGCCGTATTGGCAAATACAAATACGTGGAATGCGTACAACAACTTTGGCGGCCGATCAAACTACATTAATCCAACTGCATTGCCACCAACACCAACCGTCAATGCGCGGCAGGATCTCTCGCGATATACCAGTGCGGTGAGCGTGTGGTCCTCCCCAGATGAGGAATATCATCCTCTCTCATTTGAACGTCCGGAACATGGCAACCATATCTTCGACAATTCACCGTGGGATGCCTCCTCCATTGAAGATCCGATCGAGGGACGTCTGCAATGTGGCTTGGGGCCAGGAGAGTGGAGGCTGCTCGGCTGGATGGAACGCGAGGGTTTCGATTACGACTACTATTCCGATGCACAGCTTCACGATGGCAGCATGCCACTGGATTCTTATGAAGTTCTTGTCATTGGTGTACACCCTGAGTACTGGACTAGAGAGATGTTTCGTCGTGTTGAAGAATGGGTACACCAGGGCGGGCGCCTTATGTATCTGGGCGGCAATGGTTTGAACTGTGAAGTCACAATTGATGGCGATGTCATGAGGTGCCTTACATTTGACGACACGAATGCGCCGGACGCGAAACATGAATCCCGTATGCACCGTACCTACGCCCCAGAAGCTCGGTTAGTAGGAGTAGCGTTCACAGATCCTGGCGCGATGACTGCAGCCCCTTATTCGGTTTTGGATCCGACCCATTGGGCGTTCGAAGGTACAGGGTTGAAGTTTGGCGAAATATTCGGAGAAAAAAGTCAGCATGAGAGGGTTCCTGGTGGAGCTTCTGGTCATGAGACGGACAAGGTCACGGTGAGTTCGCCTAAGATAGTGCAGATTCTTGCGAGAGGCGAGAACCCAGGAAATGGTGGAGCTGAGATGGTGTGCTTTGGCCTTGCTAAAGGCACCGTCTTTTCGACTGGTTCGATTACATGGGTGACGAGCCTGTTTCCCGACAAAAATGTGTCGCGTATTACAGCAAATGTATTGCGCCGCTTCTTGAAGATGACAGATCAATAGATAGCATATTCGCTTTGATAGAAAGCGGAGCAACGAGGTTGTTAGGTCCCATGAGATTCAAGGACAAGGTTGTCGTTATCACTGCCGGCTCCTCCGGCATCGGTCGCGCCTGTGTCGAGCTGATGCTGCAGGAGGGAGCATTTGTGCACAATCTTGATCTTGTGGCCCCAGCTTCGGAAGGCTTGAGGAACCGTTCGAGCAGCGGTCGAGAATTCTGGATGGAGGCCGATCTCGGTGATGAGAAGGCTCCCACCGGTGCAGTGGAACGGATCCTCTCATCTCACGGACGTATCGACGTGCTTATTAATAATGCTGCGTTCACAGCACATCGCGGAGGAGCTTTACTGCAAACAGATAAAGACGAATGGCAGAAGCAATTCGATATTACGGTTACGGGCACCTTTAGCATGTCGAAGGCCTGCCTTCCGGCCATGATCGAGCAGCAGAGTGGAGCTATCGTAAACATGGGATCGATCGGTGGTCTCGCACCTTTTGCCAATACGATGGCTTACTGCACGACAAAGGCTGCGATCGTTCAACTCACGCGGTCCATTGCGATCGACTACGGCCGACAGGGAATTCGGTGTAATGCCGTATGTCCCGGCGCTGTAGATACCGTGACGTTCGGAAGTACTAAAGCAAATCCATACGAATTAGCAGATCGTGAGGCACGCACTGCACTAGGTCGCATTGGCCGGCCTGAAGAAATTGCATCGGTTGTAGCGTTTCTTGCTTCGCCGGATTCTTCCTACATCACAGGAGCCACATTGGTGGTTGATGGAGGCTGGAGCGTTACTCAATGGAGCGATCATTTGGGGCCGAGGAACCTTGGGATGCAGTCGTGAATGACCGGTCCACGGACCATGCTTAGAGCGGAAGAAACAACCGAGGATGAAGACACAATGAAGGTGATTAAGGCAGGCGGACACAGATTGTTTGAACATGATGTTGAGACGGCAGCGACCGTTTCCGCCATGTTGTTGGATCTTGAGAAGAATGGGATGGATGCTGTTCGCAAATACAGCCAGAAATTTGACGATTGGAATCCCGATTCTTTTCGGCTTGATTCAGCGCAAATTGACCGTGCAATAGCAGAAGTACCTCAGATGGCGATCGAAGATACAGATTATTGTCAGCAAAATGTGCGTGTTTTTGCCGAAGCACAGTTAAAGACGTTGCTGCCTCTGGAGGTCAACATCCGTCCAGGGGTTACGTTAGGCCATCGGCACATCCCGGTCAACGCAGTGGGGAGCTATATACCTGGTGGGCGCTATCCCATGTTTGGGTCTGCACAGATGAGCATCATCCCAGCGAAAGTGGCAGGTGTAAAGCATGTCACCGCATGTACGCCGCCTGTGCGGGGCAAAGGATATTTCCCGGCAACAATCAACGCTATTCAGAAAGCAGGTGCAGATTCCGTCTACATCCTTGGAGGTGTTCCTGCGCTTGCTCTCATGGCATTTGGCCTAGATGGTGTGCCACCTGCCGACATGCTCTGTGGGGCAGGGAATCGCTTTGTTGCAGAGGCCAAGCGGCAGCTTTTCGGCCGCTGTGGAATCGACTTGTTAGCTGGACCGACTGAGATACTCATCATCGCCGATCACACAGCCGACCCTTCCTTGGTGGCATGTGACTTGTTGGGGCAGGCAGAGCACGATCCAAATAGCGGTCTATGTCTGATCACCACGAGCGAGGACCTGGCTATCAAGACAATCGCAGAGGTTGAGCGACAACTTCCAAATTTACCTACGCGCGATGTGGCAGCTCTCTCATGGCGAGACAACGGCATCGTTTATCTGGCTTCCTCTCGTGAGGAAGTGCTGGCTCTTTGTGATGATTACGCGCCCGAGCACTTGGAACTGCATACAGAAGACGATGGGTATTATGTCGAGCACCTGAGCAACTATGGGTCTCTCTTTATCGGTCAGGAGACAACGGTAGCCTACGGAGACAAAACTGTCGGCACAAATCATATTCTGCCGACGAGCCGTGCAGCTCGGTACACCGGTGGTGTATGGGTAGGAAAGTTTCTCAAGACGTGCACCTATCAACGAATGACCGAAGCCGCGAGCGTTCGCACAGGCCAGGTCACAGAGCGTCAGTGCATGCTCGAGGGCATGGTTGCCCATGCGATAACTGCCCAGGTGCGTGTCGAACGTTATGGTGACGCGATCTAGATGACGTGACGGTGTTGATAACACCAGTGTCGAATCAGTAGAGGAGAAAGTAAGTGGAGGGAATTGTGAGCGAAGTAAAGATAAAAGAGAACGCCCACCGTATCGAAAGACATCCGGCAGATAAAGAAGAAGTGGTGATGTTTGAGGAAATTGAATCGAAGCTCTACACCGCGGTAATAGCTGACGCGCTCGATGAGCTCGGGCGACGCGATCAAGCGATGCGCGAATATTTGAGGCCTCTATCGCCAGATGCAACCTTTGCAGGGTGGGCGCGAACCATTCAGTGTCAGGATATGTTTTACATTCCCGATGATCCGTATGTTCTTGAGATTGAAGCAATGGATAGCATACTTCCCGGGGAAGTGGTCATCGTTTCAACCTGCGAATCGAAGCGCAATGCACCGTGGGGAGAGTTGTTATCGACTGCTGCGAAGGCTCGCGGCGCCCGCGGTGCAGTGGTCGACGGCCTTGTCCGCGACGTTCGCACAATACAAAAGCTCGGTTTCCCGGTTTTTGCTGCTGGTATCAAACCTGTCGACTCACGTGGACGCGGGCAGGTCGTGGATTACAACGTACCTGTAGTGTGCGGTGGAGTCCTGGTCAATCCTGGTGACCTGATCTTCGCTGATTACGATGGCATTGTGGCCATCCCTGCAGAGATGATTGCCGAAGTTGTTTCTCAGGCAAAGGAGAAAGTCTTTCGCGAGAATGAGAGCCGGAGAGATTTAGGTGAAGGTGCTTTCCTCTCTCAGGTGTATTCGAAATATGGTGTTCTTTAGCGATAGAGATGTCACGCCTGTAACTTGCGTATGAGCTCAGCTCAAGATGGATCCTTGTCTTAGCAAATAAGATAAGGATCTTCTTTGTTTGTTTTTAAAAGCTCGCATTTAGAGTTCTCCGGATCAAGGATAGCGAGTGCGGAAACTTCGATTTGACGATACGAAGAGATCGTCCAGCCGCATGGAAACTTGAACCAATCTTCTTGCCAACGATCCTGGACTCTATACATCATTGCTTTCACGCTGAGCATTAAAAATCTGTGAAGGCGACAGAGTCTTCTTAAAGGTCGACTGCGACTTTAGGAATCGGGATGTTTTAGTCGAACCGTCGTCTGCGGTAAAGAATTGACCAAAATAAAGATATTGAAGGGGAGTAGATATGAGCTTCTCATGTAAGTTTTTGTCAGTGATTGTGCTGGTCACAGCGACGCTTTTCGGACAAGTCGGGACGCAGGCTACGATTACAGGCACTGTTAGCGATCCCAGTGGCGCAAGAGTTTCCGATGCTGTTGTGATTGCGTCGAATGTCTCGACTGGTGCGGTGAGTCGTCAGCAGACAGGACGTGACGGTGAGTTCACGGTTCTGGCTCTTCCCATAGGTTCCTATCGTGTCACCGTGGAAGCCGCGGGTTTCAAACGTTGGGAAACTTCCAATGTCCAACTCACTGTCGGTTCGCAGATGCGAATTGAGCCGGTGTTGCAGTTGGGAGGAGCCACGGAAACCGTCTCCGTCCAGTCGACAAGCTCCGCTCTCCAGACAGAGAGTGCGACGCTTGAGACCGTGGTGCAGATGGACCAGATTCGACAGCTTCCACTTGCGACACGTAATCCACTTGCCTTGGTCGGATTGGTTCCGGGGATGAGAGTTCAAGACCAGCCAACTGTCACGAATATGCGTGTCACTGCTGTCCAGGGAAACGGACTGCGAAGTGATAAGACAAACTTCCAATTGGATGGCGTGACAAGCAACGATGGTTCAGCAGAAGGTGGAACTGCGGTACCGAATGTGGACTCGATCGCGGAGTTCAGCGTTCAGACAATTGATTCCGGAGCGGAAGCCGGTCGTAGTCCCAGCCAGGTCATTGTCGTCACCAAAGGCGGAACGAATGCTTTTCACGGCAGTGCCTTTGAGTTTGTCCAGAACGATATCTTCAACGCATATAACGCGTTTGCTGACAAGACAAAACCGAAGCCGCGTGTTCGATACAACTTGTTCGGAGGCACATTGGGCGGCCCCATTTACCGAAACAAGACGTTTTTCTTCGGAAGCTTTCAAGCAACGATCATTCGCAACGCGCAGCTATTGAATGAGGCTGCAATTCCAGCCGCATTTATCCCCACAGGTTCCAGGGGAGCCGATTTCTCTTCGTGGTCGACTCCGATAAAGGATCCATTGACCGGTATTCCCTTTGCGAATAATCAGATCCCAGCGTCTCGGATCGACGCTGCTGCGAAGTACTTTCTACCCATTCTCGTGACCCCGAACTCTCCGGGTAATCGATATATTGCGAATGCAAATACCTACGACAAGATGTACGAATATCTTGGCCGGATAGATCACCAGATCACATCGAACCAACGCATCTATGGGCGCTACTTCTACCTGCGGGAGCCTACGACGCAAGCCGGTTATCTTGCCGATCCGTCTACCTATGGCCTTAATACACTTCGGCAGCATGGGCTCGCTGTAAATTACACCTGGACCTTGACGCCAAAGACTTTGCTAACGGCGACTGGCGGGTTTATGCGGAGTAAGGATGAGTATTCGAACCCTGCGCTTGGCAAGCAGAATGATGCGGAGCTGGCGGGCATTCTTGGCATTCCGAGCGCGGGGCGCGAGAAGTGGATTGGCCCTCCCGACATTAATATCAGCGGTTATCAGGGCGTATCGTTCGCAGGTGGCTATGGCGTCCCCGGCGGACAGCGAAATGCACAGTACACAGGAAAGGCATCGATCGATCGTATTGAAGGAACGCACACCTTCAAGGTGGGTTTTGACTTCGGGAATCGGCAAGCCTACGGAGGCCATGGTTCCGCAGCGGCCCGTGGAGCTTTTGGATTCAACGGACAATACACAGGCAATGCATTCGCCGATTATTTATTGGGTTACACCAACACAAGCTCTCTTAACGATCCACTTACTTTTTTTGGCGAAGATAAATCACCATTTATCGGTATCTATGCCAAAGATACATGGAAGGTACGACCCAATCTCACGCTTGACCTTGGCGTCAGGTATGACCGCTACCTTGCTCGAGGCTGCTACTTAGCTCTTTGCAGTGTCTGGAATCCGACAGATAACAAAGTTGTCGTTGCTGTAGATGGGACAGGTAATCCAAACTTCTCAACGTTCTCTACATCTCCCGCGTTGGCTGCACAGACTGCGGGTCTATGGGAGACTTCGACCCAAGCCGGTTATCCCAACGGTCTCTATGAGCCGAACGGAAACTGGCAGCCTCGCCTGGGGTTAACCTATCGACCCTTCGGAGGGAACGACATCGTTCTCCGGGCCGGCTATGGAACCTATTACAACAACTTCACAGGTAACCGCGGCGCGTCACTGATCAACATGCCGACGTGGACCGTGTATAACCAGAACTTTTCCGCAGCCTCTCTTAATAAATGGGAGAACATCTGGGCCGCGAGGCCAAATGCTGCAAGCAATTTCGCCGTGTACTCACCGTTGGTAGACATCAAGCCTGCTGAAACACGTGAGTTCAATGTTTCGGCTCAGGTGCCGATCCTGGCGAAAACCGCTCTGACGATTTCCTATGTCGGCACACGCGTGCCTAATGAAATATCTGGTCAGGAACGTAATGTGGCAACTGTAGGTTTTCATGCAAATTTGCAGGCCGACTTACCGTTTCCTAAGTTTTCGTCAATCCACACCTATGGCAACCAAGGCCGGTTCTGGTACAACGGTCTCCAGGTTTATGTGGAGAGGCGTTTTGCGGGTGGCCTCGCCTATACCTTTGCATATGCGTTCTCAAAGAGTATGGATGAGAACGTAGGCGAGGGCGAGTTCGATGCTCTGCTTTCCTACTCGCCAGCCTGGTATAACCGTCATCGCAGCGCCAATGACTATCGGCACATTCAGGCGGCAACCCTTGTGTGGGAAGTTCCTTATGGTCATGGACGACATTTCGGTGGCGACTCAAACAAATTTGTAAATGCGATCCTTGGTGGATGGCAGGCTTCCATTTACGAACGCGCCCGTTCGGGACAGCCTCTTACAATTTCTAATACAAATGGAAATCTCGGAAACAGCCAGAGCAGCCGAGCTAACCTGGTTGCCAACCCGAATGTCTCAAATCCAACCGCCAGCAAGTGGTTTAATCCGGCCAGTTTCGTGCCTGCTCCACTTTATACGTTCGGGAATTCGAATGTTGGTGACGTGAATGGGCCTGGCCTCTTCAGTGCCGACACTGCGCTTATGAAGCGGGCTTACCTCAGTGAGGCTCGTTATTTTGAATTCCGATGGGAAGCATTCAATGCTCTCAACCGAGCGAACCTGAACAATCCAACTCAAAACGTGAACGATGCCAATCTGGGTAAGATCTTTAGTTCGCAGTCGGCGCGCACGATGCAATTCGGGCTTAAGTTCCTCTTCTAAACCGCGAAAGGAAAGTAATGAGCGTTTTCGTTCGAGAAAAAAAGATCGTTCAGTACAGAGGAGGATGGGGAACCATCCTCCTCGCTTTAGCATGTTTTCTAAATCCCGCTAAAATCTGGTCCCAGGCTGCAACTGTTCCGCCTGTAAAGATGTGGGTCGAAAGCTCGCTGCAACGGGTTTTCCCAACATCTCCAGCTTCAGATAAAAAAGATCTCCAGCTACTTTCCGCGAGAAATGCCACCTTATCTTTTCAAGTTGCTGTTAGAAATGAGGCGTCAAAGAAGTGGCTTCACGTCAAGTGCGAAGTGGATGGAGCAAAGGATCTTGGAATCCAGATTCGTCGCGTTGGCTATGTGCCAATGCCACATCGAAATACTGACATCGATCTGAAGGTAGCTGATGGAGGAGACCGCCTGCCAGGTTTGGTTCCGGATCCGCTATTCCCAGAATCTACTACTACGGTAGGACCGTACGAGAATCAGTCTTTCTGGATCACCGTTAAGGTTCCTGCATCGATTGCTCCAGGAGTGCGCGATCTCCACATTCGTCTCATTGCAGAAGAGGGCAAAGAAAAGCGGCAGACGGAACTTGGAACGATGTCCGCGCATGTCGATGTTAGACCGTTTGTCATCAGGGCGCGGCATGATTTTCCTGTAACGCACTGGTGGAGTGCGGATGGGATCTATGACGCATACAAGACCCAACCGTTCAGCGAAACATGGTGGAAATATACAGAGCGTTATGTCATGGACATGACGGCACACGGCTCCAATGTAATCGCAGTCCCGGTCTTCCAGACACGACGTGAAGTGGTTCCTCGGCCTGCGCAGTTATTGAAGGTCACGGAAATCTCGCCCGGAAAATATAGCTTCGATTTCAGCGATGTGCGACGTTTTATTGAGATGGGGAAGCATGCTGGAATGGAATACTTCGAATTTCCTCATATGTGGCTCTACTGGGGGGTTCGAGAGCCGATTCACGTGTATCAATGTGTAGGAGATGAATACAAACTGCTTTGGCCGACGAAGACAGACCCTACTACGGGAGTCTACCGGGGCTTTCTCGAGCAGTATCTGCCGGCATTGCGAAAATTTCTCGATGAGGAGCATCTGGACCCGGATCATACCTTCTTTCACGTTTCAGATGAGCCGGGGAGCGGGGAGGAACTGGAGAACTACAAGCGGGCTCGTGCCTTGCTGAGGGAGCTGGCACCCTGGATGAAGACCATGGATGCCCTAAGTGATGTGGAGTACGGTAAGCAACACATCACGGATATTCCGGTACCCATCCTGCAGTCCGCTCAAAAGTATATCGATGCAGGCATACCCCACTGGGTGTACTACTGTACGGGTCCCCGAGGTGACTATCTCAATCGCTTCTATGACACTCCACTCGCAACGATTCGTATGAGCGGATGGCTCTTCTATCATCTCGGTGCCGGCGGATTTCTCCACTGGGGCTATAACTACTGGTACAAGATGGACACACAGCAGCTTGAGGACACCTTCATGGAAGGTGCCGGTGGGGCATGGCCTGGCATTGCTTATGGTGATCCATTCGTCGTGTATCCAGGACCGGACGGGCCAATCGATTCAATTCGCTGGGAAGTTTTCGCTGAATCTCTTCAAGACTATGCGATGCTGCAAACAGCAGGGATTAAGCCGAACTCAGCGCTACTTGCAGACCTGAAGTCATATAAAGACTTTCCCCGAGAACAAGCATGGGTGCAGCAGAAGGTGCAGCAGGTCCTGAGCGATTCAAAATAGAAATGTGCGGTATTGCAGTAAAAAGGGGGTAGCATGCAAATGCATGCTACCCCCTTATGCTCGGTATTTCGCTTTCTCTCTTTAGGAAAGCCCTAGAATTCCAAATGTGTCACGGTTGATGATTGCCTCAATTTCATCGGAAGAGATGATTGGCATAGATGTTCCGGCGGCTAGGGCATTTACATTTCTCAACCCATCCATAGTCTGTTGAGGTGTAGTGACAGGATAGTCTGAGCCAAGAAAGAGCTTATGGAGCACGCCATACTCTTTGGCGAGTACTAGTGCGTTGTAATACTGCCACGACCGATAATACAACGCGGACAGGTCCGAGTAGAGATTGGGATGTTTACGAATGAGAGAAATAGTTTCGCCAATCCAGGGATGACCCAGGTGCGCGATGATCATGCGTAAATCGGGAAAAGCTCTTGCGATTGGCTGCAACAGAACAGGGTTTGCAAATTCCAGAGAGACATCGCGACAGAACGTTGTTCCTTGATGGATCAAGATCGGAATATCCAGTTGCTCCGCTCTTTGAAAGAGCCGGATAAACCGTGGATCAGACGGATGCATGTTCTGGTAAATCGGACCGAGCTTCAAACCTTTAAGCCCGAGATCTTTTACGCAATAATCGAGCTGCTCGACTGCATCTTCATCATGAGGATCGATGGACGCGAAACCGACAAGCTTCTCATGTTGATGCACATAGGTCGCGACATATTCGTTAGGTACTACATAACCCACATGATGCGCCCGAAAACCAAGCACAATCGCTCGGTCTACAGGCGCCATCGCCTTTAGATGTTCCTTAAGGTCGACAGCAAGGTTTTGGTGTGGGTTGCCGGAGACGGTTCTTGCGTCCTTCACAAAATCCTTGGACAGGTGCTGTTCTTCACCGACGTGCGTATGACAATCTACAATCATGCAACTCCTTCCTGTGTCTCTTCAGATGTAAGATGGCGAACTCGGGCTGGTTGCAACTGCGATGCTATTCTGCCTGCCGCACACATCGCCTTCGAAACGACATTGGCGATCGCCTCGAGTGGCATCTGAGCGGTGGTTCCGGTTACGCTGACTGCCGCCACGGCTACGCCGTCAGATAAGACAGGTACTGCGATGCAGCGAATCCCAAGCTCTTCTTCTTCATCATCCATCGAATACCCTGCGCGCCGAATACGTTCGCACTCTGTCATGAAAGCATTAAGTGACGAGATCGTTTGCTTGGTGAATCGGCTAAAGGGGTACTTGTCTAGAAGGAGCTTGATCTCTTCTTCCGGACGAAACGCTACGAGGGATTTACCCAGGCCTGTGCAATGAAGTTGTGAACATTTTCCGATGTAGGTGTCGAATTTGATGATGCCAGGGCCATCGACCTTCTGGACAAATACGACTTGCTTCTTTTCAAGAATCCCAACATGAGCTGCGAGATTCGTCTGTTGAACCAGCCAGTGCAGATGTGGCAATGCAATCATGGGCAGAGGTGTCGTCTCGAGAGCTCTGCGACCAAGGCCGTACAGCTTAGGGCTCAGTTGATAGCGCCTGGATGATTGATATTCAGTTATGTAGCCTAGTTTATCCAAAGTAGCAAAGAGCACGTGGGTGGAACTCTTGGGGAGGCCTAACTTGCGACTAATTTCAGAAATGTTCCATCCTCGTCGAGAGGAGTTGAGGAACTCCAATATTGCAAAGGCCCGCTCAACAGAATTCATGTTGGCGATCTTTCGATTTGGCACTGATTTTCTAGCCGCAGTCACTGTTCAGAGCTCCTTTCGCTTCTGGCAACGCCTTCTCAGCCGATATACGCACATGTTAACTGCGGTGTAATGAGAGTGTGAAGCGAATCTGTCTTTGTGTCCAGTATGCTGGACGGAGCGCCGAACTCCATTTTTGCTCATATAGGAAAGAAACAATACTTGAGGAAGAGCTCACGGGCATCGATAACTTACCTAGATCGTTATCGCGCAGAGGCCTCGACAAATCCGCTGGAGAAATCCCATTATTCGAATGCCAATGAGATTTCACCACGCAGTCCAGCCGCCATCGACGCAATGGGTTTCACAGTTCACCATTGCGGCTTCTTCACTGGCAAGATAGACCGCGGCAGCACCGATCTGTTCCGGTTCGGCGAGCGTACCTCTCGGGATCTTGCCGAGGACGAAGCTACGAAAGGACGGATCATTCAGTCGCTTGCGAGTTAGATTCGTTTCCACAAATGTTGGAGCGATCGAGTTGACTGTGATGCCATCTTTTGCCCACTCCAATCCAAGAGAGCGGACCAGCTGGATGACTGCACCTTTCGTCGCACAGTAAATCGGTTGACCAGGGATGCCGACAAGCCCTGACTGGCTGGAAATAAATATGATCCGTCCCCAGCCACGTGTTCGCATCCCTGAGCTCACCGCCTGGGCTAGAAAGAAGCCACCCCGAACATTTGTGTCGAAATGGTCGTCCCATTCCTCCACGGTTGCACGATCTGCCGCTGCCGGCCGATTGATACCAGCATTGTTGACTAGAATGTCGATTGGTCCGAAGGAGTGTTCAATCTCGGAGACACCGCGGCTGATTTGCTCCATGACTCGAACGTCGATCTCCGTCCTGAAGAAGCGACGCCCATGGGAAAGTACCCGAGATTCTGTTTCGGTAAGAGCTTCCAGGTGTCTATCCGCCACTGCAATATCAGCACCATTGGCCGCCAACGAAACCGCGATCGCTTGGCCGATACCAGTTGCACCGCCTGTTACCAGAGCAATCTTGCCGTCTAGACGAAACATGTTTTCCTGTTATCACCTTGGTAGAAATCGGAATCATGAAGAGAAATACGCCCATGTTCTTCCAGTAGCATCATCGTTTAACGAGATATTAGATGAAATAGCCTCGTTCAGCGGGCAGGACGCTTTTCTTCATCTTTGCACCTCTTCTATTGACGCTGTTAAAGCGGCCTGCATATTCTCAAAACACTTCCTGCAGGTTCGCTTTGCGTTAGAGGCAGTGCATAGCAGGCTGGGCAGGACTCTTCTCTTGCGGATTTGTCCGAACGGACATTGCACTTAAAACAGATCACGGTACGAAAGCGGTATAGATGGCTACGCTCGACTGGTTGATTTTGGCAATTTATTGTCTCGGCATTCTCGGTCTCGCGCTCTACTTTCAAGCGCGTGCCAGTAAAGGCGTTGAAGAGTTCTTTGTCGCGGGTCGTGATCTGCCTTGGTGGGTGATCGGATTTGCTGATGTAGCGGGTTACACAGGTGGCGGGCAAGGTTTCGTCATGGTGTTGTTCCTTTCCGGCTTTGCTGGTTTATGGCTCATGGCGTGGGTTAGTTGGGTAATCTGGATGCCCTTGGTTGCGATCATATGGGCGCCGATGTGGAGACGACTTGGAGTTGTAACCACAGGAGAGTTTATTGAGCGCCGTTATGCCGGCCGCCGCGCGGCAACCTACCGCAACATGTATGCGTTCTACGCTTGCGGTGCGTGGGGAATCACGTCCATCGCCTATGGCGCAGCATGGATGGCAGCTACCGCCAGCCCCGTGCTTGGTTGGAAACCCATTTCGGTCATCCTCGTCTTCGGGTCTTTCACTATTCTGTATAGCCTGATGGCGGGACTTTTTGCGGTTGCATATAACGACGTGCTGCAGTTCGTCATTTTGATCGGCGGTAATCTCGCATTTGGTCTGCTTCTAATTTCAAAAGCAGGTGGTTTTGCACATGTCTTCACGCAGGTCGCTGTATTCAGGGGTTCTCAATTTCTTGCGCCCCTGCCGGGCGGATCTTCCCTGACTGGCGTCACCTTGTTGGCGCTGTGTGTCCAAGGGCTCTTCTTTGCGGGTTCACCATTTGCAGGTGAAGGTTGGACCGCCCAGCGATTTATGGCTGCACGCAATGAACGCCACGCGATTCTTGGACAGATGGCGAACGGAGTTCTTGCGCTTACCGTGCGCTTGATTCCATTTATTGTCATAGCGCTGGCAGCTGCCGCGCTGTTTCCATCAAAAGAGGTGCTGGTTCCAGCTTCACTTTGGGGCGACCTGGTTAAGCGTTATGCACCGCCCGGTCTATTCGGTTTGCTGCTGGTAAGTAGTCTCGCCGGTTATATGGCTGCGATATCGTCGATTGGTAATTGGGCTGCTAGCTATGTCATCAACGACGTATACAGACGCAGCGTCAGGCCGAACGCTACCCAGAAAGAATTCGTTTTGGTAAGCCGGATCGTGACTGGAGTGTTATTAGCAGTTGCGTTTCTTTGGGGCGGAATGATCCATCCGGAGCAGCTGGATAAATGGATCCTTTTCATCAACTCGGCGCTGATCGTTTTTTCCCTGCCTCTCGCATGGTTGAAGTGGTTCTGGTGGAGGACGAATGCAGTGGGAGATATGGTTGGCGTTCTGGGCGGGTTTCCGGCGGGATATCTGGTCTGGTTCGGCAGCGATTCTGTACTGCCAGCTGGTTTGCGAAAGATCCTCAGTAGCGCGACCGGGTGGAATTGGAACGGTATTGTGCCGGCGCTCAGTAATCTTGAACGCTTTCCCTTTTGGGTCGGTTTCGCCATTCTTTTTGTCGCGGGTTGGATAGCTATTGTTGTGGCGACGCTACTGACCAAACCGGAGCCGCTAAATGTGCTGGAGGATTTCTATTGCGCGGTTCGCCCTGTCGGATTCTGGGGCCCTGTTCGCCGCAGCCTCGCCGCGAAGGGACAAGAACCAGAGAGGACTGATTTCGGCAAGGATATCTCTGCAAGTTTCTGGGGTATAGTCTTCTATTTCTTTCTGTGTGTTGGTCTCTTTAGTGTGATGGGCGGGCGAAGTTTGTGGGGCTGCGCAGAATTTGCGGTTGCTTTAGTGAGCGGATATTTGTTTGCCAGCAAGGCAATGGTCCGGCTTTCGGCCACCATCCGTTGATCATTTTTCATGTTTTCTTTCGAAAGGTTATGCGCGTTCTATGAAGATTACTGCCGTAAGCACGACTCCCACGTCTCTTGTCGTCAATCCGAAACTTGCAATTGTTAGCGCAGCTGGCGCTCATCCTGAGTCGCACTATCTTACTGTCGTTATTCATACCGACGAAGGAATTATGGGACACGGCGAGGCGACAGTGGCTCCGGCGTGGAGTGGCGAAAATCAAGGCACCGCGCTCGCACTTATTCAACAGTTGCTCGCGAATTTGCTGATCGGAGAAGATCCGATGCAGACGAATATGCTTACGGATCGCCTGGATCGAATGCTAATAGCAAACCCATTTACTAAAGCAGCCTTGGAGATGGCTCTTCTCGATCTCAAGGGAAAGATCCTGGGGCTTCCCGTATATATGTTGCTTGGAGGATCCCGTCGTCCATCAAAAATCCCTCTAAAGTTCTCAATCGGTGCCTTCTCTCCCAAGGAAGCCGTACGAATCGCAAAGCATGCTGCCGATCTGGGACTGAAAGCAGCGAAAGTAAAGGTTGGCTTGATCGTCGAGGAGGATATTGCTCGGGTGCAAGCGGTCAGAAGCGAGATGGGAGATGATTTCCGTCTTGCTGTTGACGCTAACTCTGGCTGGACAGAAGCGGATGCAGTCCGAGCTCTACCTGCTTTGGAACGGCTAAAAGTGAACGCGATCGAACAGCCGTTGAGGCGTGGGGACTTTCGCGGATGTCATCGATTACGACAAAGAACGCATATTCCGCTCATGCTCGACGAATCAGTTTTTACGCGACAGGATGCGATGGAGGCGATTCGTACAGACGCCTGCGACTTTATCAGTATTTATCCGGGTAAGAACGGCGGCATCCTGAGATCAATGGAGATCGCCCAAATGGCGTTGTCCGCAGGAATTGAGTGCACGATAGGAAGCAATCTCGAAATGGATCTGGGGACCGCAGCAATGCTACATCTGGCGGTCGCAATACCTAACCTTGCCACCTCAGTGGATCATGACATTCTCGGGCCTCTCTACTACCTTGAGCATCTGACACAGCGACCAATTGCTTATGAAGATGGTTGTGCGGTGCTGCCAGAAGGAAATGGATTAGGGCTCGAAATTCGGGATCGGCGGCAGTAGAGCTATTCGCCGATTTGTTTGAATTCATCAATGCGCCCAGATTCTATCTCACTGACCAATGTCGCGAGGCGGTCAATGATCGCTTTAAAGAAGCGCTCCCCTTTTTCTGCGGAAGCTGTCCTCGGATCTCCGACAGTACCATTGCGGCTGATCTCGGAGAAATGTCGCGAGACGGTGATAGATCCACCCTGGAGCATATCCTTACCCGCAAATTCAGAAACAGCCTGGCGTCCGTCAGGCACTAATCGATCGTTTCGAACGAGCTCTGGACTTGTTGCAAGCACTAGTGATGTCTCTAGCTCGCATGCATGCCCCATTCCGCCAATTGAGCTTTCCCGTAGTGCGCGAAGTTGGACGGCGGCAGCATTCCAGTAAGTGACGCCGACGATACGGGTTTTCGGATACGTCTCCCTGCATTTGGTCAGGACAAGGTCGACAGCCGAAACGTTACCTCCGTGAGAGTTGATAACGAGAATCTTCCGAAACCCTGCCTGCGCTATCGATCCGAGAACATCAAAGGCCATGGCAAGATATGTTTCTACCGAGGTGGTGATTGTTCCGCTGAAGCTCATGTGATGAAGAGATAGACCTAGCCATTGGGTCGGCAAGACAAGAAGACGCTGACCACATGCGTTGTCCAGCCGGCGGGCAATTTCCTGGCCGATCAGTGCGTCAGTCTCTAGCGGCAGGTGAGCTCCATGCTGCTCCATTGCACCAAATGTCGCCACGACAACGGTGGACCGATCCAATGAATCAATCTCTTGCCAGGTCATCTTCTGAAGCAGCATGTTCCGTCCTCCTTACAATGGCGGAAGGCAAGATCACTGATCTTCGTCCTCCCACTTATATAGAATGCTCTTCGGCAGCAAGGAGCTAGTGTAGCCGTTCAATTAGATGAACAAAAATGCTACAGCATCTCGATGCGTCAGCCTAAATGATTAATAACGGTCATAATGCTGAACGATTTTTCGCTGCTAGCCGTGTCAGCGCACACCAATTAGTTCAACATTTGTATACCCTCAATAAATATGAAATTCCTTCGTACGAGTGAAACGTTCCCGTTTAGCGTAGCTGTTATTCACAGTGGCCCCGTGATGGAGGCTGTCCTTACCGGTATACCTCCGGGAAGCAACGCGCCCATAGCGGGGGGTGTCGGTGCGGAAATGCGGGAGATCTTTCGCCAGTATGACGAACTACTTAAGGAAGCAGGCGTTGATCGTACCGCGGTTGTATCTGTGCGGCTCTACCTGCAAGACGTCGTACGCGACATTGCAGAGGTGAATGCAATATATCGTGAATACTTTGGAAGCCATCCCCCCAATCGAAGGGCCTATGGTGTTGATCTACAGACCGGCATGCTTGTAGAAGCAGCAATTGTGGCTGAGCTTCCTTAGATCAAGGCGGCGGCGGAAATGTTCAAGGAGCAACTGAATGTAGTCGGCGAGTGGAGGTTAATCCGCCGTCTACAGGTATGATTGCACCGTTTATAAACTTGGCCTCATCTGTAGCGAGAAATAGGACAGTTGCCGCAATGTCGCGAACGCAGCCAAACTCATTTCCTGGATATAAGCTTCTCAAATCAGCAGCAATGTCCGGTCGATCGTTATAGAACTGTGCCGAGTTTTCGCTCATAATAGTGCCCGGGCTGACGGCGTTTGCTCTGACACCAAATCGTGCATAGTGTGCTGCGGTAAGTCGCGTCAACGATTCAATACCACCCTTCGAAGCAGTGTAAGCAGCTAAATTGATACCGACGGATGCATTTGCGGAGCTAAGGTTTATGATCGCGCCCGAGCCCTGAAGCATCATTTGTTTAACTGCTTCACGAGTACAAAGAAATACACTGCCGAGACATATCCTCAAGACATTGTCCCAGGCCTGTGCTGAGAGATCAGTCAAAAAACCGTCGCCGTGAACCGATGCAGCATTGTTGACGAGGATATTGACTGTTCCGATATTCCTGAACAAATGCACGACGGCATCTTCCTGGCTAATGTCTGCGGTAACAGTCTCACAGTTATATCGGGCTGTACGTATAAGTTGAGCCGTAGCGAGGTTATTAACTTCGTCGCGATCCACAGCAACGACCTCGGCACCCTCGCGTGCAAACAGAAGAGCAGTCTCGCGACCGATCCCTGTTGCTGTTCCTGTAATGACTGCGCGCTTTCCTTTCAAACGCATGTCTCGCTCCCCTTTCAAGCCGCATTAAAGCAGCTGCTGAATCCCTTACCCTATAACCAAGAGTGCACGATGAAGTCACAATCGGCTAGTGGCATACTCGGTAAAGTGAATCTCTTTGTCCATGAGGCTGAACGTTTCGGTCGCTGATTTAGAAAGATCCGCATTACACCGGTGAATCGACCACGATATCCTGATTTTTCACTAGGCGAGTAGGCATGGAGCGAAATTAAGTACACGGCATACTGCTTCTCCTTCCCGATGAAGAGGTGATTTCGTCCACTCGCATGGTCGAAATCGCATACCGTATGCTTCAGTGAACAAATTGCGCTGACAATATATCTAATGGTGGAAGCAAGACAGGCAAAGTTCATCGGCCCCTGGAGAGTTCTGTTACTTCTGTCGTTGGCCTTTGTTCTTAACTATATTGATCGACAGATTGTCTTCACAATCTTTCCATTGCTGCGCCATGATTTGGGTTTCACCAATCTTCAGTTGGGACTTGCCGGCAGCCTATTTACCTGGACCTATTCCTTTTGCATGCCTCTCGCGGGACGTCTATCTGACGTCTGGCCGCGCCAGCGATTGGTGATAGCCGCCGTCGTAATGTGGAGTCTTGCAACACTTGGAACAGCCCTTAGCCACAGCGCACTGCAGTTTCTGTGTTGGCGAGTCATCATGGGCTTTTCAGAATCGTTGTACGTTCCAGCCGCAATTGGAATGATTACGACGGCTCATCCGGGTCCAACCCGGTCTCGAGCTTTATCGGTGCATGGATTTGCGCAGTTCACCGGTATTACCCTCGGGGGTTGGTATGGTGGGTGGGCGACAGAGCGCTTCGGTTGGAGATGGGGTTTCGGTCTGCTGGCGACGGTGGGTATCCTCTATGCAGGATTCCTTGGGACACAGTTTCGCGATTTTCAAACGGCCATTGTCTCAAGAGGGCAAGGTGTTGCGCGGGATCTCTTTCGATCGCGATGCTATGTCGCTTTGTGTGCGGCGTTCCTCTTATTCTGTTCCATGCTGTGGATGCTGTACGCATGGTTGCCGAACCATATCTTCGAAACCTTTCATCTTTCACTTTCACAAAGCGGTCTAAACGCAACCTTATATCTCCAGGCCAGCTCCGCCGTGGGAGTGCTTGTTGGAGGAGTGCTTGGCGATAAGTTGAGCAAACGGAACATGAATGGTCGTTTCAACATCGTTGCGACCGCACTATTTCTTTGTGCGCCATTTGCCGTAGCTATATTTGGCGCAACGTCACTACTGCTCCTTGAGATCTCAGCGTGTGGTTTCGGGATATTTGCTGGATGCGTAGCAGGAAACGTATTTGCCACCTTACCAGAGATCGTGGCTCACAAGAACTTTGGGCTGGCTACTGGCCTGCTGAATCTTGCTGGTGGCCTGGGCGCAGGTGCGGCAATCTTCTTAACAGGATTCCTGCATCGCTCTTTTACAAATGCACACCTGATGGCGATCGGAAGTGGACTGGCAATGGCCGCTTCTATCGTCCTCTTTCTAATCGTTCGGTCTTACTTCGATCTTGAACGAACGCAGCCGGGTACTTCCGTTCCGTAAACCCTAAGGATGCAGCATATGAAGGCGACATGATATTCGTGGGCCTCGCAAATACCAGAATTGCGAAGACTTAAAAGTTGATCTTCCCTGCAAGTTGCAGCAACCGCTGGCCTCCGCCATTCTGACTTGCATTTTGCACTGTTGTGATTGTCCCGAAATTGGATCCGCTAATTCCATAGTTCGGCGCAGCGGGATCGAAGCTAGCAGGAAGAGTCGCGTTAGGATTGCCAGGATTTGCGTGATTGAAAACATCGAATGCCTCCATTCGAAACTGAACGGTTACATTCTCATGCACTGGAAAGTTCTTGAATAAGGAGAGATTTGTATTGATGAATCCCGGACCGTGTTGGTCGTTGCGGTGCAGATTTCCGTATGTGTATAGGGCGGGCAGGCCGAACGCTGCGGCGTTAATGCATGATGCGCCCGTACCATTGATCACCGTAGATCTTGAGCAGTTGTTGGTGCCGATGCGAATTCCATCGGGCCGCTGCGTGCCGAGATTGCCCGCATTTGCGCGATCACTGCTGATCCCGATGTTGAATGGCATCCCAGTCTGCAGCGTAACAATGGCGTTTGCCTGCCATCCTCCAATCGCCGCACGTGCGACCCGGTTAATGCCGGCGATGGTGGGCATCGTGTAGCTCAAGGTGCCCACGAAGCGACTCCGGATATCCCAGCTTGAATCACCGTAGTCGCGCTTGAGATTACTTTGATCCATTGCGGTGCCGCCGCCGTTCGCATCAGTTGAGCTATCTAGCGTATGCGACAAGGTATAGCCCAGATTCATATCAAAGCCATGGGTGAGACGTTGCCCCAAGATCGCAGTGAGGCTATGATAAGTCGAGAAGCTGTCGTTCTGAATCTGGCGAACTTGCCCAAAAAGCTGATTTGGACGTCGAGCATTGATCGATCCCGCTCCCGGCAGGGGTTGGTTGGGATAGAAGGATCGGTCGAAGAACAAACCGCGAGATCCTAGGTATTGAAGCTCGAACGCGGCATTCTGCCATAATTCCACACCGGTATCCAGATTCCATTGATATAGGCGCGGAGTTGGCAGGTAATAGTTGTCAGTGAATACGCTGGTATAACACGCTGGATTTCCAGGGACGCATACAGTTGAAGATTGTCCACCCGTAGGATTTGAAAAATTGAGATTCGCAGGATTGGTGGTATTCCCGCTATAGCTGAAAGATGTTGCGAGCGGATAGTTACCTGTCGCGAGGGTAAACGAGTTAAGGTGATTCGGATTATAGAAAATACCACCACCGGCTCGAATGACGATTTTGTCTGTTGCGCGATATGCTAGCCCGAAGCGAGGAGCCCAGTTGGCATGGTTCGGGCCAATGAATTTGAAGCCAGGTGCTGGCGTAAAATCTTTGCCGGTCGTTGCATTCGTTGCAGGGATAAGTGCCGTACCATCACGATTAATAATTCTGGCGTAGCCGTTCAAACTGTATGGCACGGTGGGCAATTCGTAACGAAGACCATAGAGGAGTGTCAGTCGTTTAGTCGCTTGCCAGTTGTCCTGCACAAAGAACCCGTCCCGCCATTCCGAGACAGACCCTTTGAACTGAGCAATTGGTGTGATCACGCTAACTGCGTATCCGGTGAGAAAATCTGCAGCAGAATACCCCGAATATTGTCCATTGAAAGTAAAGGAGCCTCGTGGGGCATTCTGCGCTGCGCGCCCTGTGCTCAACTTCCGGAGGTCGACACCCGCCATGATTGTGTGTTTGCTTCGCGTCCAACTCACCTGATCGTACCCGTGAAGTGCTCGATCATCCTGGTACCAGTTCGTGCTGTCCGAACCCAGGGATTGGAAATTGCTGATAATAACGCTGGGAATACCCGGATTATTGTCCGCTACATCGGATGTAAAGCCAGGGATGCCTAAGGCTGATCCTGCTCCACTCGTATTGTTTTGAGCAAAATCATTCAGGACATTGCTGTACAGCTTGTTAAAGCCGAAATGGAAATCGTTGATAAACCGTGGCGTGATGACATAGGTATATCCGAATGCCCCGTTGGAGTTGGCTGTCGGCGAATAACTGGTAGATGTGGGAATAAGAGAACCCCGCGACGTAGGTAAGCTTCTGCCAGCTATAACGAGCGAAAAGACGAACCTTCTCTCCAATGGCGTAATCCACGCGATCAAGTGTCTGGTCCAGTGTGAAATTCGTCGGCACTGTGCTGTTGAGATTATTGGCAGTGCCAGATTGATTTGCTAACGGCATGTATGCGAGCAGCTTGGTGGCAATTGGCGAAATATTTGTTACGCGGTTGCCGACGTAGGACGCACCGTTTGCCGGGTTAACAAGTGATCTGGTGATGGCCGAGAAATCTCCGTTACGCATTGCTTGAGTCAGGACGGTAGTCGTGCTCTGAGACTGAGATATCTGACGCAGGCCCTCATAAGACCCCATGAAGAACATCTTGTCTCGCCCGTTGTACATATGCGGAAGGATGACCGGTCCACCTATTGCACCGCCGAACTGATTGAAACGTAGTACTGGCGTGCGTGAAGCTTTTGAGAGTAACCAAGGTCGTGCATTGAAAAAATCGTTCTGAATGTAGTCATACACAGTACCGTGGAACTGATTCGTTCCCGCCTTCGTGTCCATATCGATGTGGACACCAATATACGCTCCATATTGTGCCGTGTAATTTCCGGTCTGAGTTTGAACTGCAGAGAGCGCATCTGGATTGGGCGTGACGGCCGAAGAAGAGCCCAGAGAGTTCATGATCGTAATACCGTCAAGTGTGAGAGAGTTATGGACCTCACGTGTGCCAGCGCCAATGTATGTTACGCCGGGAGGAACTCCTGTGTAAGAAGTCTTCGGTCCAACGATGATGTTCGAAGCCGTAGCAGCCAGATCCATAGCTCGTCGACCGATGATGGGCAGGTTGGCAACTTTACTCTGGTCTATGGTTTCGCCAATGACCGCGTCGTCGGTTGAAAGGGGCGGGTTCGTTGCGGAGATCGTAACCGCAGAGTTTGTGGACCCTACACGAAGCGTAATGTCGGTGCGTGCCGCTAAGTTCAACTGCACAATTGTTCCCTTGATCACTACCGTTTCAAAACCGTTCATTTGAACGGTTACATCGTATATTCCGGGCGAAACATACGGTATCGAGTAATAACCATCGCCGTTAGTAGCGCCCGTATATGAAACGTTGGTAGCCACGTTGACGGCACTCACGGTGGCGGCCACCACCACGCCGCCTGAAGGATCCGTCACAGTTCCTACGAGTGTCGTGTTATTTGCGATTTGGGCCCAGCCGCATGCAGAAAATGAAAGAACGAACGCTACGAGAAATCGGCGCAATAGATACATGGATTGCCCTTCCTGTTTGCAGCAATGATCCAGCGCAAAAGCGGAGCAATCCGCTTATAGGCCGTCCCCTGTTCAGGGTTATAAGGGAGGGCATGCCGCTACGGGGCCCTCGGATGCTTAGTCCTGTAGGTTTATTGAGGAAATCATGGGATTACAGGTTAGGTGATTACAAGTATCTTCGGGTCTGAGTTCAGACGGCTGGACAAATTCACTCTAATCTTCTTATTACTGCAAACGGCAAGGCTCAGCAGCGAGATCACAACATAAGGCCGCCATCATTCTGTTACTGCTCTAAATGCCTATGCTCGCAGTTCTGTTAACTATCCATTGGCCCAAATATCTTCCTGAAGGGCTCGGGCTGGCAGAGAGCCACACAGCCTTAACTGCGTTGTTCTTCTCTTGGAGCTTCGGAAGATTGGTCGGCTATTCAGACGTAAAATGAAGTCCGTCAGGAGTGTTCAAAGGTTCCACGACGAAGACTTCGGATGTTTTGGAGCGGAGTGGTACGCACCGGCTGTGTACTGCTTCTTCGACGGCGACGACCCCGAGGTATATGCCAAAGCTAAAAGGACGGCCCGCAATTCGCTGCCAACCAACCACAATCCACGCTTTGCACCGGTGAGCCATCCAACTCTAAAGACCGGCATGAAGGCCCCGGTGGTCGCGGCGCACGCCTGGTTAACATCGTGAACGACATTCTTATAACGGACGACATCTGTCCCCTTCTGGTCACGCTCGACTTGATAGGCACGTTCGTCTTTGCACTTAGCGGTGCAGTAGCCGGCGTCAAGAGCAAACTCGATCTGTTCGGCTTAATGGTGTTTGCCTTCGCAACAGGAAGCGCAGGTGAGATTACCCCGGGACCTTCTCATAGGCGCCGTTCCACTTGCAGGCATCAGGGACTGGCATTATCTGGCGGTCTGTCTCCTGGCGGCCCTGGCTCTGTTCGCAGTCACCGGCACACATAAAGCGCTGGCCGGCGGACTCAATCTTGTGATGCCTGCTCTGCTGGGGATGTTGAGCGGGATTGGCGGCGGAATGCTGCAGGATGCTCTCGTGAACGAGATCCTACAGTGCTCTGGCCGGCTGATATTTTGCTGTCGCAGCGCTCGCTGCCGGCGCGGTGGTGGTAAGACACGTCCTCCACTATATCCGTCGTTTGCATTCATGATCGCGGGTGCACTTCTATGCTTTTGGCTCAGAGTCATGATCATATTCCGCGGTTGGCATCTACTAATAACGGATGAGACCTCCGTTCGCGAGAGTCTCACCGATGTGCGAGCTAATCGTTTTAGAAGCGACGCTTCGTTGAACTCCTGAGACAAGAAACCGCAGCTTTACCCAATTTCTATATGTAAGCGTGTTGTGTTCCGAAGGACAGAAGAGATACAGAAGAGATACAGAGGCGAAGGCGAAGAGCGATCTTGAAAAAGGCTGGCGTTGCTCGTCTGAGACATCCCGCATATGCCACATTCCAAGAGAGTTGGAAAGCCTGCCTAATCAGCAAGGCAAACGCACGACCAATACACGACCATCCCGAAAAGCATCAAGTTATTTAAAACAAGTAACTTAATCCAAATGTACGAAAAAGCCTCCCATTCGGGATGCCCATAATTAGATGCCTGTAAATCATTGATTCTAAATGGTGGCCAGAGACGGGATCGAACCGCCGACGCCGGCCTTTTCAGGGCCCCTAGCAAGCTAACTAAGTGGTCTGGAATCAGCGGATATTATTGAGACGATTAGCGCTGTGGCCTCATCTGCTTAGGATGGTTTTAGGATCATTTGGGATGGTTTCGACCCTACGATGGTCGTGCATTGGTCGTGCGATCCGAGCCCGGATAGTGGAGCTTTGCAGCTAACTAAGCATCACCCTTCATTTTGGCTCGGAACTCAATGAGTGCCTTGGCGATTATGCACTCATCGAGAAGGCGAGCGCATGTTTCGAGTGCGCTTTGGTGAAGTGGGCATTTCGAACAGTGAGACGAAAAGAACGTTCGAACAGTGAGACGAAAAGAACGTCTGGCTCTGTACTAACGATGTGTAGCTGTCATTGCAATCGTTCTTCAATTCGCACAAATATGGGATAGGCGGGCGAATTCAGAGTGGCTGATGTTCTCGATGTGTGAAACGGAGCGAGGTGTTCGAAAATCTGCTGGCTTCCCGGTCGAAAGGCGATTCAATATTGTTGGCAGAGGTTCGGGATCGAGAATGTTCCATCTGAAATTGGAGCGACGGATTCGCTTTGGCATACGCTCTGCTCCCATTCCACCGAAACAACATACGTACGGGGCGAAGCGATGGAACATGTCGGCCTTGATTGCTTTTTCTTTGATGCTTCATGCGCCCCGGATCCATACGCAGCAGGTGGAATCAGAGAAGGGGCAACGCGGAGTAGCGGATGGCTCTCGTGGAATTCCTGTCTCCTATATCGCTCAGGAAGACGGGTTCGTCACCCTCGTCATCGAAGATGACAAAGGGAACAGGATCAAAAACCTGGCCTTTGACTATCCGGTTCACAAGGGTCGCAATGTCATTCCATGGGATGGTACTGCATTGCGGGGCGTAGCCGACCCCGGCCGCTATCATGTGCGGGGGCTATTTCATCGGGAGATCGTACCGCACCTGCAGTACTCGATCTACTCGCCGGGGACACCGCCCTGGCCGACGGCCGATGGCACCGGCGCATGGCTTGCAGACCATACGGCGCCTGCTTCAGCTTTGTTTCTGCCGCACGGAAGCCCTTGGCCTACAAAATCAGACCGACCCGAGGTCCTTCTCGGATCTCATGCCGCCGAGGCCGGACATGCTTTGATGTGGGTTGACCTCGATGGCCGCAAACTCGGCGGCACAAAGATTCGTGGATGGAACGGCGGCGTTGCATTGGCTCGAGATATTGGCGCGTCTGGTAACGCCGACCATATTGCCTACACGGTCTATGTCGTAAATCCCAGCCGCGACTTCGGCGTGAAGGACCCAGGCGCGCTACAGGTTTACATCATCACGAAGAGCGGATTGGTGCCGCTCGCCAAGGTGGTTGGGGGTATTCAGACGCACGATGCCTTCCGCGAGCTGGTGGGACTGGCCGCTTACGACGGCCTGCTGCTGCTGTCCAATCCTGCCGCGAACGAGATTGTTGCGTTCGATGTTCGCAAGGATGTCCAGCCGGCCTTCGCACGGTTCAGTCTTCCGGACCTGGGAGCGATTGCGTTTGAACCGGATGGCCATCTTCTCGTCGGAACGCAAGGCGCGATCGTTCGCTACACGGTGCAGAACGACTGGCACGCACTCCGTCTAGCGGAAGAGCATGTTGTGGTGCCGTCGAAGCAGCTTCAGGCGCCGAAGCAGGTTATCGAAGCCAATGGCGAGATCTATGTCACGGATTGGGGATCGAGCCACCAGGTGAAGGTCTTCGATGCCGCCTCGGGCAAACAGCTTCGCGTGATCGGACGGCCTGGCGGCCCGCAGTTGGGAGCGTATGACGAGTTGCGGATGGCTCATCCGATGGGCATGACGATCGATTCGAAGGGCGTTCTGTGGGTGGCAGAAGAAGACTATCTCCCAAAACGAATTAGCCGTTGGGACGCAAAGACCGGCCGCTTTCTCAACGCGTGGTATGGCCCCACACAATACGGCGGCGGAGGCTTTGCCGATCCGCATGATCTGACGCGAGCATTTTATCCATCGATCGGAAATCCAGGAAGCATGGGGTTGCTGGAGTTCAAGGTGGATCCGGCCAGCGGAGAGTCGCGGCTTGCCGCAGTCCGCTATCGCTATCCCGACCCGTTGAACGATGTGATCAGCTACGGCGGCTATCCCACGCGTCCTATCTTCTTTCCCAACGACATGATCCCAGTAGGTTCGCACGGGGGCATCGCGCCGGCGCAGACCTTCTACCTGAACGGACATCAATACTTCACCGACTCGTACAACACGTACTGGTACAACCAGACGCAGGTGACGACACTGTGGATCCTTCAGGATGGGATCTGCCGTCCCATTGCTTCCGCAGGTTGGGTGGGAACGGGGCCGCATCATTGGACGACGCTCGATCTGCCGGAGATAAAGAAAAAAATTCCCGCGGGCGATCCGAACAGAGTTTTCTTTATCTGGACCGACCGGAACGACGACCATGCCGTCCAACCGGACGAAGTGCAGTTTTCGCGGCCTGCTGTTACGGGGTCGGCCGGAGTGGTCATTCAGCCTGACCTATCGATCATCAGCGGCGGTCCTTATCATCTGCCTGCGGCTTCCATCGATGCCAATGGTGTGCCTGCATACGATCTCAACAAGCTGAAGCTGCTCTCGAGCACGCGCGTCGAAGGAGACGTCGCGCTCAGTCCGGATGGATGGTTCATCTCTGACATGAGCGGCTATAAAGATGGGCAACTGCGGTGGACACTGCCGACCCACGGTATTTCGACACCACCAACTGAACCGGGGGATATCGAAGAGCCGAAGCGAATGCTCGGTTACCCTGTGCGCTCCTCAAGTGGGCAAGCCGGATACATGGTGGCGCGTTACTCCTACATGGGCGAGATCTACGTTTATACGACCGATGGGCTGCTGGTGACGACACTTGGCGGCGATACGAGGACCGCGCCATTCTGGCCTTATCCGGAACAAAAGCGTGGAATGCCAATTATGGGGTTGAGCTTCGATGCGGAGCACTTCTGGCCGTTCATGTTCTCGGTGGACGACGGAAATGTCTATCTCGCCGTGGGGAAGTGGCACACCTCGATCGTGCGGCTTGATGGTCTGGACTCGGTGGAGCGCATCGATCTGGGTATGATTGAGGCGACCAGTGCTGCGATTGCAGCAACTGAGCCCCTGCGAACGGAGACCGCGAAACAATCGATCATGTGCGACGAGGTGACCGTGCACGCTGCGTTGGGAAAATTGGGCGCTGACTTCAGCGCTTGGCCAGCGAAGGAGTGGGCTCCTATCGGCAAAGGCAGTTCGTTCCAGCTTGCCTCAGACGGAAAGAACCTGATTGTCGCGTATCGCACCGATCAGCCGCAGCTGCTGCAGAACGCGGCGACAGAGTTTCCTTTCGCGTTTACGCAGGGTGGTGGCCTGGACCTAATGCTGCGTACGACGGGTGCGAGCAATGCAAGGCAAGTAGCTGCCGGCGATCTGAGGATCTTCGTCACCAAACGCAATGGGCAACCGCTCGCCGTGCTCTATCGCCAGCGCGCCCACGCAGGCGGCAATCGCGTAACCTTCGCTTCGCCTGTTGGCGAGGAGGCCTTCGACGATGTTCAGGATGTAAGTCGCTATGTCGAGCTGACGTCAGAGGGAGGCAACTACGAGATCTCGGTTCCGCTCTCGCTGCTTGGTCTCGATTCTTCGGTAGGTAAGGTGTATCGAGGGGACGCTGGGATCGTGCTGAGCGACGGCACTCGTGCGCGTGCCAGAATGTACTGGCACAATAAGGCGGATTCGATGACCGCCGATGTGCCAAGCGAGGCCCGTTTGAATCCCAGCCAGTGGGGACTGTTCAAGTTCTAAAGGCGGGAAGAGGTAGGCTCAGCGATGGATTAGGCGATGCGAGATTGACCAATACGCCGTGTGTGACGAGCGCTTTTGGCGGAGCTGCGATGCAAAGGCTCTTTTTCAGCTCGGCGGGCGAGGACCAAATTGCGGAAGGTGGCGACGAGGGTTCACTGTATTGCCCTCGATCTCGAAACGCCAGGATTGCCGGCAACGCTGTTTCGTCTATAAGCGGACCGGCAACTGTGCGAGCAGGCCACCATCGACACGGTACGACGCGCCGGTAAGAAAGGAGGCTTGATCGCTCAGAAGAAAAGCGATCAGGCTTGCTATTTCGTCGGGCTGTGCAACGCGTCCGACCGGGTGATCGTTGCCCCATTGCTCCAGCAGCTTGTCCGACGGGTTCGCACCCGCAAACAATTTTGCGGAGGAGCGAACCAGCGGCGTATCCACCGTACCGGGAAGCACTGTGTTCACTCGAATGTTGGCGTCGGCGTGATCGACAGCCATGGCGCGTGCGAGAGATTCGAGCGCACCTTTGCTGGCGGCATAGGCAGCCACGCCCTCCTGGCAGGCGAGTGCCTGCACGGAGGAGACCAGGACGATAGATCCTCCACCGGTCATCTCGGGTATGGCGGCGCGGCACGCAAGGAATGCACCGCGGGTGTTGATCTCGTGGACCAGATCGTACTCGGCGATGGGAGTGTTGACCACCGAACCATAACGCTGAATGCCTGCGCTGTAGACGAGCCAGTCAAGAGGTATGTCCTGCGTAGCTATCTGCACCGCTCGCTCGACATCCGTAGATTTCCGCACGTCGCATCCGATATAGCGGACGCAGCAATGGAAATCATCGAGAGGTTCGTTGATGTCGGCGATGGTGACGTGGACGCCTGCCTTGTTAAGTCGCTGGGCCGTCGCGAGTCCGATTCCCGAGGAGCCGCCAAAGATAAGGGCATTCTTGTTATTAGAGTTCTGCATAGACTATTCCATCTTCATCAGAAAGCGTTCTGCCATGGCAAATGCGCCGCGCAGTTCGGCGAGCCCGCGCAAGCGACCAACTGCCGGATAACCTGGAGCGGCTGCGCGTTCTCGATCGTTGAGGAGTTCCTGCCCATGATCGGCGCGAAATGGCAGTGGAGATCCTCCCTGCGACTGCCGTCGACGACCTTCTTTGAGGATCTCGATGATAAGACCGATCAAATCAGCATTGCCTTCCAAGTGGGCCGCCTCCCAGAAGCTTTCAGGAAGCCCAGGTAGCGGAGAGGGGTCGCGCTGCGTCGAACGCAGATGGAAGAATCCGGTGCGCGGAGCAAAGGCGCGCACCATCGCGAGCAGATCGTTGTCGGGCCTCACGCCGAGGGTGCCGGTGCAGAAGGTGAGAGAGTTGGCGCTCCTAGGGTACTGGTTCAGAAGCCAAGCAAGATCAGTGGCTGTGCTCACGATGCGCAGCAGACCCAGCAAAGGTCGCGGCGGATCGTCGGGATGAATGCACAGGGAGATACCAATCTCATCTGCTACAGGGCAGGCGGCTGCAAGAAAGTGCTGAAGGTTTTCGCGGAGTCCGTTCTCGGAGAGATCGTCATACGAGCCGAGAAGCTCGCGCACCTGCTGCAGGGTAAAGCTTCCGTTTCCGCCTGGAAGGCCCTGGAGAATGGTTTGCTGCAATTCGTCGGTTTGGGATGGTGACAGCTGACCGAGGTACGCGTAAGCGGCTCGGTTGCACTCATCTCCCCACTGCACCTGCGCACCTGCCCGTTTGAGTATGTAGAGATCGAATGCCGCGAAGGCAACCGCATCGAAACGGGTGGTGAAGCCGCCACCCGGAGCGGGCTCGTGAAGGTGAGTCCGCATCCAGCTGAAGAGCGGCATCCAGTTATAGGCAACGGTGCGAATCTGGCAGGCGGCGAGGTTGCGGAGCGACTGGATCCAGTTGTCCAGGTACCGTTGCCATCCGGGGCCACGCATCTTCAGCGCTTCTGTGACGTCGAGGCTCTCGACAACGGACCACTCCAGCCCCGCACGCTGTATCTCCTGCTGGCGTTGGCGGATGTGTTCAACCGGCCAGACCTCTCCCATTGGAACTTCGTGTAGCGCGGTGACGATTCCAGTCGCGGCAGCTTCACGAGCGTCTCGCAATGTGACACGGTCTTTTGGGCCGAACCAACGCCATGTCTGCTCCATCGATGCTTCTGCACTGTTGGAAGGTGAATCCGTTCGGAAATGTTCCACTGTATCCCTTTGCATAATCATCGCACTTGAGGTATTTTTTTTCAGTGCGCTGGTAGTGCGGCTAGTCTCCGTTCTTGTCAGCGTCATGATGCTAACTGTCGAGAGCGGGTTTCTGAATCCCGGATACGGTATAGGTAGCTTGTTTTGCATTGTGAAACGAAATTTTGCGGAATCACTACGTCAGCTACAGCCTGCCGGCGACTCGGAAATGAAATGAAGATGGCCAAGCAGATCCGGTCCAGCGAGCAGAGTGCGCCAAAGCGCGGATATACGATTCAGTCGGTTGTGCGTGCAGCTTCCATCCTTCACGCGTTTCAATCGACGGCTGAGGTGCTCGACCTACGCGTCGTCGCATCGAGGGTAGGACTTCATAAGGCGACGACCTTTCGCCTTCTGGAGACGCTGGTGGAGACCAGGCTCCTTGAACGGGCGGGTAAGCAGGGGTACCGGTCATGTGTGCAGCCTGCGCGGTCCAAGCGTTACCGCATCGGTTACGCGTCGCAGAGCCACCTGCTTCCCTTTACCGCGACCGTAAGCGACAGCATGGTGGTGGCGGCGAATGCCGCAAATATTGACCTGCTCGTCCTAAATAACGGGTTCAGCCCTCGCGTGGCGCTGCAGAACGCGGAGACGTTTGTCGCCGAGCAGGTGGATCTGGTGGTGGATTCGCAGATTAACGTTGCTGTCGCGGCACAGATCGCTGCGAAGTTCTCAGACGCACGCATACCATTTATCGCGTTGGATATACCTCACCCCGGCGCCATCTACTTCGGCGCGGACAACTACAAGGCTGGCCGTATGGCCGGGAGACATCTGGCGAAGTGGGCCGTCAAGCACTGGAAGAGCGGTCCGGAGCAGGTGCTCCTGCTTGGTGTAGACGCAGCGGGCCCGCTGTTGAATGCAAGGCTTACCGGGGTGCTGGACGGAATTCACGAGATCTCGCAGCATGGCTACAAGATACCGACCCATCATTACGACACCAAGGGCGGGCAGTTTGAGGCGACGCTGGACATCGTCCGAAAGCACTTGCGGAGGAAGCGACCTGGATACTCATTGGTCGGTGCAGTCAACGACTCGACGGCACTCGCGGCATTGCAGGCATTTCGTGAGGCGGGACTCGAGCGTTCCTGCGCTGTCGCCGGCCAGGACGGAAGCCTGGAGGCGAGGGAAGAGATGCGTCGCCCGTCCACGCGGCTGGTGTGTTCGGTGGCGTATTTCCCTGAGACCTATGGCGCAAGGATCATTCAACTCGCGCTGGATGTTCTCAAGCACAAGCCGGTTGCGCCGGCTGTCTTCGTCCAGCACGAACTGATTACGCCCCAGAATGTAGACAAGATCTACCCCAACGATAGCTGGATGAAGACCCGCCCCGAAAAGGTGTGAGAAGCGGGAAGAGCTGGCAAGAGATCTCGAAATTTCTGCGTTTATATCTCGCGATATGAAATAACGCTCACGATCGAAACGTGACTTATGGGTGGCTGGTTCTTCCCCTCGTATCGCCGAAAAACTTTATTATTCTGGAAGTATTGCGGTTTCTAATTTTTTAGGCGAGAGCATTCTTTCGATTGTGCGTATCACAATATGAGATAAAACCCACCTACCCTCAAAGTTGAGACCGCACGATTGACAGCGCCTTAAGCACTCCCATACAAAGCGGATCGGAATTCAGCGTACAACATCGTGTGGCATCACCGGACTGCGTGTTCGCCGGGTTGAGTCGCTCGCTGGGTAAAGATACGACCTGCAGGAGGCACTATGCGATTGAAGAATAAAGACGAGATGAAAGGAAATTGGCGGACGAACTGGCTCCGGATCCATCTGCGAGTAGCTCTCGCCTGTCGTATTCATTATGCCCTTCCCGGTTTGTTGGTCTCGGCCCTTTTCTTTCCGGTTGCGATCTCTGCACAGACCGGTCAAGGTGCTATCGGCGGCTCAGTAAGGGATTCTGCGGGCGCACTTGTTACGAATGCGGCGGTGGCCGTGGTCAGCGATGCGACGGCGGCCAAGCGCGCGACGACAACCAACAACGCCGGTGTGTTCCAGATGCAATCCCTCAACCCCGGAACGTATTCAGTAATTGTCTCCAAGAGCGGATTCGAGAATGCGACCACCAAAGGGGTGACGGTAGCAGGTGTCGGACTCACTACTCTCGATGTCACGCTCTCTGTCGGTACGGCGAACGAGGTCGTTACCGTAAGCTCCGCAGACCTGCTGAGCAAGACGGAGTCCGACGTCACCACAACCGTCGATCATGCCATCGTCGAGAGCCTGCCTTATCCGGAACGTAGTTCACTCGAGGCCGCACTGCTCGTCCCCGGAGTGCAGGGAGACAACCTGCAGCCGGGCGGTATCTCGACAGAGAATCCAAGTGCTTATACGAGCTTCGTGACGCCCGGCGCGAGCATTGTCATCGGTGGCGCGCCTCCGGGCACCAGCTCGATCGTGGTCGACGGTTCCGATGTGACGCAACCCAGCCTTGCCCGAACGGGAGTCAATCTCTCCGGTCGTGAAGTGCAGGAGACAACGGTGATCGTCACAGGGCTTTCTGCCCGTTACGGCCGCACCGGGGGCGGTGTGATTGTGCAGAGCAGCGCTGCCGGAACCAACAACTATCACGGAGCGGCGACGTATCGGCACACTGATCCTTTCTTCAACGCGTTTCCAGACGGCAACACCGCACCAAACGCTTTGCACGAGAACTACTACGGCTTTTACGTTGGCGGCCCGGTGTGGCTGCCGAAGATCTATCCGCATCGCGACAGGACGTTCTTTTTCGTGGGCGTCGAGCCGGCCCGGATGCAGAACTCCTTTGGGTTCCGAGGCATTTTCCCTACACCGGACGAGCTCTCCGGTCATCTGCATAACTCGCTGGCTCTGCTGAACCAAAGTGTCCTGAAGAGCTCGGGCTATGCGGCCGCGCTTGCTGCCGCTCGTGTCGGAACGATCAACTACCAGTCCACGGTGGATGCGAACGGTTTTCCGAACGGGCCGTTTAACAGTGCCCAGATCCGTTCCATCCCGAACGATGATGTCTCTGCCCAATTGGGGAAGAACGAGTTCGCCAAGTTCGTGCTGTCACAGTTCCCCACGCCGAGTAATCCGGGGCCCTACGTCAAGTTTGATAATGGCCAGGCTACCTCGCAGAACGACGGGACCAACGCGACATACCAGCGAGGCGTTCTTAATAAGGACAATCGCTACTCGATCCGCATCGACCACCGTTTCAACGACGCCAATCAGTTGTTTGTCCGCTACACCGTCATCCCAGTCTCTGCGGCCAGGTTCTTTGCAGTGGCACCGACCAATCCGCTGACGATTGTGCCGAGCGATTCTGCCAACACCCACGATATCGCCCTAGGCTATACACACGTCTTCAACAACAACATTGTGAACAGCTTCCACTACTCGTTCATGCGAGTAAACCAGCAGAGACTGCCGCCTCCCGTGACGCAGACAAAGGACTACGCTGCCGCCTATGGCCTGACGCCTGCGTCGTTCGGATTCGGCTTTCCAAGTCTCGGCAACCTGAATCAAAACGGTGTCTCCTACACCATGCAGATGGGGTTATCCAATGCCGCCATTCAGGTCGACCAGAACTTTATCGCTGGCGATGACATTACGTGGACGCATGGACGGCACCTCTTTCAGTTTGGCGCCGATGTCCGCTGGATGCAGTCGAACCAATATGATCTTGGAGGCGCAACGGGAGGGCGGTACAACTTCCTGGGTGCGCAGACCAACAACGGCTCTAGCGGCGGAGCGCCGCTGGCGACAATGATCCTGGGTACGATCTCGGCGTTCAGCAACACGCCGGTGCAGGTGCCGGGCTACTATCGCTGGCGCTACTATGCCGGATACTTCCAGGACGACTGGCGCATCACACCCAAACTAACGATTAACGCTGGTTTGCGGTATGAGCTGGAGACTCCGCGTATGGAAAAATTCAACAACCAAGCCTATATTGCGTTGAACACGCCAGGCAATCTGAATAGCCTGCTGCCGACAAGTACTGCGCTCTGCTTCTCGAGCGCCTGCGGAAACCCGAAGACGCTTTGGCCCACGAACTACAAGGGGCTGGAGCCTCGTATTGGTTTTGCGTATGCTCCGACATCACGAACCACCGTGCGTGCTGCCTATACCCTGCAGCGGCTGCCGCTTACCGGCTACGAGAACATCCCGGACCCGAACTTCAACGTCGCATCGCAATCGGTGGGTAACCAGAGCGGTGGTGTGATTGCGAATTCGACCGTCAACTACATTACGAATCCAGTCGGCGCTCTGACCTCAGCCTACACCGCGCTGGCAGGGAACCGTGGACCGATCCTTTATTCGACTGGCCTGGCTCCCGTGTTCGTCTCGCAGCGCAATGCGGTGCCTTATACGCAGACGTGGTCGCTAACGGTGCAGTATCAGCCCGTAGCCCGAACGGTTGTGCAGGCAACCTACAACGGTTCGAAGGGAACATATCTGATCGGTCCCTTCACCAACGCACTCAATGTGCCGGACCTTGGAACGATCATCAACGCTGTACAGACCAATAAGAATCTTGGAGCGTCCGCTCCGAACAAGTATGGCATCACGCAGAACGGCGCACTGGTGTCGGAGACAAATCTGCAGTTGTTGAATCCATATCAGAACTTCTACAACCAGAACCTGCCTGAGATCTACTCGCGCGGAGGCACGATGGAATATAACGGCCTCTACCTGAGCGTGAACCAGCGCTTCGGTGCCGGCCTGTCGTTGCTCGCCAACTATACCTGGTCGAAGATTCTCGACAACGTTCCCGATACCAATACCGGCGCGAATGGTGGCGGGTTTGGAGCAGCGTTGCCGCAGAATCCTTACGACACACGCGCGGAGTGGGCAGTGGCAAGCTTTGACCAAGCAAGCAGACTGAAGGCGGGATACACCTACGATCTGCCGATTGGGCAGGGTCACTTCCTCAGCTCCCACAACAGGTTTGTGGATCAGCTTATCGGCAACCTCTCGACGGCGGGAATCGCAACCTTTGCCGATGGTCTCCCGAACGCGGTGACGATGGGGACGGTTGGCTACTTCGTGTCGGTCACTCCCACAGGAACCAATGGTTGTTCGACCAGTGGAACAGCGAAGTACTGCACGGCGAATGCGCTGCCGTCGGGTTATACGCTGCGTCCAGACATCGTTGCCGGAGTTCCACTGCTCAATAAGAACTGGAAGAAGAACGCGTTGAACTCAAGCTTTACACCATATCTGAATCCTGCCGCCTTCGCGGTTCCTGGATCTCAGGGCAACCCGCGGCTGGGCAACGCTCCTCGTACCCTGGCAAACGCGCGAAGTCCACGACAGACGCTGTTCGATATGCGCTTTGTCAAAGGGGTGAAGTTCAGTGAACGGTACATGTTGAATGTCAACGCAACATTCAGCAATGTCTTCAACCATCCGGTCTACTATGGCGTGGGCAGGACGCTCAACAGCTCGAATACAGTCTCGAATGTTACCGGCACGGTCACGCCCGTGACAGCGGCGAACTTCGGGCAGTTCAACCAGTCGCAAACGGCGGGCATGTCGCGAATCATTCGTGTGGGTGCCGAGTTCATCTTCTAACGAGCGCATTGCAACCGGGAGCGGTCTGTTCGATTGCTTCCGACTCAACCGCCGGAGATTCAGGGCCTAACGAGTATTGCGAAGTCATACGGTACTCGCACTTTGCTTCTGTAGCCACCGGCCGTCCGATTGTCTTCGGTATTTGTTAGTACGGTATTACGAACGTAAAACTACAACGCTGAAGCCTCCTGACCCTCAATAAGAGCAGAAGGCTTAGGAGGCCCTATGTTTTCGAAACGACTAACATTATTCGCGATCGCCCGGCTTTTCGTTCTGCTGATAAGCGCGACGATGAGCGATGCTCAAGTCAGCTACACGACGACGTGGGTAGGAAATACGTATTCGACTATCCCCACGTATGTGGGGAACGCGATGCGATCCATGTGGGTGGCGCCAGAGGGCGTCATCTATACCTCGTCCATGTGGGACGAAAGTCAGGGAAGCATCAACATCTACCAGAACGGCCAAAAAACAGGCTCCATCAGTGCTCATGGAGAAGCCCAGGGCGGGGCGATCGGCGGAGACGGCACCCATCTCTTCGTCGCGCTGCAATTCAACACCGGCCTCGGAGGCAGTGGCTATATAGGCCGGTACAACCGGAGCACCGGGGCGCGGAGTTTGACATGGTCGGCGAGTTCGGTCACGACCGAACGGCGTGCTGACGTCATCACAGGGATCGCCGACACCGGCACGCTCGTTTACGTCAGTGATCATCCCGACAACCTAGTGCGGTGCTACACGACCGCTGGGGTGTGGCAATCGGATTGGAGCCTCACGGATCCCGGCGCGATCGCGGTCGACGGATCGGGGAACATATGGGTCGCCCAGATGAGCGAGGGCACGATCCAGGAATTCGCACCGTCGGGGAATATGCTGAACAGTATCAACATGGGAGCCAGCTCGCGGCCTTCGGCCTTGTACTATGACGCTGCCAATAACCAGTTGATGGTCGGTGACCAGGGGCCGAACATGAACATTCAAGTCTACGGAAATCTGTCGAGTACTCCGTCTCTGGTAAGTTCCTTCGGCGTGCAAGGCGGATATCTGGACACGACTACGGGAGTCAAGGGACAAACTGGGAGCCAACGCTTCACGCGCATCGTTGGTATCGGGAAGGACAGCTCCGGCAATCTCTACGTTTTGAATAACCCCTGGGGAGGAACCTGGGACCTGGGACGAAATGGGAAGACTGACCTCCACGCTTACAACAGCTCCGGCGTACTGCAGTACACGCTGCAAGCGCTGAACTTCGAAGGCAACGCAGCCTTCGACCCCGGCACGGACGGCGCCTACCTATATGGAGGTCAGGACGTTTTCAGCGGCTCGGGCGGAGGAGGACATGTAGGCAATAGCGTCGATTCGCTCGACTATCCGACGGATCCGCGCGTGGATGTAACTAGCCAGAGCCGCGGGTTCGACTTCGGCCTTATGACCAGTGTCAATGGTCATCGCATCCTCGCTGCTGCCGGCCAGAACTCCGATGCGTTCCTCTTCTCCTATTTCCCCACCAATCAATACGTATCGGTTCCTTTTGGCTCCCTACCGGGGCAGGCCAGTGCTGCAGGTTATAACTACTCCAACTATTGGAATACGACAGCCCGTATCCGGAACGGATTCTGCCTCGATATTAACGGGGATATCTGGGTGGGGTTGGACAAGACCAACGCGATCACCCATTACCCGCTGACAGGATTCGACGCTAACGGGCTGCCGATCTACGGACCGCCGACAACCACTCCCACACCCTCGACCATCGCCCCCCTGGGCGGCATCGAATACATTCCGTCCACCGACACGATGGTTTTGATGAACGCCAACGGCACCGATTGGACCTCGCTCGGCGGCCGAGTCGAGGTATATCACGGCTGGAAGGCCGGCAACACAACTACTCCCAACCAGGTCATCAACCTGAAGACGGGGCAAAATCCCAAGGGGCGGACGGCTGCGGGCAATTATCTGTTTATCTCGTACGTCCACACTGTTCCCGATGTCGACGCGTATAACCTAACGACCGGCGCCAATGACCTGACGATGACCAGCGCGGATCCCAACGTGGCAGTGGGCAACGATGTGGATTCGATGTACGGCATTCGGGCTTACCAGACGAGCAATGGCGACTATCTGATCAGCAAAGACAATTACAACAACAACTCGATCATCGTTCACAGGATGACCGTCGTGCCGACGGCAGACTTCAGCATCTCCGTCACGCCAAGTTCGCGGACGGTAGCACAAGGGAGCAACACTACCTATACAACAACGATCAGCCCGCTGAATGGGTTCACCGACACGGTGAGCCCAAGCGTGAGCGGATTGCCTGCCGGTGCGACGGCGAGCTTCATCCCGGCGTCGGCCGTAAATCCGAAGACTTGGGCGCTGATGGTCTCTACCGCAACGACGACTGCAGCGGGCACGTACACAGTGACGATCACAGGCACGAGCGGCACTCTGTCGCATACGACCACAGTGACGTTAGTCGTGTCGGGGCCGCCTGACTTCAGCATCTCGGCAAGTCCGAGTTCTCAGACGGTGACGCAGGGCAATAGCACCGCCTACACGGCGTCGATCAGTGCGCTGAGCGGCTTCACCGATACGGTGAACCTGGGCGTGAGCGGATTGCCTCCCGGAGCGATGGCAAGCTTCAGTCCCACATCGGTCGCCGGTTCGGCCAATTCGACGCTAACCGTCTCAACCGCGACCACGACTCCGACGGGCACGTACACACTGGCGATCACAGGCGCAAGCGGCAACCTGTCGCATACCACCACAGTGACGTTGGTTGTGTCGACGCCGGACTTCAGCATCTCGACCACACCGAGTTCACAGACAGTGACGCAGGGCAATAATGCTATCTACACGACAGCAATCAATGCTTTGAACGGCTTCATCAACGCGGTGAGCTTGAGCGTGAGCGGATTACCTACCGGGGCCACCGCTAGTTTCAATCCGACGTCGGTCGCTGGCTCTGCCAGCTCGACACTGACGGTCTCGACAGCGTCGACGACTCCAGCAGGTACGTACATACTGACGATCACGTGCACCAGCGGTACCCTGTCGCACTCGACGACGGTTACTCTGGTGGTCAATGCGACTATAGGTGGTCTGCCGACAGGTTGGACGGATCAAGACATCGGAAGCGTGAGCATCGCCGGTAGCGCCAGCTATAGCAACGACACGTTCACGGTGAACGGTTCCGGGGCCAGCATTACCGGCACAGCCGATCAGTTCAACTATGCATATCAGGCCGCAGGCACAAACTACACAATCACTGCCCGGGTAGTGAGCATGACCAATACCAACACCGGAGCGCAGGCAGGCGTGATGATTCGTGAGACGCTCGCCGCCGGTTCGACGATGGCAAACATCAACGTCACACCTGCGAATGGAGTCACCTGGGTCTATCGCACCGCCACCAGCGGCAGTACGAGCGGGAGCAGAACCGCCGGCCTTGTGGCACCATATTGGGTTCGCGTTGTGCGCAACGGCAACTCCTTCACAGGTTACTTTTCATCGGACGGAGTGAATTGGACTCAGCAGGGTACGGTCAGCATATCGATGGCGAGCAACGTGTACATCGGACTGGTGGTCAGCAGCCGGAACAACTCCCAGCTATCCACGGCGACCTTCGATAACGTGTACATCACCACGCCTTAGCCGGCGAAGATAGAGCACAACCACCAAATCTCGCTTGACTTAGGCGAGATTTGGTGGTGAACGCCTAAAGGCGGCTGATCCTCTTCGGACGGAGATCGTATCCGGTACTCCCTTGATTAATAAATGCGTTTCCGCAAACAGATCAGCCCTAACTAAGAGGTGCCCTTACTTCTTTTCAAAGGGCCAACTTCTCGTTCTTCCGTTCCAGTTCAACGGTTGCTTACAGGACTTAACACTCATCGGGCAGGATCCGTCATAGCAAGCCGACAATATTTGTTTCTTCGCCCGAGCTCACAGAACCCACAAGCGACCAGCAAGCAGAGCTTGAAAAAGGCTGGCTTCGACGATTTTAAGGTCTTCGTACCTTATACATTCCAATAGAGTTGGAAGGTCGCTTTTCTCATCATCAGAAAGTGCGCGACCAATTCGCGACCATTTCGAAATTTTACTATGTTATTCAAAATAAGATATTTATTCAGAAAATGTAAAAACCTCTTGAATGAGAGGCCCGTGATTGGTCACTTGTAAGTTTTTGATTCTAAATGGTGGCCAGAGACGGGATCGAACCGCCGACGCCGGCCTTTTCAGAGCCCCCTACCAATGGACTTAACTGGCTTGGAATCAGCGGGCACGATTGATACAGAAGACGTTAGACGGAGACGCTTTAGGATTGTTTGGGATCATTTGGGATGGTTTCCTCCCCAGGTTGTTCCCGTATTGTTCCCGCCGACCAACTCGACCGATTTCACTCGCGTATGTAGAGCCGTCCTCGCGTACACGCGATCATATGTTGCCACAACATTTGATCTACGGCTAACGGCACTTTGGTGCGTTGTAGGCAACAGTAATGTAAGCGTTTCGAACGTCGCGCATTCCAAGACGACGTTTCGGTGAGCGACTCCCCCTGATATCTCTAATTGAGAGTACCCTGGTTACCGAAGTCTAGTTCTTCAGAGCAAGAATTGCAGAGTCTGATAGGGACGTGCTTGCCGTATAGCGGTATACTCACGATGGCATATCGGACGCCTCCGTGTCGGACCCACATCCCAGACCACACCCTTTGGCCGTCTTCCGCCGCAGCCCACTCCAGAACAGCTGAAGAACAAACGAACGAGTTGCTTGAGCGATTCCGCGAGAGCGAATTACCTGCTGTTGCTGGAGCAGGTCGATTCGAGCGCAACCCCGATCCCTCCGGTTTAGCCCTTTAGCGATACGCAGTGTGTGCTCGCCCGCGCCTATGGTTTCGAAAACTGGGCGAAGTTGAAAGCCATTGTCGATGGCGCACTTGCTTCGCCGACGTCATGAAGGTCGGGACATGGCACAGGCGCGAAGCATGCTGACATTGCGTTCTGAATTGCTCGACTGAGGAAGATCAGGGAGAACCACCGAGAACGATGTTCCCTTTAGCGGTCCATCTGTTCGCGAACGTACGGAGATCGATCCGCCCCGCTTTTCGATGATCTGTCTGCTGACCCAAAGGCCCAAACCATTTCCTATTGAACCTTTTGTCGTAAAAAAAGGTTCGAAAACTTGCGTGAGGGTTGTTGGGCCAATCCCATGGCCATCGTCGGCAACGGTAATTCTAATAGCGCGGACGATTCTGAATCCTCTCGAAAGGTCAGCCCGTAACGTAACATTGCCACCCTCGGGAACAGCATCCAGGCTGTTCATGAAGAGATTTGAGAGAACCTGTCGTAACTCGCCCTGAAAGGTAGTGAGTTGAAGGCTGGGGTCACACTCGGTTCGGATGATCGCGCCCTTTGACGTTATTTTCGCCCTCAACAAATCGATTACAGAGTCTAGCAGTAACGCAACATGGAACGTAGTGGGGGCCGCCGTCTCCCGGTAGAATCCAAGAGTTTGCCTGGTAATGTGGGCGACGCGTTTCAACTCCCCATCCGCCACTTCGAGATGATTGCGAACCGAGTCAGGAATTCCTTCAGCGCGTTGAGCAATGAAAATAATATTCATGACGGCTTCGAGGGGATTATTGATCTCGTGGGCAAGTACGGCTGCCATCCGACCGACTGAAGCCAACTTTTCGCTGCTGACTAAGGCATCTTCTGCTTTTCTCCGAGCTGCTATTTCAGCCTTGAGCTCTTCGTTGAGCCGATCAGCCGCTTCCGTCAATTCATGTTGACGTACTAAGCCAATCATCAACGCCTCGTTCAGCGTAGTCAAACTCTTCTCAAAAGAGGCTGCGCTACTTTTTGTCTCCTCTGTCATTGGCTTCCCCGCGACCTTTGCTATCTTGGATGCGTTTTTCACCGGAGGAGCCACTCAGTCGATTAGGGATACCTGTAATGAGGTGTGTGTATCCCGTTAAACGATCACCAATTGTGATTCCACGGGGGCCAATTTGATACTCCCGGATCTCATTGCTATGGTCCCCGCCACGCATTTTGACGACCATCATAATTTTGCGCAGTCGACCATCGATCTCCACGTAACGAAAGCGGATGATGTCGTCTGTTAAGAATGAGATGGTGTAGCTGCTAAAAGGAAATTTATCGAACGCCTCCTCCATCTCGAGGGTGCTCAGCACGGTTATTCCAATACCGGTTAAGGCGTAGATCATGCGATAGAGCGATTCGCGGAAATCGGTCCGGAAGCCAGGGGCTAACGCCATCTCAAAACCCGCGAGCGAGTCAAGTACGAGACGCTTGGCGCCAGTCCGTTGAACCGCGTCGATAAGCGCCTGCATCGTTTCATCAACTGACAGGTCAAGTGGCCGTAGGTAGATAATTTCGAGGCTCCCGTCATTGAGCGACGTCTCCATGTCGAGACCAAAGGAAGCGGCTCGATCGGCATATTCGTCCGGTCGTTCTTCAAATACCGCAACAATCCCCGGCTCCCCTTCGCGCAGGCCACTGGATATAAATTGCGATGCAAGTAGAGATTTACCTGTCCCGGAAGAACCTGCCACCAAGAGGCTATCCCCTTCAGGAATGCCGCCACCCATCATTTCGTCCAGTTTCGGAATTCCGGTAGAAAGACGTTTGCGATCCACTGTCTTTTTTTTCACTCCGGTCAGTCCAAGCGTTCGCGAGAATGCTTGCAGCCCTGCGTCCGAGATACGAAAAGTGTGCATACCCGGTACTGACATCTGGCCGCGTAACTTCATCGTCTGGAACTTGCGCACCACCGAATTTCGCTCTACTTGCTGATAGAGCCAAAATAGACCGTCGGCCACTGTAAAAATAGGGTTATTGTCCAATTCAGCTTCGCTGTATTCTCCGATAAGGAAAGTAGTTGCCTCCCAGCTCGTGAGAAAAAGTGCCAGTTCTTGTACAAACGTCTGTACCTCGACCTCACGATTTCCATGGTGTTCCCGACGAAGGACTGTACGAAACGAGTCCACTACAACAATGCCGGCATTTGTGTCCTGCACGTGCTTGGTGATCTCTTTTAATACTCCCTGCAAGCCATCCTTAACTAACTCTTCGCTGAGATTAATGAACCGAACCGCGTTGCCCAACTTGGTGGGGTCAAAAAACGTGTATTGCTGTTGATAGCGCAACATTTTCAGGGCAGGTTCGCCCAGAACCGTAAAGTACAGCGCAGGCCGCTCTTCCGTGGCGTTGGCAAACACAAATTGATGGGCGAGTGTGGTCTTGCCGCATCCTGGGGCACCCGCAACAATGTTGAACGAAAATTCGGGAAGCCCACCTCCCAAGATTTCATCGAGCCCCGGAACCCCAGTCGGGAGTTTGTTGATTCTCACCTTATTGTGCTGATTCATTCAGATTCCTTCCTCGGAGCATTCATTTTCAAACCGGGGAGCTCCGGCCAGATCTCACGCAAAAGCCCCATGGTCAGGGCTTCACCGATAAAAACATTAAGAAGATTGAGCAAATGGGCGACAAGGACAGGTGCGCTCGCTTCCGCTTCGTCGGAAAGGCCATCCAAAGAGCCATTCTCCTTGACATGGACACGATTCAGAACGGGTGCCTCGCGCTGTGCAATGGTCAAAGCTCTCGATAAAAGAGAATTAAATCCAGCTGCTCCTGCCAACCTGGTCAGAGGACGACGAAGCTTTTCGCAAACGCGGCATGTTGCAGGGGAATCGTCCTCATGAACATTCGTCGCCGCGGCTTCGATGGCCGAGAGTTGCTCGGCTATCTCTCTCATCGTGGAATTGACCTCGGGTCGATTCATCCTTTTTCGTTGAATACCTTAAACATTTCGTTTGATTGTAAATATTGGATTCTTGCTCTGACGAACTAATTCGGAAGTGCGCCTCATGCCGACGCCTAGTCATCGTTTATGTGTATCAAGGGATCTAAGTCCTTTGGTGGATCCTTGAAGGCCAGGGATTCTATCGGTTGCGGTTCTCCGAAGAAGAACCCTTGAAAGGATTCGCAGCCATGCAACGCAAGAAATGTGACCTGCTCCTGAGTTTCAACGCCCTCCGCGACTACAGAGAGCCCTAGAGCCTTCCCAAGATTAATGAGGGCGCTCGCGATTGCGGCGCTGCTTCGATTTGTCAGCACATCCCAGACGAAAGAGCGATCAATCTTCACTTCGGATATGGGCAGCTCTTTCAACCAAGTCAAGGACGAATAGCCCATACCGAAATCGTCTAACGCGAAACATATACCGCGAGCCTTCAAAGCAATCATTTTGGCAAGAGTGTGCTCCAGAGGATTGAACATCATACGTTCCGTTAACTCAAAAATCAGTTTCTTCGCATCTACACCCGTTTCATCAATAGTCGCCAGAACCCTTGTCACAAACGCTGGATACGCAAACTCTTTCGCGCTGATATTTATCGCAATTGTGAGATGTTCGGTCTCTGAGTTTAGGCTCCAGGCGACTAACTGCCTACATGCAGTGGCCAGCGTCCACAGACCAATGAATTCAATGATTCCATGTTCCTCAGCGTAGGTAATGAACTCCGACGGGACCAGTAGGCCCCTTTGGGGATGGCTCCAACGAAGCAGAGCTTCTACACCGCGCAAGTGTCCTTGGCTATCGACCTGAGGCTGGTAGTGAAGTCGGAACTGTTTGTTCTGGAGTGCCAATTCCAAATCTACTGCAAGAGAAAATCTCCCAATAGAGTGAGTGGAAGCAGCCATGTCAAAGAACCTTAGGGCTCGTCCACCTGCCGCTTTTGCGTGATACTGAGCAAAGTCGGCGCGCTTTATCAGCTCGTCCACGGATTGACGGTTCTTGTCGAAAAGAGTAACCCCTATACTTCCTGTGCAATATTGTTGATGACCTTCAAGCAAAAAGGGGGGATCGAGTTCGGCAAGCACCTTCAACCCGATCTTCTCTGCCAGAGCTGATGCCTCCGCCTCGTTGTCGCTGAGATCTTCCAATATGATCACAAATTCATCGCCTCCAAGACGCGCAACGGTATCGCCCTCGCGGAGAGATTGCTTCAGCCTTCGCGCGAGCTGCTGCAGTAACAGATCGCCCCGATGATGTCCCAGGGAATCATTGACCTCTTTGAAACGATCGAGATCGATGAAGAGGAGAGCACCGTAGTGCATTGTGCGAGCGCTAGCCAGCATGGCATGGTACAGGCGGTCCATCAACAACCGCCGGTTCGGAAGATCGGTCAAATGATCATAGAATGCAAGTTGCTCGATTTCGTGCTCAACACGATGCAGTTCCTGAATCTCATCCTTCAGCTTGCCATTAAGATTTTCGGCATTCTCTACCAATTCGTGATATCGGACTGTAGCTGAGAGGAGAGCTTCGTTGAGATGCACCGTTCGATGATGAAACGACGTCGTCGCTGTAACCAGGAGTACGAGGGCTTTGGGATCTATGCTCTGCTCTTTGTTCGCATGTAAGGGCCATATTTCATAAGACCAGAACGGCATATCGGACTTCGCGCTGCGATCCCCTATATAACTCTCGCATCTTCCAGTGCGGCGCACTTTGTCGAGTAAACGCAGACAGATGTCGTTGCCAGGAAACAAATCTGCGATTGATTTTCCTGTAAGCTCGTGGGGTGATCTTCTAGTCAAAAGAGCGAAGGGTGAATTTACATAGCTGACGATCTTGTCAGGTCCGGTAACGATGGCAACGGGCAGCCCTGCGGAAGCGAATATCGTTCGCCACATCGGTTCGCTGCATATATTCTCCAATTGCGGCATCACCTCAATCGTCTGACTTCCTGTGCCGAGCCTGAATAGTACCCTGGACTTTAGATGCCATAACTCCAGCGCTCGCCCGGTAAGGTTGAAGTCGAATAGGGTACTCAGATTTAGTCTTTATGCCTACTTGGTGCCTTGAAGTCTTAGCTGAGAACAGTTTTATATGAATTTGTCCGATATTATGTTGATCCTGCTCAAATCGCCGCTGTCCTGTTTGGGACAGCACGGAATTCACTTTTTGCGATGATGATGTGAGGCGAAGGGTGCAAATGGATAACCTTCATCGCTCCAGTCCGTCAAAATGTCCCCCTGTCCCATTCGATGAAATGGCGTTCGCCATGGCCTTGTTCGTCGCGGCTGCAAATGGGCGGCTTATGCCGAAAGTGAATCACGCCAGCAGCCGTGAAATAGAGGTTGACTGCGATCCGGCAGTCGCCGGTGCTCGCCCCATCGCTGCGGATAGCTGTGAACAGTTGTCCTGCGAGTTGCCCCTGGTTCGCGCAGTGGGCTTCATCTGGCAACACTATGATCAGGACGATCGACGGCAGGCGATATGTTCCAGGCTAATTGCTTACTATCACTTGATGAGCCGTAATCGGGGATCTGCCATGGAACAGGCGGAATCGTTCGTATCACAGCGTACGCACGCGCGACTGAATCCTGCAATGTTAGAAGCTATCGCCACCGCACCGCTAGACGCTTGGGGCCGGTTTAGTGAAGCGCATTTTAGTAGAGTGCTACCGAACAGTAGCGACGCAGATGATCGAAGATCCTTCATTGCGTCAGGATGGATAAAGGGACCTATGTCCAGATCGCACAAGGGTCTGAAAACAGTACCGGCAATGCCATGTGCCCAGGAGCTTGCACTTCGCCTCGTGGCCTTCGAGGCTTGCATTGCGCGTCCACCCGGGGTAGTCGACTTTCGTGTTTTCGAGAAACTCTGTATGCCTTTTACCACTCTCGGCGGAAGACAAGGATTTCTGCCCTTCTTACTACGCGCCCTCGGACCACCGCTGGCGCGGTTTCCGTGGTTGGGTGCACTACGGGTAACTTCCGAGGGAAAAGTGACGGGTCTGGATATTGTTAATTTAGGAATAACGGAAGGCGAAGCTGCGGCTGGCGAACTGGCCGTAACCGTCTCTCTGGTTGAGATCTTGCGTTCCGTGCTCGGTTACGATGTAACAGTGCATCTTTTGAGGACCGTCTGGCCACTTGCGGGTCTACATCACCACGCCCCCTGATTTCGGGGATCACTAATCTTTATCGTGAAGAATGACCTGCAATAAAGCTCTTTTAACCCGAATTCTGTCGTTGTATTCGATATAGCCAAGTTTGCGAAAGCGGTTCAGAAAGAGATTGACCCGAGGCCGGGTGCAACCAACCATAGCAGCAAGCGTTTCTTGGCTGATTTGGGGCACGAGCGAGTCGTCAGTGCCTTCTTGAGCAAAATTCGACAGAAGAAGAAGCGTCCTGGCGAGACGTTTCTCACTCGAATTAAAAAGTTGATCCACTAAATCCGCCTGGATGCGACTTGTACGGGCCAAGAGATAGGCGACAAAAATCCCGGACATTTCAGGCTCATCGTGAAGAACTCTCTTCATTTCGACCTTGGTGATCCGCAAAAGCGCGCTTTCTGTTAGAGCAATGGCGCTAGCCGACCGCAGTGGCTGTAGAGTCGAGACGCACTCCTCTCCCGCAAAATCCCCTTTCTTAAGGAGGGCGATCGTTGCTTCTTTCCCCTTTTCGGAGACTAACGTGAGCTTGATGGTTCCTTGTTGGATGTAGTAAACGGCGTCGCAATCGTCTCCTTGAGAGAAAATCGTCGCACTCTTAGGAAAGCGAAGTATGGTTTTACCCACTCCCGCCTTGGAGAGGAAGTCATTGACATCAAAAGTGCTCAAAGGCTCTGTCATATCGCGCACAGTATAGCCGTTTAGGATGCGAAATCTACTGACTGTCTCGAACAGAACAGCGCGCGTCTGCAAGCAACGCAGATCCTTCTAGAAGGTGACGAGCAAAGAACTTGATATGCGGCGGCTCCGACTTCGGTCAAAAGGCTGACGACAAAGGGTGGACCAATGTACACCGCGGAGGATGGAAGGAACCATGTCGAAGCAGCCGGGGCTACGCGTCTTTGTAGTCGACGATGAGCATGTTATAGCGGAAACATTAGCTACGATTCTGAAGCAGTGCGGCTACGCTGCCAGCTCATTCACCAATCCATTAGACGCACTTTACGCTGCCCAAACTGACGCCCCCGATCTACTCATCAGTGATGTGATGATGCCGCAATTGTCAGGAGTGGAATTGGCGATTCGTTTAAAAGCGTCCGTCCCCAGTTGCAATGTTCTGTTGTTCTCTGGCCAGGCACAAACGGCAGATCTACTGGAATCTGCCCGCCAACAAGGACATGACTTTAAATTACTCACGAAGCCCGTTCAGCCATCCGATCTTTTACAGGAGATTTCCAAAGGTCACTGAACGTGCAAGACGTTGCAGAGAATGTCTTGCCCATATGGCTCCAATTCTCTAGGTGATTTCGGAGCCCAATACAAGATAATGAGGAATTTCTGAATGGCTGTGCACTTGATAAATCCAAGCGATAACTCGTTTGGAACTGCAGTGATCACTCCCAGATGGCTATTTGTGCTTGCCGCCGCTACTCCTGCTTCGATGGGAGACCCGGTTCTGGTCGATGAATCGTTGGAGCAGATCGATCCGGAGACCATTCATCGCGGCGATGTCGTAGGGATCAGTGTGCATACAGGGAACGCGCTGCGAGGTTACGAGGTGGGCCGGATCGCACACGAAAAGGGTGCCAAGGTAGTTTATGGAGGTATCCATGCGACGCTGTTCCCGGAGGAGCCTTTTGCGCAGGGGTGCGCCGATGTCGTTGTAAAAGGCGATGGAGACGTTGCCTGGGGCAGAGTGCTCCGTGACCTCGATGCGGGATGTGCGGAACTCATCTATGAAGGTGGCAAAATCGAGGGGGAAGAGTTTCTCTCGGCACGCTGGGACCTCATGCAGACAGATAAATATATGTGGGCCTCGGTGCAGACGATACGAGGATGCCCGAAGCACTGCTCTTTTTGCTCTGTATGGCGAACCGATGGACAAAGACCTCGACAGAGAACGTTCGAAAAAGTGATTGACGAAATCATTGACCTGCGAAGAAGAGGATTTCGCTTTGTCGCATTGGCTGACGATAATTTTTATCCTGTTACGTTGACCGACCTGCGTCTGGCGCGTGAGCAGAATAATCTGGAACGCCTGCATTCTTTGATGGAGACTCGAGCAGAACGTTTCTTATTGATGGATGAAATGGCAAAGCTTCCCAACGACATGGTCTTTTTCACGCAGATCACGATGGAGTCAGCAGAAGACACAGACTACCTTGATGCTATGCGCCGCGCCAACATCAAAGGAGCATTGGTCGGAGTGGAAGCCGTTACCCCGGAGGGGTTGAAAGCAGTTTACAAAGACTTCAACTATTCCGGTGATCGGTTGGTAAAGCAATTACAGACATTTCGAAAGCATGGCGTCCACGTTTTAGGATCGTTCATCTTCGGGCTGCCAACAGATAAACCGAGTACCTTCAATGCGACAGTTGAATTGGCACTGAAAGCCGGCGTCACGTTCGCACAGTTTGTCATGATGACACCTTTTCCTGGGACCGTCGATTTTGGACGGTGGGAAAAAGAGCAGGCAAGAAATCCGTTGATGGTAGAAGGGACGCCGATCACACGATACTGGCTCATTCCGACGGCGGTTCGCCCCAAGATGTTTACGCCCCATCCAACCATGAGCTCAGACGAGATTCGAAACCGAACTCAAAAAGTTTGGGACAGATTCTATGAGATGAGGTCCATCTGGAAGAGATCCGAATGCACGCCGACTCTGCGTGCTCGTGTAGCCTTCGTTCTATTGTCTAAGCTCTATCGACAAATGTATGCGGGTACTGGCATTTCTACCGACAGCGCGCGTAAAAAGAAAGCGAAGTCCTCCGCTCGATGGATCGCGCGACAGGCACGTCGAGTATTTCAGGCGAAACCGATGGCTGAACTCAGATATCCGATTTGGACTCCTCGACCAAAACCGGGTGCTGTGTTGATCTCCATCGAATGACTCATAACCTCACATTCGAAACCGGTTTAGCTGGTACGCCATTGCCTTGTCGAGAGTAGAGTTCTAAGAAATTGGTTGCAACGGACAACGAGTCGGAGGAAAGCAGCTTGAACTCAACTTAAGCGGCTACCAATCAACAGGACAGGATTCTCTGCCAGGCTCGATCATAGGAGGCTTCCTTTTTGCATCAAAATGTGTGTGTCAGCGGCATCACCAGGAGAATTAAATGTCTGATCCCAAGAAATGTGAAAACCCGGCCTGTAGCTGTGTTCCTGAGAAGGGACAGAGCTTTTGCAGCACTCACTGCGAAGGAACAAAAGGAACCACTGAGATTATTTGCGAGTGTGGACACCCTTCATGCAAAGGCGATGCAACAAAGGTTTAGTGGAGTTATCGTCTGCCAGCCCGATGCGGGACCCGAGTAATTGTTCATCTGAGCTGGGTGGCTGGGGTATTCCGGCCTCTAGCCCTCAGTCATCTTCAGCAAATAGCTCGCGCAGGTTTGCGGCCACTGCCCTCTTGCATCACACAATTAGATCAACAATGGATCGCGAAAGGTACGACTAAATGAAACCTGCAACTGTAATAGGGATTGTCCTTGTTATTCTGGCAATCGTTGGATTCTCGTTGGGTGGCTTTTCCTTTACCAAGGAAAAGAAGGATGTGGATCTCGGACCTGTTCAGATCAGTCATGAGCAGAAGAAAAGCGTCCCTATCCCTCCAGCACTGAGTTGGATCGCCTTGATAGGGGGAATCGGTTTGATAGTGGTCGGAGTGCGAAACAAAGCGTAAGACGATGTTGAGTACATCTCTATCTCTATCTTGATCTTGCGAGAGCTAAGCGATTAAGTCGGTTCGCCCGTCAGAACCCGTCTCAGCAACCATGGCATGGTTGTGGCTTGGACCAAGATGGCAAAAGCAACCACGGCATAAGTACAAATCACGATGATCTCTCGCGCGCTGGACGGAGGTAGAGATAGGGCCATGGCAACGGAAAGGCCTCCACGAAGACCTCCCCACGTAAGAATCGAGATCGGCGTCTCGACTCCGCGAAAGACCTTCATCGCTAGAAGCGGAAACGCCAGGCTAAGGAAGCGAGCGACAAGCACAATCGGGATTGCTGCCAAAGCTGCAGAAAAGTAGCCGTGTTGACTTGTCAGGACGAGAATTCTCCAACCCGATGAGCACAAACAGGATGCCATTCAGAATTTCATCGATCATCTCCCAGAAGGCTTCGAGATGCACGGGTGTGATGTCGGTCATCGCGGGCTCTCTTCCATGGTTTCCGATGTAGATGCCGGCCATCACGATGGCGAGTGGACCGCTGCATTGAAGTGACGTTGCAAGTTGATATCCGCCGCTCACAAAAGCAAGGGTGAGCATCACCTCGACTTGGTAGTTATCGATGCTGCGAAGCAATTTGTAGCAGAGATAACCGAGGAGAAGACCAATCAATAGTCCTCCGCCAACCTCCCTAACGAGAAGTTCAAGCGTGTTGACCCAATGAAAGGTATCGTCACCGGACGCCCACATCCGAAGAAGCAGCAAAAATACCACAATTCCTACTCCATCGTTGAAGAGAGATTCTCCTGCAATCTTCGTGGAGAGCGATGGTGGAGCCTTGATCTCTTTGAGCAGGCCCATGACTGCGATCGGATCAGTGGGCGAGATCAGCGCACCGAACGTGAGGCAGCCGAGAATCGGCACAGACAAGCCAAGAAGCCGAAAAATGAGCCAGCTAGAGAATCCGACGATTGCAGTAGAGATCACTACTCCCACGGTGGCCAAGATGGCCACTGTGGCTTTTTGTTCGCGCAGTTCGCCCAGATCGACATGAAGAGCTCCAGCAAAGAGCATGAAGCTCAACATCCCGTCGAGCAGCGTTTCGCTGAAATCTATGTGAGCTACGGTGGCGGTCGCCCATCCACGAACAGGCAGTCCGAGATATTCTCCAGCGATTAGCAGGAGAGAGAGGGTGAGCGAAAGCGCCATTGCGCCTACTGACAGGGGGAGCTTGAGGAACCTGTGATTGATGTAGGCGAAGGCTCCCGTAAGGGTTAGCAGTAGAGCGATGAGCGAGGGAGCCCCCATGTAATTCTCCTTACAGTTCTCTTGGCATTTTCCAATTAGCCACTTTTAGTATGCGCGAAGGGCCGCACCCCCTGTCGCGCTATCGGGTGTCGGTTGCTCATTTCGGAGCCAGCACGAGATGCGACGCCGCCCTAGCGTTAAGAAAGTGCAATCTTGATCACATTCGTAATTGGCCAAGAGTCATTCCCATGATTGTGCAGATCTCATTCTGTGCGCACTAGCTCCGAAAGATATGCCTTCCTCCAGCCACGGGCGAGGGCATTGGCATCTTATTGATAGGAGCTGCGCGCGTATTTCTCGTTCCAAGGACTGTTTGCTGGCATCGATCTGAGCGGAGCGAAATTTCACAGAACACTGACGGAACAAAGGTGTTCTGGTGGCATTGCAAAGTCGTATCGCGAAATTCTGGGGGATCAGCTACGTCCTCTGGGCAGCGCCCGTAATTTGTCGGAACACTCGCACGCTGTTTCCGCGCAACTCGTTAGTGGCAAATGCCCGTAACTGTTGGAATTGGAAAGGTTGTTTTCAAATGAACACGAATGCAAAGCGTATCGGTTTCACATCCTTGGCCTGTCTTATCGTTGGATTTCTGCTCGGTTTCATTCCCGAGTACATCGCAAAGTCTCATGTGGAGCATAGTGTGATCGCTCTAGCGAGCCAGGGCGAAACGACACAAAAATCACTGCATCACACCGAGCGGCAACTCCACCTCAATGAGTTCGCTCTGCAGGCTGCCGTCGTCTCAGCCGACGCGAACAGCAGCAATTACGCGGATGCCTCTGCGAGTGCTTCCGCCTTGTTCACAGGTATGCGCGACTATGTAGATCACGCGAGCGACGACCAATTGAAGCAGCCGATCGAAGATGTTCTGCTAATGCGTGACACCATCATCTCCGGCCTTGCAAAAGCGGATCCTGGCGTACGGCCGGCGCTCAATGAAATCTTCCTGAAGCTTAACGAACTCAGTTCGATGGTTAAAAGTTAGAAAGCAGCCGCATGCGCGCACGGTTGGAACAATTGCTTGATCGACTACGGACGGGCTTCTGGTTTGTCCCATCGCTAATGATCGGCTTGGCCATCGTTTTTGCACTGCTGCTTCTGTGGGTTGATGGGAAGGTAGATCCGGGAATCAATGCTTCGCTCGCTTGGGCATATTCCGGCGGGCCTGAGGGCGCCCGGTCTCTGCTGAGCACGATAGCCGGATCGATGATCACAGCGGCGAGCGTGACGTTTTCTCTCGCGTCGGTCGCCATATCGATCGCATCCCAGCAGTATGGGTCGAGGGTCTTGCGCAATTTTATGCGGGACAGGGTTACTCAGTTTCTGTTGGGCACGTTCGTTTCCACTTTCGTCTATAGCGTTTTGGTTGTGCGTTCGATCCGCGGGTCCGACTTCTCAGGCGGCTTTGTTCCCTCAATCGCCGTTACTGGAGCAATCGCGTTATCCCTCGTCAGCTTGGTGCTCCTCGTTTATTTTGTTCATCATGTCTCTACATCCATTCAGGCTTCTCATATCATCTCGGTCATCGCCCAGGACCTGAAAAAATCGATTCCAGCCTTGTACCCAAGCGCGTCAGGAGAGCAGAGCCATAAGGAGCCAGTGCTGGGCGCCATTCGCGCACTGCCGCGGCTCTCGATTTCCAAAAAGAAATCGGGTTACATACAGTCCGTGGATCTGGGGAGTCTGCTCGAAATCGCCGAGTCCAACGATATCGTGATCGAAGTGGTGGTCAAACCAGGCGACCACACGATCGTGGGAAACGATCTTGCCGTCGCTTTGGGAGATAGGATGATCTTAAAGGAAGACCAGAAGCGCCTTGCCGATGCGTTCGTTATTGGCGATCAACGGACGTCACTGCAGGACATCCGCTTCCGATTCCAACAGCTAACGGATGTGATTGTTCGGGCACTCTCCCCCGGCATCAACGATCCATTTACTGCCATCAATGCAATCGATGCACTGGCGACTGCCGCATCTCAGCTCGCTCGTCGCCCCCGCGTTCCAGAAGTGCGCTATGATTCCTCCGGAACGGTCCGACTGATCGTGGCAACAGCGCATTTCGAAGAGATCTTAAAAGATACGGTGGGACATATCGCGTTGTATGCAGAGCGCGATCCGTTTGTGGTTCGTTCGCTACGTCGCGTACTCCAAACTGTCGAACCTGACCTCATGGGAGGGCGAGAAAGGCGAACGTTGACAGAGTTAAACGCTGATCTGGACCGTCAAGAAATCTTCAAAGGTTCATGACTGGGATCTTGTGTTCCAACGGCGAGTACAGCTCGAGGTTAGACGCGCGGTAGACAGAGTGCAAATCCAATCCTTCTCTGCAACACTTCCTGTGATTGGCGTGATCGCAGGGCGCCTCTTCAAGTTGAAAGCATCCTGACCAACGAACGGCAGACATGATCCTCCTCGCCATGAATTCATGCACGATCTCTACTGGATAAGTCATGCCGCGACAGTATCAGGAAGATGTGGCAAAACTCGTGCCACCTCAGTATCGGGAAGCCTGGAAACATCCGTTTGAAAGACCAGCTCTCGAATCAGAAAGCGTGTGCATGGTCGATGGCCCTGCTCTCTATCCGATCGTCGTGAGGCTTCATACGGCTTTTCTTCTCCAATTGCTTCCCGAATGAACGCTTCGGCGATTTAGCAAAGGCCGCCCATCCGGCTACAATTTCCCGGTGACAAGAGAATGTTGGGCTCAGATAGGAATCACGACTCAGTTCCTTATCGTTGTCAGGACACTCGGAGAGATCATCCGCCTTAGACACATCCTTGGCGCGGAGTTGCCGGGTACAGTCGCTATGCCGGATATCGGCGGCGCGCTAATTGCCGTTTGTTTTTGCTGGGCCGCGGTCTCCCGGTATCTTTTCCGACGCTACACTCTGTCCGCTTGGATCGCGCCAGCGGCAGTAATCATTCTGCTCGTCTATAAAATTGCCGGGATCGGCTGGTGATGGTGGCTCATTTTTGACGAAAGATTGCCCCGGTCAGGAGTGTTTTGCTGATGTTGGCCGATTAGGTTACGACTGACCGTAGCATGACTTAGCAGCCACCAGTTCAACGGTCTAGAGCACTTTGATTGTCACAAACAAGCCGTTACACCTTTCTCTAGCGCATCTCGTTTGAATCCAGTCGGATCGGAAAGCGGCCATGTTCCATCCGCAGTCCGGTCCGACCTCCAGAACAATCCGTCACGGGCAAATGCCCAGTGGCCCGGAAGTTCTCCATTTACGCAAAATCACCAATTCGTTCCCTGAGTGGTGTTGATCACTTTCGCTCACTCCCAATGACAACCTGCGCGGGGGATTCGATTTGTCGAGTGCGGGGCTTGAAAGCAGGTCTTTATGCTGACGGGAACAATACGGGAACATTACCCGACTGATATTTTGCAACCACTTACAAGAAAGGAATAAGGAATGGCCTCGGAGAGCTGGTGCTGAGACATCTTGTAAGTTGCTGATTCTAAATGGTGGCCAGAGACGGGATCGAACCGCCGACGCCGGCCTTTTCAGGGCCGCCTAGCAAGCTAACTAAGTGGTCTGGAATCAGCGGATATCATTGAGATCATTAGTGTTGTGGCCTCCTCCATTTAGGATGGCTTAGGACCATTTGGGATGGTTTCGACCGTACGATGGTCGTGTATTGGTCGTGCGTCGGAGACCCGGAAAAGTGGACCTGAGCAGCCAGCTAGCATTGCACTTCATTTTTGCTTGGCGCTCGATGAGTGCATTGGCGATTTTCGTCAATCCAGAACCATAGCGGACGAGACGCATATTAAATTCGGACTCAAGAACCCTATAGCCCTACTTCGTCGCGCGCTCGTGCTTCTTGCTGTCCATCGACATCGATCTTGAAATTCTCCGTGACTCGATTACCCTATGAAACCGCAACCGCCTCGAGTACAAAGGCCGAGCGGTTAGCTAACGAGGGAATACGCGCCAGATAGTCCTGGTAGTGCGGCGTGGCGCGATGTGCCTCGACCGCGTCGCCGTTGCGATAAAGTTCATCGAGAACATAGCGCTCAGGAGTCGTTTGATCGCGCCAGACCTCCCAGTGCAGGTTGCCGGGCTCCGCCCGGCAATGCGGGGCCATGCCCACAAGCAGTGATCGCAGTTCGTCGGCTTTGCCAGGGCGAGCAGTGAGAATGGCAGTAATCTTGGCCAGCGGTTGAGTCATCGCGTAAATACTCCGGATACAATTCTGCAAATCAATCGCCTAAGTATGAGAGACAAGAAAGTAAAGACGGAGAGATCATAAATGGGCACGCCCTGATCTTTCCGCGAGCGTCTCAGTGAATTCACGCCGGAACTGCAGATCGCTTGAGGGCGGCCACCAGTTCTTGTCCGAGCGGTCCCGCCGACGCGGGATTCTGGCCGGTGATTAGGCGACCATCAACGACGACGTGAGGTTCCCAGTTAGATGTAGATGAGTACTCGGCACCCTCTGTCCTCAAAGCATCTTCAAGCTCATAAGGCACGTCCTCGCGTGCGTAGTCATATTCTTCTTTTTTAGAAAACGAAGTGAGTTTTCTGCCGTGAACAAATGGCGTTCCATCCCCGAGATTTACGCCGAGCAACGCGCAGGGTCCGTGACAAACCGCAGTCACGAACTTTCCCGTGGTCCAGGCACGCACGATAGCCCTCTGGACATCTGTATTGCGCTGGATGTCGACCATAGGCCCCAGTCCACCTGGTACGAGAATTGCGTCATAATCCGCTGCGTCCACTTCGGACAACTTGCGACTGTGATTCAGCCGACGAAAGGCCTTACTTTCGAGAAACTCCTTTTGAGCTGGGTCTTTCTCATCGTACGCGTCATAGGGTGTCCACCCGCCAGTGGGTGACGCAAACTCTATCGCAATCCCCGCCTTATCGAGTACGTCGAAAGGGTGAGCGATCTCGGCGAAGAAGAACCCGGTCTTGCGATTGTGTGGGCCGATCACGGCCGCATTGGTGACGATAAACAGGACATGCTGGGTCATAATCTTTTCCTTGAGTGCAGTGGGATGTCTTTAGGATTCAGGCCCGCTTCGTGCGTCGAATCACGACAAAGTAATCCGGTCTCGCTAGCGTTCGTGCGATCAAAACGTCACGACCGCTCGCCCAACAATTTTGTTGTCGCGCATGAGGTCGATATACTTGTTGATGTCGCCGAATGAAATGGTCTTGATCGTGTGCTGTATCTTCCCTTCAGCGGCGAGTGCCATCACCTCGGTGAGATCTGCATTGTTCCCCCAGAACGAACCGTGGAAAGTTTGCTCGCCCGACACACGCGGGAAGAGGGGGATATCTATCCGATCACCGACGAACCCGACATCGGCGTAGTGGCCGCTGATTGCAAGCCGGGAAAAGGCCAACTGCATCATTTCGGTAGCACCGGCGCAGTCAATGATGGCATCGAACTTGTCCTGGCCGGTTGCCTTCTTGAGTTCCTTTCCGACATCCTCGGAGGATTTCCCTTCGATCGCGATGATGTGATCCGCGCCGTACTTTTTCGCGACCTGCAGTTTCTCTTCATTGCGAGCCACAGCGACGACTGGACCACCGGCTCCGAGGAGCTTGGCATACTGGACGGCATAGGCGCCGAGCCCGCCGATACCAAACACACCGATTACTCGATCCGGACCAAGTCCGCCGGCATTACGAATTTTTTTGAGGCCCCGGTAAGGAGTCAACCCTGCGTCCGTTAGCGGCGCAAGCTGTTCGAACTTCAGATGCTTCGGCACTCTGATTACATAGCGGGCCGGTACCGGGATATATTCCGCGAAACCGCCATATGGGCCAAAACCGGGCCAACGAACATTAGGGCAGATATGTGTATCACCGACTTGGCAATATTTGCAGACGCCATCACCCCAGCCTGGAGAGACCACGATATGATCGCCTTCTTGCAGGCCGGCGACCTTGGGCACGACACCGCCGATTTTCTCGATCGTGCCCGTAATTTCGTGTCCAGGAATAACCGGCGGGGGAATATTGGCGTAGCTCTGGAAGAATCCGTCGATCAGCAGGACGTCAGACCGACACATGCCACAGGCGGCAACCTTGACCAACACCTCATCGGGCTGGATATCCGGAACCGATATGTCCTCAAGAACGAGTGGCTTCTTATACTCTAGTATCCGTGCTGCTTTCATCGCTTTTCTCCTAGGATTGTGCCTTTGTTGAAATTGCGGCAGCCGCCGCAGATTTTTCGATACGCTTCGGGCTATTCCATCTTTCTGTAATAGCTCGAAGGAAAACCTATTTCTCAGATCTGAGAAAATACCTGTGTGAAACCGGCGATTGCGGCTTCTGCGACGGCGATATCTTGGGCAACTGTTCCTGCACTGGCCCCAACAGCACCGACGACCCTTCCCGCGATCCTCACAGGGATACCGCCGCCGAAGATGACAACTTTTCCAGCATTGCTCTCCTGGATACCAAACAGAGGTCTTCCAGACTGGGCGAGTTCCGCAATCTCCGCGGTGGACTTGTCGAACAGCCGGGAAGTCATTGCTTTATCGATGGCGAGATCGACGCTTCCGAGAAGCGCACCATCTTGACGAATGAAGGCTACAAGGTGACCGCCAGCGTCGACGACGGCGATGTTGTAGGCAATACCCATGCTCGTGGCCATGGCTTCGCCCGCGACCAGCATTTTTCTGGCATCTTCCAGAGAGATGGATTCAAGCGTATAAGGCATGAGAAACTCCGTTGTCATTCAACCTGGGAAGCAATCCCAAAGCAGCATGTCTACGAGGCCCTTGCAAAGCGATTGCGGTCCTGAAGTCATCGCTGAAAGTTCGGCTCGCGCGTAAGATAGACCTATCCTTCATTCGCACCAGGAAATCATGGTTTCGGAGCGCCTTGAATCCTGAGACGCGGTTGAGATTTACCGCGAACGATCGATGGATGCGGCAAAACGTAGTTGCGGGCAAACGGTTGAGCAAGACCGAAAGCGGCTCTCGCAACAGATGCGTTGTCCTCGCAACGTGAATTTCAGAGTAATCTCCCGCCGCCGCAATCCAGTCGATCTCATCCGTATCAATGACGTGGGTCCGCCGTCTATTTGTTATGGTGATACGCACTTGAGACTCGCCGTAGGTGAGAGACATGCTTTTGGGCGACAGATTCTCCGAACCGAGTTTTTCCACTGTTCGTCGGCTTTCCAGGTGACTTCGGATGCGAGCGAGGCAGACCTCAAAACGATCCTGACGAATCGGTCTCAAAAGAAAGTCTGCCGCTCCCAGATCGAACGCCTGCAGAGCAAGATGCTGATGCGTCGCGAGAAACACAACGATTGGCCTGTGGCGATCCGAATAGCCAGACGCCAGAAAGCTTCCCGCCTCCTGTAGCAAGCCAAAATCCGCAAAAATAACGTCCGGTTGCCGTAGCTTGATCCCTGCAGTTGCTTGTTCGGCGGTGGTGGCTTCGCCGATCGCCTCGAAATCGCGGGAATCAGCCAAGTGAGTTCGAACACTGTTCCTGCTAATCCTGTCGTTGTCGATCAGCATGAAGCGAATGCTCATTGTCGTTCTCTCTCTTCACATGGGTGGAGTAGGCCGACCTCCGGCTCCGCATCGCTGTAGAGCCGTCGCGCAAGGATCAAAAGGATCTAAGCGAATTTGGGCGGTACGCAGTCGACAGAATGAATATGCCCTGTTCACGGCACTCACCGCGATACCGATAAATCAGCTTTTACGAACGACAGCATTGAGGGTTTTGGGAATGACTCGAAAGGGGGGTGATTCCCCGAAGATTCAAAGCCGAATAATGCCACGGCGGTGGGCAATCGAAACGGCTTCCGTGCGATCGGAAGCTCCCAGCTTTTCCATGATGTGCTTAACATGCCCCTTCACCGTCTCCTCGCTGATGAAAAGCATCAGCGCGATGTCGACGTTTCGGTTACCTTCGGCGATCTTTTCAAGCACTTCAATTTCCCGCTTACTCAAAAGATCACTCCCCAGATGTTGGGCGAGCAGAGTGGCGACCTCCGGCGGAACATATCGCTTACCGGCGTGTACCTTGCGGACAGCCTCCAGCAGTTCAGAACGCGGCATGGTCTTCAGGAGATAAGCTTGAGCACCCGCTTCGAGAGCTCGCCGGATATCAGCGTCCCCTTCAAACGTTGTGAGCACGATGATTCTTGCCTGACTAAATTCCTTGCGGATCGTCGCCAAAGCCTCCACACCACTGATATCAGGAAGGCGCAGGTCCATCAGGGTAATATCCGGACGAAACCGCCGAAAGTGATCAATCGCTTCCATGCCGGTGACGGCTTCCGAGACAAGCTGCATATCCGGCGTACTGCGAATGTAAGCGCCGATACCTTCCCGCATGAGGGGGTGGTCATCAACACAAAGTATCCGAATTGGTGTGGGGCATGACGTCATTCTGGGCGCCGCGTTCCTTTCGAAAGGCGAGGGATTACTTTCGAAAACGAGAAAGCCACGAAAAGCCTTCGCGTTTTCGAGTCGCATACGCAATCGTAGCCGGTACCTTAAGGTCTATATCTGTTCCCCCAGGGGTGCGGGTGGAGATCGTGAGGACTGAGCCGATGGATCGGGCACGCTCTCTCATCCCGGAAATTCCCCAATGGCCTTCTCGCCCCCGCTCCAAGGTGTCGGCATCGATACCACGACCATCGTCCACGACACGGAGGTGAAAGTTACGAATTCCATATTCAATCACTATATTGATGTTGCGTGCTTCGGCGTGAGCGATGGCGTTAATGTATGCTTCCCGGCCTATGCGGTATACCTCGTCAAAGACGGCAGCTTTGAGTTGCCGTTGGCTTCCATGAACATGAACCGCAGCTTCAGCATTTGGTGCAGGTGCTTCGGTCGTTACCGTCTTGAGAGCAATCTCTATGCCGAGTGACGTATCTATGGTTCGTAGTCCGCGTAGAGACTGCCTTCCTTCCGCGGTTACCTGGCGCATTTGCTCGAGTACGCGAGCCATTAGCGGCCTTGCGGGAGATTCTTCCGGCAGGTGATCCTGCGCAACATCAAGTTGCATGGACGCACTGATAACTCCTTGAAGGAGGGTGTCATGAAGTTCTTGAGCGATACGCGTACGTTCCGCTAGACGGTCTTGGAATCGTCGATTGAGAATACTTTTCAGCTTCACCATACGGACGCGATAGAGAGCAATTGTAATGCCGATAACGAGGACGGCTACCGACACTCGGAAATACCAGGTCTGCCAGTACGCGGGCCGGATGTAGAACGCGCTTTGATTCTCGGGACCGTTCCACATACCTAGAGCATTTGAAGCCATGATCCGGAATCGATAGTTTCCCGGAGGTAAGTGTGTAAACACCACCCGGCGCGATGAACTTCCGTAACTCCAATTTGGATCATCGGAGCCATCGAGGCGATACCGGAATTGCGTTCGCGGGAGCATCACCATGCTGGTTCCGGCAAACTGGAACGTGACGCTCCTCGTGTCCGCAGGGAATCCCATGTTATCGTCTGGCGTGGTGGAGGACCCTTCATGCCAAGCTGGTTCGATCCTAACGCCGACCGGACGACGGTATCCCTCCGCCTCCTGCGGATCGGCAAAGGCAACGCTATGCCATAGCGAGAACCAGATGCGTCCTGTGCCGTCGGCAACGACGGAGCGGTCTCGCCTTATCCCCCTCATTTCAACGAGGCCATCGTCAAGCCCATAGACGAGGACATCTCTCTCGGTGAGGCTTCGGTCTAGCAGTTTGGCTCGATTGATCTGTATAACGTGTTCAGCCGTTGCGATCCACAAGAATCCCAAAGCATCTTGAGCAATGCCAAGCACCTCCTCCTTCAAGATCCGGGGGAAGCTCCTCGGCATCGCGATTCGTCCGTGATCCAGGAAAGCAAGGCCGTGGGAGGTGCCAATCCACAACTCGTGACTGCGGTCTTCGAAGACGGTGCGAACGTTGAGAGGAGGATCCGACTCCGCAGGCAAGAACGTAGTCCAATGGCCGCTGTCGAACAATACGAGCCCGGCAGGCGAGGCAAACCACATCCGTCCGTCAGCATCTTCGAGAGAAGAAAAGATAGCATTCGACGGGAGGCCATCGGCCACCGTGTAGGTGCTGATCTGCCCCTTTCGAAAGACGCTGACCCCACCGCTCACCGTGCCAGCCCACACAGTCCCATCACGAGTTCGCGTGACAGTGTAGACGCTATTTTGGGCCAGCCCCTCCCTTGTCGTGTAAGTACGAGTGATCCAATGACCGTCGTTAGATTGAAGTCTTGTAAGGCCGCCCTGCTGCCGCCCTAGCCAGATTTCATCTTTACTTCCCGAGATCGAGTAAATTACATCATTACCTAGTTCCGGCAGCACGATACGGGTCACGACTCCATCTTCAAGCGTGAATAGACCGCCCGAAATTGGGGCAAACCACGTCCTGCCGGAATCATCGACATAGAGCGGCCCGCCAATCTCCTTCAGAAAGGTATTCGATTCTGAAAAAGACGTAAACATTCCATCTCGCAGCCGTTCGACGCGTCGCGAACCGGCGAACCAAATGCTTCCTTCGGCGTCCTCATAGATGGAAGAGACAGTCGGATCCTCCTTATCCCGGTAGGCGCCGGTCACGATTTTTCTTCTGGGATCGATCCGGAAAAGGCCATCATCCGTTCCGACCCAGAGATTGTGATGATGATCTCGCACGAGGGCGAAGACTTGGGTTTTATGGTGACGCGATGAAATGCTCACGTCGGTGACCTCGCCTCCTTCCCAAAGATGAAGTCCATTTTCTGATCCGATCCAGACGCCGCCGTCTTCGGAGGTAGCAAGCGCGTTTACACTGTGTAATCTTGTCTCGGATACCACCTCGGCACCAATGCCATGATCGATACGGTATAGACCGGCGTCGCGGGTTCCAAGCCACATCACTCCCCCGGCGGTTTCCAGCAATGTGATGACAATCCCTTCCGTCCTCTCTCTTTCAGGGATTGGCTGGAAGTATCCACCGCTAAATCGGAGACACCGGTTCTGAGGACCCCATATCAAAAGATTGCCGGCGTCACTGCGTGACGTGGCGGTGAAGAAGGCTTCAGAGATGCCAAACTTCGAAACCGCGTCTTCGAATACGCCATCTCGATAGCGAATCAGACGCGGCCCATCCAATCGAATCCACAGGTTCCCTTCGCTATCTTGAATCACCGCTCTGACGGCGCCGCCCGCCGCACGATCGAACATACCTAGCTCGACTTGCGTGAATTCAACGCCGTCAAATCGCCAAAGGCCATGTTCTGCAGCTAACCAAAGATACCCGTCCGGAGACTGCGCGATACCATATACTGCGCCTCCACCGTATCCTTCCTCTCCACCCCAGCCGCTATGGACATATTGTGCGATTGACCGGTTGGGGGTTAAACCCCGCATTTCCCTTGGATATGGCAGAAAACAAGCAAATACCATTGCAATGACGAAGCACAGCGCTCGAACACGTCTATGGAAGGTATTCAAATTTCTGGACCACAATCTCAACTGGATGCTGCAAGCCACTCTGGGAGTGATGGAAATCATAGAAGTCTAGGTGAAGAATTTCTCGGGATGGGACCGGTACGCCAGATTTGAACACATGTTCCATCACGAGCGAGCTGGAAGTTTTTACATTCCCAGAGAACGAGCTAAATGACGCACTTCCCGGTTCCCACCGCAGCAGATGAGTCATGGGACCTGGAGGAATTTCGAAGTGCACTGTATTCTCCGGGATGTAATAAGGCTGAATAACGTAGTCGCCATTCCGGTTCTTGATCTTTCCCCATCGCCCCATCTCGATATCCATCTCACCACCGTCGGCGTCCTGTGTGTAGATGGCAAGTATGGCGGATGGAGGGAGATGAGTGCTATTGGAAACGACAATCCGATAGGTACCATAACCGAGACTCCTGGTAAGCCTGACACCCGCGCAGTGCCACGTATCACCAACCTGTCCCATCAGCAAATGCAGGTACCCCTTCTCATCGACCCAAACATTCGACGCCTCGTAATCGCAGATTTCCCCACCACCGCGATCGTTAGGAAATGAGCGTATTTGCCAATCGTATCCGCTAAAGTGAAGAACCTTTGCGTCGGATAGATGCTCCGCAGAGGCATTTGTCCTAGCTACCGCAAGGACCGTACCATCCACCGGCGGCAGCTCGCGGAGTTTTGGAGTCGCTCGATAGCCTTCCGTCACGAGGATCGCACCGTATTCCGAACCTAGATGGCTGGCTGTATCCCATGTCCCATTGCTTGCAATCTCCGTAATCGGGTGGCCCCGTAATGGCTGCACATACCATGTGCCTTTATGGTGAGCATAAATAACGATACTCGTCCCCGGCTTGCCGTTGATGACTTGACCGGCGATGCGCTCCATCTCATTCGGGCCTCCACCCGCCGGGGGCACATGTGTGAAGCGAATGGAAGGCCTAGGGGCTTCATGGGAGGAATGGCACCCTCCTACCAAGCCCAGCGCTGCTGCGAAAAAGAACGTACGAAAACGCCGTGCCAGTCGCTTACAAATCCAGCGGGAGAACGCGGAGTCTTGCATGAAATCATCCCGGATATATCGCAGCACAGCGATCCCCCTATTTGAAAGGGTCACAATTACGTGTTCATTACGAAACCCTAGAAATAGGTATTTTCAAGTGATTCAGGAGGTAGCGTCTACAGAATTTTCCACGGCGTTCCCCAGAAGTGAGACGTCCCCCGGAGGTTCCATCAGGAATTTTCAATCCAGACCGTCTGTACGTTTACGAAGGCGTGGGCCCCAAAATGAGAAAGTTCGCGGCCGTACCCGCTGCTCTTTACCCCACCTACCGGAACTCGAGGATCCGATGCCGAGAATCCATTGATGAAAACGCCACCAGTGTACCAATCCCGGGCCACTCTTCTCGCCATTTCTACATCGCGGGTCCAAATGTTGCCGCTGAGGCCAAACTCGCTTGCATTTGCGGCCACCACAGCTTCGTCGATATTGCCAACGCGAGTCACCGCTGCAACGGGGCCGAATGTCTCTTCGTCAAATGCGGCCATTCCAGGTCCGACACCGGTTAATACGGTCGGAGCGTAGAACGCCCCTTTTCCTTCTAATGGCATGCCACCACAAAGAGCACGTGCTCCTTTTGCAACGCTAGCTTCTACCTGTTTATGCAAGCCGTCCCTCAGGTCAGCCCGGGCCATTGGCCCCATCTGCACACCTGGATCTAACGGATTGCCGACAGCGAGCTTCTGTGTGGCGGCCACAAAGCGTTCTTCGAACTCATCCGCGGCCTTCCCGATGAGAATGAACCGTTTTGCCGCAAGACAGACCTGCCCGGCATTGTGGAATCGAGCCGTAATGCCAGCCTGCACCGCAGCTGGAATGTCCGCATCTTCACAGACGATAAAGGCGTCTGAACCGCCCAGCTCCATTACGGTTTTCTTGATGGCCTTTCCCGCCTCAGAAGCCACCGCGGATCCTGACCGAACGCTTCCGGTAACCGACGCACCCTGAACACGAGGATCCTTGATGACTTTGGCGACGTCCTCCCGACGTATGACCAGATTTTGAAATACCCCTTCTTCAAATCCAGCCTCAAGCATCAGCCGCTGGAATTCCAGCGAACTGCGCTGTGTGTTCCTTGAGTGCTTCACCAGGACCACATTGCCGGCCAGAAGAGTCGGTATGGCCATGCGGGTGAGCTGCCATATCGGAAAGTTCCAGGGCATGACCGCCAGGATGGGGCCAAGCGGCAGATACGAGACGTACGAACTCACCGCTCCGGTTGCCGAGGGGGCGTCGGCCATGAACTGCGGTCCGTGTTCGGCATACCAGTCGGCCTCCCACGCACATTTTTCGATCTCAGCCTCCGCTTCCGCCAAGATTTTTCCCATCTCAGTGGTGATCACCCTTGCAAGCGGCCCCTTATGCTTCCTTAGCATCGTTGCGAGGTTCGAGAGCAGTTCAGAGCGCTTGTGCACAGAAATGTTCCGAAATGCGAGGAAGCTCTTCTCCGCTCTTGCAAGGGTATTCTCAATTCGCGCTGCGTCGAAGAACGAGAATGTCTCGATCTGCTCTCCCGTGGCCGGGTTTATCGTTGCAAAGCTTGATGCATCCATGTTCTTCTCCTTATCGGCCTCGGGCATTGCCCCAGGCTTCGGTTTATGGGAAAGGCAGGGCTTGATCGGTGAAATCTTTGGAGACCAGCGATCGACACCCTAGATACCGGAGGTGATCACCGCTCTCCCAGCTTGTACTCCCGAACCGCACGTTCATCGCTCATCGAGCGCGATTCGTACGTTGAAGATAGTGCTACTTCTGTTTTGCGCAACAATGCTTTCGACCAAGCGGGTGAGTACAGCGGCGAACCGTGCGATTTGCCTCATGTCTTCGACCTATGGAAGCAGGATGACGAGAACGCATGAGGGTGCGCCGAGCCGTGCTTGCCAAGCGATGGAGCGGTCACACTCGCTTCTTCTTCCGTCCTAAAATTCTCGTGAATATATCTCACTTGTCAGGTCGACAATGCTTGCGCATGTTCTTGATACCCGCATCTCCTCCCCTTTGAGGGCCATCCATCCGGAGAGAAAACCCCTCACCCCGACAGTGCTTCACCGCAGGCAGTAAACCACCGCGACCACTGAGTCCGGACAAGGATATCTTGCTCCCAGCCACAAAGAACGCCGCGAGACAGCACAGACTCAAGGCCCCTGCCTGGTGAGACTATACTGTCCTCAAGAATGCCAGGAGATGGCGGAAGTAATTTGCTTGGTCGTCCCACATGCACAAATGACTTCCGTTCGGACAATAGGCATACGTGCCATGGGGAATCAGCTTGGCCATCTTCTCCATGTCCGAGGGGTCCATCTCGTCATAGCACGATCCCACCGTCAGAGTCTTTACCGTGATCCTGGAAAGGTCCGCCCAGCGATCCCAGTCCTCGAGATTGCCGGTCATGAGGAATTCGCTGGGGCCTTGCATCTGCACATAGATCTGTTCGTTGGCATGGCGGAAGGTCCTCATGACGGGCTCTGGCCATGGATCGAGGCGGCAGATTGCCCGGGGATATACCTGTTTCATCATCAGTTCGGCGTATGCCGGCGAACTATAGTCGGCAGTCTTGTCGAATGCATCCAAACTGGTCTGAACATCGGTGGGGAGCTGTTTCCTCCACCAATTAAGGCGCGCGAGGTATGACTTCATGCCTGCGGCCATATTCGAGATTACAAGGGCGCGTAGACGCTGCGGATAACGCAGCGCATACTCGATCGCGAGAATTCCTCCCCACGAGTGGCCATAAAGGACGAAGGAGTCAAGCCCGAGCGCCTGTCTGACCTCCTCAACCTCCTGCAAGTATCCTTCGAGCGTCCACAGCCCCGGATCGCTGGGCTGATCTGAGTTATTGCAGCCGAGCTGGTCGTAGTAGAAGTATTCAATGCCCGCCTCCGGAAGGAATGATTCAAAAGCCTCCAGATACTCATGACTCATGCCCGGGCCGCCATGGAGCAAAAGCACCTTGACACGGCCTCGTCCGACCTTTTTGGTCCACACCTTATATTTTCCGCTGCGCACCGGGACCATGCGTATGCCAGCCACACGTAGAGGAATTTCATCGGACTGATCGGAAGCAGCTTCGTGGTCTGCCTCCGCCCGTGCGAGAGATGGCATCTTCATCAGTGAAGCTGCGCCGAGCGTCGTCAAAAATCTTCTGCGATTCATGGTGAATTCTCTCCGTGAGAAGGATCAGTTCAAGAGTGAGGTTGAATCGTCAGTCTAAAGCCACTCACGGCTCCGCATAGACCTATGAGGCAAGACGTTCGACAGTGCGGCATCCGTGCTCCAGGTGAAACCATTGCACGCAACGGTATCGATTCCGACGCTAGCCATCCATGGCCAAAAAACGATGAAACGGTTCGCGAATGCGTTCGATAGGGAGCAACGTCAACGTGCTTCTCC